>ERZ761602.804-NODE-804-length-62774-cov-12.230409_pt1 | contig 62774 bp, 56 predicted proteins | sample MGYA00512165_ERZ761602 | MGnify/ENA primary metagenome ERZ761602 (study PRJEB28899, sample SAMN02445085) | bioreactor sludge metagenome | biome: EBPR sludge; isolation source: Thorneside wastewater treatment plant | place: Australia: Brisbane, Thorneside... | reverse complement strand
TGTCTTGCAGGCGCGCGGGCAGTACGACGAGGCGCTGCGGATTCGCCAGGAGGAACAACTGCCGGTCTACGAGCGCCTCGGCGACGTGCGGGCGCGGGCGGTCACGCTGCGGAAGATTGCCGATGTGCTGATTGCTCGCGGCGAATCGGATGAAGGACTGCGATTATTAAAAGAAGAAGCTATTCCAGCCGTTGAAAAAATCGGCGCTATCCGAGATCGGGCCGTGTTCATGGGCATAGTAGCCGATGTCTTGCAGACCCGCGGCGAGCTCGACGAGGTGCTGCGGATTCGCCAGGAGGAACAACTGCCGGTCTACGAGCGCCTCGGCGACGTGCGGGCGCGGGCGGTCACGCTGGGGCAGATCGCCGATGTCTTGCAGGCCCGCGGCGAGCTCGACGAGGCGCTGCGGATTCGCCAGGAGGAAGAACTGCCGGTCTACGAGCGGCTCCGGTCGGCGCAGGATTTACTCGTTTGCCGCGCCAAGATCGGGATTAATTACCTGGCGCGCGGTGCGGCGGGAGACCGCCAGACCGCGTTGGAGTTTCTCAACCTGGCTTTACAAGACGCGCAACGCTTGAAACTGCCCGAAGCCCAGCAAATCGCCGAAATCATCCGCCAGGCGGTCAATCAGTGAGTAGCGTAAGCCGGGCAAAAGCGAGGCGTTGCCCAGCAGGTAGAAAATCAACCTGAAAGATCATGCGATTGGGCTTCGCAAGCGCAGCCCAATCTGCAAGGTTTCGAGACATTCGGCCAAACATCAATTTATGGCTTCACACAAGTCCTTGACGTTAGTCGCCAAATCATTCGCCGTCGTGACGCCGGTCATTGCCCAGTCCAGCGCTGTCTTGGCGCCGACAAAGCCGATGGTATCACCCGTCGCCGAGAGACCTACATTGACCAGCAGCGCGAAATAACGATCAAATTTCTGCGTCCATCCAGGGCTCTTATGCTCCAGCTCGGTCAAGGCTTGCGCGGCGATCGTCTGTGCTTCGAGTCCACGTTCGGCACGCTGGTAATAATCGGCAATCTTGCTGCTTTCAAGCAGTTGTTTCACTTTAAGCGTCAGCGTGCTTCTCTGCGACTTGGTTTTTTCGAGCTTCTCAACGTATTTGCGCAATTTCCCGCTATTTCTGCTGGTACTAGAGACGTGCGCAAATTCCTGGATTTGGATATCCATCGCTAAGAGGAAATTGGTTAAGGCTTCCTGTTTTTCCAGTAAATCATTCAGAGAGATGGCAAGGTCATGCGCTGTGGTGCGAATACCCGCCAGTTTCTGCTTCCATAATTCACACTTGCCTTTCGTATTACTGATATTGCTAATTTCAGATTGAACCAGTGAATTAATCACTGAAGCAATCACTTCCTGGCTGGCGACATTTCCCTTCGTTTTATTATCATATTTATTTTTAAGGGACTTGATCATTTCACTGGTTTCCTTGCCAACCTTTTCAGCTTCTTTGGCAAGGGCAATCAATGTCTTGAGGCCATCCACTAAGGATCGCCAGGCGACAACCACCGCTAATACCAGACTCGCCCCGCCGGTGGGTATTGCCAAAACAACGCCAGCAATACCCAAGCCCAGCCCCGTTGCACCAAACGCCACTTTAACGGCGACATCACGTTTATATTTACTATACTCGTGGCGTTGTTCAGCCAGCAGCTCCCATTGATGTTCAGCAGCGGATTGTGCATTGTACAATGCATGATCTATTTCAAAGCGATTAAACTTATTAAGAAATGTTTGATATGTTTCGGCAAAATCCGGAACCGCTATATCTTGCCTCAGCATCTGTAGGATTCTGACTTTGTGTTTATTCTTCTCGAAAAATGCCTCAGTATCCTGCTTAATAAGTTTATCGACCTCTTCCCGTACCTTATCAATTTTTGCCGCGGATTCCATGAATCGCTGCTTGCAAACACTCCCCATCTGCTCATGCAGCAATGGGTCGTGACTAATAATCTGCACGATCTCAGTTGGAACGGTTAGCTTTACTTGCACGGGCAATGCGGGTCGAGGCAGATAACGGGATTGATAATGCAGCGCATTCGCTATATTCCACTCAAAAATAACGATTTCTTGCATGATTTTATCCTCGGTGGCAAAACAGCAACGGGCTTAGATCATTCTAGATGAGCTTATTACACTCCATTGTTCTTCTTTTCAAAACAGCACCGATTCACCGGCATATAATTCGGCAACGGTTTCCCGCTGGCGCACCACCTGAAACCGGTCACCATCGACCATCACCTCAGCAGCGCGCGGCCGCGAGTTGTAATTAGAGCTCATGGCAAAGCCATAAGCGCCAGCAGAACGCACCGCCAGCAAGTCGCCGGGTTCGATGTTCAACATCCGATCCTTGCCAAGAAAATCGCCCGTCTCACAAATCGGCCCCACCACGTCGTAGCAGCGTGGCTCACCCTGAGTACGGAGCTTAACCGGGATAATCGCTTGCCAAGCAGAATACAGCGCCGGACGCAGCAGATCGTTCATCGCGGCATCCACGACGGCAAAACTCTTTTCATCGCCCTGTTTCAGTAATTCCACCTGGGTGACCAGAATACCGGCATTACCCGCAATGGCCCGGCCCGGTTCGATCAGGATTTCATAAGGCTGGCCGCGCAGGCATTTCATGAGCGCGGCAGCATGATCAGCGGGCAAGGGTGGTTCCTCGTCGCGGTAGCGAATGCCCAGCCCACCGCCAAGGTCAAGATGATGAAGGCGAATTCCTCGCTCTTCCATCCGGGTGACCAGCGCCAGTACCCGTTCCAGCGCATCGACAAACGGCGCAACCTGGGTCAGTTGCGAGCCGATGTGGCAATCCACGCCAACGATTTCGAGATGCGGCGAAGCAGCGGCTTGCTCATAGAGAGCCCATGCCCGTTCCGGGTCGATGCCAAACTTATTTTGCTTGAGTCCGGTGGAGATATAAGGATGCGTATTGGCGTCCACATCGGGATTGATGCGCAACGAGACCGGCGCCCGCTGGCCGCGTTCCGCCGCGACCTGTTCCAGCAATGCCAATTCCGCTTCCGATTCGACATTAAAGCAGCGAATGCCGGCCATCAACGCGCGTTCCAATTCGTCACGGCGCTTGCCGACTCCCGAAAACACGACCTTATTGGGATTACCACCGGCTGCCAGCACCCGCGCCAATTCGCCACCCGAAACGATATCGAAACCGGCTCCCAGCCGGGCCAGCACATTCAGCACTGCCAGATTACTGTTGGCCTTGACCGCGTAACACACCAGATGAGGATGCGTTCCGAACGCGTGGTCGAAAGCACGCCAGTGCCGTTCGATAGTAGCGCGGGAGTAGATATAGCAAGGGGTACCCACCGCTGAGGCGATGCTGGCAACCGGAACGGCTTCAGCGTAAAGCTGGCCCGCACGATATTCGAAATGGTCCATGATCAAGGCTTCTGTGGTGGATTCTGCCCGGAAGCGGCAGCTTGCGGTTGCGGAGTTTGCTGGGGAACGGAGGCTTGCGGTTCCGGCTTCGGGAGATACAAAGCGCCTTTCTGACCGCAGCCAGCCAGCAGGCCGGCAGCCAGCAGCCAAACCAGCATGAATCTAGGGTGAAGCGTCGGCATTCGCAGGTTCCTCAGGTTGGGAAGCAGGAAATAATGGTCAGTATAACGTGCCTTGCGTACCGGGGCGCGGCTTGACAAGCGGGAAAGCTTTGCGGCTAATGCGAACCATCTTTCATTGAGACAGGAATTTGACTGATGACTGACCAGCCATTGACCACAGTTGAAATCGAACCTGCGGGCCCGGTCCGCTCCAGCGTGATCTGGATGCATGGTCTGGGCGCTGACGCGCATGACTTCGAACCGATTGTCCCGGAGTTGCGCTTGCCAGCCGGGCTAGGCATCCGTTTCGTTTTCCCCAATGCACCGGTCCGTCCGGTGACCATCAACAATGGCATGCGGATGCGGGCCTGGTATGACGTGCTGAGCATGGATTTACCACGCCAGGAAGACCCGGATGGTGTTTATGCCTCGGAACGGGGGATTTATGCGCTGCTGGAGCGGGAGAAACAGCGTGGTGTCCCCGCTGAACGCATCGTCCTGGCGGGCTTCTCCCAGGGTGGAGCCATGGCGTTGCATACCGGGTTGCGCTATCCGGACCGGCTGGCCGGTATTCTGGCGCTGTCCTGTTATATCCCGCTGGCGGGTAAGCTGAGCAGCGAACGCCGGCCCGCAAACCAGACGACACCGGTTTTCATGGCGCACGGCGATTATGATGCAGTGATCCCGATGCGCTATGGCCAGCAGGGCGCTGAAGCCTTGAAGGGTCTGGGCTACCCGGTGGAATGGAGCGACTATGGCATGGGCCATGAAGTATGCTGGCAGGAAATTCGCGACATCGCCGAATGGTTGCAGCGGGTGTTGGCTGCGCCGGCCGCTTGATAGACCCGCTGCTGAGGAACACCTGTCATGCTGGATATCATCGCCCTGCTGATCACCCTGACGGCTTTGTTCAGTTACCTGAATCGCCGCTTCATCAAGCTGCCAACCACCATCGGCGTCATGGTGCTGGCCATGCTGCTCAGCCTCATATTAATGAGTCTAGGCGAATTGGGCTATGCGCCAATTGAGCAACGGGCCGAGGCAATCATCGCCAGCATCGATTTCAACCAGGTGCTCATGGAGAGCATGCTGTCCCTGCTGCTTTTCGCTGGGGCCTTACACGTTGATCTGGAGGAACTGGCTCGAAAAAAATGGCCGATTGGCGTTCTAGCAACGGCTGGAGTCGTTGCATCCACCTTTCTGATTGGGATCGCGTCCTGGATTGTGCTCAACCTCCTGTCCGGGATTTCGATTTCTCTGCTCTACTGCTTGCTATTCGGCGCGCTGATCTCGCCGACTGATCCCATCGCAGTACTGGGTATTCTGAAATCCGCCGGTGCGCCCAAAAGCCTGGAAATCAAAATCGCCGGTGAATCGCTGTTCAACGACGGTATTGCCGTGGTGGTCTTCACGATTCTGCTCAGCCTGGCGCTGGGCGGCGCGGACGTTACTACCGGCGGCATTTTGCTGTTGTTTGCTGAAGAGGCGCTGGGCGGCATCGCCTTTGGCCTGGTGATTGGTTATATCGCCTACCGGTTGTTGAGAAGCATCGATAGCTACGATGTCGAGATTCTGATAACCCTGGCGCTGGTGCTCGGCGGCTATGCCCTGGCGATCCATTTGCATGTTTCCGGCCCCATTGCCATGGTGGTAGCGGGTTTGATGATTGGCAATCATGGCCGGCGTCTGGCGATGTCGCAGACGACGCGGGAACATCTCGACACGTTCTGGGAGATGATTGATGAAATTCTCAATGCGGTGCTGTTTGTGCTGATTGGCCTGGAAGTGGTGATTCTGACCTTCGATCGCAGCCATTTGCTGGCGTCACTGTCCATCGTGCCGCTGGTGCTGTTAGCCCGGCTGGTTTGCGTCGGCATACCCGTAACGGTCATGCGGCGCTGGTTCGGTTTCGAATTTACGCCCCATGCCATCAAGATCATGACCTGGGGGGGGTTGCGCGGCGGGATTTCCGTAGCCCTGGCGCTGTCGCTCCCCGCGGGACCGGAGCGTCATATCGTACTGGCGCTAACCTATATCGTGGTGTTGTTCTCGATTCTGGTGCAAGGATTGACCATAGGGCCACTGATCAGAAAAACCGCTGCCCCTATAGAACAGCCAGGAGCCTGAACTATATTCGTTTTATCAGGGCGAGGTTTTCCAGTGGAATCAGGTCTCAGGCAAGCCCAATCATTGTTGCTAGCGGAACACTGCTAAAATAGCCGCGTCCTAATGGCTTCCAGGTACGTTTTTGCTCCCCTTTCTCACCCATGAGAGAACGAAATGAGTACTATTCGCCACGAAGACTTCACTCGCCTATGGGAACACGATATGACCACCATTCATCAAGACGATTTTATTCAATCCATCGCCGATGCCTTTCAGTACATCAGCTACTACCATCCGGTTGACTATATCAAGGCGCTGGCGGCCGCCTACGAACGTGAGCAGAGCCCGGCAGCCAAAGACGCCATCGCTCAAATTCTGATCAATTCACGGATGTGTGCCGAAGGTCACCGGCCAATCTGTCAAGATACCGGGATCGCGCTGGTGTTCTTGAAAGTCGGTATGGAGGTGCGCTGGGATGCGACGATGAGTGTTCAGGAGATGATTAACGAGGGCGTGCGCCGCGCCTATCTCGATCCGGATAACAAGCTACGCGCTTCGGTGTTGCACGATCCTGCAGGCAAGCGTCAGAACAGTAAGGATAATACGCCTGCCGTCGTGCATTACGAAATTGTTCCGGGCCATCATGTCGAGGTGATCTGCGCAGCCAAGGGTGGGGGTTCAGAGGCGAAGTCCAAGTTTGCCATGCTGAATCCTTCGGACGATCTGGTCGATTGGGTGCTCAAGACAGTTCCCACCATGGGTGCCGGCTGGTGTCCGCCGGGCATTTTGGGCGTCGGTATCGGCGGCACACCGGAGAAAGCGTTCCTGCTGGCGAAAGAATCGCTCATGGCGCCGGTCGACATTCAGGAATTAATTGCTCGCGGGCCAGCAAATCGCGCTGAGGAACTGCGCATCGAGCTTTATGAGAAGGTCAACGCGCTGGGTATCGGCGCGCAAGGCCTCGGCGGTTTGACCACAGTCCTTGACGTCAAGGTGCTCGATTACCCGACCCATGCCGCCAATTTGCCCATTGCCCTGGTTCCGAACTGCGCCGCGACCCGCCATGTGCATTTCCATCTTGACGGCAGCGGCCCAGCCAAACTGGAGCCGCCGAGTCTGGATGACTGGCCGAAGCTGACCTATGCGCCAGCGAATGCCCGCCGCGTGGATCTGGCCGCCGTCACCCGTGAAGAGGTCGCAACGTGGAAACCCGGCGAAGTATTGTTACTAAATGGCAAGTTGCTCACCGGTCGTGACGCGGCACACAAGCGGATGACCGATATGCTCAATCGAGGTGAGAAGCTACCGGTGGATTTCACTGGCCGGTTTATTTACTACGTTGGCCCGGTTGATCCGGTGCGTGATGAAGTGGTCGGTCCCGCAGGTCCAACGACGGCAACCCGCATGGATAAGTTTACCCGGCAAATGCTGGAGCAGACGGGTCTGCTGGGCATGGTCGGCAAATCCGAGCGCGGCCAGATTGCCATTGACGCGATTAAAGACAATAAGGCGGTTTATCTGATGGCGGTCGGCGGTGCTGCCTATCTGGTGTCCAAGGCGATCAAGGCGTCCAAGGTACTGGCTTTCGAAGATTTAGGCATGGAGGCGATCTACGAATTTGAAGTCAAGGACATGCCGGTCACCGTGGCCGTCGATACGCAGGGCAGCAGTGTCCATAAAACGGGGCCAAAGGAATGGCAGATGAAAATCGGAAAGATTCCAGTGGTGGAAACGGCTTGAGAGACGGTATTAAAACAAGTTTTAAGTAAGCTCTTGCTGTGGGAGCCTGCCTATCGGCAACGGCTTGCCAAACATTCTGGCAGCCTGGCTCCCGCAAAAATTCCTCCGGAGTCATAGACCGGGATCGGCATGTCTGGTCATGCTCGCCGAGCATTCCATCGGAAACCACTCCGGCTCACACCACAACGCGCACTGGCGTCCCATGCAACCAGCCCTGGATATTCTCCGCCAGTTGCTCGATCAGCCGTTGGCGGGATTCACGGCTGCCCCAGGCGCTATGCGGGGTGACGATCAGGTTAGGAATATCCAGAGCCAAGAGCGGATTGCCATCAACAGGCGGTTCCAGACTCAACACATCCACGCCCGCACCGCCCAGCGCGCCTTGGCGCAGGGCATTGGCTAAGAGCGTCTCATCCACCAGCCCGCCGCGAGCGGTATTAATCAGGATGGCACTTCGCTTCATCAGCGCCAGTTCCCAAGCACCAATGAATCCTTGAGTTTCAGGCGTCAGTGGACAATGTAAGCTCAGCACGTCCACTTGCGGCAGCAGAACCGGCAGAGGAACCCGCCCTTCTTGTTCTTCCACGACGCCAGGTCTTTGCGCCAGCAACACTCGCATGCCGAACGCTTCAGCAACTCGCGCCACCCCTCGTCCCAATTCGCCATAACCGACAATGCCCAGGGTTTTACCCGCTAATTCGCGAATGGGAAAATCCAGCAGACAGAACTGGCGTGCTTGCTGCCACCGCCCTTCACGCACCGCCTGACGGTACTCAGGTAAATGGGTCATTAAACTCAGTAAGAGGGTAAATACATGTTGAACCACCGCTGCGGTACCATAGCCGCGGCAATTACAGACCGTTATCCCTTGCCGGGCTGCTGCCCCCAAATCAACATTATTTATTCCGGTGGCGGCTATACAGATCAGTTTTAGATGCCGGGCATGTTTCAGTGCGGCAGCATCCAGCCGTGCTTTGTTGCTGATGACAATCTTAGCTTCGGCGATGCGTCCGGCGACTGCATCCGGGGCCGTCGCCGGGTAATAGCACAGATCCGGCAAGACCCGGTTCAAAGTGCCGAAATCGAGATCGCCGCAATCCAGTGAATCTTGGTCGAGAAATACACCCAGCATGGCGAGGGAACCTCCAGCTAAAGATGTGTTTCATTATAAGCACCCCGATCCCAAAACAGCGAGAAACCACGACGCCATTATGAAATCGATCGCTACCCCCGCTTTCGCCCACGACCGGCCTGCTTGTACCGGAATCTTATTGGCCAATCTCGGTACACCTGATGCACCCACTCCCCAAGCTTTACGCCGTTATCTGGCTGAATTTCTTTGGGATTCTCGTGTAGTGGAAATACCTCGATTGTTATGGTGGCTGATCCTGCATGGCATCATTCTCCGCATCCGTCCCGCCCGATCAGCGCGCAAATACGCCACTATCTGGACTGCAGACGGTTCGCCTCTGTTGGCGATCAGCCGCCGGCAGGCCACAGCATTGGCCAAGGTACTGGCTGCACGTTGCCCCGGGCCGGTGCGCGTCGCACTGGGTATGCGTTACGGCAATCCCTCGATCGCGTCTGCCTTGGCCGAATTACAAGCTGCCGGCGCTGAAAGGCTGCTGGTGTTACCGCTTTATCCGCAGTACTCCGCTGCAACCACGGCTTCGGCCTTCGATGCGGTTACTGCCGAGTTGCGGACTTGGCGCTGGTTGCCGGAACTGCGTTTTATCGCTCAATATCCTGATGATCCAGGCTATCTCGACGCGCTGGCTACGCATATTCGAGCCGGCCGGGCTGGCCAGCCCGGTGACCGGCTGCTGTTTTCCTTTCACGGATTGCCCAAACGCAACCTGTTAGCTGGCGATCCCTATTACTGCCAATGCCACAAGACAGCCCGTCTGGTTGCCGAGCGATTGGAACTGGCGCCGCAGCAGTGGGGCGTGGCTTTCCAATCCCGTTTTGGCCGCGCCGAGTGGCTGCAACCCTATACCAGTACCTTATTGACGGACTGGGCGAAAACTGGTGTAAAAAGCGTCGATGTGGTCTGCCCAGGTTTCGCCGCGGACTGCCTGGAAACGCTGGAAGAAATCGCTCTGGAAAACCGCCAGACCTTTCTGGACGCCGGTGGCGAGCATTACCGCTATCTACCCGCTCTGAATGATGCCGCCGACCATATGGCCGCACTGGCTGCACTGATCGAGCGGCATGCAGCCGGCTGGCTAGAATTCAGCCCCCTGTACGATTCTAATACTCTTACCGTCGAACGCACTGCCCGCTGCGACCGGGCGCGAGCCATGGGAGCAACCGCATAATCAGCGGCTCGACAATTCTATCTCCCCTGCAAAATCGCCTTCTATACTCATGGGAAGTAACCCCCGCTGTCCGTGCGGCGCGGTTCCGAACCCGATCCGTTGAGAGAGATATGATCCACGGTGCCCTGTTTGATTTAGAAGGTGTGTTATATATTGGTGACTACCCCCTGCCCGGCTCCCGTGAAGCCTTGCTCAGTCTGCAAGCAGCCGGCATTCCGATGCGTTTTGTCACCAACAGCACCCGGCTGACCCGCAACACCATCGTCGCGCGGCTGGCGCGTATGGGGCTGGAGGTACAGACTCAACATCTGTTTACGCCAGTCGTCGCAGCTCGCGACTATCTTATTGCCCGTCAATTGAGTCCACATCTGCTGGTCCATCCCAATATCGAGGGCGAATTTGCTGACTTGCGTGGGCCAACACCCGGTGCAGTGCTGCTAGGTGACGCGGGTCCTGGCTTTACTTATGAAGCGCTTAATCAATGCTTCCGGCTATTGCTCGATGGTTTGCCATTGCTGGCGATGGGTTCCAATCGTTATTTTCGGGAAGACCATGATTTAAGCTTGGATATCGGCCCCTTCATGGCCGCACTGGAATACGCTGCTGAATTAGAAGCTGTGGTGCTGGGCAAGCCATCGGTCGAGTTTTTCCTAGCAGCGGTCAATAGCCTTGGCGTGCCGCCGCACGACGTGTTGATGGTGGGCGACGACGCAGAAATGGATGTATGCGGCGCACTGGCTGCCGGGTTGCGAAGTGCGTTGGTGCGGACGGGCAAATACCGTCCAGGCGATGAATCCAAGGTCGAACCCTACGGTGGACGGGTGTTCGATGATTTGGATGCCGTGGTCGATTACCTTCTCTGAAACGCGCAAATTGCGGGTAAAATAGCCCTCAACTCAACCCTTCTCCCAGTCCGTAAGCGGGAGGAGGGCTTTCCGCACCGAACCGGAGTTCTCATGCGCGTCCTGTTTCCTGATATCAAGCCCTATGCCACTCAGCGTCTGGCGGTGGATGATCTTCATACTTTATACCTTGAAGAATGCGGCACTCCCGAGGGGCTTCCTATATTATTCCTGCATGGCGGCCCCGGTGCCGGTTGCGAACCGATGCACCGGCGATTCTTCGATCCGCAACGCTATCGCATCGTGCTGTTCGACCAACGCGGCAGCGGCCAGTCCAATCCGCATGCCGAATTGCACGGCAATACCATGGGGCAGTTGGTCGGCGATATCGAAAAACTGCGCGAACATCTGGGCATTGACCGCTGGCTGGTGTTCGGTGGTTCCTGGGGATCGACGCTGGCGCTGGCCTACGCTGAAACGCATCCTGAACGGGTGCTGGGGTTGATCCTGCGTGGCATCTTTCTGTGCCGGGACCAAGATATCCACTGGTTCTATCAGGAAGGAGCCAGCCGGTTGTTTCCTGATCTGTGGGAGCACTTTATCGCGCCAATCCCGGTTGCAGAGCGGGATCACCTGGTTCAAGCCTATTATCGGCGGCTCACCAGCACCGATGAATTGGAACGGCTGCGGGCGGCCAAGGCTTGGTCGATGTGGGAAGGTTCCACTCTGACGCTGGAAAGCAACCCGGCAGTGATCGAACAATTCGGTGAGACTCACCGCGCCTTGAGCCTGGCGCGGATCGAGTGCCACTACTTCACCCACCATTGCTTCATGGACGCCAATCAACTCCTGCGCAATGCTCACCGGTTGCATGGCATTCCTGGTTTCATTGTCCATGGCCGTTACGATGTCATTTGCCCGATGGACAATGCCTGGGCGTTGCACGAGGCCTGGCCGGAAGCGGAATTGCGGATCGTGCCAACCGCCGGGCATGCCGCCAGTGAGCCAGGCATTATTGATGCGCTGGTCGCGGCTACCGAGCATTTCGCGGATCGAATGACATGATCGGATTGCTGCAACGGGTCAGCGAGGCGCGGGTTGAGGTCGATGGACACGTCATCGGCGAAATCAACGCCGGATTGCTGGTGTTAATCGGGGTTGAACGCGGCGATGGCGAGAACCAAGCCGACCGTCTTCTGGAGCGGTTGCTTGGTTACCGGGTGTTTGCCGATGCGGGCGGCAAGATGAACCGAAGCCTTTGTGACACCGGCGGCGGCCTGCTATTGGTGCCGCAGTTCACTCTGGCAGCCGACACACGTAAGGGGATGCGTCCCAGCTTCACGCCCGCCGCGCCGCCAATGGAAGGTGAACGGCTGTTTGACTATCTGGTTGCCCAAGCCTGTCAACAGCATGCACCTGTCGCTACGGGCCGGTTCGGCGCCCACATGCGAGTTAGCCTGATGAACGATGGACCGGTGACTTTCTGCCTCCAAACCCCGCCGGCTGCCTCATCGCCCCGCTGCTTTCCCCCGCTCACCGGCTGACATGGGTAGCGCGGGCCTCTTACTGGACAGTGAACCAGATTTGATGCAGAATCGTGGCCTTTGATTGGCAAGGATCACTGCTTGACCCATGGCTAAATTGTTGCTGTTGAACGGTCCCAACTTAAATCTATTAGGAACTCGTGAGCCTGGACTTTACGGCTCTGATACGCTGGCTGACATCGAGCAGCGCTGTATGGAACTAGCCCGCAAGTTGGGACCGCATGAATTGAACTGTTTCCAGAGCAATGCCGAACATGCCTTGATTGATCGCATCCACGCTGCTCGTCAGGAGAGTGTCGCTTTCATCATCATCAATCCCGCTGCTTTCACTCACACCAGCGTGGCGCTGCGTGACGCCCTGCTGGGAGCCGGCATCCCCTTTATCGAGGTGCATCTATCTAATGTCTTTGCCCGTGAATCGTTTCGCCACCATTCCTATCTGTCCGGCATTGCAGTTGGCGTGATCAGCGGGTTGGGCGCACAAGGCTATGAACTCGCTTTGCAGGCCGCTAATCATCACCTTGCCACTTTCCGCCGGTAGCCGCCGCCATGCCCATGGATATTCGCAAGATCAAGAAGCTCATCGAATTGCTCGAAACATCGGGCATTGCCGAAATCGAAATCAAGGAAGGTGAGGATTCGGTGCGAATCAGCCGCTACCCGCACAGCAATACACCGATGGTCATGGCACCTCCGATGTGGGCCGGACCCAGTTATAATCCACCGCCTGCCGGACCGATGCCCGCCGCCGTGCCCATTGCGGCCCCTGCCGTGCCGGTCAGTGAACCAGAAACCCTCAAAGGCCATGTGCTGCGCGCGCCCATGGTCGGTACTTTCTACCGCTCGGCCTCGCCTGGCTCCAAACCGTTTATCGAGATCGGCCAACAGGTCAATGCCGGCGACCCGGTCTGCATCATTGAGGCGATGAAGATGTTTAATCAGATCGAAGCGGACCACGCCGGCGCTGTGACCCGCATCCTGGTCGAGAACGGCCAGCCGGTCGAATACGATCAACCGCTGCTGATCATCGAATAGCCTGGCCGCCATGCTTGAAAAAGTGGTCATCGCTAATCGAGGTGAAATTGCTCTGCGCATCCTGCGCGCCTGCCGGGAACTGGGTATCCGCACGGTAGCGCTGCATTCCACGGTGGATCGCGATCTTAAGCACGTCCGTCTGGCTGACGAGACAGTGTGTATCGGTCCTCCGCCAGCGGCTGAAAGCTATCTGAACATGCCGGCCATCATCAGCGCCGCCGAAGTCACTGATGCGGTCGCAATCCATCCCGGCTACGGTTTTCTGTCTGAGAATGCCGACTTCGCCGAGCGGGTTGAGCAAAGCGGCTTCATTTTCATCGGCCCCCGCCCGGATACCATCCGGCTGATGGGCGACAAGGTATCCGCCATCCGGGCGATGAAGGATGCTGGCGTGCCCTGCGTACCGGGTTCCGGCGGATCGCTGGGTGACGATAACCAAAATACATTGCGTATCGCGCACGAGATCGGTTATCCGGTGATCATCAAGGCCGCCGGCGGGGGCGGCGGGCGCGGGATGCGTGTCGTGCATAGCGAGGCCGCACTGCTGACAACTCTGGACCTGACCCGCAGCGAAGCCAATGCGGCGTTCGGTAATCCGGTGGTGTACATGGAAAAGTACCTGGACCATCCCCGCCATATCGAGATTCAGGTGCTAGCCGACACTCATGGCCAGGCCATTTATCTGGGCGAGCGTGATTGCTCCATGCAGCGCCGTCATCAGAAAGTCATCGAGGAAGCACCCGCGCCCGGTATTAGCGCTGCGCAGCGCCGGCGGATTGGCGGAATCTGCGTCGATGCCTGCCAGCGAATTGGCTATCGGGGTGCCGGTACGTTCGAATTTCTGTACCAGGACGGTGAATTCTATTTCATCGAAATGAATACCCGGGTGCAGGTCGAGCATCCGATCACCGAGTTGATCACCGGGGTGGATATCGTCAAGGAGCAATTGCGCATTGCCGCCGGTCAGCCGCTGAGCTACCACCAGGACGATATCCATATCCGGGGACATGCTTTGGAATGCCGGCTCAATGCGGAAGATCCGGACACGTTCATGCCCTCACCCGGCACCATCACCCAGTACCATGCGCCGGGTGGGCCGGGTATCCGGGTGGATTCCCATATTTACAATGGTTATCGGGTGCCGCCGAATTATGACTCGATGATCGGTAAGCTGATTGCTCACGGTGAAACCCGCGAGGCGGCTATTTCCCGGATGCGTGGAGCGCTGGCCGAACTGGTGGTGGATGGCATCAAGACCAATGCGCCTCTGCACCGGCGGATTCTCGGCGACGCCCGCTTTCTGGATGGCGGCACCGATATTCACTATCTGGAAAAGCAGTTGCTCAGCATGCGCTGATCTGCCGCCGCCACGGCTTCGTGATCTGGTAGCCCGGACACGGGGCTACTACTTTAAGATACTACCTATCATGTATTGCTTTATAAATTAGTCCTATATTCTGTGCATTTTTAGCCGCTTGGCATTGTCCGCGTCCAATACTGGGACGCATAGAGTGCTCGATTTTCCAAGTATCCTATTGCTTCTGCGTAAAGCCCGGTGCGCCTTGCTCTCGCACAAATTGCTTGAGCAAATCGAGGATTTCTTGCTCCGGTAACTGTTCACGCCCCTCGCCCGCTTGCGGGCGAGGGGCTGGGGGCGAGGGCAGGAGGTCAAGGGACTGAATGATTACTTGCTTCGTACAAACTGTACCTTTTCGAAGCCTGCCCGTGAAATTGTAGTTCTGTTGTTTCATGATCGCATGATTGTCCGAGCGCTGATGCGCTAAGCTTTAAGTCCTTACCCAGTCTATGAACCGAGCCCCCGCCATGAGCGATGACATGACCGCCCCCTGGCTACAACTAAGCCTCGAAGCCCTTAATCATACGCCCGAGCAACTGGAAGACGCTTTGCTGCAAGTTGGCGCACTGGCAGTCACACTCGCGGATGCCGGCGATCAGCCCGTTCTGGAACCGGCGCCAGGTGAAACCCCGCTCTGGGCGCACACGTGCGTAACCGGTTTGTTCGACGCGCAAACCGACATCGAGGTAGTGAAGCGTCAGTTACAGTGTTTTTTACATGCGCCGATCCTGCCGGAATGCCGGCTCAGCCAGCTAGAGGAACGCGACTGGGTGCGGGCGTGGATGGATGATTTTCATCCGATGCGTTTCGGTGAGCGGTTGTGGATCTGCCCAACCACGCAGAACCCGCCCGATCCGGCCGCGATCAATATTCGCCTGGACCCTGGGCTGGCCTTTGGCACCGGTACCCATCCGACCACCGCACTCTGCCTGGAATGGCTGGATGGGGCGGCTTTGGCCGGCCAGACGGTCCTGGATTACGGGTGCGGGTCAGGAATCTTGGCCATCGCTGCCGCCAAGCTCGGGGCACAGCGGGTCTGGGCAGTGGATATCGACCCGCAGGCGTTACTGGCCAGTGATGATAACGCCGACGAAAACGGCGTCGAAAATTGTGTCGAGCTGGCCCTGCCCGCTGAATTACCCGCAACGCTGCATGTAGATGTGCTAGTAGCCAATATCCTAGCGGGAGTGCTGACGCGGCTGGCACCGGAATTTGCCCAGCGTGTCAAACCGGGAGGCCGTCTGGTGTTATCCGGCATTCTTGAACAACATGCGGACGCAGTGCAGGCGGCCTTTACCCACAGCTTCATTTTCGAACCAGTCCGGCGGCGGGAAGATTGGGTATTGCTGGAAGGCGTGAGGAGGTAAAGACAGCATGATTTCAGAAATCAGTTACTTAGGCGGGGTCTGTCCGGCTGGCCCTCTGGGCGTGCAAAGCGGTTTACCCTCGTACCCCAAGGTCGATCCGCGTGGTTGGGATCTCGGCGATATCGAGATGGCGATAGCCCTCAAGCGCGCTGAATTGAACCAGGTCATGGGATACCGGAAAGACTACGATGCCGAGGAACACAATCTTTGTCTGGCCCTGATTCGTTTTCAGGACGGCTCTTCGGAGATCCTGGTTGCCTACTCGAATGACAGCGCCATTCCTGAATCAACCCGTCTGGGATTGCATCTGATCCCGAACGTATATGACAAGCTCCCTCCCAACGAGCGCTTTGGCTGCGATGGCATGGCGCAATACCATACCGAGCCGAAGCTGTTGAATTATCTGCTTGCAACCCTAGAAGTACGCCAGACTGCTTATCGGCGGCAATTCCTACCGCGCGATCCGCTTTATCGCTTTATTCTCCAGCGCCAGCGCCAACAGGCCCGTGCACAGGCCGTCCTATCAAGCGATATCAAAAAGGTGGCCGCAGTGGTCATCGTAACGGAAATCGATTGCTGCTCGACGTGTACCGCCTACTCCATCGCGCGATTCCGGGAACGGTTTCCCGGTATTCCCCTGCGCACCATTGAATTGGGTAAGCAGGTCAAAGGGGGGGTCAAGCCTCAATACCGGCAAGTCACCGTCAACCGCAAGTAAGAGGCGGGGAAGCATTCAAAACTCCCTTACCCCCTGCCAAGAAGGAGGTAAGGGTTGTTTAGCGGGCTTAGGCGATGGTTTGCACCGTACCGTCGAGATTCATCAGCAGCGTCTCCACTTCCAGCTTCGGGTAGTTTTTGTGGACAGCCTTTTCCAAATCGCGCAGGTACTTACCGTGGACATTTTGTTCCAGCACCGGGTCTTTCGCAAAATCCGCTTTTAGAATTACCTTGTAAGCGCCACAGTCTCGATGATCCATCAGGATCACCCGGTTGATATGATGAAGATCAATGGCAATCTTGAGGTGTTCCCAGAACGTCTTATTCCAGCTCTTGAATTCGCTGGTGACTGCGCCCAGTGAAGCGCCAGCCAGGATAATATGGTCATATTGATTCGTCAGGCCACGGCCATCCATATATGTAACGATATCATCAATCAACCGGTAATCCATGCAGCTCAGCAACAACGCCTCGGTGCCATGCGCGGCCGGCGCGGCGCTAGGCTTTGCGCTGTGTCCGGTTTCGGCCTGGGCTAACCGCCAAGGTGTTGCCAGCCCCAGCAGGGTAACGCCACCGCCCAAAGCAGCCAGTTGGATAAAGCGGCGGCGGTTGAGTCCAGTGAACGAGTCATCGTGCAGATGATGGCACGAGTTGAATGAAGAAATCCGGGTCGTCATGGGAAGCCTCTCTTTGTCGTCAGGTCGTTTTTATCAATCATGGCTTGAAGCATGGAATCGGGGGGCAATATAGCCAGGATGACCCGATTAACGATTTCCATTGTTCAAGAGTAGCTGAACGATCAAATTTTTTTGTTGAAACAGGCGATGATCGACGAAGACTGCTTATCTGGAGTCTCCCACGCGGCCAGCAGGTACTGATGTTAGAATGACATTCCCTTTCATGCGCATCACTCGAAATCCATGCCGGTCACTGTTCAGAACTCAACCCTGTCATCACCATTACAAGCCGTTCTCCCTCCCGATAACCGTCAACCGCTGCTTTGGAGCCACCTGCACGGTGCGGGACCCGCCCTGCTGATTGCCGCTGCTACCCGCTTTCGCGGCTTGGTGCTGGTCATCGTGCCAGACAGCCAGACAGCCCTGCGGCTGGAAACTGAACTGCAGGTCTTCGGCGGAGCGGATCTGGAAATTTTGGCGTTCCCGGACTGGGAAACCTTGCCCTACGATGGATTTTCCCCACATCAAGACATCCTCTCGCAACGATTGGCAACCTTGTATCAATTGCCGCAGCGGCGGCGTGGCGTGCTGGTAACGCCGGTAGCGACTTTGATGCAACGGCTGGCGCCGCGCGATTATCTGGATCGCTACGCTTTGTTGCTCACAGTTGGGGAACGGCTGGCGCTGGACCTGTTTCGCCAGCGCCTGGAAGCGGCGGGTTATAGCTGCGTGTCGCAGGTAGTAGAGCACGGTGAATTTGCAGTACGCGGATCGATTCTTGATTTGTTTCCAATGGGTGCTGAGCGGCCCTACCGGATCGAACTGTTCGATGACGAAGTGGAAAGCATCCGCGATTTCGACCCCGACACCCAGTTGTCGGTGGATAAGGTGGAATGCATCAAATTGCTGCCAGCGCGTGAGCTGGCGCTGGATAAAGAGTCCATTACCCGCTTCCGCCAAGCCTGGCGCCGCCAGTTTGAGGGTGATCCACAACGGAGCCTGATCTACCGCGAAGTGAGCGCTGGCCATGCACCCGGCGGTATCGAGTATTACCTGCCGCTGTTTTTCGAACAGGCGGCGACGCTGTTTGATCATTTGCCGGAGAGTACTCTAGCGATCCGGCTGGAAGGCGTGGATGCTGCAATGGCGGCTTTCCAGGAACAGATCATGGACCGCTATGAACAGTACCGGTATGACGCCGAGCGGCCGCTGTTGCCACCGCCATTGCTGTTTCTGGAAGCCGCCCAGGTAGACCGGGCGCTAGCCCGTTGGCCACGGGTTGAATTGGCGCTGGCTCAGCCCTCCTTCCCCAACCTTCCTCCACCAGAAAGGCAGGATTCTGGCATCAATTACCCGACCCTGCCACCGCCGGCCTTGCCCTTTGAACCCCGCCATGAGCGGCCAGCTCATGCACTGGAACAGTTCTTAGCCGGATTTCCCGGACGGGTGCTCATCGCTGTCGAATCTGCCGGTCGTCGTGAAGTGCTGTTGGAGATGCTGCGCGGCTACGGTTTGCGGCCGGTCATTTGCACAGACTGGGCAGAGTTTCTGACGCGAGAGGAGTTGCGGCTGGCGCTAACCGTGGCACCGCTGGAGCAGGGGCTGCTGCTCACCGAACCGCCGCTGGCGATCATCGCTGAGCCGCAGTTATACGGCGAACGGGTGCGGCAGGCGCGGCGGCGTGTCCAGAGCCGTGATCCCGACGCGATCATCCGCAACCTGAGCGATCTCAGCTTGGGTGCGCCGATCGTGCATGAAGAGCATGGTATTGGCCGCTACACCGGGTTGCAGCGATTGGAAGCCGCCGGGATCGATGGTGAATTCGTGGTGGTCGAATACGCTGGCGGTGACCGGCTGTATGTTCCCGTCGCTGCGCTGCATCTGCTCAGCCGTTACACCGGGGCCGCCCCGGAGAACGCACCCTTGCATAAACTGGGCAGCGGTCAATGGGAAAGGGCCAAACGCAAAGCCGCGAAGCAAGTCAGTGATGCAGCGGCAGAGTTACTTGATCTCTATGCGCGCCGCGAGGCCCGGCCGGGTCACGCCTTTGGTCTTAGCGAAGCTGACTACATCGCTTTTTCTGCAGCTTTTCCCTTCGAGGAAACCGCAGATCAACAGGCCGCCATTGAAGCGGTGATTGCCGATCTGCGGTCGGCAAAACCGATGGATCGGGTCGTATGCGGCGATGTTGGCTTCGGCAAGACCGAGGTGGCGATGCGCGCCGCATTTGTAGCGGTGCAGGATGCGCGGCAGGTGGCGGTTTTAACACCAACGACCTTGCTGGCTCAGCAGCATTACCAGAATTTTCTCGACCGCTTCGCGGACTGGCCCGTGCGGATTGAGCTCTTGTCCCGGTTCCGCTCACCCAAGCAGCAGGCAGAGACGCTCAAAGCGCTGGCTGAAGGCAAAGTCGACATTCTGATCGGCACCCACAAGCTGTTGCAGGGCAGCGTACAGTTCAAACAAATAGGGCTGGTCGTCGTGGATGAGGAGCATCGTTTCGGCGTGCGGCATAAAGAACGCTTGAAAGCCCTGCGCGCCGAGGTGGATATCCTGACCCTGACCGCCACCCCAATTCCTCGCACGTTAAATATGGCAATGGCCGGGTTGCGTGATCTGTCGATTATCGCCACGCCGCCGGCGGGTCGCTTAGCGGTCAAGACCTTCGTTAGCCAGTGGAACCCGGCAACCATTCGCGAGGCCTGCCAGCGGGAATTAAAGCGCGGTGGGCAAATCTATTTCCTGCACAATGAAGTAGACACTATCCAGCGCATGGCGGCACAGATTGCGGAACTGGCCCCGCAGGCGCGGATCGCCGTGGCGCACGGCCAGATGCGCGAGCGGGAGCTGGAACAGGTGATGCTGGATTTCTACCATCGCCGCTGCAACTTGCTGATTTGCACTACGATCATCGAGTCGGGCATCGATGTACCCAGCGCAAATACCATTCTCATCAACCGCGCCGATAAACTGGGGCTGGCGCAATTGCATCAGTTGCGTGGACGGGTCGGGCGCTCGCACCATCGGGCCTATGCGTATCTGCTTGTTCCGCCAAAATCAGTGATGACCGCCGATGCGGTCAAACGGATCGAAGCGATTGAATCATTGGAAGATTTGGGCGCCGGTTTCCTGCTGGCTAGTCACGATCTCGAGATTCGCGGCGCAGGCGAATTGCTGGGCGAGGCGCAGAGCGGTCAGATTCATGAAGTGGGTTTCAGCCTGTATATGGATCTGCTGGAGCGAGCGGTGCAGGCGCTGAAAGCCGGGAAAGTTCCGGAACTGGACCGGCCACTGGATCACGGACCGGAAATTGATTTACAAAGTCCAGTGCTGATTCCCGACGACTATCTGCCGGATGTCCACAGCCGGCTGATCCTGTACAAGCGCATCGCGAACGCGCGTGATGATGGGGAACTGCGTGAGTTGCAGGTGGAGATGATTGACCGCTTCGGCTTGCTGCCGCAACCGGTTAAAAACCTGTTTCGAGTGACCGGGCTGAAACTGCTGGCGATGCCCATTGGGGTAAAGAAGATCGAAGCAGGACCGAAAGGGGGGCGAGTCGTATTCGGACCAGAGCCAAAACTGGACTCCGGCAAGCTAGTGCAACTGATTCAGCACCAGTCCAAGGTTTACAAGCTTGATGGCCGGGATAAACTTCGCTTCATCAAAGAGTTACCCAATGCTGAGGTGCGGGCGGCGGAAGTCGAGGGGTTGTTGAGTAAGATTAAACTTTGAGATTAAAAGCTTGCTTCTGGGGGATTCCGCTTGCGGGCGATTTTGCAATTATCACTGGCAAGCGGGTTCTCAGGAAAAGGCATTGCTTATTCATTCAATGGATGTTGACGCCGCACTAACAACCTTTCCATTGTGGTTTGCGTTTGCCAATAAAGGCGTCAATGCCTTCGCGGGCATCCTCGCTGTCCAAGTTGCAGGCCATGATTTCAGTGGCGCACGCATAAGCATCCTCCAGACTCAAATCCAACTGCCGGTAGAACAGTTCCTTGCCCATACGAATCGCCAATTGAGATTTATTGCAGATCGATTCGGCGAGTTGCCAAACGGCCGCATCCAATTGTTCGAGCGGAACCACCCGATTAATCAACCCTTGCTGTAACGCGGTCTGTGCGTCGATGAAATCACCGGTCAGCAACAATTCTAGTGCTTGCTTGCGACCGAGATTCCGGCTCAGCGCCACCCCAGGACTGGAGCAGAACAAGCCGACATTGATGCCGGAAGTAGCGAAACGGGCATTATCAGACGCGACTGCTAGATCGCAAGCCGCCACCAATTGGCAACCAGCAGCGGTAGCGATACCGTGGACCCGAGCGATCACAGGTTGCGGCAGGCGGTTAATGGTCAGCATCACCTGTCCGCACTGAGTGAACAGTGCTTGGTGGAAAGCGCGGCTATCCTGAGCACGCATCTCCTTGAGATCGTGGCCAGCGCAGAATGCGGGGCCGCTGCCGGCAATCACCACCACCTGAATTGATTCATCAGCAGCAATAGCATTCAGCGCCGCCTGCAACGCATCAAGCATCGCTGTTGACAGTGCGTTGTAATGCTTGGGCCGATTGAGGGTCAGGGTGGCAACACCGGCTTCATCCTGGCGTAGCACAAGAGTGTCTTGAGAGGCAGAGATAATAGTCATGGCGTTGATTCTCCAAGAATTGATAAGCTTTTAAGGAATCAGAAAATTGTAGCCAATTCCACTGATCGTGGTTGAATGTTTTATACTGTAATTCTTCCCTTTTCCGATGTGTTGGAAACCGTGAGCCATTGTCATACACCGATTGTCTACATTCTGGATCCTGAGGCTCGGCTGCGTGATTCTCTACGGCGGCTGGTAGAGTCAGTTGGCCTGTATGTCCGGACTTTCGGCGAAATTGAGGCGTTCCTAACGGCCTACCAGCCAGAGCAACCTGGCTGCCTGTTGCTTGACATCCGGATTGCGGGACGCGCCAAGGTGAGCGCCCAGCAGATTTTGCGCGAACAAGGGGTCGATCTGCCAGTCATCGTCATCGCTCCGCGGGGTGATGTTGCGACTGCAGTCAACGCCATGAAGCAAGGCGCGATAGATTTTCTTGAAAAACCACTTAATGATCAATGGTTTTTGGATTGCATTCATCACGCGGTGGCTGAGGATCAACATAGGCGGCGAACTCGGGCATGGCGACAAATATTGTTGAGCCGGTTTGAGACTTTAACCCCACGTGAGCAAGATATCTTGCGGCAGGTCGTCGATGGGTTATCCAATCGGGAAATCGCCGAGCAACTGGATCTGAGCCGCAAGACAGTGGAAGTTCACCGGGCCAAGGTCATGCAAAAGATGGAAGCACGCACTTTGTCACAATTGATCCGGATGGCGATGGCCTTAGGAATTCTCAAACTTTATGCCCCGGACGGGTAATCATGTGCCTGATTTTGATCGCATATCGTTGTCATCCCGGTTATGAGCTGATGGTCGCCGCCAATCGTGACGAGTTCCACGAACGGCCTACCGCACCCCTGGCGTTTTGGAATGAAGCACCGCAGGTGCTGGCTGGCCGTGATCTCCAGGAAGGAGGCACCTGGATGGGGATCAGCCGCTCTGGCCGCTTCGCCGCTATTACCAACTACCGTGATCCTAGCCAGGTCCGGTTAGATGCACCTTCGCGGGGTCGACTGGTGGCCGATTATCTGCAAAACCCACAACTAGCAATCGATTATCTGGAACAATTGCGGCCGGCGACCGGCAGCTACAACGGTTTTAACCTACTATTGGGTGATAAAACAGGTCTCTACTATCACTCCAATCGCACCGGCGAAATTCAGACTTTGCTGCCAGGATGGTACGGTCTCAGCAATCACTTGCTGGATACGCCTTGGCCCAAGGTGCGGCGGGGCTTATTCTTGCTGCGCGGCCGGTTGGAACAACGGTCTGATCTGGCACCGGACGATCTCCTGGAAGTGCTGACTGATCGCAGCGTCGCCCCGGATGCTGAATTACCCAAAACCGGCGTTCCGCTTGAATGGGAGCGTTGGCTATCGTCAATTTTCATTGACACACCTGGCTACGGTACTCGTTCTTCAACTGCGCTACTGGTGAACAACAGCGGCAGTATCCACATGGTTGAAATAACTTGGGCAGATGCCCGCCGGCGTGAGTTCCAACTGGACTGGCGGTAACAGTTCCGCTTGTTTGCGAAAGTGATCATCGGCTATCCTTAAACCCATGCAAGCATCAACCCGGTTAAGGGTTGCCTGGTTTTTCCCTAGAATCGCCTGAAATTCCCGCCAATTTGCCCCGATAGCTCAGATGGATAGAGCGCACCCCTCCTAAGGGTGAGGCCACAGGTTCGAATCCTGTTCGGGGCACCATGTTTTCAATGGGTATAGTTCTTCTGTTTCAAAATAAAATTACATTTTGAAAAACCGTTTCAGATTGAAACATCATCCCGGCATTCCTGTACTCGTGATATCCCCACTTAATATCTATCTATTTGAATATAAGAAACTATTATTTTAAATAAAAGCAACCAAGTGATTGGTATGCCTCTTGATTATGACTAATATTATCAATCAAGAGACAAAATGACTTTTTTCGATAAAATGTATAAAAGCTCAGATCAATCCGGCAACGTGTTCTCCATGCCCTATCCCATTGGTTTTGGAGATAAACAGTGAAAACCTCACAAGTGACTTTTTTGGTCATCATCCTGGTTTTGATCGTGTTGCTACCGGGGATCAGCAGTCTTTTTCACGGATGATGCCCCACTTATCCTTACTTCGTTAGGCAAGAATGAATACTCCCCATTCTAATCCTGACCTGCTGCGGAGTACCGCAATCCAGGCGGTTGACACCCTCTCTGACCTGCAACAACGCCTCGCCGCGATCCTGCTGACCGAGCAGAATTTAGACTCGTCCATCTTCACCAGTCTCGCCCGCATTGAAAGCGATCTGGTGACTGTCCGTAGGGCCTTGGACAAAGCCCGCGGCGCCAAGCAATCGTGTTATTGCAATACCGGCCTGCTGGCGCGGTTTCGGGCGCTGCCTGATGACATTATAGCTCGGATACTTGTTGGATTAGTGGATGGTGACCCCACCTATCAAGAGCAACTCGCGCTCCTTATCGCTGACCGGGCTGATAAACATGCAAAGATGGCCGGGTTGCGTCATATGGCGGCGGCAGTACCCTGATTATTCACGCCGGCATCTTCCCGGATATGACTCTGATTGTTATTCAGAATAATCTTTATTTTCGCGTTTTCACGGCCTTGAGGATCGGTGTGAAATCGTTGTTGGTGGGTATGACGAACTGGCAGCGCCCGTTCGAGACCGCGTTCGTAGGGTGAGGGCTTACGGGGTAAGCCGCTGCCGCCAAGTGCTTGTTCGGCTTATCGCACCTGATTGACCAGTTCCACTACCTTGGCCTTCGCACTGCCGGTCGAGCGCCATCTGACGATGGCCGCGTTTCATGTGGCGCAAGCGGCTGCGCAGCTCCAGGCAATAACCGCCTTACGCCAGTCTCGCGAAGACCCCCCCCTTAATCGACACCAGAAATCGGCCTCATTTGCGTATCACAAGCACCACCGACCGTGACCTCTTGTAATGAATCCCGCCCCTGGCATTGTTCTCCACGGTCACGAATGCGACACGTCAATGCCAATGGTGTCCCTGAGTTTAACCAGGAAGGCGTTTTACGGTAGCGGCCAATCGTGTTAAATCGGCATCCGCGGGGAATTCCATAAGGAGGGCAACCCGAAGCGGTTCTCAGTGATACTTTTCTGCCATCCACAATGAAGCCTGGATAGCGATCAACCAAAGTCACGACATCTTTATCCGGTTGTTGTTGCACAACGAAATCCTGAAAAAAATATCCTTCCTGATATCGTTGATCTACTCGAATGCGCGTGTTGGCAATCAAGGCAAAATCCTGTCCATTACGGGCTATTGCGCCTGACATATATTCTACCCGGTTATGATGAGGGAAACATTGGCCCATCGCTGGAGCGTGGTAGTAATGTCTTAATTTTTTAAGACGCCTTAACGAAACATTAGGAAAAACCGCTTGGAGATCATGATCCTTACCAAAAAGGATTCGTTGAATATCAGGCAGACTTTGCCGATACATCGCCTGAATTTTGTCGTAATAGGCAACATTATAATCATTGCGACCATCAGCAATCGATGAACTGCTGCCCAAGTCCTGGCGCAAAAAACAGGAAGTCAATCCAGAAATTTGGGTCAGATATTCATCCCAAATATTGTATTGAGAAACCTTGGATGATACGCCTTGAAAATCCCCCTGAAATCGACAGCCTTGGCCTTTTGAACAAGATTCCTTGGCCCGGTTGCGCATAGACAATGCAATAATATTCCGTTCACAAGCGCCATAGGCATTGCAACCCCGGTCTAAGTGTCCTTCGAAAATTGCGGTACGCATCACATAATCTAAATGCTTAGCCCGTTGCAGGATCTGGCGAGGCCATTGGTTCCGCTGAGCACCAATGAAGCGATCCCAAGCTTGCTGCAAAGCATGACGGCGTCCGATCAGACGGTGATTGGCTGCTGCACAATACGATGAGTTATGAAAAGCCTGGATGATCTGATCCAGCTCATTGTGGTATGGCCGTTTCGGGGTGGCATGGTTGATTCTGGTCGAGAAAGGAGGGTCGAAAAAAGGCGCTTTTTCCATCGCATACATCTTGCGAACATTCATCACATGCTGAACAGCAGCATCGCAATGATGGTTAGCGACGCTCATGGCCTGGCGTTGCTTAAGTGCTGTTTTAAAGACCGCAGTAGAAGCAGGCGCCGCTGTACGTGAGTTAACAACGATTCGAAAGCCAACATAGGGAGTGCCTTGGCGGTCCGTCAATGGGCGACCGTTTCTCACGACTAAACAAGGGATTAGGGATGTTCCCTGCGCCAAGCTGCCAGCAGGCCGGGATGCACCAGACTTCTCAAAACTTCTGAGGTCGTAATAAGGAATTTCAAGATTCCCATTGAACTGATAAAGGGTCATCACGGGTGTGGCAGGAATACCCGCCCATGCAGGCAACAGGATGAAGAATGCCAGTAAAAATAATGATTTTCTCATACTTCATACATCACGGTGTGAGGTCATTGCGCCTATAGTAAGGCAATTGCGCTATTCTAGGAATAATATATTGATTTTTATGAATATTAACTTCTAAGAAAGATATTCGTTATTTGTAACAAATTGATAAGAATCGGAAAAACTATATAGCACAATTGCCCTGGTGCCTATCGATAAGCCGTTACGGGTAAGTGTTAGGCCGATAAAATGAACTTATTCCCCAGGTGGTTACAAAAGTTGTTGCGCGTAGGCCTTTTGCTCGGATGTCAAACGGCTTGCGACTTTGTCCCGCATGATTTGAGCATCTCCATCACCTTGATTTGCTGACCGGGAGAACCAAACGTAGGCCATGACCAAATCTTTCGGTATTTCCTCATGACCCTCAAAATACATGACCCCGAGATTGAACTGTGCCGGTGCATAATTTTGCGCAGCGGCTTTTTGATACCACTTCAGTGCTTGTTGGAAATCTTGACGGACACCTTGACCCTCGACATACATAACGGCCAAATTAACCTGAGCAGGCGCATAGTCTTGTTCAGCCGCTTGTTGATACCAAGTTGCTGCTTCTTGCAGAGACAGAGTATCGTTATTTTGCTCGTACATCATTCCTAAGTTGAATTGAGCTAACGCATTGCCTTGGTCCGCTGCTTTGCGATAATACTTGAGCGCTTCCTGAAGATCCCGAGGTACGCCTTGACCTTCAACATACATAACCCCCAGGTTAAGGTACGCTACTGTATCTCCCTGTTGGGCAGCTTCGTGATACCAAAACAGTGCTTCCTGAAAATCCTGAGCGACTCCTAAACCCTCGGCATACATCGCTCCGAGATTGACTTGTGCCGAACTATTACCCTGTTTGGCCGCCTTAAGGTACCCTTTGACGGCCTCTGGGTAGTCGCCCATCTCATAGCTGTCCTCTCCTTTTTGGAAATCCTGCTGGGATTTCACAGTATCCTGTTTGCTAGCAGCTCCCTTTCTTTTTGCTCGGGTCTTGGCGCTTTGTATATCCTCAAAGCGCATCTTACGGTGGCGGTAACGTCTTCTAGCCTGATAAATCACTCCTCCCAAGATCATCAGAATGATGCCGCAGATTTTTGCGATGATTATATCAATGCTGATAATCGCGAATACTCCGACCAGCATGTAGGCATATGGTAGGACTTCGTAAATCGGTCCTGGAACCATGAGTTTATCTCCGGGCAGCGCTTAATGGATTCTTGTTTATTTTATATTAATTCATTGATTTAAAAATAATTATAAGAAAAAACCTAAGAAATCGTCTAATTAAGCATGAAATTTATCCTTATTTGACAAATGCAGCAAGGTAGATCACAGGGATCTCTAACTGAATAGAGTTTCGAACAAACTTGATTGCTTGCCCTCCAAGGATTTCATGTTCTACTTCCCCAACGAAAAGTAACCCAATGTCAGCCAATGCTCCCAAGACGACTTATCTCAAAGACTATACCCCACCCCATTACCGCATTTCAGAAGTCGCTTTGCGATTTGAACTGGGTGAAGACTTCACCACGGTATATTCCCAACTGCATATCCTCCGTGCTGAGGCTACACCTGCTGGCACGCCATTAACGCTGGACGGTCAACACCTGGAGCTGGTTGCACTGAAACTCAATGGACAACTGCTCGCTGCTGACAGTTATCAATGCGATGCTGATCAGTTGACCTTACTGGATCCACCCGCCGAGTTTGAATTAATCGCCGTAACACGCATTCGCCCTCAGGACAACGCTGCCCTGGAAGGGCTCTATCAATCCAGCGGCAATTTCTGCACCCAATGTGAAGCTGAAGGCTTCCGTCGCATTACCTATTTTATTGACCGCCCGGACAACATGGCGGCCTTTACCACGACGATCGTTGCAGACCAGTCCCGCTACCCAGTGCTGCTGTCCAACGGCAATCTTGTCGACCATGGCAAGCTAGACGATGGCCGTCACTGGGCAATTTGGCACGATCCCTTCCCTAAGCCCTGCTACCTGTTTGCCTTAGTTGCCGGTCATCTCCAGGCTATCGAAGCATCCTTCACCACCCGTTCCAACCGTCAGATTACCTTGCGTATCTACGTCGAACCGGAAAACATCGACCAGTGTAAACATGCCATGTATTCCCTCAAACAGGCGATGGCCTGGGACGAGAAGCGTTTTGGCCTGGAATACGATCTGGATCTATATATGATCGTCGCTGTTGGTGATTTCAACATGGGTGCTATGGAGAATAAGGGCCTTAACATTTTCAATACTAAGTATGTACTGGCTAAACCAGAAACTGCCACCGATGCTGACTACCAGGGCATTCTGAGCGTTATTGGCCACGAATATTTTCACAACTGGACCGGTAACCGGGTCACTTGCCGCGACTGGTTTCAACTGAGTCTCAAGGAAGGGCTAACGGTATTTCGCGATCAAGAATTCTCCAGCGACCTCGGCTCACGCGGAGTCAAGCGCATCGAAGATGTGCGTATCCTGCGTAGTAATCAGTTTCCCCAGGATGCCGGGCCGATGGCCCATCCGGTGCGGCCGGATTCCTACATCGAGATCAATAATTTCTATACTGTCACCGTCTACAACAAAGGGGCTGAAGTTATCCGCATGATGCAAACCCTGCTGGGTCAGGATGGCTTCCGGCGAGGTATGGATCTCTACTTCCAACGTCACGATGGGCAGGCTGTCACCTGTGACGATTTCGTAGCAGCAATCGCTGACGCCAATGACGCTGATTTCACTCAATTTAAGCATTGGTATAGCCAGGCCGGCACCCCAGAATTGACGGTGAGCGACACCTATGATCCCACTGCCGGCCACTACATATTAACTATCCGGCAATCCTGTCCCCCAACCCCGGATCAATCACACAAGGAGCCGTTTCATATCCCCATAGCAATGGGTCTGCTGGATGCGAATGGACACGATCTACCTTTGCAACTCCTTGGAGAGAAGGAACCCCAGGGAACAAACCGGGTTCTGGAACTGCGTGAGATAGAGCACACCTTTCACTTCATTAACATATCTTCGCGACCGGTCCCCTCGCTCCTGCGTGGTTTTTCCGCGCCAGTGAAGATCAATAGCCCTGAGAGCAACGACGATTTGCGCTTCCGGCTAGCGCATGATAGCGACGATTTCAACCGTTGGGATGCTGGCCAGAATCTGGCGATTCGCGTGATCCTAGCCTTGGTTGAGGATCGACAACAAGGGCGGACATGGGCATTGCCAGAATCTTTCAGCGCTGCTTTTGGCCAAGCACTGACGTCAGGAGCAGATCCGGCACTATTGGCTCAGGTATTGACCATGCCCGGCGAAACCTGGCTAGCGGAACAGATGAGCGTGGTTGACGTGGACGGCATTCATGCAGCCCGGCGATTTGTCCAGCGCACGCTGGCTGAACGCTTGCGTGATCCATTGCTAACCGCTTACGAGACTCTGCAAAATGCCCTCTCCCTAACACCCTCTCTTCTCACAAACAAAGAAGAGGAAGGCATCGATGCCGCTGCTATTGGCCAGCGGGCGCTCAAAAACATCTGTCTGGATTATTTGATGCAACTGGATGAACCTGAATTACGCATCCGATGCGTCGAACAGTTCCATAACGCGAGCAACATGACGGATCAACTTGGGGCGCTGGCCCCGCTGATTAACAGTCATGGACCAGAGGGAAGCAAGGCATTGGCCGCTTTCTACGACCACTGGCAACACGAAGCATTGGTGGTGGACAAGTGGTTGACTTTACAGGCAACATCTTGCCAGCCTGGCACTTTAAACGTGGTCCGGAAACTCATAGCGCACGAAACCTTCAGCCTCCGCAATCCTAATAAGGTGCGAGCACTGATTGGTGCATTTTGTCAGACCAATCCGATCCATTTTCACGCCGCCGATAGCAGCGGCTATACTTTTCTAGCCGATCAGGTGTTGACCTTAAACGCCTTCAACCCGCAGATCGCGGCACGGCTGATGACTGCACTCACCCGCTGGCGTAAATACGACCCAATTCGCCAGGAGGGAATGCGCAGCCAATTGGAGCGAATCTTGACAGCGCCGGAATTATCGCCGGATGTCTATGAAATTGCCGCCAAAAGCCTGGGGGCAAAATAACTGGGTAAAATTTTATGCTGCACTGCAAAAAAAAAGAGTTGACACCGGCTTTGCAGTATGCAAAATACACCCATCATGTTGCGATGCACAAAAAACACCGTTTGTTAACTTGATCATTCTTGAGAGGAGAATATCTCATGTCCACTGCCAATCCCTTCAACCCGTTCGCCAGCGTTGATTTCAGCAAGTTTGATATGAGTAAGTTCGATGTCACCAAGATGCTGGGTGACATGAAAATTCCTGGCTTTGACATGCAGGCGATCATGGAAGCTCAACGCAAGAACATCGAGGCGTTGACGGCTGCTAATCAAGCTGCCGTGCAGGGTATGCAGGCCATTGCGCAGCGCCAGGCGGAAATTCTGAGTCAAGCCATGAACGAGGTGTCGTCCATGGCTCAGCAGTTCTCCAGCGCTGGCAATCCACAGGAAATGAGCGCCAAGCAGGCTGAAGTAGCGCGCAAAGCTTTCGAACAGGCGCTGGCCAACATGCGCGAACTGGCTGAAATGGTTAACAAGTCCAATGCGGATGCGTTTGCCATTATCAACAAGCGCGTCACTGACAGCTTGCAGGAACTCAAGGCGCTGGTTGCCGCCAAGTAAGTAGGCAACCTTCGCGTTAATTTAAACCGGACAGGCCCGCACGGAATTTCCGTGATGGCCTGTCCGATTGTTTTTTTGGTTTTGGTTCGCGCGGCTGACGCCAAGGATGCAACATAAGCTAGAATTAAAGCGATTCAAGCGAACCACCATAAACGATGAGGAACGATGCATGGCCGAGCAAAAAAGCCCTGAACTTAAGATGCCAGAAGTTAAAATGCCTGATCCGGCACAGATGGCGCAGCTCTTTAGTCATATTGCTGAGAAGAGCCAGGTCATTGTGAAAGAATTTCTGAACCGTCAAAACACTGACGGTAAGCATGATATGCAAGACAGTATAGCTCTGGGCCGTTCCTTCATGGAATTGACCCAAAAGATCATGTCTGATCCAGCCAAACTGGCACAGGCGCAGATGGCACTGTGGCAAAATTATATGGATCTGTGGCAGAAAGCCTTGCCCGCCATGTTTGGCCAGCAACCAATGGAGACGGTATTCCGCGAGCAGAAAGGCGACAAGCGCTTCAAGCACGATGATTGGCAGGACAATGCCTTGTTCTCCTATATCAAGCAGTCTTACCTGCTGACTGCGGGCTGGATTCAGGACATGGTCGCCAACGTCGAAGGTTTCGACGAGAAGACCAAGAAAAAGCTCCAGTTTTATACCCGCCAATTCATCGACGCGATGTCGCCGAGCAACTTCGTGATGACCAATCCTGAAGTGCTGCGGGCCACCATTGAGTCTGGCGGCGAGAACCTGGTCAACGGCTTAAAAAACATGCTGGATGATCTTGAGCGCGGCAAGGGCAAGCTCAACATTCGGATGACCGACCTGAACGCCTTTGAACTAGGCAAGAACGTTGCTACTACGCCTGGCAAGGTCATCTATCAGAATGAGATGATGCAGCTTCTCCAGTACGATCCCAGTACGCCGGAGGTATTCAAAAAACCGCTGCTGATCTTCCCGCCGTGGATCAACAAGTTTTATATCATGGATTTGCGTCCCAAGAATTCGCTGATCAAATGGGCGGTTGATCAAGGATTTACTGTATTCCTGATGTCTTGGGTCAATCCAGACGAAAAGATGGCCGAAAAGGCTTTCGACGATTATTTGCGCGATGGTCCGCTGGCAGCGCTGGACGCCATTGAGCAGGCAACAGGCGAGCGTGAGGTCAATGCGCTGGGCTACTGCCTAGGCGGTACGCTACTAGGCATCACCAATGCGTATCTGGCAGCCAAGGGTACTCCACGCATCAGTTCCGGCACCCACCTGACCACCATGCTGGATTTCTCACAACCGGGTGAACTGGAAGTGTTCATCGAAGAAGAGCAGATTGCCTCGCTAGAAAAACGCATGGCAGTCAAAGGCTATCTTGATGGCAGCGAAATGGCGACGACTTTCAGTATGTTACGCGCCAATGATCTAATGTGGTCCTTCTTCATCAACAATTACTTGTTAGGTAAAGATCCATTCCCCTTTGATCTGCTCTATTGGAACTCGGATTCCACCCGGATGCCGGCGAAGATGCATAGTTTCTACTTGCGCAACTTCTACCAGCATAACCGGCTGAAAGAGCCGGGCGGTATTTCCCTGCTAGACACGCCGATTGACCTGAGACAGATCAAAGTGCCAACCTACTTCCTGTCGGCGATTGAAGACCACATCTCACCGTGGACATCCAACTATGCAGGTACGCTTTTGCTCAACGGCCCGGTGCGGTTCGTGCTAAGCGGTTCCGGTCATATCGCCGGCCCGATCAATCCACCTGCCGCCAACAAGTATTTCTACTGGACCAACACCAAGCAACAGGTAGCGGATCCAAATGAATGGCTCAAAGATGCCAAGCAGACAGAAGGCTCATGGTGGCCAGATTGGTACAAATGGTTGAGCAAGAATTCGGGCGAGAAGATACCCGCGCGGGTACCAGGCACTGGCAAGCTGCCAGTGATTGAAGATGCGCCAGGTTCGTATGTGAAGCTACGGCTGGCTAAATAATAACATCGGTTGGGTTGCTGTCTTTTTAGCACACCCAACAAGGATGTTGTTGCAAGATCAAAAAACGGCCGCTGTGAAAATGGCGTCCGTTTTTCTATGGGCAAACTGGATCTTTAGTAATTCTCATTAATGATTTCATCCACAGTCAAAAGAATTGGGCTACTCTGATGAATCACCATCAAGATGGGGATTCCTGCTGAAAAAGACAGGGGCTTTACGTCAGCGCTCTCAAGCGGTATTCTTAATAAAGTAAGTGTTCGTGTATCCAGTATTACTGGAGAGATGGCCGAGCGGCTGAAGGCGCTCCCCTGCTAAGGGAGTATGGGGTTAAAAGCTCCATCGAGGGTTCGAATCCCTCTCTCTCCGCCAATTTGCGCATCATGTGATTTGACATCACTCGCCTTATCCCAGATAATTCGCGCCCTTCTTTGAGAATGCGCCCGTAGCTCAGTTGGATAGAGTACCTGGCTACGAACCAGGTGGTCGGGAGTTCGAATCTCTCCGGGCGCGCCAAAAACAATCGGCTAGATCAATCAGATCTGGCCTTTTTTGTTTTCCGGCATTTCAACACCATTGAGAACTTCTAATCCTTAATATGTTCTTGGCTCCGGCTTCATCAGGGAATTTCATAGGAAAACTGCTGCAGGTATAAACAGGCATCACCCTCTCGGAGCTGCCACTCTGCGTAACAGGTCGCCGAGCACTTCATCAACCTGCGCTCCTTCCATCTCGTATTCTGCAGCCAATGTTAGCCGATGACGCAAGGCGGGCTTAGCGATGCTCTTGACATCGTCTGGGGTGACGAAATCACGGTTATTTAACAAGGCATGGGCGCGAGCGGCACGAATCAGGGCGATGCCCCCGCGCGGCCCAGCGCCAATGGCAAAGCCCGGTGTTTTACGAGTTGCCGCTACCAGCCGTACCGCATAGTCTAGAACTGTATTATCCAGATTCAGCCGGGCTGCGATCCGTTGCAAGTTCAACACCGCTTCAGGATCAGCCACGGCCCTTACTCGCGATACATCCAGCTTGTCGCCGACCTGTCCACCGGTCACCAGTTGCAGCAGCGCGGTTTCTTCTTCGACATCGGGGTAGCCGATCTGAATTTTTAGCAGAAACCGGTCGAGTTGTGCTTCCGGCAGCGGATAAGTACCTTCATGCTCAATGGGATTTTGGGTAGCCAGCGTCATAAACGGTGGCGGCAGCGGGAAGGACTGACCTTCAATGGTGACCTGTCCTTCCTGCATCACTTCCAATAACGCCGCTTGAGTCTTAGCTGGGGCGCGATTGATCTCATCAGCCAACAAGAAATGGCAAAACACCGGCCCCCGGCGGATTTCAAACCGTTCCTCACGCAGGTTGTACAGGGCATGGCCAGTCACGTCGCTAGGCATCAGGTCGGCGGTAAATTGGATGCGGGCGAAACGCGCATTGACGCAGGCGGCCAGCGCTCGCACCAACAAGGTCTTGCCCAATCCCGGCACACCTTCGATCAGGACATGACCGGCAGCGCTTAGGGCAATCAATACTTGGTCAACCACCGCTTGCTGGCCGATTAGCACTTGGCTGATTTCACCGCGCAGGGTTTGCAGAAAATCCCCCGCCCATTGTAATTCAGTGCTGGAAAGCGGGTTTACGGTCGCAGCAGGAGAAGTTTCACTCATCGGGGACGGTTGATCCGTTGCAATGTTTGTAGGGTTTGCATCAGGTCGCGTTCACTCAGCGGCTGGTCGGAATGCGTCAACAGCGTAATATCAGATGGTGAGCCAGGCTGACGGCGTTCGACTTGGCGCAAGGTATAGTGGCGAGCAGCTTGGAGCAACACCGGTCCGGCACCCTGCCGCCATAGAAACCGGGCACTCGCTCGCAAGTGCTCTGCCAATCGCCGCTGTTCGCCGGAACGAGGAACCTGCAACGGCCCTAGCCGCTGACTGAAGCTCCACAGCACCGCCAGCAGGGTCAAAATCAACCCGATGAGAGGCATCCAAGCATATTGCCATAGCAGTTGCATCAATGACGGCGTAAGCATCCGGTATTGCAACCAGATTTCACCACTAGGATGGCCCTGTTGGAGCAGGGCCCATAGAAAATCTGCATGGTCATATTGGGTCAACCGGTCATTAGTGAATAGACTGAGGTCTGTCAGCAGCGTGACCTGCCCTTCACCCCATTGAACGAGCTGCCAGAAAGCATCATGCAGTTGCAAGCCAGAGCGGAAGCGAACCTGCAACGGCGGCATTGCTTCGTTCAGTTTAACGGGAACCGGCTCGGCGCCTGGGTTCTCGATACGCTGGCTGTAGATTTCGAGGAGATTGAGCAGGTGATCAAATCCCTGACCCGGTTCATAAGCGTGTTGCACACTGATCAACAGATGTCCTCCCTGATCAACCCAGTCCAGCAACCGTTGGCTATCAGCGGCGCTGAGCGCGTAGCTGGGGATGGCGACAAGCAAAGTAGCCCTGGTATCCAGCGGGTAGGGTAGCTCATCCAGGCGACGCACACTGTGAATGGTGCGGCCCAATCGAGTCAACAGCCGGTCTGCCAAGTAAAATGGATTGCGCCGGGCGGCTTCGTCATAGCCGGTATAAATTTCTTCGCGGCGCTGCACCAGATTCTGGCTCAGCCACAGCAACACGCCGCTGGCGCTGAGCAGTGCTAGCAGGATCAGAGGTATTAGCCATAACCGGCGGCGGGTCATGCAGGCAATGCTCCGGCCGCAGCGAAATGCCGGGGCCATTCCAGACATAAGCTGCGGGCATCGGCCTCATCCGGTATGCGATGCGCATAGGCGATGGCTTGCCAGGCACGGGTCAGGCGGCGCAGAAAACCGAGCAGTTCAGGATTGGCCAGTTGCGCCACGGCCAGCCGCAGACAATCATCCTCGGTCGCGCTCGACCGTACTGGGAGACCGTGCTGGGCCGCTAACCCGGCCAGACTACCTTGGTATAACAAGCGTAACGCTTCGCGCGGCTGCCCTTCGGTCCACAACCGCCAGGCGGTATCACCCAGCCCAGCATCGGGCGGGATAGTGATTTCATTGCGGCCTTGAACAAGGCGTGGGCCGGATTGAGCAGCCCGCTGTCTAGCGCGGGTGAAGGCACGCGGCGTGCGGCGCCATAACCACCAGCCCGCCACGGCGATGAACAGCCCGACGGCGAGCCAAAGGAGTAATTCAATCGTTGCTGCGAACCACTGGCCTGGACGGGGATCAGGTGGTGAACGGGGAGGAGACTCTGTACTGTTATCGTCTCGCCACCGCCAGCGTTCCTGCACTTGGCAAACGTGCAATTCCGGCTCCTTGAGGGTCTCGGCTAGCGCTTGTTTGATGGAACTGCCGGCCTGGGCCAATTCCACCTCGCGCACACGACGCTGTTCGCAGAGCGGGTTCATCAGCGATTCCTCTATCGCTGGTGGAGGAGGATTGGAGCGGGAAGGCGCCTCGGCAGCAAAATTTTCCAATGGGATCATTAGCAAACCCAATCCTAACGCCAGCATCGCCAATCCGGCCGCCACCCGTCCCGCCGGCGCCAATCGTGCCGCCATCTTGCGGAAACCAAGTTCCAGATCCCAGGCTTCTAGCCAGGCCCGGCGGTTAAGATACAGGGTAAAACCGGCAGCAACATAGAACGGTTCGACCAGACTCAGCCCACAGAAACCCACGACATTCAGCCAAAGCTGTCCCCATTGGCTGCTATCATCGAGTAGATCAAAAAACTCCAGCGCAATGAAATCGGGAGTCAACATCCACACCAAAGCGATCAGCGCGAAATCCAGGGCGATTTCCAGGTGCAGGCCGACCACGGTTAACCATATCGCTGCTCCCCGGCTTGGGTAGCTTAAGTCACGCAACCGCTGGCGGCGTACCTTGCCAGCCAGTCCTTCCAGTTGCGTAACCGGTAAGGTGAATGAACGGGCAACATCCAAGCGGCGCCAAGTCAGCGCAGCGAACGCCTGCCGGCGCAGCAATAATCCTGGCAATGCCCGCCAGAACTGGCGGCGGTCCGGCGGGTCTCCAAACAGAGCATAGCTGAGGATATACAGCGGCGGGCGATCCAGCAGGGGTTTCAACCACCACATCAGCCACGGCGCTAACCACCAGTGTCCCCAGCACACCAAATGCAACAGCATAAACAGCGGCAGCGCCACAGTGAACCAGGCCGCATAGATGGAACCCAGCCACTGACGAACCATCACCATACCCAAATCCGTTGCTTCCCAGGCATTGCGCCGGCGCAGTTCAGCGGCGATGGTTTCAAGAGGCACGACGGCCCGCCCGCGTCAGATAGAGGATGATCAGCAGCCAGCCGGAAGCGCCAACCGCATACTTGATGCCCGCCGGAATCGCCTGGTTGGAGGACCAAAAGGCTTCGATGAATGCCGCCAACACCAGGAGTGCAACCACGCCAAGAATCAGCCGGACGCCGCCCGTTGCCGCCTGCCGCAAAGATTCTGCTCGACGCAACCGGCCCGGCGCAAGGATGGCCCAACCCATTTTCAACCCCGCTACTCCAGCCAGCACGATACCCGTCAATTCAAAAGCGCCATGACCGGCAATGAATGTATAGAAGGTCTCGATAAACCCTTGCGCGGTGAGATAACCGGATACCGCACCGATGAACACACCGTTCAGTAGCAACATGAAAGCAGAACCGATACCGAGCAGCACCCCACCGGCGAAAGTGCGAAAGCCCAGGCCGATGTTGTTATGAATGTAGTAGCCAAACATCGCCAGATCGGTTGAGGCATCGCGATCGCCAGCCGCTTTGCCGGGCGAGTACATGGCTTCGAGGTCAGCGACTGATTCCGGCGATAGTAGACTGTAGATCAATTCCGGAGCCTGGTAGACCGCCCAGCCCATGCCAAGCAGCGGCAGATAGAACAGCGCCGCACACAGCCAAAATAACCTGGCGTCGGCGCGCACCCGTTGCGGAAAATCCGTGGTTAAAAAGTCCAGAACTACTTGCCAGCGCCGTTGTGGCGCACGATAAATCTGCTGGTAAGCGCGCAAAGCCAATTGGTTTAACCGCGCCACCAGTGAACCGCTGTAACGCCGGCTCCGGGCAATGGCCAACTGCTGGCAAAGCTGGCGGTAAGCCGCAGGCAGTTCGACGACCGGCAAGGGAGTCACCCTGAGCGCATTTTTCGGCGGGGGCTGTCGTTCCAGATGATCCAGTTGAGCAGCGAATGCCTGCCAGCCAGCGGTATAACGATCTTCAAACGGGCGTTGCTTCATGTCGGCTCTCCCGCCAGCCAGCGCGCATGGGCGCACAATCGTTCGACACCGGCTACACCATATAGTCCAGTTTGACGGGCCAGCAGGTCCGCTAATTCCGCCTGCCGTTCCGGGTTGAGGGTGGTGCTACGCTCAGCGAAGTCGATGAGTAGTTGCTGTTCAGCGGTATTGAGCGGGAAGGGGGGCGGCAACGCGCGACCGGGCGGTAATTGGGGCATAGCGGCCGCCGGGTCGCGATAAATGACCATCGTGCCGGCAGCGAGATCACCCAGCCGCTGGAAATTACGATTACAAAGCATGGCAACCAGCCCGAAGCCATACAGCAGAGGCAAGAAGTCGACCGCTCGCAGCAGGTTGCGAATCAGCGCCCCCGGCCAATCCACCGGAGTACCGTTCGCGTGGATGACTTTGAGACCCAAGGCCTTCTTGCCAGGTGTAGCACCGCCCGCATAGACCTCGAACAGCGCCGGGTAGAACCACTCGGTCAGAAACAGAGCAATCAGCCACAGCCCCATCCCGCCTTCCCCCAGCATCGCCAGCACCATGAGCAGTACCCACAATGCCCCGTAACGAATCAGGCTATCCATGCTCCAGGCCAATACCCGCGCCACAGGTCCGGCTACCCGCAAGCTTAATTCAATGCCTTCGGGGGTTTCAACGTGGCGGAGGGTGTCCAAAAAGACCGGCGTCGGTGAGCGCGTTGACATGGAATTAAGGGTAGCAATTTTGTCAACACAAGGCACGAATTAGGCGTTGGGAAGACGACCGGCCGTTGTGGGTGTTGCGTTGCGGCTAACCAAACCGGCTTCTACAATACAGGCAAACTGAAACTGGGAAATGACATGAATAACCCTAGCCCCTACCAACCCCCTCGTGGCGCCATCACCCCCACCTCATCCAAGGAATTTGGTGAAGTCAAGATTCTCTCTGCTCAAGGCCGGTTAGGCCGGGTCCGCTACATTGGTTATTCGGTAGGCATAGGATTACTGGTCAATCTGATACTCGCATTGATCGGAGGTTTAGCCGCTTTTCTACAGCAGGGCGGTAGCGCGGAATCGATGGGTATGCTGACAGGCAGCATCATGATCGTGCTCGGCATCGCGGCGCTGGCTGTCTCGATTCTGCTGACCATTCAACGTCTGCACGATTTCAACGCCAGCGGCTGGTGGTCAGTGCTGATCATCGTGCCCTTGGCTAATATGGTGCTGTATCTGATCTTGCTGATCATGCCCGGTACCCAGGGACCGAACCGCTTCGGCAACCCACCCCCGCCCAATACTCTTGGCGTTACCCTTCTGGCGCTGATTTTGCCACTGATTTTCGTAATGGGCATCATCGCCGCCATCGCCATTCCTGCCTATATGGATTATATGGAGCGCACCCGGGAGGCGACGTCTAACAGCGCGCCGTTACAAGAATGAGTGTCACCATCAATCTTGGTCAAGCAATTCATGCCTTATCGGACGCGCTCGATCTGGTTGGCGTTGATGAGGTCTTCCACGGCAAGCGGGTCGGGTTCATGGCGCTCCAGTGCGGCCGCGACCTGGACCTGTGCGAGCCAGAACTGGAAGATCTATTCCATGCTGGGCTGTTGCATGACTGCGGGGTGTCATCTACGCATGTGCATCGCTGCCTGATCGATAAAATCGATTGGGAAGATGTAGAGCTTCATTGCGTTAAAGGTAGCGAATTGCTGGGCCAATTTTCGCCGCTGGCCCCTCTGAAAAACATTGTCCGGTATCACCATACCCATTGGGATGCATTCCCGAGGCTGGACATCCCCCGGAACACCGCCCGGCTGGCCAATCTGATCTATCTGGTGGACCGGGTCGATGCCTTGGCCATCCCTCATTACGAGAGCGATCTTTTGCTCGCTCGACACACGATTCGCGATACGATCTGGCGGTTGAGCGGCTCCTGCTTCGCACCGGATTTAGTAGCCCTCTTCATGGATCTCTCCGGCAACGAAGCCTTTTGGCTCAGCCTAGAGCCTCGCCATTTGATTCGCTCTATTTATGAGCGGAAGTGGGAATCTCAAATGGTGCCGGTTACCTTCCCGGAGCTGAAGCAGCTGGCATTGCTATTTGCCCGGGTCGTGGACGCCAAAAGCCCCTACACCATGGAACATTCACTGGGAACAGCGCGCCTGGCGCGATTTCTGGCAGAACGGGCTGGATTGGCGATCGAAACCTGTGAAAAGATCGAAGTAGCGGGACTATTGCACGATTTGGGGAAGCTGCAGGTACCCGATGAGATTCTGGACAAGCCCGGCACACTGACCCGTGAGGAACGGGCGATGATCCAGCGCCACAGCTTTGAGACTTATCAGATCCTGCACAGGATTGCCGGTCTGGAAGACATCACTATTTGGGCGGCTTACCATCATGAAACTCCGGACGGGCGAGGTTATCCCTTTCACCGGCGTGGTGCCGATCTAACGATAGAGATGCGGATCATTGCGGTATCCGATGTATTCCAAGCGCTGGCGCAGCACCGTCCTTACCGTAAGCCACTGTCTCCAAATGAGATTCTTGAGATGCTAGAAAGCTTCGTCCGCCAAAATCATCTCGATAGCGAGGTGGTCGCGCTGGCTGGACGGCATCTACAGGCAAGCTGGCAAGCTGCTACCGGCGTGGAGTCATTCGATGAGTTGTCCCGTCAGCCGAGGTAAACAGCGCCAAAAAACCTATCCCTGCAAATTCCTAAATGCCGTCAATTCCACCAACTGCAACGCTCCAGCGGCCCGCACCGGATTGGTGCTATAAGGCGTTATCCCCAGTAATGGCGCTTCCAAACGAGCACATAAGGTCTCAATATTGGCCTCAAAGCGGCCCATGGCTGGATCAATCCGGTTGGCGACCCAGCCTGCAAACCGCAGCCCTCGAACTGCAATTGCTTCGGCGGTCAACAGCGCATGATTAAGGCAGCCCAAGCGCATGCCAACCACCAGAATGACCGGAAGATCGAGTGCCACTACCAGATCAGCTGCGTCGAAACGTTCGTCAAGTGGCACCCGGAATCCGCCAACACCCTCCACCCAAACCACTTCGGCCAATTCCTGTAATTGTACGAACGCCGCCTGAATCGTCGCCAGGCCGATGGGCCGGCCTGCTTCCTGAGCAGCAATATGCGGCGCAATAGGCGGGATATACAGGAAAGGATTAACCAGCGGCAAAGGTGGCTGGATGGAACTAGCGGCCAGCAATTGCGTGACATCGCCATTGCGTCCGTCATCCTCAACACCTGCTGCGATAGGCTTCATGCCAACGGTTGTTAGTCCCAACTGACGAGTTGCATGCAAGAGGGCGCAAGTCACATGGGTTTTACCCGCACCTGTATCGGTGCCTGCGACAAAAAATGCCTGTTTCATTGGATCTTTCTACTCTCATCCTCGCTCAATTTCAAAAGACAAGGAGGCTAGATTACGATCATGGCGCTCATCAATGACTGGCCCATGGGCAATCAGCCAGACCACATCGTAAGTCAATGGCAGTCCCTCGGGTTCCCGCAACCGTTCGTAGCGTGCGGTCACTGCCTGCCAGGCGGCACGTCCAAAAGGTCTGGGCCGGCGCTGTTCCACCTCGCGAGCGCCCACCGCCTTGACACGGCGCAATAAAGTTCGCAAATCAGGATAATGCCGACGCACCGCTTGCCGCTGCCAAATGTTCACCACCCAACCACCCCTCTGGCACTTTGTCAATAATCGCTCGGGTGCCGGAATGGCTAGCACGTGACTGTAATCATCGATCTCAGCAAAAGCATGTCGCAACTCGGGAAAATTATTCGTTCCCAGTGTCGCTACCGCCAGCACCCCGCCAGGCCGGAGTACTCGTCCGGCCTCGACCAGACACCGCATCGGATCGTTCCATTGCCAAGCCAAGCTGGACCAGTACAGGTCGAACCGCTGGTCAGTGAACGGTAATGTCTCAATATCGGCACAAACCAGCATCGTCGTCTGGGGGCAATGAATACGCGAGGCTATCAACATGCCAGGGGCAAAGTCAGCCAAAATGAGTTCGGCACACGGCCAACGCCGCTTCAGCCACCACACGCCATAACCGGTGCCACAACCAGCATCTAAAATGGTTTTGGGTTGGAAGTGAATGCCAGTCTGCTCGAAATACCCCGCCAGCCGGTCGCACACTTCACGCTGCACGTCAGCGGCTTCATCGTAAGTCGCCGCCGCTTGATCAAATGCCTGGCGAATACGTTTTTTGGCCGGCAATACAGGGGGAATGCTCAACATCAGGTAACTTTATTCCCTCTCTTATGAGAGAGGGTTGGAATGAGTCGTCTACGCAGCATGGTCAACGCAATCTCTTAACGCAGCCAGCAAAGCATCGACCTGGGCCGCCGTATGCGCTGCCGACAGGGAAATCCGCAACCGGGCTGTACCGATAGGCACAGTAGGCGGGCGAATGGCCGGAACCCACAGACCTTGCGCCAATAGGCGTTCTGCTAGCGCTACTGCAGCTTGGTTATCCCCAATCACCAACGGTTGAATTGCTGTCAGCGAGGGCAACAATCGCCAAGGCAAACCGTCGAGTCCTGTTCGCAATCGCGCGATCAACGCTTGCAGATGCGCCCGCCGGTCATCGCCAGCAACTATCAGTTCTAGGCTAGCCAACAGCGCAGCAGCAATCACTGGACTGGAAGCAGTGGTAAAAATGTAAGGCCGCCCGCGCTGCATCAGCCATTCGATCACACGCGGGTCACCCGCAACAAATGCTCCAGAAACACCTGCCGCCTTGCCTAACGTACCCATCAGAATCAAGCGGGGCGATGCAGGAAGGGCAAAATGCGCCAGACTGCCTCGCCCGTTTGGACCCAGAACGCCGAACCCATGTGCATCATCAACCACCAGCCAAGCATCAAACCGCTCTGCCAGGTCAAACAGTTCCGGCAGTGGCGCGAGGTCGCCGTCCATGCTAAACACCGCATCCGTCAGAATCAGCTTGCGCCGTGCCCGGTTGTGCGCCAGCCGGCCGGCCAGCCAGTCCAGATCGCCATGCGGATAGCGGATATGTTCAGCACGCGCCAGCAGCGCTGTGTCGATCAGCGAAGCATGATTGAGCCGGTCGGCGAAAATAGCGTCATGGCGATCGACCAGCACTGGCACGATCGCCAGATTAGCCATGTAGCCAGTAGTGAAATACAGTGCTCGCTCCCGGCCAACGAACACAGCCAACCGTTCCTCCAACTCCGCGTGGGGGCGCAAATGACCGCTGACTGCATGCGATGCGCCGCTGCCGACGCCCCAATGGGCAGCAGCTTCCTGCGCCGCAGCGATGAGCGCCGGATGATTGGCCAATCCGAGATAATCGTTGCTGCAAAAGGCGATCAGCCGTTGACCATCGATAACCGCTTCTGGACCACAAGGCGCATCCAGTGTCCGGCGCCGGCGCAGCAAACCTTCATCTGCCAACTGAGCAAGACTGGTTTCCAGTTCGTCCCAGATCATGCCAGCGCCGCATCCAGCGCCGCAACCGCTCGTTCCGCAAGCAGCGCCGCTTCGTCATCATCGAGAATATAGGGTGGCATGAAATAGACTGTCGTGCCGAGAGGGCGAAGAAAGATCTCGCGCGCCAGCGCCTCGCGATAGAAGCGCAGCCGGAAATCAGAAAGGCCGGTGGCGATATCCACCGCCCAGATCATGCCGCGCCGGCGAAAATGCTGGCTCCGGGGATGCTGCGCCAAGGGTTGAAGCATTTGGTTAAACCGCTCGGCAAATTTCTGGTTACGCGCCACGACGTTGTCCTCGGCGAAAATATCCAGAGTGGCCAACGCCGCTCGGCAGGCCAGTGGATTGCCGGTGAACGAGTGGGAATGCAAAAAACCGCGCGTCACGGCATCGTCGTAGAATGACGCATACACTGTGCCGGTCGTCAGCGCCACCGACAGCGGCAGATAGCCGCTGGTCAAGCCTTTGGACAAGCAGAGGAAATCGGGGCGGATGCCGGCCTGCTCATGGGCAAACAGCGTCCCGGTGCGGCCAAACCCGGCCATGATTTCATCGGCGATCAGATGCACCTGATACCGGTCGCACAGGGCGCGGGCCAGCCGCAGATACTCGGGATCGTACATCACCATCCCACCGGCACCCTGCACCAATGGCTCGACGATCAGGGCAGCAACCGAAGCATGGTGTTCGACCAGTACCGCTTCCAGCCCTGCCGCTGCCCGATGGGCGACATCAACGGCGGTTTCTCCGTCTGCTGCTTGACGCGCATCGGGAGATGGTACCGTGATAGCATGACGCATCAACGGCCCGTAGGCTTCCTTGTAAAGCTCGACATCGCCGACCCCCAGCGTCCCGAGGGTTTCACCATGATAGCTGCCAGTCAGGCAGAGAAACTGGTTTTTCTCCGGCTGATCCTGGTTACGCCAATAGTGAGATGACATTTTCAGCGCAATTTCCACCGCCGAGGAACCATCCGAGGCATAGAAACAGTGGCCCAGCGCGCCGCTGGTCAGTGCCGACAGCCGTTCCGACAGTTCCACCACCGGTGCGTGAGTGAAACCGGCCAGAATGACATGCTCCAGCCGATCCAGTTGATCGCGGATGGCCGCATTGATGCGTGGGTTGGCATGACCAAATAGATTCACCCACCAGGAACCGATAGCATCCAGATAACGCCGGCCCTCGAAATCGTACAACCAGGCACCTTGACCGCGGGCGACCGGCACCAGCGGCAAAGCGCCGCTGTCGTGCCATTTCATCTGGGTGCAAGGATGCCAGACTGCCTTCAGGCTACGGTTTAGCCAATCGGTGTTGGTCGCCATCGCTGATGATCTGCTCTCAGCCATCCTGATTAATGCGCGCGATCAACTCGGCCAATACAGCCTCTGCCTTATCGTGATCGATTTGGCAGGTGCCAGCATTTTCATGACCACCGCCGCTGTAGCGCAACATTAACTCGCCGATATTGGTTTTTGAAGTCCGGTTCAGAATCGACTTGCCGGTAGCAAACACCGTATTCTGCTTTTGAAAACCCCACATCACATGGATCGAGATATTCGTTTCCGGGAACAACGCATAAATCATGAAGCGATTGGTGGCCCAGATAATTTCTTCGTTGCGTAGATCGAGAACGACCAGATTATTATGCACCGTGCTACAGCGTTGGATTTGTTCCCTGGCCTTGGGGGCGTGTTCAAAATAGATCCCCACCCGTTCCTGGACATCGGGCAATTCCAGGATGTCGTCAATACCGTGACTACGGCAATAGTCGATGAGATTCATCATCAACTGGTAGTTGGAAATCCGGAAATCGTGAAATCGCCCTAAACCGGTACGGGCATCCATGAGAAATGAGAGCAATTCCCAACCCTTGGGTTCGAGAATGTCTTCCCTGGAGAACTGGGCGGAATCCGCCTTGTCCACCGCAATCATCATAGTGTCGCTAATTGCTGAAAACCGGGCTTTGCCGCCGTAGTAATCGAACACGACCCGGGCCGCTGAAGGCGCGTTAGGGTCGATGATGTGATTGTCATACTCTTCGTTGCGTAGAACTTCCGACGAATGATGATCAAATGCGAGATGTACGCCAGGCACATAAGGCAGGTTGGTGGTAATGTCGCGACCGCTGATTTCGATCTTGCCATCCTGCATGTCCTTAGGATGCACGAATTTGATGTCGTCGATCAGTTTCAGCTCATTCAGTAAAACCGCACAGACCAAGCCATCCATATCACTGCGCGTGACTAGGCGGAATTTGTCAGTCATCAGTCACTCCATTTTCATGCATGGATTTGGATAGTGAGTAGAGCAGGTTAAGCATTAACCGTAACCTGCCACAACCGGGATTTCCTCAACGGCGGGTTGCGCTTCGCTAACCTGCCCACGTCCTACATTCTAGTCGCTGGCCAGTCGAGGCAGGCCGGACACTGCCTTGATCTTTGACTTCTCAGACGCCATGTAAACCCAACTTCTCGAACAGCACGTTATCGCGGGGTGTCTGTGGGTTGCTGGTGGTCAGCAAATGATCGCCGTAGAAGATCGAGTTGGCACCTGCCAGGAAACACAGTGCTTGTTCGGCCTCGCTCATCTGTTCCCGTCCAGCAGACAGACGCACGTAGCTGCGCGGCATGGTGATACGAGCAGCGGCGATGGTGCGGGCGAATTCAAAAATGTCAATCGGATCGCTGTTGCCCAATGGTGTTCCGGGAATCGGCACCAGATTATTGATGGGCACCGACTCCGGCGGTGGATCAAGATTGGCCAGCTTGGAAATCAATCCGGCGCGATGCTGGCGCGTTTCGCCCATACCGACAATGCCGCCGCTACAAACTTTCAATCCAGCCGCACGCACACTTTGCAAAGTATCCAGCCGGTCTTGGTAAGTATGCGTGGTGACGACATCCCCGTAAAACTCTGGAGCAGTATCAAGATTATGGTTGTAGTAGTCCAGCCCAGCCTCCTTTAACTGATCGGCTTGGCCGTCCTTGAGAATGCCCAGGGTCACGCAAGTTTCCAACCCAAGTGCTTTGACGGCGCTGACCATCTCCATGACGGCCGGCAAATCCTTTTCCTTGGGACCGCGCCAGGCTGCGCCCATGCAGAACCGGCCAGCACCTTGTTCTTTAGCTGCTTTGGCTGCCGCCAATACCTCTTCGGTGGACAGCAGGCGCTGTGTCTCTAATCCCGTCTGGTAGCGTTTGGATTGTGAGCAGTAGCCGCAATCTTCGGAGCAATTGCCCGTTTTGACCGACAGCAGGGTCGAACGCTGTACCGCGTTGGGATCAAAATTCTCACGCAGGGCCTGCTGCGCTTGGAACATGAGGTCAGAAAAGGGCAACTCAAACAGCGCCAGCACCGCATCCACGGTCCAGGCCGGGGCGTGGAAAATGGGTTGCTGCGCGGGTGAAAGAGGTTGAGAGAGAATCGCTGGGTTGTTCATAGGTTATGATTTCCGGGGAGGGTTCTAAAAGATTCTAACTGGTGCTTAAGATAACATTCCCGGCCTGAAAAACCACGCCGTGTTTGCCTTAGCCACCCGCCTCATTCTGAAGTTCGACCTTGCCGTAAACTTCCGTCAGCGCCAGTTCACAGTCAATCGATTGCAATCGCAGAGTGCTTTCCAGCCCGGTGCTTTCCGTCAACAGCCATTGCTGATCCGGTTGCCGCCGGCAGGATTCGATAGGGACATGACGCAATCTCCAAAAATTCGACCCAGGGCGCTGCCCTGGGATGCTTTTACATATTCGGATAATTAGGCCCATCGCCGCCTTGTGGTGTTACCCAGTGAATATTCTGGGTAGGATCCTTGATGTCGCAGGTCTTGCAGTGGACGCAGTTCTGGGCGTTGATCTGCAAACGGGGGTTATGTCCATCACCGTCCCGGACAATCTCATAGACCCCCGCTGGGCAATAGCGTTGTTCAGGCGCATCGTATAACGCTAGGTTAACCTGGATCGGTACTGCCGGATCCTTCAAAGTCAGGTGACAAGGCTGTTCTTCTTCGTGATTGGTGTTGGAGATGAACACCGAGGACAGCCGGTCAAAGCTGATCACCCCATCCGGTTTCGGATATTCAATCTTCTGACACTCGCTGGCCTTCTTCAGCTTGGCGTGATCCGGTTTATGATGGAAAGTCCACGGCGCCTTGCCTCGGAACAGGTAGGTATCGAGCGCTGAATAGGCAATGGCCGCCCACAATCCCCAACTGAACGACGGCTTGATGTTGCGCACCTGGTAAAGTTCTTCCCACAGCCAGCTTTGCCGCAACAACTCGGGATAGGCCGTTACTTCAACAGGACGGCCCTCCGCCATGAAGGCGGCGAATACAGCATCAGCAGCGACCATCCCGGATTTCATCGCTGTGTGGGTGCCCTTGATCTTGGGCATGTTCAGAAAACCCGCGGTATCGCCGATCAGCACACCGCCGGGGAAGGTCAATTTGGGAATGGACTGGATGCCGCCGGCGGAAATCGCGCGCGCGCCATAGGCAATACGCCGGCCACCCTCAAATGCCGGACGGATATCAGGATGCGTCTTGAAGCGCTGGAATTCCTCAAACGGTGACAAATGCGGGTTCGCATAACCCAGGCCGACCACAAACCCAACCGATACCTGATTATTCTCCAGGTGATACAGGAAAGATCCCCCATACGTGCTGGCGTCCAGCGGCCAGCCCACGGTATGGACGATCTTGCCCGGCTCATGTTTTGCCGGATCCACTTCCCACAATTCTTTGATGCCGATGCCATACGTCTGCGGGTCGACGCCCTCGCGTAAATTGAAGCGTTCGAGGAGAAGCTTGGTCAGCGAACCGCGGCAGCCTTCGGCAAACATCGTGTAACGGGCGCGCAGTTCCATGCCCGGTGTGAACTGGCCGGTCGGCTGACCTTCCCGGTCGATACCCATATCACCGGTGGCGACGCCGGCGACTACACCGTCATCATCGTAGAGCACCTCGGCGGCGGCAAAGCCGGGGTAGATTTCCACGCCCAGTTCCTCAGCTTGCTCAGCCAGCCAGCGGCATAGATTGCCCAAGCTGATAATGTAGTTACCGTGGTTGTTCATCTGCGGCGGGGTGGGCAAGCGGTACGAGGTCTCACGGGTCAGCAACAGGAAGCGGTCGTCGGCCGCTGGCGTGAGCATCGGCGCACCCCGCTCTTTCCAGTCCGGAATGAGTTCGTTGAGAGCACGGGGTTCTACGACCGCGCCGGACAGGATGTGCGCACCGACTTCAGAGCCTTTTTCGAGGACGCAGACATTAATGTCTTGGTTCTTCTCCGCAGCCAGTTGCTTCAAACGGATGGCTGCCGACAAACCGGACGGGCCAGCGCCCACGATGACCACATCATATTCCATACTTTCGCGTTCCACCGGTCACTCCTTAAATTCGTTTTCAGGTTTGGAGTTAGCAGGAAACGCCTGTTGGGGCGACCTTCCCGCGCTAAATGGGATTGTAAAGGCAGTTACTAGGAGTGGGTAGTCCACATCAGCCAGTTTTCTGATGTAACTGCTTTAATTAAAGGTAATTTTATTAAAAAGCATACCTAAATTCAGGAAATCTGATTATGCGGCGAGCGCCCGGCAACGGGCCGCGTAGCGGCGCCAGACAGCGGGTTCCGGCGTACAGATCAAACTGAGCAGGGCATCGTTAAGAATCACAGGAATCAATTCGTGCGCATTCTTCCGCGCCCAGCGCAGAAAACTGCGCAAGCGGCGGCGCAAACAAGCCCGCCAGAGTGCCGGCGGAATCAAATCTCCATGCTGTTCAGCGAATTTGCCCAAGGTGTCCCAGTTTGCCTCGAACATCATCCACTGGCGAAGGCTGGTGTTACTGCCATGCCGCCGGTAACCGGCCAACAAACCGGGAACCCGCGCTATGGCGTGATGGACAGACAAACGCAGCCAGCAGTCTAGATCCTCCAAAGGCAGATGTTCATCGAAGCCACCGATGGCTAGAAACGCTTCGCGGCGCAACGCTACAGTGGCATTGGCGACATCGTTATACCGGATCAGATGGAGATACGCCTGATGATCGGGACCGGGCAGCGGGCGTTTCCGGGTGGCGGACGACAGGATTTGTCCATTGACATCGATGAAATCCACGTCGGAATAGACCAGCGCCAAGCGCGGCTCATTCCAGCCGGCTATCGCCTGTTGCTGGATCTGAATCTTGTTGGGATAGAGCACGTCATCAGAGCCGAGCAAGTGGACCCATTCACCCCGGCAGGCGGCAATGGCACGGTTGGAGGCAGCGCTGACGCCACGGTTCGATTGATGGAGAAGGGTTAGACGCTCGAAGCGCCCGTCATGGTCAGCGGCAAAACGCTCGGCGACCGCTAGCGTATCGTCGGCCGAGCCATCATCAACGATGATCAGTTCCAACCGGGGATATGTCTGGTTACGCACCGATTCCAGGCAAGCCGTCAAAAAGGGGGCGTGATTATAGGCCGGCACCGCCACACTCACCAGCGGGAGACTCATGCCGTTTTCCTGCGAGTTTTAGCCAAATGACAGGTTAAACGTCATGCAGATCACAATCCCGCCTGATCCAGCCATGCATGCAAACATTGCTGGCCTCGCGCTTCCGCCTCCAACGCATAGCGCGCAGTTTCGGCGCGCAGCGTAGGCACGTCCAGACCCGGCGTGCTGGCGATTTCACAAGCATGGCCGATAAACCAGCGTTCCAGACCGGAGGCTGTGGTCTCAATGTGGAATTGCAAGGCCAGCGCGTGATTTCCCCACGTAAAGGCTTGATGAGGATAAAGGCCAGTCGAGGCTAGCAATGTCGCACCTTCCGGTAAATCGAAGGTATCGCCATGCCAATGCAGCGCGGGTGCTCCATCCGCAAACGCCGCTAATGGACTGGCATGGCCGGCACCGGTCAATGTTAGCGGCTTCCAGCCAATTTCCTTATGGCCGCCTGGATAAACTTTTGCACCTAAGGCGCGCGCCATCATCTGTCCGCCCAGACAGACGCCAATTGTTGGCCGTCCTGCAACCAGGCGCGCGCGCAATAACCGCAATTCATCGTTGATGAAAGGATATGCCTGTTCCTCGTAGACACCAATAGGACCGCCCAAAACCACCAGTAAATCGTTAGCCAATGGGTCCAACGCCGTCAGGTCATCCCCGCCCGCTTCCTGATACTGAATCGCGTATCCCCGATCCGCTAAAACGGGCGCAAAGCTACCTAAATCTTCAAAGGCGACATGACGGATGGCCAAAACAGTTTTCATGCACTTGGTCCGATAGCTTTTCAGGGGATGGGCTGTACTTACGAAAAATTGGCGGAGAGGGTGGGATTCGAACCCACGGACCCTCGCGGGTCAACGGTTTTCAAGACCGTCGCAATCGACCACTCTGCCACCTCTCCGGTAGTTATTTCAAAGGCTTGGCGGTATTTCCAGTAGTTTGAAACAGGGTTTTGGCTCGGTCAAGACGCAGGAAAATAATAGCACAACCATCAAGAAAACCGGCAATCGAATAGTACATCTTTACCCATTTCATAGCGGCGATGACGAGGGCGCAATCCTTGAGACAAGTCATTGATCACCGGTAAAGTAATCCCAGGCCGGCCGGAGCCGATAATCAGCGGCGCGATAGCAATATGCAACCGGTCCAGCAAGCCTTCTTCCAAAAAGGCGGACACCGTCACACCGCCCCCCTCGATGAATAACCCGAATAAACCCCGTTGATGCAACCGCCGTATAATTTCCCGAAGAGGCAGACGTTGACCATCATGCGGGATGCCAACGACCTCAGCATAGCCCGGCCCTGGTTGATCAACCAGCGCTTCAGCGCAGACCACCAGGGTTGATGTGGTCCGGTCCTGGAATAGATGACGTTCGACAGTTAGACGGCGGTGAGGATCAATCACGACCCGCACCGGGTGGGGACCGGTAACCCGCCGGGTGGTCAGTTGCGGGTCGTCACACTCCACTGTTCCCGCACCGACGAGAATCGCATCGCATAGGGCGCGCATCCGGTGGAGGTGTATCAGGTTTTCGGGGCCATTGATGTGGCAAGATGCACCACAAGCGGTCGCGATGCGCCCATCGAGACTCTGTCCCAGATGCGCCACGGTGAACGGTTGTTGCCGGCAAGCCAGCGACATGGGCAGATAGAGATCCAGTAATTCCTCGCTGACTTGCGTAACGGGGGTTTTGGCGATCCAGGAACCATCATTGGCAACTTCAATGAGTGCAGCGGGATCATCGGCAGGAATGAGGACCCACTGATCCTGCCTTGCCAGCCCAAGGCCAAAGCGGCCGGGAAGTGTCTCCAGCGTTCGGGAAGCGCGGCGCAATTCAAGCAGCAGCGACCAAATCTGGTCCGGCGCGAGAGCCGCTTGAATCATTATTTACAACTCATCCACTAGCGAATTTAAGTCGAGTAGCCTTTGTTCTTGAATCAGTGGCCCAATCACCGAGTCAAGATGGCCTTCTAGCACCTCATCAAGTTTGTACAAAGTCAGGTTGATGCGATGGTCGGTTACTCGTCCCTGCGGAAAATTATAGGTGCGGATGCGTTCGGAACGGTCGCCACTGCCTACCAGCAACTTCCGGGTTTGAGCCTGGGCGCTGGTCTGCTTCTCTTGTTCCGCCGTCAGCAGCTTGGTTTGCAGCAAGGACATGGCTCGCGAACGGTTTTTATGCTGGGAGCGTTCGTCCTGGCATTCCACTACGATGCCACTGGGTAAATGCGTGATGCGAATCGCTGAATCCGTCTTGTTAACATGTTGGCCACCCGCCCCAGAGGCACGGTACGTGTCAATACGCAAATCTGCAGGATTGATATCGATCTGCTCGACTTCCGCCAGTTCTGGCATGACCGCCACCGTAGCGGCCGAGGTATGAATGCGTCCCTGCGCCTCGGTCACTGGCACCCGCTGCACCCGATGGGCGCCGGATTCAAATTTCAGTTTTGAATAAACGTTTTGACCGATAATCCGGCCGATCACTTCTTTATAGCCGCCGTGTTCGCCGATGCTCTCGCTCAGGATTTCCAGTTTCCAGCCACGCAACTCCGCATAACGGCTGTACATGCGCCATAAATCCCCGGCAAACAGCGCCGCCTCGTCACCCCCCGTGCCGGCGCGGATCTCCAGGAAGACGTTACCCGCGTCGTGCGGATCACGCGGCAATAACAACAGTTGCAGGGCTTGCTCCTGCTCAACACGGCGCTCTTCAGCCTCCAAAAGCTCAGACTGAGCCAAGGCACGCATTTCAGGGTCACTGTCCTGAGCGAGGGCACGGGCGCTGTCCAGTTCATCAAGCACCCGATGGTAAGCATGGAATCCGCTGGCGACCGGTTCCAACTGAGCATATTCCATCGACAAGGCACGGAAACGGTCATTATCGTTAATGATATCAGGCTCCGCCAGCAGTGCGCTGATCTCCTCATGGCGGGCCGCCAGCTGTTCCAGCTTAACCAGCATAGATGGGTTCATGGACACGGTTTTCCGTCGTGCAAGCGGTACAGGTTTTGAATCAGAGTTAACATTGCCAAATCACCTTGAGCGGCCGCGTCCCGGAGACCTGCGCAGGGCGGATGAATAAGCTTATTAGTCAATGTATTGGCTAATAAGTTTAATACTTCAGCGGGATCCTTACCCTGAGCAAGCTGCCGGCGGGCGCGGGCCAGTGCATCATCACGCGCCACTTCGGCGCGCTGACGCAGCGTACGAATACTTTCGACACTATCCTGAGTACGCAACCAAGCCATAAAGTGTTCGACTTGGCTATCGATAATCTCCTCTGCTTGCCGGGCAGCCGCCTGCCGCGAACGCAGGTTTTCCTGGATAATATCCTTGAGATCGTCCACCGTATAGAGGTACACATCATCCAGATCAGCCACTGCTGGGTCGATATCGCGTGGCACGGCCAGATCGACCATGAACATGGGTTGATGGCGGCGCTGTTTCAGGCAGCGGCGAACCAGTGGGGCTTCTAGCATCAGTCCAGGATTTGCGGTGGACGCAATCACCATGTCCGCCTCGCCAAGATGGAGCGCGATTTCCTCCAGGGCGATGGCGTAACCGGCAAAAGAAGCCGCCAGCGCATGCGCTCGTTCCAGTGTGCGGTTGGCGACGACCAACCGGCCAATCCCGCTTTCATGGAGGTGGCGGGCCACCAGTTCAATGGTGTCGCCGGCACCGATCAGCAGTGCGGTGCGATGTGGAAGGTCGGCAAAAATCTGTTTCGCCAAACCGACCGCGGCAAACGCAACCGATACCGGGCTGGCGCCAATACGCGTATCGGTGCGTACTTGCTTGGCGACCGCAAACGTGTGCTGAAATAGCCGCTCAAGCAGGGCGCCCAGAGTACCGGCGTGATTAGCCGCCCGATAAGCCATCTTGACTTGACCGAGAATTTGCGGCTCACCCAACACCAGCGAATCCAGCCCGGAGGCGACCCGCAAAATATGGCGCACGGCCCGGCTTTCAGCATGCTGATAAAGATAAGGCCGCAAATCTGCTGTTCGCAGCGTATGATAATCGCCCAGCCACTCTACCACACGCCGGCTGTCATCATCTTTCAAGCCGCAATACAGTTCGGTACGATTGCAGGTGGACAAAATCGCTGCTTCATAGACACCGCCATGCTCCTGCAAATCTTGCAGGGCCGGATGCAACCGGTCCGGCGCAAACGTTACCCGTTCACGGACGCCGATCGGTGCAGTCTGATGATTGAGGCCAAGCGCCAGCAGAGACATGGGATACAATCAGGATCGGGCTAGAAAATGGTGGAATTGTGCGGGATAGAACTGACGGATGACAAGGTCATATCTTTAGTTTGAAGGTTATATCTTTAGTTTGGATGATGTCAGCCTATTTGGGTGCTCTATCCTGCAGGGACCGGTTGCATCCACCCCTGGCCTTCGGTATTCCAATTTCCCACTGATTCCGTTTTGAACGGTTTTTGAAGTTGGTCATGAACACACTCCTAAAAGCATTGGTTTTTTGCAGTCCGCTCCTCAGTGGTTGCGTCACCGTTGTGGATGCGCAGGCACCGAGAGAGCCGGAATTCCAGATCCGTCCAGTGCTGGAACCCAGCTCCCGGGCTGAATTGATGTACCAAGTTCTAGCAGCAGAACTGGCTGGCAAACGTGACCAGCTCGATGTGGCGTTGAACCACTATCAGCAGGCTGCCATCGCCAGCGACGATCCGCGTGTGGCGGAGCGTGCAGCGGTACTGGCATTGATCATGAAGGAAAATGCCGCCGCCTTAGCACTCGCGCAACGCTGGCATGCGCTCGACTCCGTTAGTGAGCAGGCGCAACAAACCCTGGCGTTAGCGCTCTTGCGCAATAACCGGCTGGAAGACGCTGCTAAATACCTGGAAACGGTGCGCCGCACCGCTCGGGAAAAGGATAAGCAACAAGGCTACGCAACCATCGCCTCACTGCTCAGCCAAGCGGACGATAAATTATTAGCTCTGCGTGTGATGGGGCAATTCCGCGATCATAATCCACGCTCCGCCTTCGCCCAATACTACCACGCCATGCTGGCCGCCGCCGCTGGCGAACGCGATCAGGCACTGACCAGTCTTGAGCGGGCGCTAGCCCGTGACCGGAAACTGGTTCCCGCGCACCTGTTGCGCACCCGACTGCTCATGGAGGATGGCGACAGAGAAGCAGCGCTCGCTGGGTTGGCCAAGGCCGTTGCCGCTATCCCGCGTGACCGCAACCTGCGCATGAGCTACGCCCGGTTGCTCATCGATGCCGGTCAATTGAGTAAAGCGCGCCGCGAATTCGCCACTCTCCTCAACCAAGATCCCAAGGATACCGATTCGCTATACGCGCTGGGCCTACTGGCGGCGGAAACGCGCCAATTCGATCTGGCTGAAACCTATTTTCTGGATTTGATCAAGCGCAATACGCGACTGGCAGATGCTTATTTTGAACTGGGCCGGGTTGAAGAGCAGCGCGGCGATTATACCAAAGCCCGGGAATGGTATGAGCGGGTAAAGGACGAAGATCGCTACCTGACCGCCCAGATGCGCATGGGCGCAGTATTAGCTAAATCAGGCGATATCATTGCCACTGGCCAGCATTTTGATGCCTTGCGCCGCGACAACCCGCAAAACGATATCACCTTGTTTTTGGCCGAGGCTGAGGCGCTGCGCGAAGCAGAACGCTATCAGGAAGCCTTCGATGGTTTGGATCGGGCGCTGGCGTTGCATCCCAACGATAAGGATCTATTGTACGCTCGGGGGCTGGTGGCGGAAAAACTCGACCGGCTGGATTTACTGGAACGGGATTTACGTGCCATTCTTGCTCTTGACCCCAAGAACAGCCAAGCGTTGAATGCGCTCGGCTACACACTGGCTGACCGCACCGACCGTTATCAGGAGGCGTTGGGCTATATCAAACAGGCGCTAGAGCAGATGCCTAATGATGCCGCCGTGCTTGATAGTATGGGTTGGGTGCAGTACCGGCTGGGCAACCGGAACCAGGCACTGGCGTATTTACGTCAAGCCTACCATATTAATCCTGATGCCGAGATTGCCGCGCATCTAAGCGAAGTACTCTGGGTTAATGGCCAGCGTGAAGAAGCCCAGAAACTCTGGCGGGAAGCCCTGGCCCGCCACCCCGGCAGTTCACACCTGCGCAAATTGCGGGAACGATTTGGCTGGTAGAAGGATACGAATTGATGACGAAAGATGAGCAACGCGCAAGCGACTTCATTGCCGCCTGCGCCAAAGAAGTTAGCGCACACATTCTCCGTTATGCGGATGAGGCGGGGCTTGACCGTTCATCGTTTCTGGTGAGCGTGGCTGCTGTCCTGGCCTCTTCAGCCTTGGCAGCGCAGCCCGAAGACCAGCTCAGCGCTGCATCCCATCATATCCAAAAGGCACTGGGTCTAATTCACTGCCTGCGGGATGAAGCAGATACGGCGGTTGCATCCAATGCCGGATAGGACGCAGTGCGGTGACAAAAGACCTTAATTGGACAATTACTCTACTTGTCCTGACTTTCCTGTTACCGGGTTGTGCAACCCCACCGCCTTCCTTGCCGGAGACAGCAAGCGCCTGGACTGCCCGGCAAACCCGGCTGGCACAACTCGCAGCCTGGCAAGTAGAAGGACGCATCGGCGTTATCAGCGGCCAGGAAGGCTGGCACGCTACTTTCCAATGGGTGCAGCAAGCAGCCAACAATTACCGTATTGATCTCATCGGCCCGCTTGGGCAAGGCCGGGTCATTATTGAAAGTGACGGTCAGGAGGTGCGGGTCCAGACCCAGAATGGTCAAAGCTGGGCTGCACCTGATCCTGATGACCTGCTTGAGCAAACCTTAGGGGTCCGTCTGCCGGTCAAGGGCCTGCAGTACTGGGTGCGCGGCTTGCCGGCACCTGGGCCGGCACCGGTATTACAAACGGATACCAATGGCCGATTGGTCCGGTTGGAACAAAATGGCTGGATCATCGAATATCTAATTTATGCGCCGGCCTCCATTCTCAATCTAGATCTACCTGAACGCATTATTGCCCAACATCAGGATTTGAGTGTCAAACTGGTCATTGAGCGATGGGCGCTATAATGCCTGACATGGCAGCTTGGCCAGCCCCGGCCAAACTGAACCTCATGCTACGCATCATAGGCCGGCGTCAGGACGGCTACCATCTGCTGCAAACAGTCTTTCAATTCCTTGATCATAGCGACTGGCTGTGGTTTGACCTCCGTGAGGATGGCGTTATCGAACGCAAAGGTGAGGTCGCAGGTGTCGCCCCAGATGCGGACCTGACGGTGCGCGCTGCCCGGTTACTGCAGCAAATCACTGGAACCCGGCGGGGCGCGACAGTACACATCGCTAAACAGTTACCCATGGGTGGCGGGCTGGGCGGTGGCAGCTCTGACGCAGCGACTGTGCTGGTAGCGCTCAACCAATACTGGAAAACTGGCTTGACCCTGGCAGAATTAGCGGAACTGGGTTTGCAACTCGGTGCCGATGTACCGGTATTCGTTCACGGCCAAGCAGCGTGGGCAGAAGGCGTGGGTGAACAGCTGACACCAATAACGCTTGACGAACCCTGGTTCACCGTATTGATTCCGGCCTGTCCGGTTGCCACCGGCGCGGTATTCAGCGACCCGGAATTGACAAGAAACTCCCCGCTCATCACAATAGCCGACTTCGTGAAAGGCGTTGGCGGCAATGATTGTGCAACAGTAGTCTACCGCCGTTACCCGGAAGTCGCCGCCGCCGCTGGCTGGCTGGCGCGGCATGGAGCCGCGTATTTGACTGGCACCGGGGCTTGTGTGTTCGCTGCTTTCCCGGAGGCTGCCACCGCCCGCCGGGTACTGAATCAGTTGCCACCAGGCTGGGCTGGGTTTATCGCTCGAGGTCGCAACCATTCGCCGCTGCATGAGCGGTTGGCGCGAGAATATTAGTATTTATTTGAAGTCGCTACAGATTTTTGGGCCGTAGCCAAGCGGTAAGGCACCGGACTTTGACTCCGGCATTCCCAGGTTCGAATCCTGGCGGCCCAGCCATCTTCTATAGCAGACCGACAGCGGGAGGACAGGTCGTGTATGAAGGTCGAATGATGGTGTTTGCCGGCAACGCCCACCCGCAACTGGCCCGCGATATTGTCCACCATCTGCAAATGCCACTCGGTCAAGCTATCGTTAGCCGCTTCAGCGATGGCGAGGTTATGGTTGAACTCATGGAAAATGTTCGCGGCAAGGATGTCTTCATTGTTCAGCCGACTTGTTACCCCACCAACGACAACATTATGGAGCTGCTGGTAATGGCCGATGCATTGCGGCGGTCCTCAGCAGTGCGGGTCACAGCGGTTATTCCCTACTTTGGCTATTCCCGGCAGGATCGCCGGCCTCGTTCTGCGCGAGTGCCCATTTCCGCTAAGGTGGTCGCCAATATGATCACCAGCGTCGGCGTGGACCGGGTACTGACGGTGGATTTGCACGCTGATCAGATTCAAGGCTTTTTTGATATTCCCGTCGACAACATCTACGCCACTCCGATGGTATTGAGCGACATCCAGTCACAAAAATTGGGCGATCTGATGGTAGTTTCACCGGATGTCGGCGGCGTGGTGCGCGCCCGGGCTCTGGCTAAGCGGTTGGCCGATTCTGAACTGGCGATCATCGATAAACGCCGGCCTGCGCCCAATCAAGCCCAGGTGATGCATGTAATCGGTGATGTCGAAGGCCAGCACTGCATTATCGTTGATGACATGGTGGATACCGCTGGAACGCTTTGCCTGGCAGCCAAGGCACTGAAAGAATGGGGTGCAGCCTCAGTGCGCGCCTACTGTACTCATGCCGTGTTGTCGGGCGCAGCGGCTGAAAACATTCGTAACTCGGTGCTGGATGAGCTGGTAGTGACAGATACCATTCCTCTGCGCCCTGATTCGGCAGCGTGTCCAAATATTCGTCAGATCAGCGTAGCGGGGTTATTCGCTGAATCCATGCGCCGCATTCACCTTGAAGAGTCGGTCAGCTCGCTGTTTCTCTAAATTTTTTGTTACCGCCCGATTAATGGCGGAGTCACCGGAAGCGGCGCGCCTGGTCGCGGGCGCGTCGTATTTTTATGTTTACCGTTTGGAGAGAAGAGGTCATGACTGAGACTTTTGAACTAAAGGCCGATCCGCGCAGCGATCTGGGGAAAGGTGCGAGCCGCCGCCTACGCCGCGCGGGCAAGGTTCCGGCTATCTTATATGGTGGTGGCCAGGATCCTCTGCCGCTGTTGCTGGATCAGATGGATCTGATCAATCAGATGAAGAATGAGGCGATTTATTCCCATATTCTGACCCTGAACATTGATGGACGTACCGAAAGCGCTGTGTTGCGTGATATTCAGCGCCACCCATTTAAGCCTACACTCGTTCATTTGGATTTCCTGCGGGTCAGCGCTGACCGCAAGTTACGCGCCCACATACCGCTGCATTTCCTCAATGAAAGTACGAGCAAGGGGGTCAAGCAACAAGGCGGTGTGGTTAGCCATGCGCTGATCGATATCGAAATTTCTTGCCTGCCTAAGGACTTGCCAGAATTTATCGAAGTTGATCTGGCCGACTTGGGCATGGGCGAGACGATTCATCTCAGCCAAGTTTTGCTGCCACCTGGCGTGGAGCTGGCCAATCATATTGCCCCTGGCTCCGAGCATGACGCTATCGTAGCCAGCATCCACCATGGTCATGGCGGTGAGGACGTCTCCAGCGACACCTCGACACCGCCTGCGGCCTAAGATTGATTCAATCCTCTGCCATAGAGCCTTGTTACCATGCCGGAATCCGCGCCTTTGCTGCGGCTGGTGGCCGGGCTGGGCAACCCCGGTTCCGAATACGCTCAGACCCGCCATAATGCCGGATTCTGGCTAGTCGATGAGTTAGCCCGCCAGCATGGCGGGCATTTTCGTCCAGAGGCCCGGTATCATGGCGAAACCTGCCGCATTGTACTGGCCGGCCAGGAACTATGGTTGCTCAAACCGATGACCTATATGAACCGCAGCGGTTTAGCTGTTGCGGCGCTGGTCCGGTTTCACAAAATTCCGCTGCCAGCTATTCTGGTCGTGCATGATGATCTGGATTTACCGCCAGGCACCGTCCGGCTGAAACGCGGCGGCGGACATGGTGGACACAATGGCCTGCGTGACCTGATCGCGCACTTGGGCAGCAACGATTTTGCCCGGTTGCGCCTGGGTATCGGTCATCCCGGCGATAGCCGGGACGTACTGGACCATGTCCTACGCCGCGCTCCGCGAACGGAAGAGGAACAGATCGGACAGGCGATTGCGGACGCTTTGCGCGAACTGCCCCGCATTCTGGCTGGCCAGTGGGAACGAGCCACGCAGGCCCTACACAGCCGGAAAATTGAATAATCCCCTTCCTTTCCTCCGTGAACTGAATCTCAAGGTATTTCATGGGTATCCAATGCGGTATTGTCGGCCTTCCGAATGTCGGTAAGTCCACCCTGTTTAACGCGCTCACCAAGGCCGGTATTCAGGCTGAAAATTATCCGTTTTGCACGATTGATCCCAACGTTGGCGTGGTGCCGGTGCCCGATCCCCGGCTGGCGGCGCTGGCAGCGATTGTCAAGCCGCAAAAGATCATCCCAGCCACGGTTGAGTTTGTGGACATCGCCGGGCTGGTCGCCGGTGCATCGAAGGGTGAGGGATTGGGTAACCAGTTTCTGGCCCATATCCGCGAGACGGACGCGATTGCTCAAGTGGTGCGTTGCTTCGAAAATGATGATGTCATCCATGTCTGCGGGCGGGTCAACCCTCTGGAAGATATCGAGACCATCAATACCGAGCTGGCGCTGGCGGATCTAGCAACGGTGGACAAGGCGTTGCAACGGGCTGAAAAAGCCGCCAAGGCAGGCGGACGGGAGGCACTGGAACGTAAGGCGCTACTGGAGCGGGTGCAAGCACATCTGAATACCGGCGCGCCGTTGCGAACTCTGGTGCTGGAAACTAGCGAGCGCGAAATGCTGCGGGAGTTGTTCCTGTTAACCAGCAAGCCCGTGCTGTACATCGCTAATGTTGCCGAGGATGGTTTCGAGAATAACCCGTTCTTGGCGCAGGTGCAGGAGATTGCAGCGCGAGAAGGCGCCGAGATCGTGCCGGTTTGCGCAGCCATCGAGGCGGAACTGGCGGAACTGGATGACGCAGACAAAGCCGAATTCCTGGCTGATTACGGGTTATCCGAGCCGGGGTTGGATCGGGTGATTCACGCCGCCTACAAGCTGCTGGGGCTGCAAACCTATTTCACTGCGGGTCCCAAGGAAGTGCGGGCCTGGACGGTCCGGACCGGCGCTACTGCACCCCAGGCAGCAGCAGTGATTCATACCGATTTTGAGCGCGGGTTCATCCGTGCTGAAGTGATCGCCTACGTCGGCTATATCGCATGCAATGGCGAAGCCGGCGCCCGTGAGGCCGGTAAGTGGCGGCTGGAAGGCAAAGAATATATTGTCCAGGACGGTGATGTGATGCATTTCCGGTTTAATGTGTAATTCTTGCTATAAATGCATGAGTCAAAATATACCGATTTAGCGCCTATTAAGCATCGAAAAGAGTTTGGCCAGTTTTTTACTCCGAACAATATCGCTGACTTAATGATTTCATGGATCATCAAGGACCATCCCAAGTCAATACTCGACCCTGCCTTCGGTCTTGGCAGATTCTTTGATTCACTTTTAAAAATCAATAAGTTAAGAATATATAATACCCTTTACAAAGCCTATGAAATCGATCCAAGCATCATTAGCTATTTGGATTATGATAGTAGCTCAAGCCCCATCATTGAGATAGCTGATTACTTGGAAGCTGATCTAAAAAGCTATGATGCTATTGTTTGCAATCCTCCTTATATGCGATTTCAGAACTTCCTAAAAAGGCATTATATTCTTCCAGAAATTGAAAAAAAGGTGGGTATCAAACTTGATGGCTATGCCAACATTGCTTCGATTTTTCTTATTAAATCATTGACAGAACTTAATATCGGCGGAAGACTCGCGTATATCATGCCATTCGAGTTTTTTAACGCGGGCTATGGAAAGGAAATAAAAAGATTCTTGATAGAAAATAGTCTTCTGAAGCAAATGATAGTTTTTTCAAACGAGAAGGATATTTTTTCCGAGGTCATAACAACTGTCTGTATCCTCCTTTGCAGGAAGGATGGTGTTGCAAATCCAATAAAATTCACCCGAATTGACCATATTGACCAACTTAAAAACATTAGGAGCTTTGAAGATTTTTTTCAGTATGAACTAGCACCTTGCCAGTTACCTCCGGATAAAAAGTGGTCGCCTATTATTGCAGGACTGTATGAACAGGTAACAATACCCAGTGAGTTATCAAAAATTTCGGAATATGGCAAATTTGTCAGAGGCATTGCCACCGGCGCGAATGAATTCTTTGCGTTAAACAGGGAAAAAATAAAAAATCTGGGATTCGGATCAAATAATTATTGCCGATGTATAACCAAGAGTCCTCAAATCAGAAAATCAATTTTTACCGAAAATGACTTTAATGAGCTTAAAAAGAGTGGAGCACCTGTTTATTGTTTAAATA
>ERZ761602.803-NODE-803-length-62787-cov-10.123143_pt1 | contig 62787 bp, 50 predicted proteins | sample MGYA00512165_ERZ761602 | MGnify/ENA primary metagenome ERZ761602 (study PRJEB28899, sample SAMN02445085) | bioreactor sludge metagenome | biome: EBPR sludge; isolation source: Thorneside wastewater treatment plant | place: Australia: Brisbane, Thorneside... | reverse complement strand
AGTTGACCTGCGCCAACGAGCAGGGCGAGGCCAAGCACAAGGCAGATGCGGTGGTAGCACTGGCGTGACAAGACAGGTCGCCAGTACGACTGCATGATCGCGGCCGTCTTCGGACGGCCGCTGTTTGGTTGTAGAACACTTTGTCTACCGGTGGGCATTCGCCCGGCGTCACGGTAGGCGTGTCCGACACACTGGAAGGAGATCAAACGAGTGGAAAGCAATAATCCGAATGAGCAACTAGGCGGCGTCGTCAACGCTTGGGCTGAAATGCAGAAGCGAATGATGAGCGACTGGGCCGGGATGCTGCAGAATCTCCCAGGCAGCGGTACGGAAAGCCCCGTTGAAGCAGTGAAAAAAGGTGTTGAAGCGGCTACCAAGGGTAGCAATGATGCGGCGAAGATGCTCATGGAGCGCATGGCCGGTAGCCAGACCGCAATGACCCGGGTGATGGATTTCTTTTTCCGGTCGATGAAGGTCGTGGCGCCGAATCTTGAGGCCAACAAGGACTGGCGTCCAGACCTCAAGGGTTTTGCCGACAACTGGGCCAAGGAATCGACCGCCATGCTACAGCGAAGCATGGGCATGGGCTCGCATATGAGCGATCTCGGCGGAATAATGGGCAAGGATCTTCCCGAAGCCATGGGGCCCTGGTTGTCTTTTCTGATGCAGGCGGCCTCCTCGGGGCACGCTGGCGAAGCGATGCTCGGTAGCACGGCGGGCCTCAATCGCCTGCTGTCGCTGGAAGGCGATGTCGGCGCCGTCGCCGGTGTCGGTCAGATTCCTCTCTTTGGTGCCTCGCGCGAGAAGCACGCCAAGACCTTGCGTCTGGTCGACGCTGTTGTTGATCTGCGCAGGACCAGTCTGGCGTTTCACAAGCGCTTCGCCGAGGCACTCGCCACAGCTGTCGAAGCGACTGTGGATGAGCTTGGCAAAGTTGCGGCCAAAGGCGACAAGATCACGACCGTACGCCAGCTGATGAGTCTCTGGTACCGCACCGCCGACAAGTCGCTGCTGGTGACCTTCAACAAGCAGGAGTTCCTCGACACGCAAAACGACTTCACCAAGGCTCAGCACGCGTTCAAGCTGGCGCAACGTGTGGTCGTCGAAGACATTTTCCGTGGCCTGGATATGCCCACTCGCAGCGAGCTGGACGAAACCTATCAGGTGATTCACGACCTCAAGAGAGAGGTCCGCATGCTCAAGAAGGCCTTGCTTCCCGCGACGGTAGCAGCCAAGCCTGCCGCTCGTACGACCGCGGCGCGTCGTGCCAAGAGCGAGTAGGCAGAGCCGCCCGAATCTTGTTGATCCGGCTGATAAGCTAATAGACCTTTAGGAGGACGCTACCCCTATGTTTTCTTTTCCAATACAGATTCTTCCCGCCGACGTCGCCGCGGAAACCGCCGCTCTGAATGCGAAGCTCACCAAGGGCATCGCCAATCTCACCAAAATGACTGACGACGATATCGACATCGGTAGCACGCCGAAGGACGTCATCTTCGAGCAGGATGGGATCGAGGTTTACCATTACCACGCGCTCGTCGAGCAGGCCAAGATCATGAAGACGCCGCTGCTCATCGTGCCACCCCTGATCAACGGCTACGAAGTCGCCGACCTGCAACCGGATCGCTCACTGGTCCGCAATCTGTTGAACCAGGGCATTGACGTCTACCTGAACAACTGGGGTTACCCACGTCCGGTCGACAAGTACAGGACCATCGACGACTACATCAACGGTTACCTCGATGACACGGTCGATTTCATTCGTCAGCACCACGGCGTGGACAAGATTGCCCTGTTGGGAATCTGCCAGGGTGGCGCCATGTCGACCACCTATGCGGCGCTTAACACAGACAAGATCAGCCATCTGGTCCTGACCGTTACGCCGATTGATTTCGACGCTTACAAGGCGAATCACAAGCCTCACGAGGGTTTGATGTTCACCATGGGTGCCGAGGCCGATGTCGAGCAGATGGTGGCTGTGCATGGCAACGTGCCGGCTACGGTGCTCAACGAGTCGTTCATGATGGCCTCTCCGTTCATCCTGAACTACGGCAAGTACGCCGACGTCATCGATATCCTCGACGACCCCAAGGCCGTGCAGAACTTCCTGCGCATGGAAAAGTGGCTGTTCGGTGGGCCCGACGCCGGTGGCCAGATGTTCAAGGAGTTCGTCCGCGACTTCCTCAAGGGCAACAAGCTCGTCAAAGGCACCCTTGAAGTCGGTGGCCGAAAGGTCGATCTCAAGGAACTGACGATTCCGATTCTCAACATCTTCGCCGAGAAGGACCATATCGTGCCGCCGCCATGCACGGTTGCCCTTGGCCAGCATGTCGGCAGCAAGGACTATACCGAGTTCGCCATTGCTACCGGCCACATCGGCATCTACACCGGCGGCCTGTCGCAGAAGGTGCTGGCGCCGACGGTCGGCAAGTGGATGCGCGATCACAACGCCTGAGTCCCGTAGCAATTCGCGCCCGCAAGGGCGGCACTCAGTAGTTCGATGGCTCTGACGCTCCGAGTCGTCTGCAGCAAGATGGCAGCGCGCTTAACCGCGCTGCCATCGCTCCCACCCAGCGCCGCAAACTCTCCCGCCTCAATGCCCCCGATTGCTCAGCGGTCGCCACCGTCCATGGTCTTCGCTGTGCGGCGCATGTGCGCTCGCCGCTCGGGCGAGCGACTCATCGCCTGAAGCGTTCGTCGGCGACGCCGGTCATCGGGACGAAGCGGACCGGTAGAACGGCCTCGCGCTGCAATGTGCTGCCGTGTTTCTTCAGCAGGTAGAGCATTTGCTCGCCACGTTCGCCAACCGGGATGATCATCCGGCCGCCATCGCGGAGCTGGTCGATCAGCGGCTTCGGGACGTGATCGGGCGCGCAGGTAACGATGATCACATCGAAAGGCGCTGCCTCTGGCCAACCCTGGTAGCCATCGCCGTAGCGCAGCTTGACGTTGTCGTAGCCGAGGCGAGTCAGATCGCTTGCGGCTCGTCGGGCAAGGGGCTCGATGATCTCGATGCTGTAGACCTCTCTGGCCAGTAGCGACAGGACCGCCGCCTGATATCCCGAGCCGGTCCCGATTTCAAGCACCCGGTCGGTGCTTTTCGGCTGCAGCTTTTCGGTCATGAAGGCAACCACGTAGGGCTGTGAAATCGTTTGTGCATAGCCGATCGGTAGCGGTCGATCGTCGTAGGCGTAGGGCCTTAGTTCCTCCGGAACGAACTCGTGACGTGGCACCGCAGCCATCGCCTTGAGCACGGCCGTATCGCGGATGCCACGCTGCGGCGAAGCCAGCTGCTGCTCGACCATACGCGCTTGTGCCGCGGCGTAGTCGATTTCAGCGGCTGACATCCTGCCTCCGAACAAGGCCGTACTCAGTCCGAGCAGGAGCGCCAGCAAGTGGCGCACAAGCTGGCGAGGCGTGCTGGCGGATCTTTTCACCTGACCGGCGAGGCGAGTGCTTGCTGACATCGAGACCTCCCGACGCTGGCGGTGATAGGGCTGGGTGCTGTGCCGCAACGCTGCGCGCGTCGTTCCGCTTGGCGGTAGTCACGGGACAGGCTCTCCAGAGTTGCCTTGATCACAAACTCGCCGCGGGTGGCATGAGAATAGCCGGCAGGGAGTGCCTGACCAAGGGGAATCGCACTCGCCGCGACGCTTTGAGTATAGGTTCTCCGTTCTCGGGATGCCACGGCGCGCCGACACGGATTCCCTTTCCGGCGCCCGCCGTCGGCGAAATGGGAACTCATCTATCGGCCAGAGCGACGCTCTCTCCTGACCGCTAGGCTGGCGAGGGCGGCAGCTTCATCACCGCGTCCGTAACGATCGCCGTGCTCTCGACGATTACGGGCAGGTGGTAGCGCTTGCGAGCGCTGTTGCACTGTGCGTCGCCTGGCTGCAGTTCGTGGCACGGCGAGGGGCGCTGGGCGTAGATGGTGCAGACGACCGCCTTGCCGATTTCGCCGGCCAGCGCGTGACAGCGCGGCGTGACGGCGTTGGCGTTGGTGTTGCTGCCGGCCATGCACGCGTACCAAGGTCCGATCTGCTCGATCAGCGCATCCGGGATGCCGAAGGCGTCGGCTTCGGCCCAGTAGAAGGAGACGCGAAAAGCGGCGCAGCAGGCGCCGCAACGGCGACAGTCGAAGTCGCCGGCGGGCGCATCGTCGGACTGGTGCATGAAGTGCGGTACGCCATGCCGAGTATTCATGGCACGGGTTCGAGGCGCGCGATCATGCCCTGCGGGCTGTCGGTAAGCAGATAGAGGAAGCCGTCCGGGCCGTGGCGCACGTCACGAATGCGGCCGATGCTGCCTTGCAGGAGCCGCTCTTCGTGGATCACCTGTGGGCCATCGAGCTGCAGGCGCAGCAGCATCTGGTCGCGCAGGGCACCGACGAAGAGGTTTCCCCGCCAGGCCGGGAAACGATCGCCGGTATAGAAAGCCATTCCTGACGGCGCGATCGACGGCGTCCAGTGGTAGAGCGGTTGCGCCATGCCGGGTTTCGCCGTTCCCTCGCCAATCGGCGTTCCGCTGCCATAGTTGCGGCCAAAGGTGATCACCGGCCAGCCGTAATTGACGCCGGCACGGATGATGTTGATCTCGTCGCCGCCCTGCGGGCCGTGCTCGTGAGTCCACAGCTCGCCGCTTTGCGGATGCAGTGCCGCACCCTGCAGGTTGCGATTGCCGAGGGTGAACTTCTCGGGGCGAGCGCCGGGCTGGTCGCGGAAGGGATTGTCGGCCGGAACACGGCCGTCGTCGTGCAGGCGGATCACCGACCCGGCATGGTCGTCGAGGCGCTGCGCCCGTTGTCTATCGCCACGATCGCCGAGGGTGATGTACAGGAAGCCCTGGCGATCGAAGACCAGGCGCGAACCGAAGTGTTGTCCGCTCGCCGATTTGGGTAGCATCCGGAACAGGATCTGTACCTCGACCAGCGTCTTGCCCTTGAGTTTCGCGCGGAGAACCTCGGTGCCATAGCCGCCGGCGCCGGCAGCCACGTAAGAAAGATAGATCCAGCCATTTTCACGGTAGTCGGGATGCAGCACGACGTCGAGGAGTCCGCCCTGACCGACGGCCGCGATCGGCGGCAGGCCGCGCAGCGCTTGCGGATCGAGCCGGCCGTTGGCGTCGACTAGGCGCAAACGGCCGGGGCGCTCGCTGACCAGCATCCGCCCGTCGGGCAGAAACGCCAGACCCCAGGGGTGTTCGAGACCTTCGCTGACGACTTTCAGACGGAAGCGCTGCTGCTCGCTGTCGAATACCTGCGCCAGCGCGTTTGCCGAGTACAGGGAGCAACAAATGGCGAGCGCAAAGCATAGTGCGGGCAGCTTGCGCAAGTGGAGCAGCGGACTCCCCAGCATCGCGATTCCTCGATAAAGGCCCGGGGTGACGGCCCGGTGTAAGCAAGCTTAGCAGTATCCGGCGAAGGTGGTGTGCATTCAACTGCTGCCGAAAGGGCGCTAAACTTGGCAGCTCGATCCATCAATTACAGGTGTCGCCATGCATACCCATCCGTCCGACCTATTAGCCCTGGAAGCGCCTGCCGGAGGTTTGATTCTCACTCCATGCCCAGGAACCAAGGACGTCGACACCGAGGCTGCTCTCAAGCAACTCAAGGCGGTCGGCGCCAGCGCAGTGATCACCTTGATGCCGGACGCCGAAATGGTGAGCAATGCGGTGACCGAGCTGCCGACGCTTTGCGCGCAGAACGAGCTGCAATGGTTTCACCTGCCGATAGAGGATGACCACGCCCCGGCGGAAAATTTTGCCGTCGCGTGGCAGGCGCAGCGCGCCGCCGTCCACCAATTGCTCGACGCCGGCAAGCGAGTTGCCGTGCATTGCAAGGGTGGCTCAGGCCGGACGGGTCTGATGGTGGCGCAAATCCTCGTCGAACGCGGTTACGGCAAAGAAGACGCGTTGGCGGCGGTCAAAGCGCTGCGGCCCAAGGCTCTCAGTCTGGCTGTGCATCAGGATTACCTGGCACGACTTCCCGTCGCTGCCTGAGTGCCTTTTGCCGGGGCCGGGTAATTCCTCAGTGCCCGTACATCTGTTCGGGCAGCCAGGTGATGATCTCCGGGACGAACAGGCACAGTGCCACCATCGCCACTTGCAGCAGCACGAAGGGGAGGACGCCAAGGTAGATGTGCTGGATCGTCACTCCCTCGGGGACGACACCCTTGAGGTAGAAGAGCGAGAATCCGACCGGCGGCGTCAGGAACGAGGTCTGCAGCATCATCGCGATCAGGATCAGGAACCAGGTCATGTCGATGCCGGCGACCCTGACCGCCGGCGCCAGCAAGGGCAGGATGATCAGTACGATCTCGAACCAGTCGAGGAAGAAGCCAGCCACGAAGACGACCGCCAACACCACCAACACCAGCCCTGTCGGTCCGAGTCCAAGTCCCTTGAAAAATTCGCCGATCAATTCGTCGCCGCCGACCAGACGCAGGACGTAGGCGAAGAACGTCGCGCCGATGAAGATCGCGAAGATGAAACAGGTGGTCAGCGTCGTCTCGATACCCACTTCTCGGATAACCCGCCAGTTGAGCCGCCGGTTCGCCGCGGCCAGGAGGATGGCGCCGAAAGCGCCCAGCCCCGACGCTTCGGTCGGCGTCGCGATGCCGAAGAAGATCGAGCCGAGGACCAGCAGGATGAGACCGAAGGTCGGGATTGTCGACGCGAAGGCGAGAAGAAGCTGCTTGGTGGTCAGCTTGTCCGCGCCAGCGGGTCGTGGTGGCACCAGATCGGGGCGCAGGATGCCGACCGCCAGGACGAAGAGCATGTACAGCAGGCCCAGCCCGACGCCCGGGATCAGCGCCCCCATGAACAGGTCGCCGACCGAGACTGATACCTGGTCGGCCATCAGCACCAGCATGATCGACGGTGGGATCAGGATGCCCAGGGTACCCGAGGCGGCGACTACGCCCGAAGCGAGTGCCTTGGAGTAGTGGTTTTGCAGCATGATAGGCATCGACAGCATCGCCAGCAGCACTACGGAGGCGCCGACGATGCCGGTGGATGCCGCCAGCAGGATGCCGATCACGATCACTGTCAGGCCGAGGCCGCCGCGGATGCCGCCGAAGACCGCGACGAAGTTGCGCATCATGATTTCGGCGACGCCCGAGCGGTCGAGCATCTGGCCCATGTAGATGAACATTGGCAGCGATACCAGAACCCAGTTGGACATGATCGCGTCGAGTCGATCGACCACGCCGGAGACCTTTGCCCAGTCGTAGAGCAGGAAGGTGTCGATGCCGAACTGGTTCTCCAGGAAGATGCAGCCGGCGGCGAAGAGCAGTGACAGGCCAGCCAGCAGCCAGGCCACCGGGTAGCCGCTGAACAGGGACACGATGAAAGTGACCATGAAACCGATAGCCAGCAGCTCGTAGATTGGAAGCATGTCGTTTTCCTGGAGGAGGTCAGGGGCGGGCGAAGAGCGCTACCCAGACACGGGTGAGACGGCTTAAGCCCGCCAGCACCAGCAGCGCGAAAGCGGTGACCAGGAATGACTTGAGGAACCAGCGGTAAGGCAGTCCGCCAGGCGCGGCGGATATCTCGCCCGCTTCCCACGAGCTCATGAAAAAGGGTATCGAGAACCAGACGATGAAGCTGGTGAAGCTGATCAGCAGAAAGCCGGTGCCGAAGAGCTCAATCCACAGCCGCGTGCGCGGCGCGAAGGTTTCGGCGAGGACATCGATGCGCACGTTGCGTTCGTGCATCTCGGTGAACGACAGCCCGAGCATGAAGCCGACGGCATATAAATGCCACTGCAGCTCCTCCATCATGATCGAGCCCTCGTTGAACACGTAGCGGGCCACCACCTGCGCCACGATGACCAGGACCAGTACGGTCCACAGGGCTGACGCTATTTCCCCGAACCAGCCGATCAGGCGATCGCTGGCGCGGGAAAACGCGGTGGTGGGGAGGGCGATTCCCGACCGCCCCGCTTCGTCTGGGACGTCGGCGCTGTGCGCTGCTGAAGTCATCTGGTTCTCCTGTACGCGTACAGCACCGGGTCGTCGGGCGTCTATTGCTTACTTGAAGTCACGCGGTAGGTAGCCGTAATCGTGCCACTTCCGGTTCTGCTCCTGGAAGGCGGTCATGCTGTCGTAGACCTTCTTGAAGGTCGGATCAGCGGCAGATTCCTCGGCCATCACCTCCTTGGTGGCCTTGGCAAATGCAGCAAGCATGACCTTGTCGAACTGGCGTGCCTTGACCCCTTCCTTCTCGAACTTGGCCAGCACCGCGCCCTGCAGCGCCTCGGCCTTGGCCAGAGCGATGGTCACGGCAGCCGTGCAGGTGGTTTCGATCTGCGCTTGCGTTTGCGGCTTGAGCTTGTTCCAGGCGTCAAGGTTCACGTAGAGGTACTGATTGGTTGATGGCTGATGCCAGCCAGGCATGTAGTAGTACTGCGCGACCTTGTAGAAGCCAAGCTGGTCATCGACGGTCGGCAGGGAGAACTCGGTGCCGTCAAGCACGCCTTTCTCGAGCGCCTGGAACAACTCCCCGCCAGGCAACACGGTGACCGACGCGCCCAGCTTCTGGTAGACCTTGCCGCCAAAGCCCGCGGCGCGGAATTTCAGGCCACTCAGGTCGGCGGGCGTCTTGATCTCCTTGCGGAACCAGCCGGCCGCTTCCGGGCTGATCGAGCCGCAGAAGATCGGGTAGACGTTGTGCGGCTTGTAGACTTCCTTGAGCAGCGCGTCGCCGCCGCCGAAATACATCCAGGCGGCGAACTGAGGCGATTCCATGCCGAAGGGTACGGCGCCAAACAGTGCGGAAGCCGGCACCTTACCCAGCTCATAGCCCATCCAGCTGTAGCCCGCCTCCGCCTTGCCGGCAGACACGGTGTCGAAAATCGCCAAGGCGGGTACCAGTTTGCCCGGTTCGAAGACCTGCAGATTGATGGTGCCACCGGAAATCTTCTTCAGGGTTTCCGATACCCACGGCATGGTGTCTCCAAGGGCCAGGAGGTTGGAGCCGAACGCCATCGGCACGCCCCAGCGCACTTTTTCCTGCGCGCTGGCGGGCGCGGCGATCAAAGCCAGGGAGGCGGCCAGGGCCAGGGTTTTCAAGCTGCTCTTCATAACGGGTATCTCCTTTGGTGAAACGCTGAAGTGGACTCGACCGCGCCGAAATGCTCGTCTGAGCGAGCAAGACAGCGAGGGGAGCCGGGGAACCAACTCCTTCGATGCGGGCCATTGCTGCGCCGGCTCCGCTAGCGTTTGGGGTCCGGTCCCTCGAAAAGATCGTCGCGTCCCTGCCGGGTTGCTGTGAGAATTCTCGGCACCGGTTGTCTCCTTTGACTTGTCGCTCGTGGCGCAAGCTCTTGTTTTGTCGTGACCCTGCGGTCGTGGCTAAGCAGCCACTTGCCGATGATCAGGCAGATCCTGGATCTGCAAGAACTCGGCTTCGACGCACAGATCGCTAACTGATAGTTATTCGTGATGTAACTACAATCAACTCAATAGCGCGCCTTGTAGCTGCTTGTCAATCGTGCGCCGCAACATACAAGCGGTCTAGCCGTAGGTCCTGCCGGGCGTCGCTCTGATCGGCCGTCGGCGCGGGGGTGCGGGTATACTTGAGGTTTCGTCGGTTCGCAGCCGCTAGCTGGCTGGCTGGTGGGGCCGACGGGTGACTCTGTGAGACCTCTACCTTGGCACTGACCCTACTCGGACTTTCCGGCGCGCTGACCCACGATCCCTCGGCAGCGCTGTACATCGACGGCAAACTCGTTGCCGCGGCGGAAGAGGAGCGCTTCGTCCGCGACAAGCACGCCAAGAACCGTATGCCCTACGAGGCGGCGAAGTTCTGCCTGGAATTTGCCGGCATCAAGCCCGCCGACGTTGACGCGGTGGCCATTCCCTTTGCGCCGATCAGCCTCGCCGAAGGCGCGCGCTGGCACTACGCAAGACGCTACTGGTACGCGCCCGACCGGGCGCTGGACGCGATTCTGACCGGCAACCGGCGTTTCGTCCGTTACCGCAAGCGTATCGAGTGGTGCCTGTTGCAGCTCGGTTTCGACCTCAAGAAGACAGAGATCGTGCCTGTCGAGCATCACTTGGCGCATGCGTCCAGCGCCTACCATTGCTCGGGATTCATGGAAAAAACGGCCATCCTTGGTATCGATGGCAAGGGCGAGTACGCGACAACCTTTTTTGGTTATGGCGAGAACGGCCGCATTCACAAGATCAAGGAGTTCTACGATCCCGATTCGCTCGGCGGCCTCTACGGCGCCTTGACCGAGTATCTAGGCTTCGAAATGCTCGACGGCGAGTACAAGGTGATGGGCATGGCGCCGTATGGCGATCCCGATCGCTACGATTTCTCGCGCTTGGCAAAGTTCGAGAATGGCGAGCTCACCGTCAACACCGACTACGCCAACGTGATCGGTTTTCGCCGCTACAAGGAGGGCGGTAAAGGCTACTACTTTTCGCCGAAGCTGATCGAGTGGCTGGGCCCGAAACGGGCCGGAGACAGTGCCGACGATCCCTATATCCATTACGCGGCGAGCATGCAGAAGCTGTTCGAGGATCTGTCGCTGCAGATGATCGAGCACTACCTGGGCGACATTCTGCGGGAAACCGGCCGGCTCGCGTTTTCCGGTGGCGGTGCACTGAACGTCAAGCTCAACCAGAAGATCATTGCCCGCCCGGACGTAAAGGAGCTCTTCGTGCAGCCAGCCTCGGGCGACGCCGGTACGGCGGTCGGCGCGGCCGGCTATGTCTCGGTACAGCGTGGGGTGCCAGTGGAGAAAATGGCGCACGTTTTCCTCGGCCCCGCATACAGCAAAGAAGACATCGTCGCCGCCTGTGCCCGCCATCCGGCCAAGCCGCAATGGCAAACCCTGCACGACGTGCCGCAGGAAATTGCCGCCCTGCTGGTGGCCGGCAATCCGGTGGCCTGGTTCCAGGGGCGCATGGAATTCGGCCCGCGCGCGCTGGGTGGTCGCTCAATCCTCGGCTGCCCGAGTGTTGCCGGCGTTGCCGACCGGATCAACGCGCAGATCAAATTCCGCGAGCGCTGGCGTCCTTTCTGTCCGAGCATGCTCGACAGCGTTGGTCCGCGGATGCTTGGCAGCGATCACCCGGCACCGTTCATGACTTTCACCTTCAAGGTCGCCGAAGGTTGGCAGGAGCGTGTTCCGGAAGTGGTGCACGAAGACGGCAGCTCGCGGGCGCAGGTGCTGCAACGCGAATTCAACCCGCGCTATTACGATCTGATGCTTGAGCTGGAGAAACTGACCGGTAACGGTGTCGTCCTCAATACCTCGCTGAATCGCCGTGGTGAGGCAATGATCTGTTCGCCGACCGACGCCTTGAACATGTTCTTCGGCTCGGATCTCGAGTATCTGGTGATGGAAGATGTGCTGGTGGTCAAGGCCGGTGTGGTCAGCCGCGCGGCATTGCCGGCCGCTTGATGCTTGTGTCTGGCTGCCTGGGTATTTCCGGAAGCCCGAAATGGCCTTCTTGTATATTCCGTAACCACAAACAAATGGCACTGGCCGCCACCTTGCCTGTACGCCTGAAAAACAGTTTCCAGCGCTCGGAAGATGACCTGTCGCGCTATTCGAGGGACTGCTCGCCGCGATCTCGGCACGGGCATTTGACTCGGGAAGCGGCGCCAAGGATACTTCGTCTGCGTGGTTAAAACGCTTTCCCCGGATGTTCCCTGTTCGCAACGCAGTGGCTGAAAGGTGCTCTGTTGAGGGGTCGTTTTGTAGCCGAAACGGAGACACCATGCCATTTTCAATTCTTAGTCCGCCTTAAATCAACAACCACTCTTTCTCGAGGAAAACATGTCCAAACTGTTCATCGAAGATCTCGCCCTCGAAGGCAAACGGGTCCTGATCCGCGTCGATTTCAACGTCCCTCAGGACAAGGTTACGGGAGCGATCACCAACACCAAGCGCATCGAAGCCGCGCTGCCGACGATCAACTCGGCCCTGGACAAGGGTGCTGCCGTCATTCTCATGTCGCACCTCGGCCGTCCTGACGGCAAGGTCATGCCGCAGTTCAGCCTGCAGCCCGTGGCTACCGCACTGGAAGGCCTGATCGGGCGTCCGGTGCGTTTTCTTTCCGACTGCGTCGGTCCGGAAGTCGAAGCCGCCTGTGCCGCCATCAAGCCTGGCGAAGTCATCCTGCTCGAAAACCTGCGCTTCCATATCGAGGAAGAAGGCAAGGGTACCGTCAAGGGCGCCGACGGCAGCGTCAGCAAGATCAAGGCCGATCCCGAGAAGGTCAAGGCCTTCCGCGCATCGCTGACCAAGCTGGCCGACGTCTACATCAACGACGCTTTCGGCACCGCGCACCGCGATCACTCGTCGATGACCGGCGTGCAGTTGCCGCAGCGGGCGGCGGGTTATCTGATGAACAAGGAACTGGCGGCTTTCTCGGCCGTGCTCGAATCACCGCAACGGCCGCTGCTGGCGATCCTCGGTGGCGCCAAGGTGGCCGACAAGATTCAGCTGATCAACAACCTGCTCGACAAGGCCGACCAGATCATCATCGGCGGCGGCATGGCGTTTACCTTCAAGAAAGTCATTTCCGGAATGCCGATCGGCAACTCGCTGTTCGATGAGGAGGGCGCCAAGCTGGTCCCGGATCTGATGGCCAAGGCAAAAGCCAACGGCAAGCAGATCCTGCTGCCGACCGATTTCATCATCGCCGACAAGTTTGACGCCGACGCCAACACCGGCGTTGCCAACGATGTCGACGGGATTCCCGATGGCTGGCTGGGGCTTGATTGCGGTCCCGAATCGACGAAGGTGTTCACCGAGGCCATCGTCAACGCCAAGACCGTCATCTGGAACGGCCCGGCGGGCGTTTTCGAATTCGCCAAGTTCGAAGCCGGTACCAAGGCCATGGCCGACGCCATCGTCGAGGCAACGGCCAAGGGCGCGACGACCGTCATCGGTGGCGGTGACACGGCCACCGCGGCCAAGAAATATGGCGCCGAGAAGAAAGTCACGCACACCTCGACCGGTGGCGGCGCCTCGCTCGAATACCTCGAAGGCAAGGTCCTGCCGGGCGTCGCCGCACTCTCCGAGAAGTAAGTCGCGACGGCCCCGGCTGCGTGCCGGGGCCGTGCTTCTCCCCGAATCATGCAAACAAACAGAAGGAATACCATGCGTAAAATCGTTATTGCCGGCAACTGGAAGATGAACAAGTCCGTCGCCGAGTCAGTCAAGCTGGCCAGCGAAGTGGTCGCCGCTGCCAAAGACATCAAGAACGTCGTCGTCGCCATCGCTCCCACCTATCTGGCGCTGGCCAAGGTCGCCGACGTGGTCAAGGGCAGCAACGTCAAGCTCGCGGCGCAGGATGTGCACTGGGAAAACCAGGGTGCTTTTACCGGCAAGGTCAGTGCCGACATGCTCAAGGATATTGGCGTCGATATGGTGATCATCGGCCACTCCGAGCAGCGCAGCTACTTCGGCGAGACCGACGAAACGGTCAACAAGAAAATCAAGAAGGTTCTTTCGCTGGACATGGGTCCGATCGTCTGCATCGGCGAGACGCTCGATGAGCGCAAGGGCGGCAAGCTGGAAAGCGTGCTCACGACGCAGGTCAATGGCGCTTACGCGGGTCTTTCCGCCGACGAAGCGCTGCGTACCGTCGTGGCCTATGAGCCGGTATGGGCCATCGGCACCGGCGTCACCGCCAGCGATGCCGAAGCACAGGAAGCGCACGCCCTGGTCCGTGGCCTGCTGGCCAAGCTCTTCGGCGACGAGGTCGCGCAGTCGATCAGCATCCAGTATGGTGGCTCGATGAAGCCGGAAAACGCCGCTGGCCTGCTCGCTCAGAAGGACATCGACGGCGGCCTGATCGGCGGCGCAGCGCTCAAGGCCGATAGCTTCCTGGGTATCGTTACGCCGGGTGAGTCGATCAGCAAGTAGGTCGTTTCTCCCCGGAAGCGCGGGCGCCGCAGTTGCGGGGCCCGCGTTTTTTTAGCGTTCAGGGTTCAGCCAAGCCCAAGACGCGCTGGTCGCATCGGGCACAGGGATCTCGCCGGCAATACTGAAGGGTGCCACCAGTGAATGGGTGACCCCGTGCTGACTTGGCAGTCCTCAAGCCTTCGTTGGCGCTGTCCGGCCGTTGCGATGATGGTGTTGGCTGCGGGCACGATGTGCCAGTCCAACCAGACCGAGTCCCAGGAGCGCCAGTGTGGAAGGTTCGGGCGCGCGGTTTGGCGGTGGTGTGCCAGTGGCACGCACATAGTCGAAGCGCACGTCCCACGCTTCTTGCTCGACACCGCGTGCATCGATTTCCATCTGGATTGCCCCGACGTTCCCAAAAATACCGGCCAGGGTTCCGCCCGCCGCGGTGAAATCCAAGGGGTTCAAGAAGGTTTTGGAGAGCAAGACATTCGAGCCGGCAGAAATGGCGCCAGGGACAGTGAACGTAGTCGTGGCGTGCGTGTTCCCCGAGAGGTCCGTTGCGTCCCAGAAGACAAACTTAACCGGACCCGAGATATCCGAAAACGTTACCAGGAGGTCGAGCTGCAGCGCAGTGGTGAAGTCGACCCCGCCAAGGCCGGCGTAGTTTACCTGGCCAGGAGCGAACAGGCCGTCGGCTCCGTCCCAGGTCAGCACCACGCGCCCGTTTGCATCATCAATCGTCTGGCGTAGCAAGGTCGCCCCGTTCGGGTTGACCCGCGCGCGCACCCGCTCGCCATCGGCTCCCGCGGTTTTTTCTACGTAGAGGTCGCGCTCGCCGCCAATTACACCGGCGGCAGCTAGCGCGCTCCCGGTAGACACATCCGGGGGGGCGCTGGCAGTCACCTCCGCGTTTTGCACGGTAACGAAATCATCGATGGTGATGGTCACGGCAGACGCCGGATGCCATGCGAGGGCGCCGAGCACAAAGGCAACACCGCCGACGAAGAAGGACCTGTGTGACATTTACGTAGCTCCAATCATGAAGAAACTGGAATTGCGAAGTGACCCATCAATGGTACATGTGGCCCTTGCATACCTCCGTGGTCAAGGCAACACAAAAGCAATGACGATGCCGCAAATCAATCTTTCTGTATGAACAGCTGGATAGGGGAACTGTGGCGCTCGGCGACGGCGCAGCATGTAAAAGCAATTCGAAAACCGTGAGGGTAGGTCCATAAACGCACTGGGTCAAGCCATGAGCGCAGATAGCTAGCTAGCTAGCAAGGAGGGGGTGCGGTTGCTTTGCTGATGCGCCCCGCCTCCTGTTTCGCGTGGCTCCAGCGCGTCCTATAGCCACGGCAAGCGCTCGGCGAGAATTCCAATCGCGCCATCGTGGTGATTGCCCTGGCCCGCAAGCTCCGAGAAAACTTGCTAGGATGGATTGCTTACGTGAAAAAAAGAGAGCGTTCGAGGGCGGCGCCTTGCTGACGCCTGAGCTTGGCACCACCGGCTCCGGAGCTGTGGCTGCCGGCATTCGGTGGGCATAGAACTTCGCTCAGGAAGCGGCGACGGCCCGAGTCGCCATCGCGCTGCGGAAAGTGCCCGCTCTGTCGCGCTTGGGAGAGCAGGAAATCAATGGGGGGAGGCAATTCGTATATGGAATCATTTCATTGGGACGAGAACTTTGTGACCGGGCTGTCGGATGTTGATCATCAGCATCAACATCTGGTCGCTATCATCAACCAGTTTGGCTACCTGCTGGCTGAAAACAAAGTCGCATTCAATGATCTTGAACAGGTTTTCAAGAAGCTGGCCGCTTACGCCAAGTACCATTTTCAGGAAGAGGAAGCCTTGATGGCGGAAGTGGGAATCGATCGGCGCCATCTGGATCATCACATTGAAGCGCATCGCGGCTTTCTGCGCGAGATTAACGCTTTGCATGCCAGTGTTTCTCCCGATAGTCTCGATGCGGCAAAGCATATTCTTGACTTTCTCACCCACTGGCTCGCCTATCACATCCTGGGTTCGGACCAGAATATGGCCAGGCAGATGGCCGCGATTGCGAGCGGTATGGACGCAAGCAGAGCCTATGAGGAAGAGGAGAGAGCCAGAAACAATGCCACCGAGCCGCTGCTCATCGCGCTGAATGGCCTGTTCACGCAGGTTTCGGAGAGGAACCGGGAGTTGCTGGCCTTGAATCACTCGCTCGAAGAGAAGGTACGGCAACGTACGCGGGAACTGTCGGAAGCGAATCTCCAGTTGGTGGAACTGTCCTTGACCGACGCCCTCACCGGACTTCCCAATCGTCGCCACGCGCTGCGGGCGCTCGCATCGCTATGGGAGGAGTCGGTTGCGAACGATTCACCGCTGGTCTGCATGATGATCGATGCGGATCACTTCAAGCAGGTCAATGATGCCTGTGGTCATGACGCGGGCGACGCCGTACTGACCGAGTTGGCCAAGATGCTGCAGCATTCGTTTCGCAGTGACGACGTCGTCTGCCGCCTCGGTGGCGACGAGTTTCTGGTCATCTGCCCGGATACGCAGAAGGAGGGCGGAATGCATATCGCCGAGTTGACCCGGAAATCGGTCGCGGCAATGCGCGTCCCGACGGGCGGTGAGCCCTGGCACGGCAGTATCAGTGTCGGCGTTGCGGCCAGGGCGCCTGCGGTGGCAAGTTTTGAAGAACTGATCAAATTGGCAGACCAGGCCGTCTATCTGGCCAAGCAAGCTGGCAAGAATTGCGTCAGGACGGGACAATAAACCACTTCGATCACTGTCGCCGGCGTTGGATCGAGAGAGCCTGGCTTCGCTCAGGACGCCGAGAGTCGCTGGCGCAGGGCTTCGATACGCTGGCGATTGGTGCCGAGGTCGCTGCGCCCGATGCGCGAAGCCGAGCGCACCTGGATCACCTTGTTGCCTGGATCGAACCAGAATTCGACGTCATCGACGAATTTCAGCACTCGGGTGGTGTATTGCACATAGAGATAGTCGGCTCGGCTGTCGATGAGGGTCGCCCCCGGCTCGGTCGCCAGCAGTGTTTTGAGCCTGGCGATGGTGGCCGGCCCGTCGCCGCGCAGCAGGGCAAGCGGCGCGATGTCGGCGTACTCACGCTGCGGATGGTCCGGCCAAAGTCCAGCCTGGCTGCTGACGCTGTTGGGTGTTTCCAATGGCCGAACGAGCTTTCCGTTGCGCACGCCCAGCTCGCTCGGCGGCGTGCCAGCGAGCAGGCCGATCTGGCCAGCGACCCACAGCAGCGCAGCCAGCACGGCGACACCAATGCCTAGCCATTGTAGGAACTTTGGCATCCCAGTGCGCTTCATGAGCGTCAGGCGCGCTCCAGGCGAACGGCGCAGTACTTGAACTCGGGAATTTTTCCGAAGGGGTCAAGCACCGGGTTGGTCAGGCGATTGGCGGCGGCTTCGTGGAAGCAGAATGGCATCCATAGCGATCCCGGCGCGACCGCTGGATCGGCGTGCGCCGTGGCCTCGATTGTGCCGCGCCGGGTGAGCAGGCGGACGCGTTCGCCGTCGGCGAGGCCAAGTCGGCGCAGGTCTTCGTCGCTGACGGTGACCACTGCTTCGGGTTCCAGGGCATCGAGCGCAGCGCTGCGCCGGGTCATGGCGCCGGTATGCCAGTGTTCGAGCAGCCGGCCGGTGGATAGCACCAGCGGGTATTCTTCGCTGGGCTCCTCGTCGGGCGGCAGCAGCGCGGCGGCGACGAAGCCGGCGCGGCCAGTCGGCGTCGGGAAACCATTCTCGAAGACGACATCGGCGCCGGGCAGGTCCTCGCCGGCGCAGGGGTAGCTGACCGAGCCCTCGCGTTCGAGCCGTTCCCGGCTGATGTTGGCCAGCGAGGGCATCGCCTGGCGCATCTCGGCATAGACTGCCGTCGGCCCGTCGTATTGCCAGTCGAGGTCGAGCCGGCGCGCCAGCTCCTGGATAATCCACCAGTCGGGTCGCGTATCGCCGGGCAGCGGCAGGGCCTGGCGGCCGAGCTGAAGCTGCCGATTGGTGTTCGTCACCGTGCCTTCCTTTTCCGGCCAGGCCGACGCCGGCAGGATGACGTCGGCGTAGATCGCGGTTTCCGTGAGAAACAGATCCTGCACCACCAGGTGTTCGAGCGCCGCCAGCGCCTGGCGTGCGTGTCGCAGATCGGGGTCGGACATCGCCGGGTTTTCACCGACAATGTACATGCCGCGAATGTCGCCGGCCGCGGCGGCGTTCATGATCTCGACAACGGTCAGCCCGGGCTGCGGATCGAGCGTTGTCTTCCAGAGCTTTTCGAAGCGCTCGCGGTTGGCGGCCAGCGAGACCGGCTGGTAGTCGGGCAGGACCATCGGGATCAGGCCGGCATCCGAGGCCCCCTGGACATTGTTCTGCCCGCGTAGCGGATGCAGGCCGGTGCCGGGGCGGCCGATGTGGCCGGTCATCAGCGCCAGCGCGATCAGGCAGCGCGCATTGTCGGTACCGTGCGCATGTTGCGATATGCCCATTCCCCAGAAGATCATCGACGCTTTCGAGCGCGCGTAGAGGCGTGCCACCTCGCGGATCTTGCCGGCGGCGATGCCGCAGACCTCGGCCATCGCTTCCGGGCTGTAGGCGGCCAGATGCGCGCGCATGTCGGCGAAGCCGCTGGTGTAACGGGCGATATAGCCCGGGTCGAAAAGCGCCTCGTCGACGAGGGTGTGCAGCATCGCGTTGAGCAGTGCGACATCGCTGCCGGGGCGAAACTGCAGGGTGTGCTCCGCATAGCGCGCCAGGCCGTGGCGGCGCGGATCGATGACGATCAGCCGCGTGCCCCGGCGCGCGGCGCGCTTGAAAAAAGTCGAGGCGACCGGGTGGTTGGCTTCCGGGTTGCAGCCGATCAGAATCGCCAACTCGGCGTTGTCGATCTGCATGAACGACGCCGACACGGCCCCCGAACCGACGCCTTCGATCAGGGCCGCTACCGAGGAGGCGTGACACAGGCGCGTGCAATGGTCGACGTTGTTGGTGCCGAAGCCGGTGCGTACCAGCTTCTGGAACAGGTAGGCTTCCTCGTTGCTGCATTTGGCCGAACCGAAGCCGGCCAGCGCGCCGCCGCCGTGCTGCTCGCGTATCGAGCGCAGCCCTGACGCAGCGCACTGCAGCGCTTCTTCCCAGCTCGCCTCGCGAAAATGCGTGCTCGGATTGGCCGGGTCGAACGGCGCATCGGCGACCTTGGGCGCGTCGTTGCGGCGGATCAGCGGCTTCAGCAGGCGCTGCGGCGAGTGCACGTAGTCGAAGCCGAAGCGGCCCTTGACGCACAGGCGTTGGCGGTTGGCCGGACCGTTGCGGCCGTTCACCGCGATGATCTGCTGGTCGCGCACCTGATAGTCGATCTGGCAGCCGACTCCGCAGTAAGGACAGACGCTCGGCACGACGGGCTCGACAGACTCACCTGCGGCGAGTAGCCCGCTGCCGTCGGCGGCGAGCATCGGCGTCGCCATCAGTGCGCCCGTCGGGCAGGCCTGCACGCACTCGCCGCAAGCGACGCAGCTCGAGTCACCCATGGCATCGTCGAGATCGAAAACGATTCTCGCCGCTGCGCCGCGACCGGCCATGCCGATGACGTCGTTGGCCTGGATGTCGCGGCAGGCCTGTACGCACAGCTGGCAGTGGATGCAGGCGTCGAGCTGAACGGTCATTGCCGGGTGGCTGCGGTCGGCGAGGGGAGGGGGCACCCTGTTTGCGCGTTGCGGGAAGCGGCTGCTCTGCAATCCTGTTTGCTCGGCCCAGTACCAGAACGACGCGTTGCGATCATGCGCCTGTGCGCGTGCCGGCTGCTCGGTAAGCAGCAGTTCGATCACCAGCCGCCGGCTATTCAGGGCGCGCTCGGAAGTATCGCTGCGCACGGCCATTCCTGCGCTGACCTGGCGGCTGCAACTTGCTGCCAGCTTGCGTTCCCCGTCGATCTCGACCATGCACACGCGACAGTTGCCGCCCGGCCGATAGTCCGGTGCCTCTTGCGTGCATAGATGCGGAATCGTCGTTCCCGCGCGCCTGGCGGCCTGCCAGATCGTTTCGCCAGCAAGCGCCGTCAGTTCGCGGCCATCGAGAGTGAAGCGGATCTGCGCCGCTTGCCTTGCGTCACTCATCGCGTTTTCCTGCCAGCAGCTGTTGCGGGAAGTACTGCAGCGCCGTGGTGAGCGGGTTCGGCGCCGCCTGGCCGAGACCGCAGATCGACGCGTCGCGCATCAGCGCGGCCAGTTCGTTCAGTAGCGGTACGTCGAGTTCAGGCGCCTCGAACAGCGCCAGCATCTTCTCGGTGCCGATCCGGCACGGCGTGCATTGGCCGCAACTCTCGTCGGCGAAGAATTCGAGCAGCGCCTGCACCGCGGCGCGCAGGTCGTCGCGGTCAGAGAGTACGATCAGCGCCGCCGAGCCGATCAGTGCGCCGTGCTGTTCGAGTTCGCCGAAGTGCAGCGGCAGCTCGGCCATGCTCGCCGGCAGAATCCCGCCCGAGGCACCGCCAGGCAGGAAGGCGAGTAGCCGATGGCCGTCGGCCATGCCGCCGCAGTAGTCGTCGATGAGCTTGCGCGTGCTGATTCCCGCCGGCGCCTGCTTGACGCCTGGTTGGCGCACCCGGCCAGACACGGAGTAGCTGCGCAGACCGGGAAAGCCTTCGCTGCCCAGCGCCGCGAAGTACGCACTGCCTCCGGCGAGAATCGTTGGCACCAGCGCCAGCGTCTCGACGTTGTTGACCAGCGTCGGGCGTCCGAACAGCCCTGCTTCTGCGACGTAGGGCGGGCGCAGCCGCGGATAGCCGCGCTTGCCCTCGATGGACTCGATCAGCGCCGATTCTTCGCCGCAGATGTAGGCGCCGGCACCGCGCCGCAGGTCGATGAAGCCCGGCTCGATCAGCTGCGCTGCTTCGAGTGCGGCGATCTCGCGGCGCAGCAGCGCGTGTGCGGCCGGGTACTCGTCGCGCAGGTAGATCCAGCAGCGCTCCGCGCCGATGCAGGCCGCCGCGAGAAGCAGGCCATCGAGGAAGGGGTGCGTCTGCTCTTCGAGAATCACGCGATCCTTGAAGGTGCCCGGCTCGCCTTCGTCAGCGTTGCAGACCAGGTAGCGCGGCGCCGGCGCGGCGCGCACCAGTCGCCATTTTCGCGCCGTCGGGAAACCGGCGCCGCCCATGCCGCGCAGCCCGGCCGTCTCGAGTTCGGCGATCAGCGTTTCGACCGGCAGCGTCCCGTCGCGCAGTGCCTGCAGCTGCTGGTAGCCGCCGCGTGCCCGGTAGGCAGCCAGAGTTTCGCCGAGCACCGGCAAGGGTGCAAATTCACCGCCATCGATCATGGCGAGCACATCGGCGGCGCTGGCGCGATCCGCATGGCGCTTGCCGACCTGCACCACCGGCGCCAGATCGCAGCGGCCCATACACGGGGCGCGCAACACTCGCGCCCGCGCTGGATCGAGCTGCCCGCGCAAGGCGGCGTCGAGTGGCAAGCCTCCCTGCAGTCGGCAGCTGAGGCCGTCGCAGACCCGGACGGCGAGCGCCGGCGCCGGCTCCTCATCCTCGCGGATGTCGAAGTGGGCGTAGAACGTCGCCGTCTCGTAGACCTCGGCGACACCGATGCGCAGCAGATCAGCCAGCGCCAATAGGTCACCGGCACGCAGGCAGCCTCGCGTATCCTGAAGTCGGTGCAGGTGTTCAATCAAGAGGTCGCGGCGCAGCGGCAGGTCGCTCACCAGCGCGGCTACAGCGTCCCGCCTGGCGGTGTCAACGCGCCGTCCCCGGCGCTGCCCGCGTCCCTTGCGGCGTCCTGTTGCCGGCTGCTCGCTGCTGTTCATGCGCGGTTTTCCCGATTCGAAGTGGCCATGCTAACAAACGGTCACGGATTGTCGACACACTCCCGGTCATGACTTGCATGATCCGGGGTATCTCGACATGTCATGACCGTTAGTACCCTCTCTATTACCCCTATTTGAGGGTAATTACCTCTTCTTCGCCCAGCTTGCGCCAGGACCGCGTCCCTTGCACTCGACCACACCGGCGGCCTGCTGCTCGCGAAGGACCCGGCGCACCATGTCGCGGCCGACGCCCGGGCAGCTTTGTTCCAGTGCGCTGATCGCGAAATCGCCGCCCTCGGCGGCGAGGCGCTCGATCCCGGCCAGCACCTGGGCTCGCTTGGCGCCGCGCGGCGCTTTCGTTTCGCCGACGCGCTCGGCAAACTCGCGATAGGCCGTCTTCAGGATCGATAGCAGATAGTTGATGTATGGCCACGGGTCGTGCCTGCCTTCATGCCAGCCCTGTGAGCTTTGCTCGAGGGTCTCGTAGTACCGGTCCTTATTCTGCTCGATGAGACGTTCCAGGCTGATGTAGCGCCCCACTTCGTAGCCCAGTTGATAGCTTTGCAGCAGGCACAGCAGGCGTGATACGCGGCCATTGCCGTCGCGGAACGGATGGATGCACAGGAAATCCAGATTGAATGCCGCCAGCGCGATCAGCGGATGCACCCAGCGTTCCTCGCGGCAAGCCTGCCAGGCGGTCAGCAGCGCCGCCATGCGCGCAGCTGTTTCCGCTGCCGCTACGGTGCGAAAGCGCACCCGTTCGCGACCGTCCGGATAGCGTTCGATGATGTCGGCGTCCTTTTCCTTGTAGCGCCCTGCGTCCCAGATCTCGCCACGCGCCAGCGCGTGCAGGCGCTGCACCGTAGCCTCGTCGATGGCTGGGGCCGCCTGATGTATCCAGGCCAGGGCATCGCGATAGCCTCGTACCTCCTCCTCGTCGCGGTCACGAAACAAGGGTCGGGCCGTCACCAACACATCGCGTACGCGCGCCGCTTCGATCGATACCCCCTCGATGCGGTTGCTCGCTAGCGCGCTCTCGATCAGCGCGTGCTCGCGCAAGGCCTTCAAACGCTGCGGCGATTGGCGCGTGTAGAGCTCCTGTTTGCCGCGAAACTCGCCGAGGTCGGCGAGATACCACGCCGCGGCGGGGTGGACGGGGAGGGTACCGGCGGCGAAGAGGCAGAGGGTGGTCATGACTCGTTTTCCGTTGCGCTGATTCGGGTTCCATGCACCAGATCGCCTTCGTCTCAGCGCCTGAACACTGCTGAACGATGAAAGGCCAGATAGCGCGGGTGTTGCGAGGTCAGGTAGTCGATGCCAAGTGGATGTTGCAGAGCCAACAATGACACAGCCTTTCGAGGCAAGCTGTTCGCTATCATCAGCACGCCCCTTGCATCAAAGCTCACCCAGCCGCCATCGAAGAGGGCATCCAGATGCGGGGCGAGCAACAGACCATTGAAGACGTCGAGTCGCTCTTCGTCCGAGTCGCAGGCCGCCCATGGCTTGATGTGGGAGGCCCGTAGTAGTTCTTGAACGGTGAGGCCTGTGACGCAGCATCTGCCTCGCCAGTAGTCGAGCAATGCCCGCCTGAACAAGTCCTGCCCCACGCGCTGAAGCGCCATGCGCTCGGCTTCTGTCGAGCGCGGCATCGACTTCGTCGTCAGATGGAACTGTGCCGCGACGCGATCTGGCATGGTTCGAGCAGTCGCTGCGGCCCGTTCGAGCACTGCATACAGCGCCGGGATTCCTTCTGCGAGCGTCCAGCCATTGTTGGCAAGCGGCAGGGTCTGCAGCAAGGTCGTATCGCTCACATTCAGTTCGAAACGCGTGCCGCTCGTCGCGCGTACCTCGACGGTTTCAGGAAACCTTGTTGATCCAAGGAGCAAGCCGCTTTCCCGCAGCGACGGCGGAAGGTCGAAACCGCAGTCGGCAGCGGCTTTCTCGATGCGGGTGCGGTCCAGTGGTCTCATCTCGGGTCGTCGATGTCGCTCATGCCGTCGGTTCGAGGTGATTCCAGACCAGTGCGTTACGGCGCCAGTGCTGGTCGATCTGCTGTGTAAAATCAGGCCGGACCAGTTTGGCGCGTTGTTGTAACCAGTGCTCGTCGTCAACGCGGATCACCACACCCTCCATCGGCCCGTCACGGTAGCGGCTGCGATGCTCGTTCAGCGTGCCTTTCAAAGTTGCCAGGTCGGTCTGACCGCGCAACAGTGTGGGTGTTGTTGCCAGGCCGAGATCGCGCGACCAGTCGTTACGGCGGCGGGTGCACCAGAAGCGGGCCTCACGGCGGTCGTAGACATCGAACGCCAGCCACCAGTCGGGCAGGGCGGTGTACTCCAGTGAATGCCTCGCTGTGCACCATTCACCAAACGCAATTAGATGCGTATCGAGGGCGTCGAACAGGGCGTCTTCGTGGGCCGCCAGCCATCCTTCCAAACGGGCGAATTGGCCGCCAAACGGTGGTTGCAGGTACTGACCGCGGTTCTGCGCGCGCACCCGCCCGTCAGGCCCGACCGAGAGGCCCAGGTTGGCACCATCAAGTTTTTCCTCGACCACGACCTTGGCATGGAGCAGGGTTCTCGCCTCGGCCGGTGACAACACTTTGTCATCACGCGGCTCACCGCTGCCCAGCCAGGCTATGTGCGGTGTGTGGGGAAAGCGGAAGAAGTTGGTCATGCGCCGTCTGGCAGGCCCGGCGCTTCCCGGTTAGGGAATTTCGCCGCGTAGACCTGTTGCACGTCCAATGGGCAGAGGAAGTCTACCTTGACACCGCAGGCCTGAAGTTGCGGCCACCACGCCAGCCACTTGCAGTCAGCAGCTTGCCAGATCGGCGGTTTGTTCGGGTGCGCGTGGGCCACGGCTGCGAACTTGCGATCGCTGGCGTCGAAATGTCGCTGCAGCGTCGCGTCCGGAAACTCCTGGAACTCCTCGGGCGGGTTTTCGGTGAGTGCGACCCGATGCACGCGCTTCGGATTGGCGGCATTTTGCAGCAACCACTTGAGGAATACGTCACCGGCACCCTTGGGCTGGTTGGGTTGCGTCTTTTTCTGGTACTCGCGCAGGATGCGGTAGGCATCGTCGATCACCACGACGCCCGCTTTCTTGCGTGCCGCTAGCCGGGCCACGCACTCGCTACGGCAGGCTGCAGAAACGTCGGGATGACTACCATTGGCGACCAACAACACGTTGGTATCAATCACTACGGCGTTCACCCGCGTTCCCCATTTTTGTGGGTCGCAGCCTGGCGCCTTAACGTGGCCATTGTACGGGCCGCGATATCACCCATCTCGTCCCCGAAAAAGTTATCGGGCCAGTTCTCGATCTCGCCAAATATGTTCAGCTTCAGCGCTTCCATCTGGGCCGCAGCACCGTCGCGCTTGACGAAATAGATCGCCACATCGTCGGCGCTGATCTGTTCTTCGGCCACACGCCGTTGGAGGCGCGCAAGGAAGTGTTCGGAATGCGTTTCGACGATCAGCTGCATGTTGCGCGGGACGCTGCCCTCGTAAGACTTCACTGCGCTGATGAACACGTCGGCCAGGTTGGACTGGGCCTGAGGGTGCAAGTGAATCTCGGGTTGCTCCATCCAGACTGTGGACCCAGGAGGGGCATAGAACGCCTGCACCAGTGCCGGCAAAACCTGTGAGACACCGAAGCCCACGTCGGTCAATCGGACCTGATGCGACTTCGGATGAGTCCTTACAAGGACCTCGTATTCCTTGCGGTCTTTGGCGACCGCTTGAACGGTAAAGCTGTGGATAACTCCAAGATCGGCCAGCCAGCGCGCGATAAACTCGTCAAATCGCAGAACGCGCTGCCGGTATCCTCGATTGATCTTGCGTTCCTGGGCTGTTGCTGCCAACAGGGCTGGGATGGCGTATTCGCCCTGCGCGCCGACATCCGGGAGGGTATCGCCCGACCATTGATAGACGCGGCGCGCGGGCCGACGCAGCGGTCCGAGGAAATACATTCGCTCCAGGATGCTCTCGGTCTGCAGTGCAAAGTCGGCAAGAAAGTCCGCATTCTGGTAGCGCAGCAGTGTACGGTCGGCGAAGCGGTAGAACTTTTCCGGCGGCTCTATGGGCCAACCGCGCCCGACCGCTCGTACCAGCTTCAACGGGCTACATTCGAGCTTGGCCGGAGAGGTGCCGCGAGCATGATGCCCGACTGCGAGAACCTCGTTCTCCCCATCGAACAGTTCGTACCTGAAGGCGATCGTTTGTGGTTGTTCGGCTTTATCGGCGCGTAATGTGCTTGACAGCCGAAGTTCGTCGCCGTGGTAGGATTTCGCAGGATCCAGGGAGTTCTTCACGGTCAGTGCCGAGGGTAGACGCCAGCGCAGGGAGAACTCGAGCAACTGCTTCAGATCATGGGCAAAAAGGCAGTCGGCAAAGGTGCCAAGATCGATCAGCGAGTTTTCGTCGCCCAGGTGAAGGGCGCGTTTTCGATCAGCCAGTTGAACGGTCTGTTTCAAGGCGATGAGCAGATGGCCGAGGCTGGATTTGCCAGAGCTGTTGGCGCCAAAGATCACTGTCAACGGCGCAAGCCGAATCGGTCCTGTATCCTGCCAGGCCTTGAAATTCTTGATGTGTAGCTCGGTCAGCATGCCGCGATCTCCATGGGAATCGTCATTTTGAGGCCTCGTCCCACGCTTGCACTACCACCAGCAGACTGAGGAGGTGCTCGCCGTGAGTGTTTTCGTATCCAGCTTGCGAGCCGATACCGAAACCTGAAAGTTCCAATAGGTTGATGAATGAAGGTCGCCTATTAACTGGCAGTAGCATGTGTGCCAGCCGCCCCTCTGCCTTCGTACGACATCAGGATCAGTGGCTTCGCCGTGTCCAGGTCGGCCTGACTGGTGAGCGACAGCTCCAGATCACCCGTGCCCCAATGTCCTTGCTGACCCACATCGCGGCCGTTTGCTGGAAGCAGCGAAAGCTTTTCGGGGTTCAGGTGCAGGTAGAGCAATAGGCGGTTCTTTTGCGCCACCACGGTTGCGAAGTTCTTCAAGCGCTTGAATGCCAGGTAGAGCTTCAATTCCTTGCGCTGCACGTCATCGCCCAGCGAAACGACATAGTCTTCCAGTGATGCGAGCAAGTTCGTGAGGTGCGGCGGCAGCAGCGGCAGCCAGTCGGCAAACGCTCTGTCACCGGAGGTGGATTTTGCTGCAACCACCTTCGCCTTGGGTCCTTTGGCGGACTTGATGGCGGTGCCATGGCTGTTGTTTGCGCTGGTGGCGTTGGCCAGCTCCAGCAGCAGCAAGTCCTCGCCGAAGCGACGGTAGCGAATCAGCTCGATATTGCGGTTGATCTGCTGCACCGCGTGCCCGTCGTACTTGGTGAAATCTGCTGCGATGCACACCAGCCTGGGAGCAGTCCAGTCGATGCGGTCGGCGGCTGGCTTGCCCAGCTTGCCCATTGCCAGCAGCTTGAACTCGGCCTGGTGGTCCATCAACCAGTCGAGGTAGAACAAGCCCTGATTGATGACGTTTTCGCCTACCGAGCGCTTGTATTCGAGAATCACTGGGCAATCGTTCTCGTCCAGGCCCAGGGAGTCGATGCGGCCGGCGTGTGTCTTGCCGGTGGAGTATTCGGTCGCCAGAAAGCGGATGCCAAGCAGCGTCTCCAGGTTGGCCTCGATCAGCGATTGCAGTGGACGTTCGAGATCCGAGGCGTCGCTTTGCAACTCGGTGGCCTTGCCCGACTTGAGGTGGAAGAGTTTGATGTCGCTCATTGCTGGAGCCCCTCAGGCTAGCGCCTCCGGTTCGTCTTCGGGTTGTGCGCAGAACTTCGGGCCGTAGGGTAACGAATGCATCTTGGCCCGCGCCGCGCGGGAATACGGTGCGCTCGGCAGCGTGGCGCGTCTGAATTTGTTCTGTAGTCTGCTGACCGCTGCCATATCGGTTCCGGCCGAACAGATTTCCATCAGAGTGAGATAGTCGTCCTGCAAGTCGCGCATCACGCGTTTGCGCGCGGTGATCAGGTTGCCCAGGTTCAAACCGTAGATCTCGATGGACCGTTTCGCTCGCTCCTGCTTGGCTTGCCCGACACAGGTCACACTCGGAGTGGCACGGCCATCTTCGGAATTGATCTCGATCAGGCCTACGTCGTCCCGGTTGGTTGGGTCCAGGAGCACGGCCGATTCCTTGTCCTCGCAGCGATTAGTCCAGTTGGCCCTGACACTGCCCTCCAGCAATGGGAACCAACTTCCTTTGCCGAGCACCGCCGCAGTGGCGTCATCCGTATTCAGTCGATTGGAGCGTCCGGCCGAATAGCGGAAGTTCTCCCACGAGAACGCCAGCCAGGGGTAGCCGTCATCCGCGACGCCTTCCGCGCGCTTTGCCTCCTTCTTGGGACGAAAGTGATCGACGTCGAAGAAGGACTGAGGGTCGTTGCTCTCCGAATACCAGCATTTGCCGTACGACATTTTGGCCAAGTGACGACCGAACGCTCGCCAGATGTGCGCCTTCTGTTCGATGAACGCTTTGCGGCGATTGGGCATCAGGGATTCCAGGGTCTGCTGCGCTCGCTCGGCGACCTTGAGCACCTTCTCGGGAATCAGTGAGGGATCCCGTTTTACGTAGATCACGGCTTCGCCTCCTGCGCCATGAGTTGCTTGATGAGTGCCTTCATTGCGTTCTGTCGGACGTCCACATCGGACGCCGTCAGTGGCGGTCGGTCGGCGTAGCGGATGCTGTGCCACGCACGCAGGAAGTCCTGGTATAGCGGCTCACGGTCCTCGAACAGGAACCCCAGGCGCGCCAACTGGTCATTGATTTCGATGAGCCGTCGCTCCTCAGGATCAGACTTTTGGAGCAGCTGTGCCAGGGCATTTCGCTCATCGATTAGCCGCTGCGTCTCGATGTCGAGGCTCGTGGCCAGGCCGAAAATCTCGGTGAGCGTGGCGGTGAAACCCATCCCCTTCGGGTCGGTGTAGGGGGGCAATACGCTGATGCGACCGTCCGTCTCGACCGTCATCACCCGTACTTCTTCACGCGTCAGCGCCGAAATCGTCAGCGGGTTGTGCGACGTGAGAATGATGTGGCAGTTGGCCGCGTCGGCGGCGATTCCCGTCCAGTCTTCGATCAGCTTCAGGTAGCTGTGCTGCCAGTGCGGGTTGAGGTGGGTGTCGGGCTCGTCCAGCAGGAACAGCGCGCGCTTGCCGCGCGAGACGCGAATTAGGCCCAGCGCCATCAGCAACTGGCGTTCTCCGTCGGACAGGTCGGCAAAGCCGACGTCGCCGCTGATATCGTTGCTGCGCGTTACCCACAGGTCCACCGTACGAATCAGGTCCGAGATGTCCATCGCTTCCAGGGCATAGAACATCTCGCTCTCGCCCTTGAACGCGCTGCCGAACTTCTGCAAATTGGCGAGTGCCGGCAGGAAGGTCGCGTACTGCGCTTCGATCTGCTGTTTGTTGCGGTAGTCGTCAATGCTGTTCCCCACCAGACGAATGGGGTGGAAGGCAGCTGTTTGCAGGGTGCGTGCCGTGCGCCCTGCAGGGCCGGTGGCGCCCCAGAAGTCGTGCGCGTCCTGGATCTTCTGGTTGCGGCTACCCTTGGCGTACCAAGGCTCGCGGAACAAGGTTAGCATCGAGTGAAAGCCTTTAATGCCAAGCTTGCTCGCCAGTTCGGCCTTCACCTTGGCATCGGGGAAGGCGAAGAACGCCAGCAGGGCCAGAATGCCGTGGATCGGCCGCCCGTAGAAGAGTCGCCGTTCAGCCTGCGCACGGGCGCAGGCCTCATCACTTGCCTCGAGCTTGATGGCGTCGTAGTAGCGGCGTTGGTGGTCATCAAACAAGGCTTCAAGTCGGCGGCTGCTGCCAGAATAGTAGCCGAACACCAGGTCGGGAAACCATTCGGTCTTGCGTCGCTCGAACTCGGCGCGACTGACTTCCTTTTGGTCCACGGCAATGGCTGGCTCGTCGGCCAGATTGGAGAGTGCTACGCGGGCGCCGTCGATGCGGTAATCCACGCGGTAGTGGAACCGTGGTGCGTTGCGTCGCAAGTCCACCCAACGAAAGATGCTGGTGATGGCCTCAATGAGGTTGGACTTGCCGGCTCCGTTCTGCCCGATGATCACTGTTGTCAGTTGCCGCTCATCGAAATCGGCGGAGAGTTGCTTCAGGTTCTTAAAGCCATCGATGTAGACCCGGTCAAGTCGCATCGGTGGCCTCTAGCACTGTCTTGCCGTCGCGTATCAGGCCCTGCTCTATTTCCCAGGCGAGCTGCTTGTAGAAGTCACTCACCGGTAGCTCGGATTCCCCGAACAGCGCCTCCGCCGACGCTGACCCGCCGAGTCGCCGGAGGTGCCGTGCAAGGTAGGGATGGCTCTTCACGTCATCGTCTTGGCGACTCTTGGTCATGGCAGCGCTCTCCTTGGGTGCGCGGGTGGGCTTGCGTTGCACGGGCCGTCGCGCACGTGGCGAGGCGATCGCAGACGCCCGCTCGGTTGCGATTCGGGCCAGCAGTTCGCTGGCGGGCTCGTCGTTGGGGTCTTGCGGGAGCAGTTCGCCCCGGAAGGCCTTTCCAAGGAGACTGCGCGGCAATTCCTGGGCGCAAGTGCTAGCCACAGCTAGGCGGGCTTCTATGCGGTCAGCTACGGCGAACAGCCCTTGGACTCGGGTTTCAATCTCAACCTGTTCGGCAAGTGAAGGCAATGCAATGGTGAGACGCTTAATTGCCTCGGCGTTGATGTTTGGCTGCGCGACAGCCGTCGTGGAGAGCCCGAGATCGCGCTTTCCTTCAGGCGCAGCGAGTCGGTAGTAGGCGAACGTTGGGCGTAGTCGACTTCGAAACCTGAATCGAATCAAGTACGCACTCGGAATGGCTAACTGGTTGCCCTCAAACACCGCCATCACACCGATAGAGCCGGTGCGGGTAATCAAGAGATCACCAGCGAGCACGCGATACTGTTCGAGTTTTTCGGGGGATACCGATACACGGGGCGTATCGCTGGTGATTCGAATTCGTCCATACCGATCCATATCCGTCGTTCGAATAGTCGGAATGCCGAGTGGATCAGAAGTGTATTCAGACTTGCCGAAACGAGGCCCATAGAACGAGCTAGCTGTCACTTCGCCAAGTGAGCATGTGTGCCACGGCTCAGAGTCTCTTTCACTTCGCCACTCGGCCGTGAGTTTGCCGGAAACTGCGGCACTCAGGACAGCAGCACGGAACCTCTGAAGCAGTGCAGAAACGGCATCAAGCCGGTCGTTGCACGAAGAAATTCGTGCCAGCACGGAGTCCAGTTGGTCGGCAATTCGCTTCTGCTCCGCAGGAGGCGCCAGCACGAACGGCGCAGCCTTCCCTGCTGCTGTTCCGAGGCGTGGCATGTTCATGCCGTGGCTCTTGGCGGCAACATAGGCCAAAAAGGCCGGATGCTTGAGCCAGTAGAAGAGATAGCGCCCATCGAGATGGCCGCCGGGCTTCAGGGGGATGATCTCGGTTGTGCAGTAGCCCGGTCGATCAGCGATCAGCACCTTGTTCAAGTATGGGCGCAGCTTCCCGTAGAGGACATCGCCCGTGGCGAATCGATTCTTTGTGCTTTTTGATAGACGCTGCGCGCAGGTCAGACGTGCCAACAAGCGCGAAGTGCTTTTCTCGATGTCCTCCAACTCCAGAATCCAATCGTCGTCATCGAACTCTTCGGGCTCTGCCTTCTCAGTACGGCCGTAATCAACGACCGTGCCCAGTGTGGTTAGCGCCCAGGTAATAGGCAGCTCGTCCGCGGTTACGGGTCTCTCACTCATGACGACCACCATCGATTAGTGCCTGATGGCGCGTCAATGGCTCCCGTGCAGCAATCAGCACCTCGCGCCGTCGCCGTTCCAAGTCCTTAGTGGGCGGCAATCTGGCCCAGAGTTTAGCGAAGGCAGCGATTTGGTTACCGCGCAGTCGTCGCCACAGCGTCGCAGCAATGTCGCCGTCCGAGACTCGACTACCACTTGCCAAATACGTGCCTGTCATTGCGCGGTCTCAGCGGTACCAGCCGGTGTGCTCGACTCTGCATCGAGTTCGGTGTCGAGCAGTTCCTCTAGCGGCAGGTCGGGGTCTTCGCCCAGTTCTTCCAGGATGCCGCGCAACTCGGCGAAGGCAGCGTTTAGCTCCTGCATGGCGAGGCGCGCCAGCACCGCCGGCTCGTCGCGCAGCGAGTGTGCGCTGGCGGCGCTGTCGTCCTTGAGCCAGGCAATGTCGAGGTTGTCGCCACGCGCGTCAATCTGTTGGCGCGTGAAGCGCCGCCAGCGGCCGGCTTCGCCGCTGTCCTCACGTTGGGCCAGGCTCTCCGAGCCGACGCAGGGATCGGCACCATAGGCCTTCTCGAACTCGGCGAAGTGCGCGCGATCCAGCGGGGTGCGCTTGCCGAACTGCGGCATATTGGCACGCATGTCGTAGACCCACACCTCCTTGGTGTTGCCCTTTTCGCTGCGGCCGCGGGTGAAGAACAGGACGTTGGTCTTTACGCCCTGGGCGTAGAAGATGCCCGTCGGCAGACGCAGGATGGTGTGCAGGTTGCACTTGTTCATCAGGTCGCGGCGAATCTCGGTACCGACATTGCTTTCGAACAGCACGTTGTCGGGTAGTACCACGGCGGCCCGGCCGCCGGGTTTGAGCCCGCGGTAGATGTGCTGCAGGAAGCAGAACTGCTTGTTGGTGGTTGGGTAGGTGAAGTCGCCGCGCGCGGGTAGGCCGCCGCCTTTCTTGGTGCCGAAGGGCGGGTTCGACAGCATCAGGGATGCGGGCGGCAGGCGGCTGCCTTCTTCGCCGAGGGTGTCGCCGAACTCGATGCCGCCCTCGATGCCATGCAGCAGCAGGTTCATCAAGGCCAGGCGGTGGGTGTCCTGCACCAGCTCCATGCCGCAGAAGGTCTCATTGCGGTAGATGCGCTGTTTGGCTTCGGTCAGGGCGTCGATGTCGTTGTGCTCGCGCAGGTAGTGGTTGGCGGCGATGAGGAAGCCGCCGGTCCCCGCCGCTGGGTCCTGAATGGCATCGCCCAACTGCGGCTGCATCACGGCGACGATGCTGTCGATCAACTCGCGCGGGGTGAAGTACTGACCGGCGCCACTCTTTTTCTCGGAAGCGTTGCGCTCGAGCAGGCCCTCGTAGAGATCACCCAGATCCTCGCGCTGAACGCTGTACCAGTTGAGCTTGTCGATTTCGGTGACGAGTTTCGATAGCGTCGCCGGCTTGGTGATGATGGTGCCAGCGTTAGCGTAGATCTGCTGGATGATGCCCTTGCCGTGCCGGCCGTAGTCGCGCAGCAGATCCTCGTAGATTTCCAGGCGGTCTGGGGCTGCGGCATTCGCCAGATCAGCCCATCGGGTGCCGGCCTCGTCGCGCAGCGCTTCGCCCTTCCTGGGAGGCTTACGTACGATGAGCCGGTTTTCCTGGTCGGTTTCTTCCATCATCTTCAGGAACAGCAGATAGGTCAGTTCGCTGACGTACTGGTGATAGGTGACGCCATCGTCGCGCAGCACGTTGCACAGGCTCCAGAGCTTGGCGACGATGTCGGAAGTGGCGGGCTTGAGTGGGGTCATGGGTGCTTTCGTTATTTCTTGGTTCGCAAGGAATCAGGCGGATTGCTCGCCGCTTGCCCAGAGGGCATCGTTAAAGGCATCGAGCACCGGTTGCAAGTGGCCGCTGAAGACCTTGTCGAGGCGGGCGAAACCGCCGCCCTCGCGTTTGAAGATCAAATCGGGGTCGTCGAACGCAGCACGATCCACCAGTATGTTGGCCTTGGTCTGGGCGGCGATGCGTTTGAGCCAGTCGCGCTGTGGCGTACTCCAGGGCTTGCCGCCTGGTGGGTCGGCAAGTAGGCGCTGAAGTGCATGATCGACACGCTCGCTGTAGGGTAACAAAGCGTCGCCGATAGCGGCTTGTCGGATGTAACCGACGATGCGTGCGGCAATGTCCTGATTGGTCAGCTCGCGCCACGCTGAGGCAAGATTCGTTTCGCTGAACCCTGCCTTATCCAGCGTCAGCATCAGTTCGCGCAGTTGCGTCCGTGTCAGGTCGCGTGGACGGGTGAGCACGGTCAGCAGCGCCGGAATGTCGTTGCTGTGGCTGTTGATGTAGCTGCTGAACTCGCGCAGGTAGTCCTCGGGCTTTTTCGCTTTACCGTAGCCGCGCTCGGTGCGCTCAATGGCATCCGGGTGGTCGGAGACGAACATCGTTCGGGCGGGCTCGTCGGATTGCCGATCGAGTATTTCAGCGAGTTCCGGGTTGTGGACGAACCATGCGGCGACGTCGGCAAGTGACATGGCCTTGAGCTTCTGAATGAAAGCGTTCGGCGCCATGCCGGCTTTGAGTTCGAAGTCCTGGCGGCTGCCCTCCGACAGGTGCCGCTTCTTGCGCTGTAGTTTGGCAAGGAACTGGTCGCGCGCCAACGAAGTCGCCGATTCGTCCTTCAAGGTGGCCAGCTCGTGAGCCAGTTCCGTGAAGCTGATCTTGGCACTGACGACAACGGGTTTCATGGCCGTCAAGTTGCCGATCGCCTCGAAAATGCGGACAGCGTCGAACACACGAAACGAATCTTTCACTTCGCTGCCGCCGAATTCGCACAGGCGCGTGGCGCGGCCGAGCATCTGGTCGAACAGGATGCGGCTGTTGACCTGGCGCAGAAAGACGAGGTTGCAGATCTGCGGTACGTCCACGCCGGTGGTGAGCAGATCGACGGTGACCGCCACATTGGGTTGGCGCTCGTTCCGGAAACGCCGGATGAGTTGCAGCGGCTTGTCGGCAGCGCCGGTAATCTTGATGACGGCATCGTCATCGACGCTACCGTATCGCTCGGCGAACGCGACCTTGAGCAAGGCGACCACCAGGTCGGCGTGGCTGTCGCTGACACAGAAAACGAGCGTCTTGCGGTGCGATGCCGGGTCCAGCTCCTGCGCTAGGTAGTCGCAGATGACCGCGTTGAACGCCCGCGTGATCACCTTGCGATTGAAGTCTTCGACCTTGAGCTTGATTTCATCGGGAGTCTTGAAGAGTTCAACCTGCTGGCTAGCGGTGTCGTAGACCTTCACTTCTTCGCCGACCCGCCAGGTCATGCCGTTGCTGGATAGTTCGGTGTGGATCTGCACTGGCGGCTCGTAGTCGACGAGGTAGCCATCGATGACGGCTTCGCGGTAGCCGTAGGTGAACACCGGCGGACCGAAGATCTGGGTGGTGTGCAGCGCCGGCGTTGCGGTGAGGCCGATCTTGGTCGCGTCGAAATAGTCGAGAATGCGCCGGTACTTGGAGATGTAGTCGTCGAAGCCGCGAAAACCCAGTTCGGTATCCGACAGCTCGCGGTCCAGCAGATAGCCGCGATGGCATTCGTCTACCACGATGCAATCGTACTGGTCGATCGGCGGCGGATCCGAGTCGTCGGCGGCGTACAGCACGCGCTGAACCATTCCTTGCACAGTAGCAATATGAACGGCGGTGTCGCCATCGGGTTGTTGGTCGTCCAGTTCCTTGATGCCGAAGATGTCGGCAAAGGTCTGCAGCCGCTCCATTCTCGTGTCTTTGAAGGCGTTGGCGGCCTGCTCGCCCAGTGCCGAGCGGTCCACAAGAAACAGGATGCGGCGGAAGCGCTGCGCCTTTAGCAGTCGGTAGATGAGTGCGATGCAGGTTTTCGTCTTGCCGGTGCCGGTGGCCATAGCCAGCAGGATGGCGCGCTGCCCATCCCGGATACTGGCCTCGGCGGCCCGAATGGCTTGCTCCTGGTAAGGACGCAGGGGGAATGCGTAGTCGAACGGCGTGGTGGCCAGCGCAGCGTGGGCTTGCTCGACGTCACGCTGCAGCAGGGCGCTCAGGCCGGCGGGCGTATACCAGCCGTCGAGCGCGTGGCCGAGGTTCTCCGGGTGGCGCAGGTCGCAGAACCAGACTCCGCTCTGTGCCGCCAGTTGGCGCAGATACGGGCGCCCGTTCGAAGCGAAGACGAAGGGTACGCGAAACAGTCCCTTCACACCGTAGTTGCCGGCCGGCAGCTCGATCTCAGATGACGGCCTGAAGCCGCGGCTGTAGCGCTTGGCTTGCTGCAAGGCGGCCGAGACGTCGAGGTTCTTGCGCTTGGCTTCGACAAGCGCCACCGGCTGCAGGCCGATGAAGAGTGCGTAGTCTGCTGGCCCCGTTTCAGTTGGCCACTCGGCAATGGCGAGGTGTCGCCCGCGTTGTGGGCGAGTTCCCTTGGCGAAGGTGAGCTTGACCGAATCCACCGTCCAAGCGGCCGCAGCCAGCTGGTCGTCGATGATCTTGCGCGTATCTGCTTCGCTGATGCGGATGGTTGCCGCCGCGGTATGGGCGGATTCGACGAGCTTGGCGACAGCCTGTGCTGGCTGGACGGCGGCCTGCACCTGCACAGCCTGCAGTCGCTGAGCCAACTTGACTTTCGCAGTCTCGGCTTCAGACGCCATCGCTTCCCAAAATGCGCAATCCTCCTCGGTCTGTTTGGCGTGAGTCTTGCTGGCTTCAAGCGCTTGGGCCACGTCCTGATGCGCGGCGCGGAAGACCGCGAGCTCGTGTTGCAGGGCGTCCAGCTCCGCTTTGAGTTCGGCGCTCTCGTTTGCTGGTGGCGAGGGCGGAAGGAAGGGGCCTGACTTGTAGCTCGAATCCTTGAAGCTACGGTGAAACCAGATGCCAAGTTGCCAAGACAGCCGCATGGCCATCAGCGCCGTGCTGTGGCCCCCGGCCAGCTTGTGATTGGCATCGTTGCCCGCTTTACGGATTTCGTGGAAAAGTGAGGCCACTTCGCGGGGGACGATGCCATGATCTCGCAGGCGCCGTAGCAGATCGACCTGCCTTTCGTCCGGAGATGTGTACAGGCCTACCCTGGAAGCAACTGATTGGGCCAGGCCCTCGGCCAGTTGGCGGAGCTTGAGCAGGCTGGTGTTCGGGTCATCCGCAAAGTAGCGCTCCGCCAGCAGGCCCAAGCGTTCGAGTTGCTCATCGTGTTCCTTGAGCAGTGTGAAGTTGCTCTGCGGACGAATATCGATCATGGAAGCTCCTGCTTCAGCTCGTACCAGACTCCACGCCCGCTACCGTGCAGGCTCAAACGCCCACGTTCCACCAGCGCCCGAAAGTGCTGCTTTAGCGTGTTGCGATTGCTGCCGGTGAGCCGGATGGCATCACCCATCGTGATGCGGCCATGCTCGCGGGCGAACTCGACGATCTTTAGCGACAGCTCGGGAAGGGCGGCGAGCACCAGCTTCTCGCGTTCGATCTTGCGGCCAAGCAGCCGCATCTGTTCAGCCACGGCGCGCAGGAAGAAGTCAAGCCACGGTTGCCAGTTGGGCGCTTCGCTGCGAATGGTCCCCTGCGTCTGGCGCAAGGCGAGGTAATAGGCTTCCTTGCTGTGCTCGATCACGCTTTCGAGCGAGCTGTAAGGGACGTAGGCATAGCCAGCCTGGAGCAACAGCAGGGTGGTCAGCACACGGCTCAGGCGGCCGTTGCCGTCCTGGAAAGGATGGATCTCCAGGAACACCACGCCCCACACGCCGATGAGCAACAAGGGGTGTAGCCGGCGAGTTCCGGAAGCCGCGCGCTCGCTATTGAACCAGGTCACCAGTTCGCTCATCAGACGCGGTGTGTCGAAGGGCGTCGCCGTCTCGAATACGACGCCGAGTTGCTGGCCATCTTCGTCGAACGCCACCTCGCTGTTGGAGGAGGTCTTGTAGTTTCCACGGTGCCAGTCGTCGTTCTCGCTGTGCGTCAGCAAGTCGCGGTGCAGCTGCTTGATGTGGTTCTCGGACAGGGTGATGTCTGGCCAGGAGGAGAACACGCGCTCCAGCACCTCGGCGTAGCCGGCGACCTCCTGCTCATCGCGGGTGGTGAACGACTTGATCTGCAGCGGGGAGAGCAAACGTTCGACCTCGCGGTCCGAAAGTTGGCTGCCCTCGATGCGCGTCGATGAGCCGATGCTTTCGATGGTCGCCACCCGCCGCAGCGCCGAGAGCCGATCCGGCGCCAAGCTGCCGAGCGCGCGCCACGCGCCCTTGAACTCATCGATTTCCGCAATGAGGCTCAGGATTTCTGGAGTGATCTGGACGGTGTCGGAGCGAATCATGAAGCCCAATACTACATCCATTTACACCCGTTTCGGTGGGCAGTGGATGGGGCACCAAGCGCTGCTTGCTGGCGCTCGGAATGCCCGGCGTGGTCCAGCGGACGTGCGCCGGGCGAATCGTCATTGCTGGCCACCACCTGTCGGCGGGGACTCTGTTGGTGTCGATGATAAGGGCCGGCCGGCGCACGGTTTACGCCGGAGCACCCCGGCTTGTTCCGGCGCTTGCCTAGGCCTGGTCTTCAAAGAGCTTGCCGTGCCCCGGTGGGCGGCAAAGCAGCTCCCGCCCGGGTTGATGCGACTTGCTTTCAAAGAAGTCGCGGCTTTCGTTGGTCATTCGGCTCGGGCTCACAGAAATGTCGCCGGCCAATGCTGATGTAGAATAAACGGTCATGAAACCTGGAGACACCCCAAGTCATGAAAGTCATGACCGTTTCCCCCTCTTCCCCAACCCTTCTCCCGCCGGGGGAGAAGGGAGCTTCGTGAGTCGCTTGCGCGACTTTCACATTAGTTCTTTCCAGGGCAGTGGAAAGCCGAGCGACCGAAGCAGAAGTGGGCTGCGGATCTCAAGCAACTGGCCATCCAGCGCAACCGATCCTCGGTGAGCTGCGCAGGGGTTCCCTGAAAGAAACGATCGTTTGCACTTTCCGCAAGCGGTGAAGGAAAAATACGCGCTGATGGCCGAAGAAACCAACGACGAACACTACCTCAAGGCGGCCACCGAGCTCGGCGACTCGCAAGAGGTGCTTGCCCACCAGGCGATCTTTTCCAACAACGGTATCAAGCTGGTCGAGCGCGGTGTACGGGTGGACAGCGGGCTGTTCGAGCGGCTGCTCAATCATCGCTTGCAGGTGTCCATCGACGAGAGTCTCACTGCCGAGAAGGCGGTCACGCTGGAAGAGCTGCGCGATCAGGCTGAAGCTCTCATTGCGGAGCGGCCTTTCTATGGGAGGCTTGCAGCCGAACTCAGCGATCGCGTTACCTTGCTCGGTGCCATTGGCAGCATTGCATTGCCAAAGGCGATGGCCTTCAGGTTGACCGTCGCCCGTGATCGCGGCGGCGCTCTCTTTGCTCACAGCCTGCAGGTGGCGCTAATCGCACTTTACCTGGGCATACGCCAGGAGCTTGAGGTGCCTGAGTTGCGGGCGCTGGCTGCGGCGGCGTTGCTTCACGATATAGGCATGCTGCATATCGATCCGGAAATGATGCAGGCTGACCACAGGCTCGATGCCGGCGAGCGGCGACAGCTGCACGCGCATCCGCTCACGGCGACGATGATCGTCAAGCAGCGGCCCGAGTATCCGCAGGCGGTCGGCAGAGCGGTTCTCGAGCACCACGAACGGCTCGACGGTAGCGGTTATCCGCGCGGACTCAAAGGCGCCGAGATCAGCGTCATGGGACGCATTCTACTGCTTGCGGAGGTGGTCGCCGCCGTTCTCGACAAGACAACCAGTGCCGCCGAGCAGCGCTTGTCGCTGATCCTGCGTTTGAACCACGGCAAGTTCGATGCGCAGATGTCGAGGGCGATCTTGAAGCTGCTGGAGCAAGCGGCGGTCGAGGAGACGGATGCGGAGCAGGGCAGCCGCAACGCGGCGCGGATCAAGAGCCTTGGCGACGACTTCGACAAATGGAACGAGGCGCGTTCAGAGTTGGCGCACTATGCTGCGGCCGCGCCGGTTGTTGGCGCTTTTCTGACGAACCGCGTGGTGGCTCTGGAGCGTTCGCTGGCCGATGCCGGCCTGCACCCGGACCAGCTCAAGTCGGTGTGCGTCGACATCCGCGATCAGCCAGGCGAAATAAGAGAGCTGGCCATGCTGGCGCGTGAAGCGGGCTGGCAGCTGAAGGGGATCATCCAGGATGTTTTCTGCCGCTTTCCAACTCTGGAGGCCACTGAGGTCCCCGGCGAAGTTGCCATCCGGGATTGGCTCTTGCAGCTCAGCGCACAGTTGAAGTAAGGCGCCCGCCGCTCGCCAGGTAGGAATTAGGAGGCGCAGGAGGTGCGCCGCTTTTTCGGGCAGCGCACGCTTTCCTGACCGATCAGCGTTTCGCTTGCGGCAGTTTGACCGCCAGGGTGTTGCGGTTGACCTTGTCATGGTGCTGATAGTCGAAGCGATCGACGCCCTGTAGCGCCAGGAAGACGCCCAGCCCGCCGATTTCGCGGTCGGACAGGGGTTTATCGAGGTCTTCGGCAGTCGGCATGCCTTGCGCACGCGGATCATAGGCGATTCCCGTATCCTCGAGGACTACGCTCAGGTACTGCTCGCCGGCTTCGATGGCGATCGCGATGTCGCCGCTGCTGCCCTGTTCCTGGTAACCGTGGGTGATGATGTTGGTGGCGATCTCGTCAACCGCCAGAATCAGGCGATAGCTTGCTGCATCGTCAAGGCCCGCCTCCCGGCAAGCCTGCGTGACCAGTTGCCGGACGGTCGCTAGTGCCGCCAGGTTGGCTGGGATGCTGTGCCTTGCCACGTCTACATGTCTACCATGATCGCGATGATCGGCCAGCGAGGCTCAGGGATAGCTTTCCTGGAGGTAAACGGACTGGTCGAAGCCGCTCATTTGCAGCGTGTTGAGTACCGGGCCGCTGGCGCCGACGACGTAAATGCTGACCTCGCGTCCCATCTGTTGCTTGGCGAACACCAGTACGCGCAGGCCGGCACTGGCCATGAATTGCAGTCCGCTGACGAAGAGGACGAGCTTCTCGGGTTTCTGCTCGGCGACCTGCTCGATGGCCTGGCGGAATTCGCCGGCTACCGCGGCGTCAAGTTCGCCGGCAAGGGTGATCCATGCCTCGCGGCCCTTCATTTCCACACTGGTGCTTAAGCTCATTGTTGTTGTCTCCAAGGATTGGTCTGTTGGTCAGGCTTGTGGGCGCGGGCGCCCAATGAGTATCACCACCGCACGGCCGCCAACCAGGAAGCTTTGCAGGTTTTCCTGCAGAGGGATTTCCTGGCCAGGCTCCTGGATGTCGTCGGGCGCCGGCAAGCTGGTATTGGCGAACAGGTGCCAGTGATAGTCGGCGGGCAGTTCCGGCAGTTCGAAGGGCAGGGCGTCCCAGAAACTATTGATCGCCATGTACAGCACTGGCGTGGCATTTCCTCCTTGCCCGGCCTGACGTTCCCGGAGCATGAAGGCCAGGGCGCGCGAATCTGCCGACCAGTCGGCTTTCCATGCCTGCGTCCCGTGCCAGATGATATCGGCCGGCGAGCGGCGGGTGCCGAAGAACTCGCCGGTGCGCAGCAGCGGGTGTGCATGGCGCAAGGCGATCATCTTGCGGGTGAAGTGGAACAGATCGCCGTTGCGCTCGCGCAGCGTCCAGTCCAGCCAGTTCAGTTCATTGTCATGGCAGTAGGTGTTGTTGTTGCCACGCTGGCTGCGGCCCAGTTCGTCGCCCATCAGGAGCATTGGTACGCCGTGGCTGACCAGCAGGATGGCCAGGGCATTCCTGATCATGCGCTGACGCAAGGCGTTGACCTGCGCATCGTCGGTTTCGCCTTCGACGCCACAGTTCCAGCTGTGATTGTCGTTGCCGCCGTCGCGATTCTGTTCGCCGTTGGCTTCGTTGTGCTTGTCGTTGTAGGCGAAGAGATCGTAGAGCGTGAAGCCGTCATGGCAGGTGATGAAGTTGATCGATGCAGTCGGACCGCGTTCGTTCCAGCCGTAGAGGTCAGGTGAGCCCTGGATGCGTTCGGCCATCACCGGCACCATGCCATCGTCTCCTTTCAGGAAGCGGCGGATGTCGTCGCGGTACTTGCCGTTCCACTCTGCCCAGCGTCCATAGGCCGGGAATGAGCCGACCTGATAGAGGCCCCCGGCGTCCCAGGCTTCGGCAATCAGTTTGCACTTAGCGAGCACCGGGTCGAAGGCCAGGCTTTCGAGCAAGGGCGGGTTAGGCAGGGGTGCGCCGCTCGGCGCACGGCCGAGGATCGAGGCCAGATCGAAGCGGAAACCGTCGATGTGGTACTCGGCCGCCCAGTAACGCAGGCTGTCGAGGACCATGTTGCGCACCACCGGGCTGTTGCAGTTGAGGGTGTTGCCGCAACCGCTGAAGTTGTAGTAGTAGCCTTCCGGGGTCAGCATGTAGAAGGTCTGGTTGTCGATTCCCCTGAAGGAGAGCGTCGGCCCGTTTTCGTTGCCTTCGGCGGTGTGGTTGAAAACCACATCGAGCATCACTTCGATGCCGTTGCGGTGCAATTCCTTGATCAGGTTCTTTAGCTCATCCACCTCCATGCCGAAGGGGCCGGTGGCCGCGAAACCGGCCTTGGGCGCGAAGAATCCAACCGTGCTATAGCCCCAGTAGTTGAACATCATCTCGCCGGTGAGCGGATTGGCGCGACTGTTCTCGAACTCGTCGAACTCGAAGATCGGCATCAGCTCGACGCAGTTCACCCCAAGTTCCTTCAGATACGGGATCTTCGCCGCGATGCCGGCGTAGGTGCCGGGGTGCTTGACGTCTGCCGATGGGTGGGCGGTGAAACTGCGCGTGTGCAGTTCGTAGATCACCAGGTCGGCCAGCGGCGTCTCCAGGGGGCGGTCGTCTTCCCAGTCGAAATCCTCGAAGACCAGCCGGGCGCGCTGCGGGTAGATGTCGTTCCAGTCGGGGTGCTTGCCCCACTGCGTCCGCCCGCTGATCGCCTTGGCGTAGGGATCGAGGAGGATTTTCGAACGGTCGAAGCGGTGTCCGGCTCCCGGATCCCAGGGGCCGTCCATGCGGTAGCCGTACTCGATGCGCTCGTAGTCGAGGTCGAAGACGACCATGCACCAGACGTTGCCGATACGAAAGGCGTCGGGGAAGGGGATCTCCACGAATGGTTCTGGCGCGCCTTTTTCGAAGAGCACCAGGGTGCACGCCGTGGCGTGGCCGGAGCTGATGGAAAAGTTGACGCCGCCGGGGACCAGGGTGCTGCCGAAGGGAAAGGCTCGCCCGGGACGAAGTTTGTAGCTGCCATGCTGGTGCGTCGGATAGAAATCGATGCGGGTATCCATGTCAGCCCTTCTTGAGTATCTGCAGTGCCTCATCGACGCTGTTCGCGACGCTGAAGAACTTCAGAAAACCGGTCACCTCCATGGTGTCCCTGATTGCTTCCGCGAGGCCGGCGAGGGCCACTTGGCCGTTGTGCGACGCCGCCTGGCGGTAGAGCAGGAGCAGCATGCGCAGACCCGCGCTGGACATGTAGCTGACTGCGCTGAGGTCGAGGACCAGCAGCGCATCATTCTCCAGCAATGGCAGGATCTTCTCCTGCAAACCTGGCGCAGAACTGCCGTCTATCTCGCCCTTCACGGCAACGACGGTCATTCCGTCGCGGGGGAATGCTTCAAGCTCGATCGACATGTACCTGAATCCTTTGCTGAATTGAGGCGGGCCTACTTGACCGGCGTGAGCGTCACCTTGACGCGCACATCCTGACGCGAGTCGGGCAGCTGCACCGACAAGGCGTCGGCGTCGAAGGCCGTGTAGGGGCTCCCGTCGATCTCGACCGCCGTCAGGCGGACGCTGCCTTTGGGCAGGATGTCCGGAGCCACGCGCAGGATGCGGCCGGGGAAACCGTCCGGGCGCGGCTTGAAGTACAGGCACATCGGCTCCTTCTTGATCAGCAGATTGATATAGGTCGCCGACAGGTAGCACAACTCGGTCGAGTGATAGGCGCTCATCGAGTGGCTGCCTTTGAGCCGCTCGTTGCCGAGCAGATAGGGCAGGCCGTTGGCCAGGACGTTGAAGTACACGCCGCCGTCGTCGTGATCGAGGAAGAAGGCGTTGTAGAAAGCGGCCGCTTCGCGAGCGTGCTTTTCGTAATCCTCATCACCCAGACAGCCGTGCAGAATCAGGTAGGCCAGGATCGCCTGCTCCTGCTGCCACCAGGCCTTGCGATCATGCCAGACAAAGCGGTGCGCTTCTTCGCCGGGAGCCAGCGTACGTTCGAGGACGTCGTACCAGCCACCGCGCAATCGGTCGCTACCGACCTCGGGCATCAGCTTGGCGATCTTCTCGGCCAGTTCGACGTAAGCATCGTTCGGGCGAACGCTGTGAATACGCATTAGGTTCCAGGCGATCTTGAGGTTGTGGCCAACCACCGCCCGGTCCTGCTGCCAGTTCCAGGTATTGTCATGGCTCCAGTCTTCGTGGAAGCGCTCCTGGACAAACGGTGAATGCTCGTAGTCGGGGAAGTGCTTGACGATGGTGTCGGCGGTGTCGACCAGGAAGTCGAGGTGCTTGTCCTCGCCGGTCGCCAGCCAGAGGTTGATGAGGTAGGCCGGCGCGTGGTCGCCGACCGAATTCCAGTTCTTGCGCGCCCGGTTATTGCCCTTGTCGAGCAGCGGCGAGCGCGGATCCAGGCTGATCGGATCGATGTGCGAGAAGTAGCCGCCTTGATCCTTGTCCTTGTAGAATTTGTCGAAGAGTTCGATCGTCTTCTCAATGTCGTACAGGATGCGTGGGTCGCCGGTAAGGCGATAGGTTTGCGTCGGTCCGGCGAGGGCGTAGATCTGTTCGTACATCGGCAGCGAATCGTAATCGTCGCCGAATTCCGAAGTCAGCAGCTTGTGCTCGCGGTCGCCGGACACCTGCACACCGTGGTACCAGTAGATCAGATCCTCCTCGGCGTCGCGGAAGCGCATGTGGCCACGCAGATACTCGGTCCCTTTTTCGGCCGCTTCGAGAAAGCTGTCTTCGCCGGTCAGCATGTAGGCCGAGGCCATGCCGTAAACCATCCGCGAAATGGTGTCGGTCTCCTGCAGGTAGTCGCCTTTCTTGCCGCCGGCCAGATGCAGGATGGTGCGGTAGTTGCGGTAGTCGATCGACTGGCTGGGGTAGTTGAACTGCCAGCGCAGGTAGCTGCTGGCGATCGAGCGAATCTGCTTGATCCACCAGTCAGCTTCCTCGTGGCGGTAAACCCCGGCGCCTTCGCCCGGGAAGACCATCGATTTGACCTCGGCGCGCAGTTCGCCGGCTTGCGGATAGAACACACAGTAGGCAAACACCTGCTGGCCGGGTTGCAGCATTTCAGCCATGCGCGCGGTGCAATCCTGGTACGAGTCCTCGAGGTTCTCGGCAATGCGGGCGTAGGTGTTTGGCGTGAGGTAGGCGCGGAACTCGCTACCGTCGCTGGTTTTGAGATCGAAACTGCGGGCGCTGCGATCGACTTGCGTGACGTAACCGGAAATGGTGTCCGAATAGGAATAGGCTTGCGTCTTCATGACTGCTCCTCGCGATTATGGAATTTGTTGTACAGCCTGAATTCTGCCGCTACCTTAGCCGCGACTTCGACGGGTGGTCAACTGCTAATTGCCGTTTGCCTGCCGTGCCGTCTTGCATCGATAAATCATGATTTTGCTCGCTCGCTGAGCGGGCTGGCCGCGCTGCCTGTCAGCGTCGAAGAACCGCCTACTTGAGGACTCCCATGCCCGCACACGATAGCCAGAATTTGATGAGCATGCTCGATGCCTTGGGCATTGTAACCGGCAATGTCGAGCATCCGCCGCTGCGAACGATAGACGACAGCAAGCGCCTGCGCGGCAATCTGCCGGGTGGCCACGCCAAGAGCCTATTTCTGAAGGACAAAAAGGGCGGCTACTGGCTGCTGGTGGCGCTGGAGCAGACGCGCGTCGACCTGCGTACCGCGGCCAGCCTGCTGCAGGCGCCGCGCTTCTCCTTTGCCGCCGAACAGGATCTGGCGCGCTTGCTGGGCGTTGTCCCCGGGGCGGTATCGCCTTTCGCGGCCATCAACGATGTGCACGGCGAGGTCTGCGTCGTCCTGGAGCGGCGCGTGCTGGAATGCGAGCTGCTCAACTGCCACCCGCTCAGAAATGACCGCACGACCACCATCGCCATCGGCGACCTGTTGAAATTTCTCGAGCAGGTGCGGCATCGGCCGCGCATCATCGAGCTTCCCGAGGTCGCGGCGAGCACGTAGGGCGTGCGCCGCGCTCCGCTTCTCACCCCTTCCCGGAACGGCCCGAGCCATGCCAGCGCAGTGCCAGCAGGGTGATGTCATCGCTTTGCGGGTGGCTGCCGACGAAGGCGCGTACGGCGCCCATCACCTGGTCGATGATCGTGCGCGCGGGGCAGGCATGCGGGATCGTCGTCAGCGTCTCACCCAGGCGCTCTTCCTTGAACAACGCGTGCTCCCTATTCATCGCTTCGGTGACCCCATCGGTATAGATCACCAGCGCTTCGCCAGGCTGCAGGCGGATGATGTCGTTGCGGTAAACGCTATCGGCAACAAAGCCCAGCACCAGACCGCCCTTCTTCTTTTCGAGCATTTCTGCGCGGCCATCGCGGCGCAGGGCAAAGGGCAGTTCGTGGCCGCCGTCACTGCAACTGATTTCACCGCTTTCCAGGTCGAGAATGCCGGCGAAGACAGTGACGAACATGCCTTCCGGATTGTTTTCGCAGAGGCTGCGGTTGACCCGTTCCATGATCGCGGCGACCGAACTCGAGTCGCGCCTGGCTTCGACGGTGAACAGGGTCTTGCTTACGGCCATGAACAGCGCTGCCGGCACACCTTTGTCGGAGACGTCACCGATCAGGAAGAACAGGCGGCGCTCGTCGAGCAGGAAGAAGTCGAAGAGGTCGCCACCGACGGCCTTGGCTGGCTCGAGCACGGCATGCAGATCGAAGCGGGCGTCCGGCGGCGAGCCGAAGACGCGCGGCAGCATGCCCATCTGGATATCACGCGCTGCCGACATCTCGCCTTCGATGCGCTCTTTGGCGGCGGTCGTTGCCTTGAGGTCGGCGATATAGGCCTTCAGCGTGGTGACCATCGAATACAGCGCGTTACCCAGATAGCCCACCTCGTCCTTGCGCTTCTCCGAGATCTTGAGCAGTTCGGCGTGCATCTCCTGGTCGGGATCGAAGTTGTGCTCCACCAGGCGATGGGTTTGCAGGGTCAGCTGCGACAGCGGCCGGACGATGCGGTTCAGGAAGGGCAGGGCCAGGGCCATGCCGATTAGCAGCATGAGCACGGTCACGCCGCCGCCGACGCGCAACAGCGAACTCATCTCCGCCTGCATGTTGACCGGCAGGCGCATCAGGGCGGCGCCATTCGGCAAACCGTCGGCGCCGAAAATTGGCGCTGCAACGTACAGGAATGCCTGCTGGAAGAGGGCCTTGTGGAAGCTGCTGTTTTCGAGATAGGACGCCGGCGCGCTGGTGTTGATCACCGTTTCGACGAAGCTGCGTTCGGTCTCGCTGAGGATGGTGGTGGTCTTGGTACGCGGGTCTGAGGTCGCCGCCAAAGCTTCGAGCCGCTCGTCAAAAATCCAGATGGTGTCGATTTGCGCCGCCGAGAGAACCGTTTCCACCATTCGTTTGAGGCCGACGCTGCGAATGATGCGGTTGGCACGGCTCGGCAGACGGGCGATCAGCGCCATGCCCTGGCGATCTGGCAGCGCTACGGCGCCATAGTAGAGTTCGCGGTGATCGAGGTCACGGTAAATCAGATCGGTCGATACGCTGAACTGCTGTCCGTGCAGTAGCGGCCCGAACTGCGGTCGCAGAGTCAGGCCGGAGTCCGCGGCGATGGTCGCGTCGATGTCGTCGAGGGACCAGAACAGCGGCTTGCCGTCGCCGTCGGTCACCCAGATCTCGGGAATGTCGTTAGTGGCGGCAATGGTGCGCAGGGCGTAGTTGATCTCTTCGGCGGGCGCGCCTTTCCGGCGCGCAAGTTGCGTCAGCTGGGCAAGGATATCGGCCTGCGTGCGCTGCTCCTTGTTGACGATCTGGTTGATCACGGCGGGCACCTGCTGGATGAAGGTGACCGACTGGGCGAGGGTTTGTGCAATCAGCCTGCCCTCGCTTTCGGTCCGCTGCAACACCGACTGCCAGGAAACATAGGCGAATACGCCGGCGGTACTCGGCAGGCCGATGAAGATGATCGTCGTGACCAGGAGAAAAAGGCGGCGGCGCAGAGTCATGGCGAAGGGGCTCTACTTGAGCCAGATGATCGACGCCGACAGCCGCTGCGCGACGGTGTAGTCGAGCGGGAAATAGACCACCCCGCGCGGTCCGAACCATTTGTCGTAGATCTCGAAATAGCCCCCGCGATACTGGTCGACGCCGTCGAGGAGGTCGGCAAGAACCTCGTTCACCAAGGCCCGCCATTCGGAGTCGTTTTGCGGCAGGCTGCAAGCCATTGCTTCGTAGGACAGCTCCTCGGTGCGCGGCAGCAAGGTGACCTTGCTCTTCAGCGGGCTGTTCTCGACCATCGCACGCAGGACGATGCCGATGTTGGCCAGGCCGTCGAGTTCGCCCCTGGCGAACATTTCGAAGCCGCTGGCCATGTCCGGCACTTCGACGATGACTGCATCCGGCACATGCTGTTTGAGAATGGCTTCGGTGGTTGTTCCGGCAGCGACGCCAATGCGTCGGCCATGCAGACCGCCCAAGCCCTTGTCGGTCGAGCGCAGGACCATGATGCGCGTGCCGTTGCCGAAGAAGGGGATCGAGAAATCGACTGCTTTCTGACGTTCCCAGGTCGGAGTGGTGATCCCGCATTCGATGTCGATGGCTTGGCTGGCGACCAGTTCAATGCGGTCGGTGGCGGTCGTCGTGCGCAGCCGGGTTTCGATTTCGCGGCCCAACTTCTTGCTTAGCTTCTTGCGGATTTCTTCGATCAGGTCGACCGAAAAACCGACCAGACGCGGGTCGCTTTCGCCGGCTTTCTTGACCGTGTAGCCGAAGGGCATGGCGTCGGCGCGGGTGCCGGCGTTGAGGACGCCGCTGTTCCTGATGCGTTCGAGGACCGGCTCGGCATGCAGCGGGCCATGCACGGCGAGCGCCAGCAGCGCCGCCCAGGAAAAGGCGGGCAGGCAACGACGGGCAGGACGAAGAAGGGCAGCAATCGCTTTCAATGTTTTCCCCAGAGGTCGCTGGCCGCTCAAGACGCCGCCGCGTGGATGCGTGCCAGGAGGCGCTTGCGCGTGTAGCCCATTGCCGCGTTCAGCGGCAGGCAGAAGAGCAGGAAGTAGCCGATGGCGTAAGTGTAAACCCAGAGCATGGTCTCATCGCCGCCGACCGCGGCGATGACGACATTGCAGCGCGAGACGATTTCACCGACGCCGATCACCGAAGCGGTGCTCGAGGCCATGATGATGATCAGCAGGTAGGTCGTCCAGCTGGGGATGAACAGCAGTGCTGCCGCGTGGTTGTGGCTTTGCCGGTGGCGCAGGGCGACCAGGAGGTTGTCGGAGACGAAGCCGATGACTGCCACCGAGAGCGCTAGCGAGGCCTTGAGCCAGACCGGAAAAGCGTAGAGCTGGCCGGCGACTGCGAATTCCGTCGGAATCAGAAAAGCCAGATAGAACAGGAAGACGAAGGTCGGGATGTTGCGCGTCAGTTCGGTGAGCAGCAGGCTGGCGTGTGCCAGCGGTCCCCGTCCGGAAAGGCGCAGGCGCGCGAGAAGCGCACCGAAGACCGTGCCGATGAGCATCGCCACCAGGGAAATCAGGATGTTCCACGCGAAGCCGCCGGCCAGGAAAGGCGTCCACGTCCACAGCATGCTGAGGACCTCAGTGCCGGCCATGCTGTAGAACCCTGCGTTCGAGATAGTTGAAGAACTGGACAACGGCCAGCACCAGCAGGAAATAGCTGATCATCAGCACATTCATCATGACCGCCGCGTTGCCGCGTTCGGCGACGATGGCGGTCGCTGCCGAGACCAGCTCAGGGACGGCGATGACGCTGGCCATGCCGGTCGCCTTGACGACATTGATCAGCGACGCGACCACCGGGGTGTAGGCCAGGCGCAGGGCCGCTGCCAGCGTCCGCCAGCCGAGCCTGAAGCTGGCCTGCTGCCCCTTGAGGACGGCGACCGCGTCGAGCAGCGCCGCGACGATGGCGCAGCCGGTGTACACCGAAAGGCAGACGATGGCGATCGCGGCGCCGTCGAAAGTCCAGCCGAAGCGACTGACGACGACGTGGCCGATGCCGAAGAAAACCAGGTAGATCAGCAGCAGCGGCGGCGTCATGCGGCCGAGCGCGGCCGAGAAACGTACCAGGCCGCGCAGCAGTGGCAGTCCGGCCTCCGCCGCCAGGGCACCGAGGCAGCCGACGGTCAGGCTGCCGGTGATGCAGGCCAGCATCAGTTGCAGTGTCATCCAGAGGCCGTGCAGGAAAAGCTTGCGATCGTAGGCGTCGTGGATGATGCTCAGGTCAAAGCCTGATTGTTCCTTGAGCATCAGGCCGAGGCGCTGGATGCCGTCGACATCCGCCGAGCTGAGCAGCTGCTTGTTGCGGCATGCGGCCGGCCATTGCTTGGTGCCGGCGTCGCGGGCGCAGAGCGGGCGACCGTCCGGCTGTTGCCGCGTCCAGAGCTCGCGCATGTCGACCAGGAACTGGCTGGGTTTGATCGCCCAGTGCCGCTCGCTGGCGATCAGCCAGCCGCTGCGGTGCCAGTCGGCAACCGTGTCCGAGATCGCGTGTTCTAGCCGCGAGCCGCGTTCGCTGGCGGCCAGGGCGATCGCCCATGGCGAGATCATCATCGACGGCAGTGGCGTTTCGTAGTTCGCCAGTTCGGCATCGGCGAGAATGCCGAGGATACCGGTGTCGTCGTAAAGCCAGGCCACGCAGCGCCCGTCGCGCAGCGCCAGACGGGTGTCGCGCGTCCCGTTGAAGACCTGCAATTCGAGCAGAAAACGTTGCGCCATCGGTCGATTGAAGTAGGCGCCTTGCGTGGCACAGACTTTCTTGCCGCGCAGGTCGGCCCAGGTCGACAGGTGGCTGTTCGGAGGTGCCACGACCGTCGCGCCGCTGGCGTAGTAGCCGGGCTCGACCAGGGTCGCTATCTGGCGGCGCTGCGCCGTGTCGCCGAGCGTGGCGACGACGACATCGATTGCTCCTTCCTCGAGTTTTTGCAGGCGGTTGGTGGAAGTTACCGCCACCAGTTGCAGGCGCACGCCGAGCCGGCGCGCGAGTTCGGCGGCCAGATCGGCCTCGAAGCCAATCAAGCGGCCTTCGGCGTCGCGCATGCCGAACGGCGGATAGTCGGACTTGACACCGGCAATCAGGAGGCCGCGCTTCTCGATCAGATCGAGCCGGTCAGCCGCTGGGCGCTGGCTCGCCGTGGCGAGCGCGTTCCCGCCGGCACCGAGGGCAATCAAGGCCAGCAGGCAGCTAGCCAGAAACAGCCGACCGCGAGCCATGCCCGCCTTTACTCTGCCTTGCCGGGAGCGGGTGGCCGAGGCATGGGCGGCGGTAGGTACTCAGTCGCGTCTTCCTCGTTGGCAACTTCGGCGACGGCGAGAAAGCCATAGGCATAGCGCAGGGGTAGCAGGGTTGTCAGCACGCCGTCGAGCTTGCCCAGCAGCGTCGAGCGCACGACGCCACTTTCCGGAAGAACGCTTTCGGCGCCGACCTGGCGTATGCGAAATCCCCATTGCTCGAGTTCCTGCACGAATTCCTTCAGGGAATACAGGTGGTAGTACATCTCGACCACGCCATCGTCGGAGGCTCGTTCGTAGAGAATGTCGCCCGCTTCGAGGTGTCCAGCCTGGATCAGCTTGCGGGCGGCCGTCTGTTCTCTGGAAAAGCGTCGCGCGGCGTTCGGCACGGTAAGCACGATGCGCCCGCCCGGCCGGAGCAGGGCGCGAATTGCGGCGAGCGCCTCGCCGCGCAGCGCACGCGAATAGATATGCGCAAGGACGCCAAAGAGCATGATTACCAGATCGAACTTCTCGTTCGGCCCAAGGCTGCTCGCCACCACCGACAGATCGCCGAGCAGCGGACGCAAGCGTCCGCTCGCCACGTGGGCGGCGTAACGTGAAGACAAGTCGCCGATCGCCCGCGGGCTGATGTCGCAGGCGACGATCGACGCTGGCGTTCGTTCGAGCAGCGCTTCGGCATAACGGCCGTTGCCGCAGCCGACGTCGAGAACTCTGCGGCCCTGCCTGCCAAGCTGCTCAAGCACGACGGCCAGCGTCGAAGGGTTCGCGCGCGGATAGCGTTGGTCATACAGCCGGCTGGCGAAATACCGGTCATAGCTTTCTATGACCGAGACGGGCATCGGCATCGATCACATTCGTCGGCAAGAGCAGCGGTGTTCGCTGCCCGGCATGTGGCGCAGTCGCCGCCGTGGCTGGCGATAAGAAAGGTCGGGGGACTCAGGCCGAAGCGGGTCAAGCCCCTTTCTCGATTTCACTCAGGAAGCGTTTGATGAACTGCTCGGTGATGCCCGGATGCTTGCCAGTGATCAGGTCGTCGTCGACGACCAGATCGACGGTGCCTTCGGGACCATAGATGACTTCCGCGCCGGCGTTTTCGACGTCGCAAATGATGTTGTGGGCGCAGGTGACCTTGCGACCCTGCAGCAGTGCGCGGTCGGCGCAGAGCAGCCACAGGCTGTGGCAGATGGTACCGATCTTCAGCCGGGCGGTGGCCATCGCCTGGCGGATGAAGACCACCGCTGGCGCCTGATTCGCTTCGCCCTTGCGCGGCGCGACCTGGTAGCGCAGGCGGTCGCTGGCGTACGCGCCGATGATGATGATGCCCTTGAAATCTGCCGGCTTGACGGAATTGATTTCGGTTTCGACGACGACGTGCTCTTCGACCCAGCCGTTGTCGGGATTGGAACCGAAAGTCAGCTCTGCATTTCCCCACAGATGCGAGAGATAGACGACCTGATAGCCGTGCTTGGGGAACAGGTCATTGAAAAGGCGGTACTCGGTCATGTCGAAGTGTTCTTCGACGAGGACGCCAATCTTGCCTTTGCTGGCTTCGCCGACGATGCCGCGCAGGGGTGGACGGGTGGAGGTTTCGGTCATGGCAGGATTCCTTGTGTAGGGTGGGCGCAGTCATGAATGGCAGAACGTGCTTTGCCGTGAGTGCTGGCGTTGCGGCCGATAGTACCCGCTGCCTGCTCCTTCCGCAAAGCTCTCGCGGGTCGACCCCTCGCGGCGTGCAAAGCGGGGCAGGCACTGTTCCTGCGCGGGACCCTGGCTCATTCTCCGCTAGCGGTTGTGGGCAGAGCGATGCGGCCGAGGCGCAGGAGCACTTCCATCTCCTCTGCTGGCAGCGGGTAACTGAACAGATAGCCTTGCAGCTTTGGGCATTGCGCACGGCGCAGGAAGTCCAGCTGTTCGCAGGTCTCGACACCTTCGGCAATTACGTCGAGACCGAGGCTGCGGGCCATGGAAATAATCGCCGAGGTGATACCGGCATCGTCAGCATCCTGCGGCAGGCCGCGGACGAAGCTGTGATCAATCTTCAGCGTGCCGATCGGGAAGCGCTTGATGTAGGACAGCGATGAGTAGCCAGTGCCGAAATCGTCGATCGAGAAGTGCACCCCCATTGCGCGCAGGCGAAAGAGCCCCTTGATTCGTTCGGCCTTCGGATCCATCAAAATGCTTTCGGTCAACTCCAGTTCGAGTCGGTCGGCAGCGATGCCCGTGGCGACGATAGCCGCTTCAACGCTGTCCAGGAAATCCACTGCGCCAAGCTGGCGTGCGGAGACGTTTACCGCTACCCGCGGCACCAACAGGCCACGCAGCTGCCATTCCTGCACCTGGCTGCAGGCGGCATTGAGGACCCACTCCCCTATCGGGACGATCAGGCCACTTTCCTCGGCCACCGGGATGAAACGTGCCGGCGATACCAGTCCGTGTTGCGGATGCTGCCAGCGAAGCAGTGCTTCCATGCCAACGATCATGCCGTCGTCGGCACGCACCTGCGGCTGGTAGAACAGACGAAATTCACTGCGTTCGAGGCCCTTGCGAATGTCGCCTTCCAGAGCCAGGTGTGCCGTCGTCCGCGTGGTCAGTGTTTGCTCATACAGTTGCCAGTTGTTTCGCCCCTGCTCCTTGGCGTAATACATCGCCGTATCCGCGTGCTTGAGCAGGGTCACGGCGTCGGTACCGTCGTCGGGGAAGAGGGCGATACCGATGCTCGAGGTGACCGCAATCTCCTGTTCGCCGATCAGGGCTGGCTGGGCAAGCAGCGCCTGGATACGGCGCGCGACCACGCAGGCTGTCTCGGCGGTGTCGACGTCGGGTAGAACGACGGTGAACTCGTCGCCGCCGAGGCGTGCGAAGTGCAGATTCGATTCGTCAAGCGCCGGTCGGGCAATGAAGGCACCGGCGCGCAGTTTTTCCTGCAGGCGGTCGGCGACGGTCTGTAGCAGGCAGTCGCCGGCGCTGTGCCCAAGCGTGTCGTTGATGCGCTTGAAGCCATCCAGATCGAGAAACAGCAGCGCCATCCGACAATTCGTCCGGCGTGCCCGCAGCAACTCGCGGTCAAGGCGTTCGAGAAAACTCTGACGGTTGGGCAAGCCGGTGAGCGTGTCGAAGTAGGCCAAGCGACGAATTTTTTCCTCGTTGTGCTTCTGGAGCGTGATGTCGCGTATCACCAGCACCACCTTGTCCTGTCCGTTAGGCGCAATACGCGCCTCATAGTGGTGGATGCTTCCCTCTACCGGCAACGCGACGAACACCGATTGCAGATCATCGAGTTGCAGTGCCTGCTCGATTCCCTGCTGGATCATGCTCGCCGTTTCACTTGGCAGCACCGCCGAGACGTTGGCGCCGAGCAACTCGCTCCCGGTGACGAAAAAGCGCGTTGCGTAAGGCTGCATGTAGTCGAGGCAGACTCCCTGCCGGTCGACGACCAGGATCAGATCAGGTGTTGCCCACATGATCGCCGCCTGTCGCCCTTCCAGTTCGTGCAATTCGCGGTGCTCGTCGCGTAGCCGGATGATGAGTGCGGCGAGCCACAAAGCGGCTTGAAGCAGGCTGCCGAGCGGAAACGCGAAGGCCGCCATGCGGCTGACTTCGAGGCCGCTGCCGATGACCGAGAAAGCCTGTACGCCGCCGCCGACCATGGTCGCGCCCAGCCCCAGGGTGAACAGTCGGAGCGAGGTATCGCCACTGAACACGCGTTTGGCAAGCAGCACCATGGTGGCCATGGCGAGGACAAAGAGCACGGCTGCGCCGGCACGGTAAGCGGCGGCGTACCATGCCGAACTCAGGAAGAAGAGGGCGCTGAGCAGGACGGAGCCGGCGATCGCCGTGCGCGCCCTGCCGCGCAGCTGCAAGAACTCCAGCACTGCGAAACCAATGCCGAGGACCACGCCAGCCACCGAGATCGCCTGCAGGAGCGGGAAGTACTGCGGGCCGGGCCAGAACGGCGCGAAAGCCGCGCCGACACCGAAATTCTGCACCAGCCAGACCTGTAGCGCGATGCAGTAACAGGCGTAGGCCAGCGCGACGCGGCTGCCTGCGTAAGCGCCGAAGCCGATGGCGACGACAATCATCATCAGCAGGATGCCGCTGTAGGCCCCCAGGCCGACCCACAGCACGGCGTTGTCACGCACGAAGCTGCTTTGGTCGGTGAGCATGATCCATGGACGAATGGCCTTGTAGTCCTGCACGATCGCCGTGATGGCCGCGCCGTCAGCCAGGGCAGGTAGGCGCGCATAGGGGAAGGGGCTGACGATGTCACGGTGGCCAAAAGGCAGGCCGCGACCTGAAATCGACAACCAGGGGCAACCATTCACGTCGGTGGCGACGACAACGAAGAACTCGGCAATCGGTTCCTGCAGGTAGACGATGGGCGATCGGCCGGCGAAGCGACCGCGCTCGATCGCTATCTGGAAAGCGCGCGCTGGCTTGGTCAGCGACAAGTCGGGCAAGGACAGCTTTTCGCAACCCGAGCGCGGCAGCGACACCGACTCGCGCAGCTGCGTCAGCCAACGGCTCGCATCCTCCGACTGCCCGGGACCTCTTGGGGCGTCCCACAAAGCGGTGATTCCGCTCGCCACGGTCTCGGCTTTCGGCGCGGTCCACGGCAGCACCACGGCTAGCAAGATCAAAAACATCAGGCATTTACAGAGCCGCTTGGTCATCGCACGCGTTATCCTGTCGTTTCCTGGCATGCACGCTTCCTGTCATCGGAGAGGCCAGGAAGCTGCGCGTGTTTGAGCATTGCGATCGCATTATAGGGGGGAATCGTCATCGTTTCGGCCCTGGTCGCAGCTAGGCTCTGCGGCAGCAGGCTGTCGGCATCGTCAATCAGCTCATGGTGCAGCTGGCCATCGGGGTCCGTGACGCATAGCGGCTCGAAATGCCCACGATAGGCTTCGGCAATTCTGATCCGTGGACGGTACAGTGAGCCCAGAGGTTCGGAACTGGCAAGGTAGCTGCGACAGCCTTCCCTGCCGGGCCGAATGCCGTCGCGACCATTGCTCCCGAAACGCGGGTAGCTCATCGCCCAGGCGTTGCCCAGGCCGCTCACCAGCCCCCACTTGGAGAGCGTTGCGCGATAGCGGCGAAAGAACTGCCAGGCATGCGCCGCCAACTTGCGTTTTGAAATCAGTCCCTTGTCCATGCGCGCAGCAAAGGCGACGGCCTTCTCCAGGGAGTCCTCGGGGTGACAGACGAGCGATCGCCCATCCATATCGCGCAGCCTGACATTGGGCAGAAACTGCCCTTCCCGAAGGCGGCGGTCGAAGAGCGGCGTGCCCAACAGCGGGATGGCAAAACCGAGGAAGCTTGGCAGGGTGATGCGCGGGTTGCCGACGATGAAGTCCGTTTCAGCGAGCAGGTCGTCGATTCTTTGCTCCACAAGATCGAAGATCAGGCCGTAGTGGAAGACCAGACCGGCGTCCAGGCAGCTGCGGATGATCTCCTCCTGCGGCAGCACCAGATTCTGTTTCTTGTTGAAAGCACTGATCTGCGCCCGGCTGAACGATTCAACGCCGCTAAAAAAACCGATGCAACCGGATGCGCGCGCCAGCGACAGGTTGTCGGCGTTGGTGAAGAAATCGGCGGTCACCAGCGCTGCCCAGCCGCCGAATTTCCTTTGCTCATACAACTCCTTGAGGAGTGCCAGGCGCGCCTTGAAGTGGGCGCGCGGTCCACCGAAGAAGTTTTGATCGAGGAACATGATGCACTGACGGTAGCCAAGCGCCTCGATCTGCCGGCGCACTCCGTCCAGATCGTAGGTGACGAATTCGCGGTCTTCAGCCGTCATCGCGCAAAAGTTGCAACGGAAGTTGCAATTGCGAGAGGCCTCCGCGTAGCCGATGATGCGACTCCCGGGAAACAGATCATGGCGTGGGATGGGCCTCTCGGCGGCGTGTCCCGGGCCGAAGACGTCATCGACCACGGTGACCACTTGCTCGACATCGTCACCGCAGACGTAATCGAAGTAGCGGCGGCTGAGATTCGGCAGCATTCGCGCCAGGGGACCTCCCATGGCGACGACAATGCCCGGATTGACCGTTCTGGCATAGGCCGTGACCTGCTTCATGCGGTCGAAGGCCGGGTTGAGGCCGGTCAATACCAACAGCTCAGCCCATTGCAGGGCGCCAAGATCCTCGAAAGGGCCGCTGCGAAACTCACAGGCGAGGCGGATGTCGACGCGCGCGGGATCAAGCATTCCGGCCAGTACGGCCGGCGCAATCGACTGCGGCATGATCCACGGGGTCCCGCGCGCGCGGCGGTGGTTGTCCGAATAGCAGTTGAGAATAAGAATGCGTGGATTGGGCATATGCCGGGCTCGGTCCGCTGTGGTCACGCCGACAGCGCGGTCCAGGCGGACTTGGCAGTGCTATACCAGCGATGGCCTATTTCACACAGGTGATCCGTGTTCGGTAAGCGGGGCGAGTCCGCAGGCGGTGACGTCCAGATGCCGCAGCCCCGGATAGGCTGATTGTGCCATTCATCCCGCAACCATCCATCGCCTAGCCGCTTGATCAAGTCGACGTCCTCTTGTCGGCGTGAAGCAATATCCATTTCGGCGATGCGACGAAAGTCTTCGGCGCTCCAGCCGGCCGGAACGCGCCACTGGCCCGTCGCGCGATCGATGACCGGCTGAATCACCGGATTCATGCGCACAATCGCGGTGTCGGTGTAGGGGCAGCAGGAGACGTCAGCCGGCAAGCCACCGTCGAGCATGAGGTGGGCAATGAAAGTGTGCGCATCCGGAGGATCGGCGATGATCGTTTTGCCTACCTTGACCAACTCGGGGAGGAAACCGGTGCTGGCGCGCGATCGACACAGTGCATCGGGGATCCCGTCGCTGCCGCATTCCGGGAGAAAAACCGTGCTCGTACCCAGCGACAGGACGCCGATGTCGCGACGCGGTACGCCCATGGCGATGGCTTCGACGACGCCTGCCAGCACCGGATTGTTGTAGCCGGTCATGGCGCCGTCCCAAAAGCGGCAACCATCGAATTCGGCAGGTTTGTCGAACCAGTTGATCGGTGCCGTACTCGAGGCATGCGCCGCTTCTGCCAACGTGGCGCGCTGTTGCCGGTGTGGGAAACTGGCTGCCGGGCTGGCGACGTCGCTACGCATCATGCGCGCGCGGTCGCGGTCGAAGTCGTAAGTTACGAAAAGAAAGGACATGGTGGGTCTGCTCGGTTCGTCTCGCTGTGCCCGCAGGGAAGCGATACTGTCATTGAGAATTCCGTGCAGGTTCTGCAGCGATGTCGTGCCCATCACAGGCAGTATGCGCTGCAGGAAGGCCAGCTTGCCGTCGGTAGAAAAGCGATGGCCAACCGGACTCGCTGGTGAAAAAACGCCGGTCACCAACTGCAACAGACTCCGGTACCAGGGCAGGCGCCCGAAAAGCGCGTGGCGATTGACCGGGTTGTCGAAGAGTTCGAAGATTTCGCGTGGCGCGTAGCCCTCGATCAATGCCGCAGCAACGATCGCCCCGCCCGAGCACGCCGACACCAGGTCGAAATGGCTGAGAACCTGATGTCCATCTTCGCCGGGGAAGAGATCATCAAGCACTTTCGCCTGAATCAAGGCAAAGGTACCACCACCATCAAGCGATAATATGCGGAAGGGCTTTTTGCCGGGCCTGGCTTCCATCGGCAAGGCGTCTGTCGGCGTGGCTTCCAAAGAGGTACCGAGCTTCCTTGTTTTTTTGGCGGTTTTAAGCAGGTGATATTATGGGGCAAATTGCTTCAGCGTGGCTTACCGTGAAAGGCGCCTCCGCGACTTTCACGGTAAGCGCAACGGGCAACGGTCGCCGCTCGCGTCTCGTCAACTAACGGCTTGCGCCACTTTTTCTTGAGAGTTGCGACCAGGCCCCGGCTTCGGCCTCGCAACAAAGCCGACTTCATTGTCCGCCGCTGGAGTAGCGGGCGCACGCTGCCGCCCGCCCTTGCGCACGAGCGAAGCCTTCAGTGCGCTGTCGTTCGCGCTTTCCTGGCCGGCCCTTCGGCGGCTTCCCTGCCCGCTGCCGATGCAGTCACCAGCGGGAACGGTTCGCGAAGCTAGACGTTGAACAGGAAGTTCAGCACGTCGCCGTCCTTGACGATGTATTCCTTGCCTTCGGCGCGCATTTTTCCGGCTTCCTTGGCACCCTGTTCGCCCTTGTAGGTGAGGAAATCGGCCAGGGCGATGGTCTGGGCGCGGATGAAGCCTCGTTCGAAGTCGGTGTGGATGACGCCGGCCGCCTGCGGGGCGGTATCGCCGACGTGAATTGTCCAGGCACGGACTTCCTTGACGCCGGCGGTGAAGTAGGTCTGCAGGCCGAGTAGCTGGTAGCCGGCGCGGATCAGGCGGTTCAGGCCGGGTTCTTCGAGGCCGAGGTCGGCGAGAAAGTCCTGTTTGTCTGCGTCGTCGAGATCGGCGAGTTCGGCTTCGATCTTGGCGCAGAGGGCGACCACCGGCGCACCTTCCTTGGCGGCATGGGCGCGCAGGCTGTCGAGATGGGGGTTGTTCTCGAAACCGTCTTCGAGGACGTTGCCGACATACATCGTCGGCTTGATGGTCAGCAGGCAGAGCGGCTTGAGGATGGCTTTTTCGTCCTCGGAAAGCGCCAGTGTGCGCGCCGGATGGCCTTCGTTGAGGTGTGGCAGCAGGCGTTCGAGAACGGCGACCAGTTGCTGCGCTTCCTTGTCGCCGGAGCGCGCCTTCTTGCTCTCGCGATTGAGCGTACGTTCGACGGCTGCAAGGTCGGCCAGCGCCAGTTCGGTCATGATCGTTTCAATGTCCGAGAGCGGATCGACGCGGCCCGAGACATGGACGACGTTTTCGTCGTCGAAGCAGCGCACGACATTGACGATGGCGTCGGTTTCGCGGATGTTGGCCAGGAACTGGTTGCCCAGGCCTTCGCCTTTCGAGGCACCGGCAACCAGCCCGGCAATGTCGACGAATTCGACGATTGCCGGCTGTACCCGCTGCGGCTTGACGATGGCGGTTAGTTGCGCAAGGCGCGGATCGGGCACTTCGACGATGCCGACGTTGGGCTCGATGGTGCAGAAGGGGTAGTTCTCGGCGGCGATTCCCGCTTTGGTGAGGGCATTGAAGAGAGTCGATTTGCCGACGTTCGGCAGGCCGACGATACCGCATTTGAGGCTCATGCTCGGATTCCTATGGTGAGACGGTCTTGACGTGCAGCTGCCGTTGCGCGGCCGCGTAGTCGCCGGCGGCGAGGTCGGGCCAGGCCAGCAGGCAGCGGTCGAGGGCGCGGTCGATCAGTTCCTGCTCTTCGCGTCGAGGGGCTTTGAGGACGTAGTTGATGACTTCGGCGCGCTCGCCGGGGTGACCGATTCCCAGCCGTAGCCGCCAGAAATCGGGCGTTGCCAGGCGCGCCTGAATGTCTTTCAGGCCATTGTGCCCGCCATTGCCGCCGCCCTGCTTGAGGCGGATGCTGCCCGGTTCGAGGTCGAGGTCGTCATGGACGACCAGGGTTTCGTCGGCGGCGATCTTGTAGAAGCGAGCCAGCGCAGCAACTGCCTGGCCGGACAGATTCATGAAGGTCATCGGCTGCAACAGCCACAGTTCGCCGTGGCGCGCGACGCGACCAAGGAACTTCCCCTGCGCTGCCAGCGGTGCGCGCAGGCGGGCGGCAAGCTGGTCGATGAACCAGAAGCCGACATTGTGCCGGTTATCCTCGTATTGGCCGCCGGGGTTGCCTAGGCCGACAATCAGGCGGGGAGGGAGCATGACATCGAGAGCACCATGAATGTGAAAGTCGCGTCAGCGACTCGCGAAGCCGCCTTCTCCCTTCGCGGGGTGCGGCGCGGAATTCTGGGAGCATGCTCCCGGTCCGGCGAACGATTTCGGCGTGCAAGCCGGAATCCCCACTGCAAGAGAGAAACGGTCATGCCTGCCATGATCTGACGTGACGCTACAGGTCATGACCGTCAAAGGAAAAGGCCGCCGTGGGCAGCGAGTGCCGGACGGCGGCCTGGGTCTTGCTGGACGCCTGGCTTGTTGTGACCTAGGCGAACTACTCGGCCTTGTCGTCCTTCTCTTCCTCGGCGGCTGCCTCGGCACCTTCCTCTTCTTCGCCTTCGACCTCGTCCTCTTCGACGAGCTTCGGAGCAATGATCGAGACGACCACCTGGTCGTCGCCGGAAACCACCGGCGTGACCTTGTCGGGGAAGACGAGTTCCGAAACGTGGATCATGTCGCCGATGCTGAGTTCCTTGAGGTCGACTTCGATGAACGCCGGCAGGTGCTGCGGCAGGCAGCTGACTTCGATGTCGTTGAGTGCCGCGGCGACGGCGCCACCTTGAAGTTTGACGCCAGGGGCGATTTCGCCGTTCAGGAAGTGCAGCGGGATACGCTGCTCGATGGCATGGGTGGCGTCTACCCGCAGGAAGTCGCAGTGCAGGACCAGCGGCTTCCAGGGGTGCACCTGCGCGTCGCGCAGCAAGGCTTGCTGGCGCTTGCCATCGAGCTTGAGCGTCAGAACCGACGAGCGAAAGCCTTCCTTGCGCAGGTTGAGCAGGATTTCATTGTGGTCGATGTCGATCATCAGCGGATCGGCCGTGCCGCCGTAGACGATGGCCGGGACCCGCTTTTCGCGCCGCAGGCGGCGGCTCGCTCCGGACCCCTGCAAAGTGCGCTTGCGCGCTTCAATTTCGAATTTCATGGACAACTCCTGGTTGAATCAAAACCCCGCCCGCGACCAGGCGAGGGGTAAGAAATGGTTGTAAAGCGTCGTTCCAAGTGCGTGCTTCTGACGGCGTCGTTCGAGCGGCGTTCTCTTGACCGCGCTCGGCGCGTGCGCTGCGCTGCCCTATTCGATGAACAAAGAGGAAACCGAATCCTCGTTGCTGATCCGACGAATCGTTTCGGCCATCACTTCGGCGACCGACAGTTGCCGGATGCGCGAGCAGTTCAGCGCGTCTTCGCGCAGCGGTATGGTGTCGGTAACCACCAGTTCGTCGAGATCTGAAGCGTTGATGCGCTCGATGGCCTTGCCGGAGAGGACCGGGTGGACGCAGTAGGCGACGACATGCCGAGCGCCGTGCTCCTTGAGCGCGGTCGCCGCCTTGCACAGCGTCCCGGCGGTATCCACCAGGTCGTCCATGATCACGCAGGTGCGCCCATGGACTTCGCCGATGATGTTCATCACTTCTGAAACGTTCGCTTTCGGGCGCCGTTTGTCGATGATCGCCAGGTCACACTCGAGACGCTTGGCCAGCGCGCGGGCGCGCACCACGCCGCCGACGTCCGGCGAGACGACCATCAGGTGGTCGAAGTTCTTCTTCCAGACATCACCGAGCATGATTGGCAGCGAATAGATGTTATCGACCGGGATGTTGAAGAAGCCCTGGATCTGTTCGGTATGCAGGTCCATGGTCAGCACGCGGTGTACGCCGGCAGCGGCGAGCAGGTCGGCGACCAGCTTGGCCGCGATCGGCACTCGCGCCGAGCGTACGCGGCGATCCTGGCGGGCATAACCGAAATACGGGATGGCGGCGGTGATCCGGGCGGCCGAGGCGCGCTTGAGCGCATCGACCATCACCAGCAACTCCATCAGGTTTTCGTTGGTTGGCGCGCAGGTCGATTGCAGGATGAACACGTCCATGCCGCGCACGTGCTCCTGAATCTCGACGCTGATTTCACCGTCGGAAAAGCGACCAACCTGTGCTCGGCCGAGCGATATGTTGAGGCGCTTGACAACGTCGGCAGCCAATGCGGGGTTGGCGTTGCCGGTGAAAACCATCAGGCTGTCGTAGGCCATGGTGCGCTTTCCCGAAGCGCCGCAGAAGCGGCGCCGTATAAAGCAAGACGGGCAGGTAAGGCAGCCTGCCCGCTTTGACAGAAATGGAGTGGCTGGGGAAGAAGGATTCGAACCTTCGAATGCCGGAATCAAAATCCGGTG
>ERZ761602.802-NODE-802-length-62791-cov-10.055471_pt1 | contig 62791 bp, 43 predicted proteins | sample MGYA00512165_ERZ761602 | MGnify/ENA primary metagenome ERZ761602 (study PRJEB28899, sample SAMN02445085) | bioreactor sludge metagenome | biome: EBPR sludge; isolation source: Thorneside wastewater treatment plant | place: Australia: Brisbane, Thorneside... | reverse complement strand
ACCCTGACCTCGCCGTCGCTGCCGCTCCAGCTCACCACCCGCCCCGCCGCGTCCCGCCCCAGGCTCAGCTCGATCCGCCCCGCCCGGACCCCTCGGATCAGCCCCGCCGCGTCCCGGGTCAGCTCCACCGTGCGCCCCGAGACCTGCAGCTGCCGCACCCGGCCGCCGGCGTCCCGGACGAAGCGCACCTCACCCAGCCGGGTCAGCGCCAGGTTCAAGTCGCGCTGCAGGACCAGGCTCTCCTCCCCCAGGTCCACCTGGACCACCTCGCCCATCGAGTCCCGCCGCAGGCGCAGCTCGCTGCCGTCCGCCCAGCGCAGGGCCGCCAGCCGCGAGAGGCCGTCCCGGACCAGGGCCACCGACTGGCCATCCGAGGCCCGCAGCCGGCTCAGCTCTCCCCTCCCCCCCCGGTCCAGCTCCACCGACTGGCCGCGATCGTCGCTCAGCCCGACCAGCCGCCCGGCGCCGTCCCGCCGCAGGTCCAGCCGGTTGTCTCCGGGGCCCCCCAGGCGGGTGAGCCGCCCCAGCAGGTCCCGATCCAGCCGCAAGCGAGCGCCGGTCCGGGTCTGGACGGCCTCGATGGCCCCCGAGGCGCTCCGATCCAGCCGCACCTCGTTTCCCCCCGGGTCCAGGATGCGCCGCACCCGGCCCAGCGCATCCCGCTGCAGCCGGACCACCGCCCCGACCGGGTCGATCAGCTCCTCGATCCGCCCGGCGCCATCCCGACGGAGCGCCCATGGCATCGCGCCCCGCCCCACGCCTGTCAAGCGCCCCTCCGCGTCGCGCGTCCAGGTGTGGACCCGCCCGCCGGGGTCCTCGACGCCGACCACCTGGCCGGCGGGGTCCCGCCTCCAGGTCCAGATCCCCCCCGAGGGATCCGAGGCCCGCTTCACCCTCCCCTCCGGGTCCTGCTCCACCCACCAGGGGCGGCTGCCGGCGTCGTCCACCTCGACCCGGTCCTCCTTCCAGCGGACCCGGGAGCGCAGGCCGCGCGGATCCTCCCAGCCGATCAGCCGTCGTGTTCCGACGGTCTGATACCAGGCCACCGTCTGCCGCCCCGAGCTGTCCGAGACCCGCACCTGCTCCTCGCCCACGGCCTCACCGGGACGGATCTGCACCACCGTGGGGGCCCCGTCCGGCCCGTTGACCCGCAGATCTCCGTCCTGCCAGAGCACCCGCAGGGACTGCCCGCGATCGGGCCCGTCCAGCAGGGCGACCCGGTTGAAGGCGTCCCACTCGATCACCAGCACCGAGCCGTCGGGCCAGTCCACCCGCACCGGTCGGCCCATCGCATCGCCCCGCAGGCGGACCCGCCCCCCCTGGCGGTCGACCAGCTCGACCAGCGCCCCCTCCTGCCAGGCCCAGCGGGGCCCGCTGGCCACGATCTCCCGCCCCGTCTGGTCGGCGCGCCGGTTGATCTCGTCCTGGCGCACCCACTCGCCGCCCTCGATGCTCATCCGGAGGTGCGCCGGCACCGGGTTGTCGTCGATCAGCGCGGTCGGATCCTCGCCCTTCAGCGCCTGCTCTCCCCGCCGCCAGCCGCCCGCCTCCCAGACGAAGGCACCGGCCGCCCCGGGCAGCTCCAGGTAGAGGCTCCCATCGGCTGGATCGATCAGCGCGAGCCCCCGCGGATCTTCCACGCCCGGGGGCAGAGGCCCGATCCACATCGGGCCGCTCGGTCCGAGCAGCGGCAGAGGCCGCGCCAGCGCGAGGTTCAGCCCGAGGAGGAGCAGGATCATCGGCGCTTCTTAGCCTGGGGCCGGGCTCCCGAATAGCCAACAAGGCAGACCGGGGCGCGATTCATCGCGCCCTCCCCTCACAACCTCGCCCCCAGCTCCGCCCCCTGCCGGATCGCCCGCTTGGCGTCGAGCTCGGCGGCCAGCGCCGCCCCGCCGATCGCAACCACCTCCACCCCCGCGGCCCGCAGCGGCGCCAGCAGCCCGTCCTCGCAGACCTGGCCGGCGCAGATCACGACGTTGTCGACCTCCAGCACCTGCGGAGCACCGTTCACCGTGATGTGCAGCCCCTGATCATCCAGCCGATCGTACTGTACACCTCCCAGGAAGTGCACCCCGCGGTGCTTCAAGCTCGTGCGATGGATCCAGCCGGTGGTCTTGCCCAGGTCGGCCCCGTGGCGGCTGGTCCGCCGCTGCAGCAGATGGATCGTCCGCGTCGGAGGCCCGGGCTCGGTCGGCGGTGTGCTGAGCAGGCCCCCGCGTGAGGCCAGCGGATCGCGCCCCCAGCGCTCGTGATCGACCCCCCACTCGGCCATGAAGGCGGCCAGCTCGGGCGGCGCCCGGACCTGCCGCGGCTCGGCCAGGAACTCCGCCATGTCGAAGCCGATGCCGCCAGCGCCGATGATCGCCACCCGCGGCCCCACCGCGGCCCCCTCGCGCAGCACCGCCGGGTAGCTGAGCACCTCGGGCCGGTCCGAGCCCGGGAAGGTGACCGTCCGCGGTCGGACCCCGGTCGCCAGCACCACGGCGGAGAAGCCCTGCAGATCCGTGGCCTGCACCCGCTGCCCCAGGCGCAGCTCCACCCCGGCCAGCTCCAGCCGCCGCTGGAAGTAGCGCAGGGTCTCGTCGAACTCCTCCTTGCCGGGGATGACCCGGGCCATGTCGAACTGTCCACCGATCACGGAGAGCGCCTCGAAGAGCACCACCGAGTGCCCGCGCTCGGCCGCCACGCAGGCCGCGGAGAGGCCGGCCATGCCCGCCCCGACCACCGCGATGCGACGGAGCGAGGACACCGGCAGGCTGAGCAGCTCGGTCTCGTAGCAGGCCACCGGGTTGACCAGGCAGCTGGCCCGCTTGTTCTCGAAGACGTGGTCCAGGCAGGCCTGGTTGCAGGCGATGCAGCTGTTGATCTCGTCCGCCCGGCCCTGGGAGGCCTTCTGGACGAAGTCCGGATCGGCCAGCAGCGGCCGGGCCAGGCTGACCATGTCGGCGCAGCCCTCCGCCAGGATCCGCTCGGCCACCTCCGGCGTGTTGATGCGGTTGCTGGTGATCAGCGGGATCCGCACCACCTGGGCCTCGCGCAGCCGCCGCGTCACCCAGGAGAAGGCCGCCCGCGGCACCATCGTCGCGATGGTCGGCACCCGGGCCTCGTGCCAGCCGATCCCGGTGTTGATCATGCTGGCGCCGGCCTGCTCGACCGCGACCGCCAGCTCCAGCACCTCGGGCCAGCTCGAGCCCGCCGGGATCAGGTCGACCATGCTCAGGCGGTAGATGACCAGGAAGTCCGGCCCGACCGCCTCGCGGATCCGGCGCAGGATCTCCGTCGGGAAGCGGATCCGGTTGCTGTAGCTGCCGCCCCACTCGTCGGTGCGCCGGTTGGTGTGCTCGACGATGAACTGGTTGATCAAATAACCCTCGCTGCCCATCACCTCGACCCCGTCGTAGCCGGCCTCACGGGCCAGGCTGGCGCAGCGGGCGAAGTGGTCGATCGTGCGCTGCACGCCTCGGCCGGTCAGCGCCCAGGGGGTGAAGGGGCTGATCGGGCTCTTGCGGCGCGAGGGCGCCACGCAGAAGGGCTGGTAGCCGTAGCGGCCGGCGTGCAGGATCTGCAGGGCGATGCGCCCGCCCTCGGCGTGCACCGAGTCGGTGATGTGGCGGTGCCGGCTGGCCGCCCGGTGGGTCGCCAGCGTCGCTGCCATCGGCTTGAGCTGCCCGACCAGGTTGGGCGAGATCCCCCCGGTCACGATCAGGCCCACGCCTCCCCTGGCCCGGGCCGCGAAGTAGGCCGAGAGCTTCTCGAAGCGCCCTCCCTCCTCCTCCAGGCCGACGTGCATCGAGCCCATCAGGACGCGGTTCTTGAGGGTGAGGTGGCCCAGGTCGAGGGGGGCGAGGAGGTGCGGGTACGGAGTGCTCATCGCCGGGCCTTAGCCCGCTTGCTGCTCCGACACCCAGGCCACGATCTCGCCTCGCACCCGCTCGGTCGCCTCCCAGAGCACCGAGTGGGTGCAGCCCTCCATCCAGACCAGCCGGCAGTCCGGCAGCACCCGACCAAGGCGCTCACCCCGATCTCGGATGTCCGAGGCCTCCCCGTAGATCGCCAGCACCGGACACCGGACCTCGGCGAGCCGCGCGTCGCTCCAGGCCGCTGTGGCCTCCAGGTCGGCCACCAGGCTGGTCCCCTCGACCAGAGCGGCGGCGGTCTGGGCGAGGCGGTTGCGCTTACGCTCGCTGTGTCGGCCCAGCCAGTCGGCGAACTGGAGCTGGATCTGCTCGTCCCGCTCCCTGCCCTGCAACCGCAGGGTCCGGCCCATCTGCGCGCCGAAGCGCCCGTCCGGCAGGTGGGCGTCGACCAGCACCAGGCTCTGTACTCGCTCGGGGTGCGCCCGCGCGAAAGCCAGCGCCAGCATCCCCCCCATGCTGTTGCCAACCAGGTGTACCGGCTCGAGGGCCTCGCAGGCATCCAGCAGAGCTGCCAGATCGGCCACCAGGCTGTCCAGGTCGTACCCAGCGGCGGGCCGCTCGCTGCGCCCGTGCCCCCGCAGATCGTAGAGCAGCACCGGAGCCACGGCCGCCACCGCCGGGGCCACCGAGAAGTACCAGCTCGACAGGTTGTCCATCACCACGCCGTGCAGGAAGACGACCGTGGGAGGGCCCGCGCCCAGCCGCTGCACGTGGTGCCGCATACCGCGGATCAAGACCTCAGCCATCGGCGGCCTCCAGGTGCTCGCCGATCAACGCCGCCAGGGGCCGGGCGGCTTCCAGAGGCAGGAAGTGCCCCCCGGGGAGCAGCTCCACCCGAACGCCGGGGGCGAGCGCGTGCACCCGAGCCGCCTGGGCGGAGCAGGGCGAGGCAGCGCCGAAGATGATCATCGTCTCCCTACCTAGGCTAGTTAGGGAGCTATCCGGCACGCCCGCCCGCTCCGCCAACACCGCCAGGAGCTCGGTCTGGCTGGCCAGGGCGACCATGCCCTCCAGCATCCGCCGAGCCCGCCGACCGCCGAGCTCCAGCCCCGCCGGCAGGCTGGCCAGCATCTCCTCTGGAGTGCGGGAGAGGAAGGCCTCGATCTCCCCCAGGTCGCCCGGCGCCAACGGAGGCTCGACCAGGACCAGGCGCCTCACCCGCTCCGGGTGGCGCAGCCTGAGCTCCAGCCCGATCAAGGCCCCGTAGCTGTGCCCGACCAGGTCGACCCGCTCCAGCCCCAGCGCGTCCAACAAGCCCAGCAGATCCGCGGCCATCGCCGACACGCTGTAGCCCGACAACGGCCGCTCGCTGCGCCCGTGCCCGCGCAGATCGTAGCAGATCACTCGGCGGTGCTCGGCCAGCAGCGACCCCGCTCCAAGGTACCAGGTCGCGAGGTTTCCGAGCAGCAGCCCGTGAACGGCCACAACCGCCGGCCCCTGACCCAGCTCCGCGACGTTGAGCCGGACCCCGTTGGCTAAGACCGCAGGCACGATTCCACGTAGTCGACCAGCTCGCCGACGGTCAGGCCGATGATCCGGTCCAGCTCCATCCCCGCCAGCCAGCCGACGAAGTCCACCCGCTCGCCCCAGACCTGCTGCACCCGCTCGGCCAGGGCCACGAATTCGATGCTCTCCAGCTCCAGATCATCGCCGAAGGACGTCTCCCGGCTGATCTCAACCTGCTGGATCCACTCCTCACCGACCACCTCGCGCACCAGCGTGGCGATCGTCTGGAGCACATCGGTCGGGAGCACATCCTCGGGGGGCGGGGTCATCGGGGCGTCCAGGGTGAAGGCGCCCCGATAGCACGCGCCGCCCGCTTTGGCTCAGCCCGGGCACCGGCCATCACCAGCTCGCCCCTGGCGCCCTGTGGCGGACCGTCTTCGGGCGGGCGCCCGCCCGTACGATGCAGGACCCGGCGCTGGCCTCCCGTCCAAGCTTCGCCCCAGTGCTCCACGGCGGCCAGTTCTGGATCCGCTGGTTTCCCTGCCGCTCGCGGTTGACCGGGCGGCGCTGCTATCGGACCCTGGTCGCCAGGAACATCGCCAACGAGAGCCACCCCGACCTCGAACTCCGCGAACGCATCCTCAGCGCGCAGAGCCAGGCGCTTCGGCCCTTCCTGGAGCGGGCCAGCCGAGCTACGGGGCGAGGCTGAGAACCCTCCGAGCTGCCCCGCCGTCGTTCGGCTCAGGCCTTGCGCGGCTTGCGGGTCGCCCAGGCCAGGGCCATCATGAGCCCGATCGGCAAGGCAGGCGCCGCCATGGTCCCCAGCATCACCACCAGGCCGACCCAGAACCCGAAGTCGTCCCGCTCCTCCTTGCCAAGGTCAGGCCGGCTGAGCTGGAAGCCGAGCTCCTCGGAGGCCTCGCGCCGCGCCTCCCCGTAGCGAGCCAGGCCCTCGACGGGGACCTGGTCGTCCAGGACCTCCAGCTCGTGGCGCAGGGTGAAGACCTGGGTGCCGTCGGACAGCTCCTGACGCGAGATCTTCCGTGTGTAGCGGAACCAGGGGTTCTCGGTGCTGGCGTCGTCGGCCTCGAGGTCCCAGGTGGAGGGCGCCACGATGACGATGTCGTCGACCTCGTGAAGCCGCTCGGGCAAGGCCAGGGGCACCTTTCGAGACGGGTCCTCCTGCACGGGGAGCAGCCGCATCAGCTCGGGCTCGTAGAGGTCGAAGAGGTACCAGTCGCCCTCCTCCGTCCACCCACCGTCCAGGCGATAGCCCTCGCTCACACACAGGCGGTTCGCGTCCCGGTCGTCCTCGACCTGGACCTCCCGCAGCGGGGTGATCTGCAGGTCCGGTCTGCGGTAGTAGGCGAGGTAGCGCTCCTGGAGCTGCTCGGGGGTCGTGTCGGCCAGGCTCGCTCGAAACCCCTCGGCCCGGCCTCCTTCGCTGCAGGTGTTCACGGCGAGGTCGATGCTGTCCTCGTCGTCCACGGTGTACATCGTGCGGGTGCGCAGGCTGCCGGAGCTGGCCGAGTCCCGCTCCACGTCCACAAGTCCGGTCTCGCCCGAGCGGACCAGCAGCGCCTTGCCGTAGTCGGGCACGTACAGATCCACCCCGCCGCCCTGGTGCCGGCGCGTGGGATCCACGAAGCGCAGGCGCCCGTCCAGCTCGACGGCGACGATGACGTGGTCGAAGTCGTTCGGAGCGGGCAGCCATCGAGCCAGCGCCGACCGCTCCCGAGTGTTCACCAGGGCGGGCCAGGCGCTCAGCCCGCGGGCCCGCAGCAGGGCCACCAGGAGCAGCGTCTTGTCCTTGCAGTCGCCGTATCGCCGCCGCAGGACCAGCTCGGGGGGCCGAGGGTGGAAGGAGCCGGCGCCGACCTCGACCCCGAAGTAGCGCACCTCCTCTTGCACCCATCGCACGGCGGCCGCGTAGACCTCCGCAGGCGAGGCGTCTGCAGGCGCGAGCTCGCGCGCGACGGTCTCCACCTCGGCGCCGGGCTCGTCCTCCAGCCGGTAGCGCTGCAGCGACCAGTCCACGACCGCGGCCCAGTCCGGGTAGGTGCTGACCTGGACCCAGGGCCAGACCACGTGGTCGACCGGCGCGCCCGAGGGGGCCTCGACGCCGGCCACCTGCTGCAGATCCCAGCGCAGCTCGATACGATCGCCCAGGCGGGACTCGGTGGGGGCGGACACCTCCCCGTGCAGGCCCACGAACAGTGGCCTCTCGGCCGGGTAGAGGACGCGCAGCCGACGCATGGCCACCGGCACCGACCAGGCCATGCTCCAGCTCTCGGCGGCATGGCCGTCGAACAATGGATTCTCCTCGTACACGGTCCAGGCACCGCGTACAGTGTCGCCCACACGGATGTCCTCGGGCACGACGACCAGGGTCGAGCGTCCATCGAGGATGTGCTGCCACAGATCGCTCTCCCGCTGGATCTGGACCGCCTCGGCGGTCGCGAGGCGGTCCTGCCAGGCCCCCTCGCGCCACACCTCCAGGCGATGCATCTCCACCCGGGCAGAGGCGGCGTCGTACTCCACCTCGATCCGCGAGAGCTCGTCCAGCGCCTCGGCGGTCACGATCCGGAAGACCCGCTCCTGGTAGAGGCCGACCGCGCCTCCCTCCTCCAGCAGGGCCTGGTTGTCGACGAGCAGGTACTGCGAGGAGGGGCGCACCGCCCCCTGGGGTTCGGACACACCCAGGTCGACCTCCGAGGGCACCACCCAATCCGGCACCGGACCCAGCGGAGGCGGAGCGGCGAAAGCGAGACGCAAGGCGAGCAGGAACAAGAGCATGGCCCACTCTACTTCAGGTGCCGCGAGGCGCGCGCGGACCTCGTGCTACCTTGTCCCCATGTGGTTGTATCTGCTCCTATCCTGCCACCCCTGCACTCTGACGGACTGGGGCGACATGACGCTCCAGGCCGACGAAGACGTGCCCGCCAGCACCGTCGAGCGCGTGGCGGCCCAGCTGGAGCAGTTCATCGACTGGACGGGGCGGGAGCAGAGCTGCGTGCAGGGCATCACCCTGCGCAGCGACTACGACGTGGTGCACGGCGGCTACGCCCAGGGCTCTTTCCGCCGGGCCACCGGCGAGATCCAGGTCTCGACCGCCTTCGACGACCCCGAGTCCTCCCTGGTCCACGAGCTCTGCCACGCCATCGACCAGCAGGACGGCACCTCGCGTCGGGATCGCGACCTGTTCCCTCGCGGATCCCTGGACCGCGGCGACGGGCGGCCCGCCAAGCCCAGCGAGGTCTTCGCGCTGACCTGCGATCGTGGCCCCCAGCAGGCGACGCGCTGGCAGCTGGTCGAGCAGCAGTGCGAGGTCGCGGTCAGCGAGCTCAGCACCGCCGCGCTGCAGCGGGTGCAAGAGACCGTGTACGTCGACGCGGAGTCGGGCGCCGACTGGGGGTCGGCGACTGCCCGGGTGGAGGCGGGCCAACCCTGGGCGCTGACCGCACCCGAGCCGAACCTCTCGCTGGCCGGAATCGCCGCCGGATCCGACCATGTCGTCGTTGTCTGGAGAAGTGTCGCGGTTGAGGGGCGCGTGGTCGTCGACCACCTCGCCCCAGGCACCGGAACCCCCGAGCTCTGGCAGGAGATCGAGACCTGTGGGCCCGACCCCGACTATTGTCACGTCGAGCTGCTGCCGGGCCCTGAGGGGCCCTGGATCCACAGCCAGGGCGGCACCTCGGTGGGCGAGCGCCGGCTGTGGCGACTCTCGCCCGAAGGGGCCACCGAGACCCGCACCCCTTGCCTGAGCGACAGTTGGGACCTCGTGGTGGACGGTCAGCTGTGGAGCGCCAGCTTCATGGTCAACTACGGCCCTGTGAACCAGGAGGCGACCCTCCAGAAGCTGGACGGCTGCGAGATCGAGACCGGGGAAGAGCGGAGCCTGGACGCCCCCACACCCCTCTTCCCGCGCATTGGTTGGGAGCTGTCCTGGGCGCCTCCGACCTTGACCTGGGTCGACCAGGCACCCGCGGTCTGGTGGCGCGGCGCCGCGCTCTCCTGGCCTGACGCCCAGGGCTGGCAGGAGCGGGAGCTGCCCACTCACCTCGACCTCGCTGCGATGGCGATCGGAGCCGAGGGCGGCTTCGAATTCCTGGTCCTGACTCCGACCGCGGACGGGCGACGCGTCCTGGGGTTGGTCCGCTACGAGCCCATCAGCGACACCTGGTCGGCCCCTGTGTCGAGCTGTGTGGAGCTGCCGCCGCCCGATGAAGAGGCGGAGGAAGAGATCAAGCTCCTGCGAGGCCAGGACTGGTCCGCAACCGCGCACCGCACGTCAACCAGCGAGCCGTGGACAGTCGTCGAGCTGCGGTAGCCTCCATCGATGCCCAGCGAGCGCGTGGCTCTCCGGCTACCATGCCCCCAGGAGATCCCATGGCCGACAGCTACCGTTCCCTCTTCCTGCTCCTGCTCCCCCTGGTCGCCTGCGGCGAGAAGGAAGATGACGACACCGGCGACACCGGTGACACCGGCACGCCCCCCATCACCGAGCGCGAGACCGGCTGCTACCAGCTCCCCTCCGAGCTCACCGACTGCGTCCCTCCCGGAGATGTGCCCCTGGAGCAGGTGATCCCCCAGACCTGCGGGGCCGCGGTGGTCTCGGTGGACGGTAACGGCACCCTCTCGGACGGTTGCGACTGGATCGGTGGCTTCGCGCCCAGCGCCTGGTGCATCTACCCGATCACCGTGATCCCTCCCGAGGACGAGTGCGACTACGGCCGCCCGCTGATGATCCAGGGCGCCCCGCACCTGGCACCCCTGGTCCGACGCGAGGGCTGGACGGCAGGTCGCACCACCACCCCGGCCGACCCCGAGGGCGCGGCGACCTGGGCCCGGATCGGGCTGGCCGAGCACGCCTCGGTGGCCTCCTTCCACCGCTTTGCCTTGGAGCTGATGGCCCTGGGGGCCCCCGAATCCCTGGTCCGCCTCGCACACGAAGCGGCCACCGACGAGCTCCGCCACGCCCGCCTCGCCTTCGGCTTCGCCTCGGACCTCGCCCAGGTCGAGCTGGGTCCCGGGCCCCTGTCGCTTGAGGGCCTCACCCTCGACACCGACCTCGTCGCCTTCGCCCGGGCCACCGCCCGCGAGGGCTGCATCGCCGAGACCCTCTCCGCCCTGCAGATGGCCGAGGCCCGGGACCGGGCCAGCGATCCCCGGCAGCGCGCCGTGCTGGAGGGGATCGCCCGGGACGAGGCGAAGCACGCCGCCCTGGCCTGGAGGGCCCTGCGCTGGGCCCTGGACCAGGGGGGTGAGGAGGTGCGCCTCGCAGTGGTCGAGGTCTTCTCGCGGGCGCCGAGCCTGCCGGTTTCCGGGGGCCTGCTGCCGCCCGAGCTCGCCTGCGCCTCCGTCCAGCGCGGCTGGCAGGAGGTCGTGCGGCCGGCCGCCTTGCGGCTGTTGGGCGGCGGGACAATTTCGGCTCGAGACCAGCTGCAGTTGAGCTGACGGCGCGCCCCCCAACGGAGCCGGCGTCAGGTATTCGCATTTGCCATTTCCCGGCACGGAGGAGCTGAAGTGCGGCCTGAGTGGCCGAATGTCGCCCGTGCAGCGGCCTCCCCGGAAGCAGCGATCCGCTGGCCATCGACTCTTCAAATGACAATAGGCAATACCTGACACCATACCCGCGAGCCATCAAGGGCGAGGGGAAGTGGTTCGCGCAAAGACGCAAAGGCGCAAAGATGAAGGGTCTTGCATCCTTCCTTGGCGTCTTCGCGTCTCTGCACGATCCGATCCACGGGCTGGGCGACATGGTCCGAGGTGATCCCCGGAATTCTGCAGCGATCAAGAGGTGAACCTCGGAAATCTGCAGCGATTGGAGGCATCTCGGCAGCCCCGAGGCCGGGAAATATCTGCTAAGTTGTCTGAATTGCGTTGGTATCGCGGGGCACGTCGGCCCGCGAACCGCCTTGGCGCTGCAAAAATCGAGGGATCACCCGGCACCCGCTGCAGAAGCGGGAGGTTCACCCCTCGTGCTGGCGCGGACCGTCGCCTGGGACGGTCCCGCAACTTGCTCCTGGCGCAGACAATTCCGGGGATGGTCAGGCATCCACTCCGATACCAGCGCTGTGCGCAAACAACTCCCTCGACCTGTTTGTGACAGCGCGCCGGCCGCCCGCGCGAGCGCTCATCTCGACGCCTCCCGCGCAAGCTCCGCGATCCGATCAAAGGTCTCGTCGTCGAAGATGTCCACATGCCCCCGCTCGCGAGGCACAAACTCCGCATCGGCGAACCGGGCTGCGAGGGCCTCGCCCATCTCGAACGGGACCACTCGATCGTGCCGACCATGGGTGATCAACACGGGCACGGCCACCCCCGGGGCGCGGGCGGCGCTGTCGAAGCGATCCCGCACCAACCACCGGGCGGGGAAGATGGGAAAACGCAGCGCCGCCATATCGGGGATCGAGCTGAAGGGGGCGACCAGCACCAGAACGACGCAGCGTCCCTCCGCAGCCACGGCGGTGGCGACCCCGCTGCCCAGCGAGTGTCCTACACAGACCGCAGGTGGCAGGGTGGCGAGGGCGGCGCGCGCGGCGGCGATCAGGCCCTCCTCGCTGGGACCGACGCCGGTGGCGAGGCCGAAGCCCGGGTACTCGACCAGGGAAACCGAGAGCTGACGGCTGGCCAGCGCTTCGCCAATCCAGAGGTTGTCGACGAGCTGCCCGCCGTTGCCGTGCATGAACAGCACGGGCTGTCCGTCTTGCGGGCCCATCTGCACCATCGGAACGACCGCATCGCCCAGGTCCAGCCACACGGGCGTCAGGCCCGGGATCGGGCGTGGCGATGGCGGCCGGTACAGGAGATGCCGTTGCCCGAGGGTCAGCAGGATCAACACGAACAGATACACCACCAGAGGAAAGCCAGCGACGAGCAGGCAAGAGCGCAGGTCCGGCATCCGCGCCAACCCGCCCCGCCCCCTCACCCCACCGTCCACGCCACCACCGCATCCCCGCGCCGCATCGTCTCCACCCAGATCCCATCCAGGCAGACCCGCTCCCCCTGCCGCTCGACCAGCTCCAGCGACCCGCCCTCCTCGGGCAGCCGCGCGCGGCGCAGCGCCTCCCGGGCCAGGTGCAGGCGGCTGGCCTCGACGTCCTCGCCCGCGGGGCCGATCGCCAGGCCCGGGCGGTGGCCGCGGGTGGCGATGGCGACGCCCACCTCGCCCCAGGCGGCGTGATCGAGCTCCCAGGGCTCGCTGCCCTCGACCTGGGCCAGCAGGCGACCGTCCTCCTGCTCCTCCAGGCCGACCTCCACGGGGAAGAGCTCCCGACCGGCCAGGGCCCGCACGGCGTCCCGCGCGGCGATGCGCTCCAGCAGCCAACCGGCGCGCTGCCGCAAGGGCAGGGCCTCTAGCGCGGCGCGCTCCTCGCGGGAGAGGAAGCGCCGGGCGAGGTAGTCGCGCGACGAGGTCGAGCGCCCGCGGTCCTCGACCAGGGCGAGGCCGCCCTCGAAGAGCTCGGCGAAGAGGTGCCGCTCGGTGCGCTGCATGACGGGCCAGAGGCGATCGTCGGTCTCGAAGCGCCAGTCCGTCCAGCCTTCGATCCGGCACCAGAGCACACCGCCCCGGTCGAGCTCCAGATCGGCGCGGATCTGTTGCGCCCCGACCGAGCGCAGCCGGACCCGGCAGCGCAGCTCCTCCCCGGGGCTGGGCTCGGGCCCGAAGAAGCGCAGGGCCTCGATGCGCACGGGCATGGCCAGGCGGTCGCGCTCCATCCGGGCCATCACCCAGTAGCCCAGCAGCTGCCCGGCTCCGTCCAGCAGGGCGCCCTCGGCCGCCAGGGCCCGCAGCCGCCCGTCGACGCCTTCGGCGCCGATCTCGTCCAGCCCGGCGACCGCGTGGTAGCCCGGTCCGTGGAACATCCAGCGCTCGTCGTACAGTCGGCGGGCGTCGACCTCACAGGGCTCGGGGGAGTCCAGCGGGGCCAGCGTACAGGGCTCGGTGCGTGGCCAGGCCGGGCTGAGCAGGACCACCCCGTCGGCGTAGTCGCCCAGGCGGACCCGCACCCGCACCTGGTCGGGGCCCTCGGACTCGACCCGACAGTGCAGCTCCAGCTCGACGGGCGGCTCGACCCCCATCCAGCGGTGCGCGCGGACCTGCTCGACCCCGCTGGCCACCATGCCCGGCCGCAGCTCGGCGGCGGCCTCCATCATCATCCGCACCGACATGGTCATCGGGACGACCGGGTTCCAGTCGGCCACCACCGGCCAGCCGGGCGGCTGGGGGATCAGGCTGTGATCGAAGAGGAAGGGCTGCTCCTGCACCGAGAGGAGCCGGTGCTCGGTCCGCTCGGCGCGCACCGGGGTCCTGCCCTTGCGGAAGGCCGCCTCGACCGCCGCCCGGCTGCGCTCCAGCTCGGCGCTCAGGCTGCGGAAGCCCTCCAGCACCGGGCCTCCCCCCCCGGGCCCGACCTGTACCCGCGTCGGCAGCGGGGTTGACAGCCGCACCAGGGGCACGCCCAGGTCCAGCGGCAGGCGCGCCGAGGGCTTGGGGTAGAGGCAGCCGGGATCGACCTCGGCGCCCTCGACGAAGAGGGCCGCCAGGGTGCGCTGGAGCTGGGCCTTGCCAGAGCGCTGCGGCTCGGCGGCCGAGAGGGAGAGGTGCTCCAGACCGCGCAGGGTGTCCGAGACGAAGCCGGCGAGGCTGCCGGTGCCGAGCTGGACGAAGACCCGGACCCCCGCCTCATACAGCGCCAGGGTCAGCTCCCGGAAGCGCACCGGCTTGACGAGGTGCTCGACGGCGAGGTGCCGGATCTCGGCCTCGTCGGAGGGGTAGCGCCCGGCGGTGGTGGCCGACCAGAGGGGCAGCCGCGGCGGGCCCAGAGGCAGGCTGCCCAGCCGCTGCTGGTGCTCGGCGAGGTAGGGCGCGAAGAAGGGGGCGTGGAAGCCCGAGCGGAAGGGCAGGATGTGGGCCAGGACCTTGGCCTGGACGAGCCGATCCCGGGCCGCGAGGGCGGCCTCCTGCTCGCCGCAGAGCACGACCTGGTGCGGACAGTTGTCGTGGGTCAGCTCCAGGGGGAGGGGCAGGCCGAGGATCTCCTCGACCCGCTGCCGGCCGGCCCCGACCGAGAGGAAGGCGACCCCGGGCACCTCCAGGCTGCCGGGGGCGAGGCTGGCCAGGACCTCCTCCACCCGTTCGGCGGGGATGTGCCCGGCGATCATCATGCCGGTCCACTCCCCGCTGCTGTGGCCGGCGACCTGGTCGGGGCGCACCCCGGCCCGCTCCAGGGCCGCGGCCAGCAGCCGACCGTTCTCGACCACCTGGGCGCCGCGGCGCTCCAGCTCGCTGCCCTCGGTGAGGAGGGGCGCGGCCCGGCCCAGCCAGGCGGCGACGTCGGGCAGCGGCTCGGCCTGGACCGCCTCGACCCCCGGGCAGAGGAAGGCCAGCCCGCCGCGCTTCAGCAGGCCCTCGAAGCCGAGGTAGAGGCCGTCCCGCCCGCGCTGCGGCTGGCCGGCCTCGATCGCCTTGAGGGCGCGCTCCCGGCGGGCCGGGCTGGGGTCGACCAGGGCCAGGCGGCAGCTCCCGGATCCGCCGCTGGGGGCGCCCTCGCTCAGGGCCCGAGCCAGGGCCTCGCGGCTGTCGCGGGCCAGCCAGAGCAGCTCCTCCCGCGCCTGCGAGCGGCGACGCCCGGAACCTTGATCGTGCGATCGAACAACCACATGGGCGTTGATGCCGCCGAAGCCGAAGGCGTTGACCCCGGCGATCATCGGCCCCTGCTGCGGACCGGGCCGCGCGACGGATGGGACCTCGAAGCGACCGCGCTCCAGCAGGGGGGTGGGCTGCTCGCAGTGCAGCGAGGGGGGCAGGACCCGGTGGTGGACCGCCAGCACCGCCTTGATCAGGGCGGCGGCCCCCGCGGCGGGCATGGTGTGGCCAATCATCGACTTGACCGAGCCCAGGGCGGCACGGGCCGAGCCCGGCGGCAGGGGTCCGAAGTGCTCGTTCAGGGTCGAGAGCTCGGCGGCGTCCCCGACGGGGGTGCCGGTGCCATGGGCCTCGACCAGGTGGACCGAGGCGGGGTCCAGCCCCGACTGCGCCCAGGCCCGCTGCAGCGCCAGGAGCTGACCGGCGGGGCTGGGGTTCATGATGCTGGCCCCGCGCCCGTCGCTGGCGACGCCCACCCCGCTGAGCACGGCGTAGACCCGGTCCCCGTCCCGCTCGGCGTCGGAGAGCCGCTTGAGCACCAGCAGCCCGATGCCCTCGCCGATCAGCAGCCCGTCGGCGCGGCGATCGAAGGGGCGGATCTGCTGGGTGCGGCTGAGCGCGCCGAGCTGGGTGAAGACGCTCCAGAAGGCCAGGTCGTGGCTGAGGTGGGCGCCGCCGGCGATGGCGAGATCCAGTCGGCCCTCGCGCAGCCCCTGCATGGCGTGCTCGACCGCCAGCAGCGAGCTCGCGCAGGCGGCGTCCAGCGTGTAGGCGGGGCCGCCCAGGTCCAGGCGGTTGGCGATGCGCGAGGCCGTCAGGTTGGGCACCAGCCCGATGGCGGTGTCGGGGCCGTAGCCGACGAGCTTGCTCTGGAATTCGGCCTTGACCTCGCCCAGCCGCTGCTCGTCCAGCTCGGGCAGCAGATCGCGCAGGGCCGAGACGAGCTGCTCGGCGGTGCGGACCTGCTGCTCCAGGCGGGTCATCCCCGCCCCGATGTAGTTGCCTCGGCCCAGGATCACCCCGGTCCGCTCGCGGGCGAAGGGCCGATCGGCGTAGCCGGCGTCGGCCATGGCATCGACGGCCACCTGGAGGGCGGCGAGCTGGTCGGGCTCGGCCCCCTTCGCCGCGACCGGCATGATGCCCAGGCCCAGCGCGTCGACCGAGAGCAGCCCGTCGACGAAGCCGCCCCGACGGCAGTAGAAGCGGTCGACCGCGGAGGAGTCCGGGGCGTAGAAGAGCGGGTCCCAGCGGGCGGCGGGGACCTCCGAGATGGCGTCAACCCCCTGGCGGATGTTGCGCCAGTAGCTGTCCAGGTCCGGGGCGCCGGGGAAGACGCAGGCCATGCCCACGACGGCGACGCCGTGGGCCGCTTCCGGCTGGCTCACGTCGGGCTCACGTCAGGCTCTCTGGCGAGCCGCACATATAGAGCACCTGGGCCTCGCTGGGGTCACCGAAGCGCAGCTCGTCGACCATCGCCCGAGCGCCCTGCTCGGGGTCGATCAGGCCGATTCCGCGCCGGGCGTACTCGCGCTCCAGCTCGGGCGAGACCATGCCGCCGCCGCCCCAGGGCCCCCAGTCGATGCAGAGGACCCGCCGGGCGAGCAGGCCGTTGCTGGCCCTCGCCAGCTTGTCCAGGGCGTCGTTGGCGGCCGAGTAGTCGACCTGGCCGCGGTTGCCGAAGACCCCTGAGACGCTGCCGAAGAAGACCACGAAGGCCGCCCCCGGGCGCAGGTGCCGGGCGATCACCCGGGCCCCCTTGACCTTGGTGTCGAAGACCCGGTCGAAGGACTCGCCGGTCTTCTGCGCCAGCAGCTTGTCCTCCAGCACCCCGGCGGCGTGAACCACGCCGTCGATGCGGCCGAACTGCTCGTAGATCGCCTCGATCAGGCGGCCGAAGCGAGCCTCGTCGCGCACATCGACCGCCTCGTAGTGGACCTCCACCGCCTCCTGCCGCAGCGCCGCCAGGTTGGCGCGGATCTCCCGGGCGGCCAGCAGCCGCTCGACCTCGGCCTCGATCTCGCGGGGGCTGCGGCCGGTGCCGCGGCTGACCAGCAGGGCCCGCAGCGCCTTGCGGTCGCCCGCCGCGGCCAGCTCGGGGTCGGACTCGGGCTCGGGCAGCGGCGAGCGGCCCACCAGGATCAGCCGGCAGGGCGCCGCTCTCATCAGGGCCAGCGAGGCCCGGGCGGCGATGCCGCGCGCCCCGCCGGTCACCAGGACCACCGCCTCCTTGTCCAGGCCGAGGCCCCGATCCTCCGGGCCGGTGCCCTGCGCCTCCAGCACGGGGCCGACCCTGCGCCCGGCGGAGAAACCGACCTCCACCTCCGCGGCCCGAGTGGGTCCGGAGAGGGAGGAGAGCTCGTGGACCAGCAGCTCGGCGAGCTCCTCGACGGGGGTCGCGGGGTCCAGGTCGACGGCCCTCAGGCCCAGGTCCGCGCGCTCGCGGGCCACGGTGCGGAGCAGCCCCGCGGGGCCCCCGCTGCTGTGCTCCGGGCGAGCGCGAGGCGCGCCGAAGCCCCCGCCCAGCCCGGTGACGGCGATCAGGCGGCGGGGACCGGGCGCCGCGGCCTGCACCCAGTCGAAGAGGTGCCGTGCGGGCTCCGCCCCGTCTCCGACCGCGCTCCAGCCGCTCAGGTCGACCAGGTCCTCTCCATTCTCGGGCAGGACTCCTGGACCGACCACCCGGGCCTTGGCGCCTCGCTGCTCCAGCAGCCGAGCCGTAGCCTCGGCCAACCCCTTGCCGTCCTGGCTGAGCATGACCCGGCGCCCTCGGAGCTCGCCCTCGACGGGAGCGGCCTGCTCCTGAACCCCGAGGACGAAGCGCCGCAGCTCGAATGTCTCTTGTTCGATCAACTTTGACTCTTCGGGTGCGGGAGCGGCCTGTACGGCGCCCTGCTCGCGGCGCTCCAGCCAGCTGACGATGCCACGCAGGGTCCGCACCCCGGCGAGCTGCTCGATCACCGCGTCCCGGTCGGCCGTGTCGGCGGTCGAGATGCCCAGCTTCTCGCTCAGCAGCCCCAGGATCTCGATGCGCTTGATGCTGTCGATGCTGAGGTCGGCTTCCAGGTCCAGGTCCGGATCGAGCATCTCCAGGGGGTAGCCGGTGCGCTCGCTGACGATACCTAGCAACGCTAGTTCGACGCTCTCGGGGGCTGCAGGGGCCGCGATCGCGGCGGGGGCAGCCTCCACCCGAACGGCGCTAGCCTGGACCACCCGCGCCGGCGCCCTCGGCTGCTCCGGGGCCCCCAGGTAGCCGAGCATCACCTCGCGCTGAGCCTCTACCAGCTGGCGCATGCCCTCCAGGTAGTCGCTGACCACCCGCTCCCGCTCCAGCCCCGGATCGACCGTCGCGCTCCGCTGCGGCACCACCGGCGAGGTCACCGGGATCATCGCCCCCGCGGGCAGCTCGCCGCGCACCGGGCGGGCGATGAAGCCATTGACCCACCAGTCGGAGTCCCGGGTGCTGGGAGCCGGCGGGTGGGCCAGATCGAAGCGCCGCGCCCCCCTGCCCTCGAAGAGGGCCTCGGCCTCAAGGTTCAGGCCGTTGACAGCCAGGGTCCCGAGGCTGAGCAGCAGCCGGACCAGGGTGGGGCCGGCGCCGTCGTCGGTCTGCACGGCGAGGTGGGGCTGGTCCACCAGGATGCGGTCGACCAGCCGGGTCAGGACCCCGCCGGGCCCGACCTCGACGAAGATGCGCACCCCGTCGTCGTGCATCGCCCGGATCTGCTCTTCGAAGCGCACCGGCGAGGCGAGGTGGCGGGCCAGCGTCTCGGCGATCCGCCCGGGCTGGTGCGGCGCGGCGCTGAGGTTGGACCAGACCGGGATGGCCGGCTCTTCGAGCGAGACCGCGGCCAGGGCGGCCGCGAAGCTCTGCTCGGCCGCGGCGACCAGGGGGCTGTGGAAGGCACAGGCGACCGGGATCGCCCGGGCCCGATGGCCGGCGAGGGCGAGGCGCTCGCTGGCCGCCCGCACCGCCGGGGTCGGGCCGGCGATGACCACCTGGTCCGGCGCGTTGAGGTTGGCCAGCACCACCTCCGGCAGATCGGCCAGCAGCCGGCGCGCCTCGGCGGCCGAGGCCGAGACGGCGGCCATCGTGCCGGGCTCGGCGCCGGCGGCCTCCAGGATGCAGCGGCCGCGGGCCTCGGAGAGGGGCAGCAGCGCTTCGGGCTCCAGGCTGCCGGCGACGCAGAGGGCGACCAGCTCGCCGTAGCTGTGGCCTGCGAGGGCGGCGGGCCGCAGGCCGAGGCGCTCCAGGACCCGGGCCATGGCGAGGTCGACGACTCCCAGGGCGGGCTGAGCGACCCGGGTGTCGGTCAGCGCCTGCACCTGCGCGCCGCGCTCCTCCTCGCTCCAGGCCGCCGGGGGGTAGATGCGGGAGAGCCAGGGCGCCCCCAGCTCCAGCAGATCCTGCAGATCGGGGAAGGCCACGAAGAGATCGGCCAGCATGAAGGGGCGCTGGCTGCCCTGGCCCGGGAAGAGGAAGGCGAGCTTCCCGCCTTGCTCGACGAGGCTGTCGCCCTCACCGCGCAGGAAGACGCCCCGCGGATCGGAGAGGCCACCGACGGCCCGATCGAGGCGGCTGCGCAGCTCTTCCTGGCTGGCGGCGACGATCGCCACCCAGACGGGGCCCTCGCCCCCGGTGGAGGTCGAGCGGGCCAGGTCCCGCAGCCTGAGCTCCGCCCCGCTCGCCAGCACGGCCGAGAGGGCGTCGAGCCGGCGCAGGGCGCTCGCCCGATCGACGCCCTTGAAGAGGAAGAGCTCCGCCGGCCAGCGCGCCCGTCCGGAGCGCGGCGAGGTGGCCTCGGCTTCGGCCTCCAGCACGACGTGGAAGTTCGTCCCGCCGAAGCCGAAGGCCGAGACCCCCGCCAGCCGGGCCGAGGGGCCCCAAGGGCGAGCGCTGGGCGAGAGGTCGAAGGGGCTGGTCTCTGCGTTCCAGCCCGGGTTCGGCCGCTTCACGCCGACCGTGGGCGGCCGGATCCCGGTGTGCAGGGCCATCGCCGTCTTGATCAGCCCGGCCAGGCCGGCGGCGCACTTGGTGTGGCCGATCTGCGACTTCACCGAGCCCAGCCCGACCGAGCGCAGAGGCGCCCCGGCGAAGACCTCGCTGAGCGCGGCCACCTCGGTCTTGTCGCCGACCATCGTGCCCGTGCCATGGGCCTCGATCAGGCCGACCTCCTGCGCGGGCAGGCCCGCCTGCGACCAGGCCCGCTGCACCGCGCGGATCTGCCCCTCGCGCCGGGGGGCGGTCAGGCCCAGGCTCTTGCCGTCGCTGGCGCTGCCGACCCCGCGCACGATCGCGTAGACGCGGTCGCCGTCGCGGCGGGCGTCCTCCAGCCGCTTCAGCACGACCGCGGCGACCCCCTCGCCGATGACGGTGCCGTCGGCCTCGGCGTCGAAGACCCGGCACTCCCCCCGCCGGGAGAGGGCGTGGACGCTGCTGAAGAGCACGAAGTCGTTGATGCCGTTGTGCAGGTCGACGCCGCCAGCAATGGCGAGGTCGCTGCCGCCGCTGACCAGCTCCTTGACCGCGGCGTCCAGGGCCGCCAGGGAGGAGGCGCAGGCCGCGTCCACCGTGTAGTTGGGGCCGCCCAGGTCCAGCCGGTTGGCGATGCGCCCGGAGATCACATTGGCCAGCACGCCGGGGAAGGTGTCCTCGGTGAAGCGCGGCAGGACCGCGTCCAGCTCGGCGGGCAGGGGGCCGACGTACTGGCGGTAGAGGGTGCGGAAGCCGTAGGCTCCGCCCAGCTCGGTGCCCGACTCGGCGCCAAAGACCACCGCCGCCCGGTCCCGGGCGAAGGGCCGCTTGTCGTATCCGGCGTCGGCCAGGGCGCGTCGCGCCACCTCCAAGGCCAGGAGCTGGGTGGGCTCGATCGAGACGAGGGAGCGGGGGGGGATCCCGTACTCCAGCGGGTCGAAGCGGACCCAGGGCAGCCAGCCGCCGACCTTGCAGTAGGTCTGGCCGCCCGAGGCGCCGCGGGACTCCGGGTCGAAGAAGATGCCAGTGTTCCAGCGGTCGGCGGGGACCTCGCCGATGGCGCAGCTCCCGTCGAGGATGTTGGCCCAGAAGCTGTCCAGGTCGGGGGCGTCGGGGAAGACGCAGGCCATGCCGACGATGGCGATGTCCACCGGGCGCGCGGCCTGCTCGGTCGGCGCCGAAGCCGATCGAGCCCGCTCCCGCAGCAGGGTGGCCGAGCCCGCGGCGACCTCCTCGTGCAGGGCGGCGATGCTCAGCCGCTGCCGACGCAGGCCGGCCACCTGGCCGATCATGTACATGCCCTCGTCGCGCTGATCCTTGGCGTCGACGGGGAGCAGCTCGTCGCCGACCCGGCGCAGGCCCTTGGCGGCGATGCGCAGCCGGCCCAAGTTCAGCTCCTCCAGGCGGGCCCAGATCTGCTTGGGATCGATGCCCTGGGCCTCCAGGCGGCGGCGCTCCTCGGCGAAGGCCTGCACGAAGGGGGTTGGGGCGCAGCGGGTGGCGTGCCCGGGGGCGGTCTCCAGGACCGACGTGGCCTCGCAGCGCAGGGCCTCCTCCTGGAAGCCGGGCTGGATGGCCCCGCTGTCCACGGCCTCGTGGGTAAAGAGGTAGGCGGTGCCCATCAGCACCCCCACCTTGGCGCCGCGGGCGGCCAGGGGCGCGCAGAGGGCCCCGACCATCGCCGCCGAGCGGGCGTCGTGGACGCCTCCGGCGAAGAGCAGCGAGAGCTCTTCCGGGGCCTCGTGCTGCAGCAGGCGCTGCACCTGGGCCTCCCAGAGGCTGAGGCTGCCGCGGGGGCCGATGTGGCCGCCGCTCTCGCGGCCCTCGAAGACGAAGCGACGCGCGCCCTCGCGCAGGTACAGGTCCAGCAGCCCCGGCGAAGGCACATGCAGCCAGGTCTCGATGCCCTCCTCCTCCAGGGCGCGGGCCTGAGAGGGGCGGCCGCCGGCGATCAGCACCACCGGCGGGCGGATCTCCCGCAGCACGGCGAGCTGCTCCTCGCGGAGCTCGGCGGGCACGAAGCCGAGGATTCCGACGCCCCAGGTCCGGCCCGCGAGCAGCGCCGCGGTCTGGCCTAGCACCGTTCGGGCGGCCCCTCCGCGCATCAGGGCCAGGGCGATGAAGGGCAGGGCCCCGCCATCGCTGACCGCCTTGGCGAAGGCTGGCCCGTCGCTGACCCGGGTCATCGGGCCCTGGGCGATCGGCCAGGGCAGGCTCCAGGAGCGGGCCAGGGCGTTGTCCCGCTCGAAGGGCGGCGCGCTGGCGGCCAGGCTCAGCGCGCGGTCGATCTCGGCCTCGACCCCGGCCAACAGCGAGAGCGCAGAGGGCCACCGCTGGGCCAGCCCGGCGGCAAAGGCTGCGCCCCCACCCAGGTGCAGGGGGGCATCGGAGGACCGGCCGGGCCGGCGCCAGCCGCGGACCCCGTCCACCACCGTCGTCTCGCTGCCGTCCATGGAGGCCAGCGCCTCGCGCAGCGGGCCGGGGGTGCTGGCCTCTCGCACCAGGGCCAGGGCGTCGTCGAAGACGACCCCGGCGGCTCCTCCGGCGATGCAGGCGGCAGCCCCCAGGCCCCCGAAGCCGCCCTGGACCCAGACCGGCAGGGGGCTGCGGGCCACGAGGCGCTGGCAGAGCACGAAGGCGGTCTCCTCTCCGACCTGCCCGCCGGCCTCCCAGCCCTTGGCGATGAGCCCGCCGGCGCCCTCCGCAGCCGCCCGGTCGGCCTCTTCCTGGGAGCGAACCTGGCAGAGGGTCATGCGCGAGGCGTAGGCCCTGGGCGAGAGCCCGGGCGCCAGCACCACCTGCTCCACGGCAGGCGGGAGCAGCCGCGCCTCGAAGGCGGGGTCTCGGATGAGCACCCCGAAGGGCAGGCCCGCGCGACCCAGCTCGGCCAGCGCCCGGCGCGCCGCCCGGGGATCGTGGCCCAGATCGAGCACCGCGAGGCGACCGCCGCGCGCGATCGTGCGCACGAGATCCACGTCAGGACGCTCGAAGGGGCTGATGGCCAGGATGCGATGGGGGTCTGCGGTCATGGGCTCGCCGGCGGGCCGTGCATGGTACCGGACTGAACGGCCATTCGGTGGGTGTGGCGACAAATCTTTGACCAGCCCGTGCCAGGCACTAGCTACAGCGCCATGGGGAACTAGCTGGTGGCACCCGGGCGGCGGCGGCGGCGGAGGGCCAGGAAGGTCGGCAGCAGCAGCGTCAGGAGGCCCGCGCCGCCCGCCGTCTGGCAGCCGCCGCAGCTCTCGTCCTTGACCTCCTCCGCGCCGCCGTCGGCCTCGGCTCCCCCGTCGGGGCTCTCCCCTCCCCCGTCGCCGGGTTCGGCTCCCCCATCGGGACTCTCCCCTCCCCCGTCGCTCGTCCCGGAGTCCTCCGCCTGGGCCAGGACCTGCACCGTCAGGGTGTCCGAGGCGGTGCCTTCGCCGTCGCTGACGGTGAGGGTCAGCTCGACGGGGGTGTCGACCTCCACCTCCAGCGCGGTCAGCGTCGGGGCGACCAGGCTGGGGTCGGAGAGCGCGACGGGCGCACCGTCGGGGACGCTCCAGGTGAAGCTGAGGGCCTCGTCGAAGGGATCGGTCGAGGCGCTGCCGTCGACGAGCGCCGTCTCGCCCTCGTAGAGGCTGAGGTCGGCGCCCGCCTGCGCGACGGGCGGGAGGTTGCAGTCGGTGGCATCGGCCGCCCAGGAGGCGAAGGGCGCCTCGGCCGCGCCGTCGACGATCACCGTGAAGAGCTCCCAGCCCGGGGCCGAGGCGGCCTGGTCGGTCCCGATGCGCAGCGAGAAGCGGAGCGAGCGCCCCTCCAACGCCTCGCCCAGGTTCAAGCTCAAGGTGTCGGTCCCCGGCCAGGACGGGTTCTTGGCCGAGAAGGCCGATCGGTCGCCCAGCGGGTTGTCGGCGATCGTCGTCAGGACGTGGGTGTAGCCCGGGTCGACCCAGGCCGAGATGTCCTGCCACTCCCCGCCGTCGACGCTCAGCTCGATCACGCCGCCGTCCCAGGCGGCCGTCCGGTCGAACTCGAAGTCGTAGCGATGCTCGAGGGTGAGCACGAGGTCGGCCTCCTTGGCGGCGACGATCGCCGGGCTGATCAGCCGGCTGTCGGTCACGCCGCTGACATCCAGGCCGACCCAGCTCCCGGTCCCCTCGCCGGCATCGACCTGGGACCAGATCTCGCCGCCGTCGTCCCCTTCCACGGTCCAGCCGCCGTCGGCGACCTCGAAGCGCTCTTCGAAGGACGAGGCTGGGACCCGGTCGGACTCGCTGCGGACCCAGAGGCGCTGCTCGACCTCGGTCTCGCAGGCGGTCGGCGCCAGGACCGTCGCCGCGAGGCCGGCCGAGCCCGGCTCGACCGAGGAGCGCTCGATGCGCACCGGGAGCTCGAACACGGCGCTGCTCCAGGGATCGACCGAGGGCAGGGCATGGAGGGCCTCGGGGTCGAGCTCCAGGCCCGGCAAGGACTCCTCGATGCGGAGCTGCAGCTCGGCCCCTTCCAAGAGGGCCGATCCGCTGTTGGCCAGCTCGATCCGGACGAGGCCCAGCTCTCCTCCGTCCAGGACGCCGTCGTCGTCGCAGCTCCCCAGGCTGTCGTCCAGCGCCAGGGAGAGGATCGAGACCCGCGGGGCGAGGGCGTCGTGCTCGACCACCCCCGTCAGGGTGGTGGAATTGCGGTCCGGAGAGACGGCGCAGGAGCCCATCCCGCGTCGGGCGAAGGCCTCGGCGATGGCCAGGGCGTCGGCCTCGCTGTCGACCGCCGCGACCGCGATCAGGGCGTCGCGCAGCTCGGTGTAGGTGGGATCGCTGGCCACCAGGGCGAGGCCGCCGACCAGGATCTCGGAGACACGCTGCTGCGCCTCGATGAAGGTGCGTCCATCCGCCTCGCGGGCGGAGAGGATCGCCACCTGGGCCTCGTGCATGCTGCTGGCCCAGATCTCTCCGGCGTTGTGGACCGAGGAGTTGGCGTTGCCGCTGGGCACGACCGGGTGGCTGTCGGGCAGCGGCTCGCCGTCGCTGATGTGCCGGAAGGAGAGGGCGTTGATGGCCGGGTCGACGCTGTAGGCCACCCGGCGGATCCCGAACCAGGCCGGGTCGGTGGAGTAGCCGGCGGTGGCGTGGGTCCCGACGGCGTAGGCGCCTTCGAGGTCGTCGGCTTCGCGCAGCATCATGGACAGGGCCACGAAGTCGGCGTGGCCTTCGTTGATGGCCCCGCACTGGGTCGTGCCGCAGCCGACCAGGCGGCCCAGCAGGTAGTGCCCCCACTCGTGGGCCACCACCGTCGCGTCGAGCGAGCCGTCGACCTCGACCCCCGGGTCCCGGATCATCGTGGCCAGGACCTCCTCCTCGGTCTCCACCAGCTCGAAGAGGGTCAGCCCGTCCTCGTAGCTGACGCTGTAGACACCGATCTCGATCTCGCTGGAGCTGCCCCCCAGCGTGTTCGCTCCGGCCCCGGGGACGTTGTTGGCGATGATCACGCCGCTGGCGCCGGCATCCTGGGCCGCCTGGACCTTCTGAACGAAGGTGCAGGTCCCGCGCTCGATCAGCACGATGGCGCCGCTGACGTCGGCGTCGACGCCCAGGCAAGCCTCGGGATCGCTGCCCGGCAGCGCCAGGGGCGCCTCGATCGAAAAGGCGCTGGGTCCGAAGGCCGCCGTGTTGGTGTCCAGAGAGAGCCCCCCCGGCTCGACGTCGAGGCTCTGGGTGCTGCGGGCAGACCAGAGGTAGATCTGCATGCGTGGCGAGCTCCCGTCGGGGGGCGTGCTCATGTTGGCGTTGTTGCGGCTGCCGGAGAAGGCCCCGTCCTGGGCCTCGATCAGCAAGGGATCCGCCTCCTCCCCTCCCCGCCCGAAGTTGTCCCGCTGGGCGTTGCCGAGCGCCTCGGTGAAGCCCACATCGTAATACCAGTCGTGCAACCAATTTACGGTATAGAAGGCCTGTACGATGGCCGCGTCGGTCTGCTCGGTGTCGTCCAGGGGGCCCAGGCTGGTGTCGTAGATCCAGTCGAACTCCGCTTCGGCCGAGGTCGGGGCGCGTCGGTCCCCGTCGCTCAGGCCGTCCGGGCCGTAGTGGTCGGCGTACGCATCGGCGTTGTTGCCGTTGCTCTCGGTCGCCGGGTCCGGCAGCCAGGGGTCGGCGAGGCCGTCGGGGTTGGTGTTGAGCCCCTCGACCGACACCCGGACCGGCTCGACCGCTGCGGGCACGCGGCCGTCGGGCTCGGCGGCCGGGTTGGGGCTGAGGTCTTCGATCGGCCCGTCGAGCGGGCGCAGGTCCTCGTCGACAAAGACCCGGTAGCCGACCTCGGCGTGGACCACGAGATCCTGGTGGTCGAGGACCTCGCCGGTCTCGGCGTGGACCACCAGCCGACGGGCGAGTCCATCGACCGAGTCGGCCGGCGCGGTCCACAGCTCGACCTCCCAGGCCGGGAGGAGGCCCTGTGGACGATGCTCCCAGACCCGACGCGCCCGGGCGCGGGAGAGGCCCGACGCGGCGAGCTCGGTCCACTCGCCCCGGAGCTGGATCTCTCTAGCGCCGCTAGCCGAGACCTCGAGGGCCCGCAGCGAGGCCTGCAGCGCGGCGGTCGGACCCAGCCGGTGCTGCGCCCCCTTGCTGCCCAGGGCCAGGCCCTGCTCCACGGCGGCGCCCCAGGTCGCGGCCCGCAGCCCTCCCCGAGCGTCCAGCAGCAGGCGGACCTCGCCATCGAGCACCCGGTAGCCCTGGACCCGCGCCTGGAAGCGGGCCACGCCGCCGCCCTGGCGGAGCGGGAGCAGCTGCTCCAGCTCCAGGACCGAGCGCCCCGCGGCCGACAGCCGGGGGACCGACACGAGGCCCGCCAGGGCGGCGTCGGCGAGGGGCAGGCCTGTGGCTGGCGCCGAGGCCGACAGGGCGAGGCGGGCGCCGTCGGCCGCTGGCAGGAGCCGCGCCGCGGGCAAGGGCTGGGCGGGCGCTCCCGCAGTCGTGTCGGTCTGACCCGGAGGTGAACGGCAGGCGAAGAGGGCCAGGAGCAGGACCGCCGACACCGTCAGTCCTGGCGCTGCAGGGTCACCGACCCGGGCTCACCGCGGGTCTTCTCGATGGCGACCACGCGCCAGGTCCGGCCGCCGACCACGACCTCGCTGCCCAGGCCGACGAAGACCCCGGGGCCCTCGGTGATGGCCAGGCTGCAGATGGTCCCCGTCGCGGTGCTTCCGTCGGGCAGGGTGTAGCTGCCGGTGGTCATGTTCCCCATCGGAACCCGGTGGCCGTCCAGGTCCCCCACGGTGGTCTCGTCGATGGTCTCGGTGATGGCAGGCATGGCTGGACTCTCGGGTGATGGCGGCACGGAGGAGGGCGCGGCAGGAGGCGCGGCGCGACCGGACGCGCAGGCGGCAAGGATCAGCGCCGCCAGCGGGACACCGGTCATCAGCTACCGACGCGGATCGAGCTGTAGAAGCGCTTGACGTCAGCGATCGGCAGGTCCTTGACGTGGTGACTGCCCCAGGGGTTCTGGAAGGAGACGGTGCGCTTGTCCAGGTCGACGCTCTCGACCGGGTAGGCGTGGTTCCAGTAGACGTTGACCGCGTTGGCCTCGCGGGTGGCGGCCTCGTCCCCTTCCATGTCGGAGCGGGTCGAGCAGATGACCGGCAGCTTGTCTTCGAGGGCGAAGGCGGCCATCAGCAGGATGTCGTCCTCATCCAGGCGGGTGAAGGCGAAGTAGTTCTCGCGCTTGCCGGTCAACAGCTCGGTCGCGCCGGCGAAGTTGAAGCCGTTCTTGTTGATGTTCCCGCCGCTGATCAGCTCGTAGCTGCCCTTCTTCTGGGCGACGGCCTTCTCGATCAGCGCCGGCCAGAGCTCGTCCTTGCCGTCGGCCTTGTCGCCGACCTTGGCGTAGAGGGGGCTGTCCTGGGTCTTGACGGGCAGCCGCGCGTCCACGGTCACCACCTGCGCCCGCGCCGGCCCGTAGGCGCTGGTGCGGATGTAGAGGGTCACGTCGAAGGTGCCGTCGCCGTTGTCCTTGATGATGTCCTTGATGGCCTGGGGGTTCGCCCGGGCCACCGCGATCATGCCGGCGATCAGGTAGCAGTCGCCCAGCGAGCCCTGCTTGGCGTCGTTGGCGTTGACCTCGTGTTCGTCGCCCTGGCCCTGGACGAAGGCCGCGCCGTTCTCGAAGTCCTGGTAGCTGCTGTCCTTGTGCGTCTCGCGCAGCTGGGGCAGGGGGGCGACTTGCTGCTTGCGGTCACCGTCCTCCTCGATCGAGCCGATGTCCTGCTGGTTGATGCGGGCGTGGTCCAGGCCACGCAGCCAGCTGGGACCCCAGGTCTGCTCGCCGGCCTGCTCGACCAGGTGAGCCGCCAAGGCGCCGTTGCCCATCACGGCCTGGAGGTCGACCAGCTCTCCGATGGCGTCCTGCGCCGCGCCTCCCTGGCCCTTGGGGGCAGAGGCGGGAGAGGACTGCGGGCCGCGCTGGGCGTGGGCGAGGGACATCGTGGACTCCAGTCAGGGAGGAGATCAGGCGAGATCAGGGAAGAGGCGCCAGGGCTTGGGGATCCAGACCCAGCGCCCCTCGGTCCAGACGAGGCCGTCGTAGAGCATCCCATGCGGGCTGCCCGGCGCGACGAACTTCCAGGCTGCCCAGACGGGCTCGGGCATCAGGCGGTCCACGATGCGCCGGTAGGCACCGGGGAAGTGCTCGCTGAAGGGGGTGCGCTCGGCGAGCTGGTCCGGTCGGGCGGTCGCCAGCACGATGCGGGTCTGGTCCGGCCGGGCCACTGGCATCGGGGGCGTCGGAAAGGCCCGGCGATAGGCCGCCTCGACGTCGTCCACCCGCTCGGGCTGGAAGATGTCCTCGAAGTCCTTTCGGGTCGGCACCAGGTCGATGGCCGTCACCTGGCGATCCCGGGCCTGGGCAGGGTCCACGAAGACGGCCAGCAGCTCGATCGCCGAGGCCCGCACCGCATCCCAGTCGATCGACGGCTCGACGTCCGGGGCAAGGACGAGGTTCGGCTGACCCTGCTCGTCCATTCCAACGGCCAGGGGCTTGGTGGGGTCCAGCCGCGGGTTGACCGGCCCTTCGGGCTTCTTGGGTCGCTCGGGCTCGGACTCCTGCCCCTCCTTGCGCTTCTTCAAGGCCTCCTTCCAGACCTTCTCGAGGTCGTCGAGCACCTTGTCGGGATCGGCGGTCGGATCGGGCACGTTCACACCTCGTTCATGTAGATGGTAACGCGACCGTCCGCCCCCTTCTCGACCTTGAGCACGCCAAAGCGCGTGCCCGGGGCGAAGAGGACCTCGGACTCGGGGAAGTGCGAGGTGGGCGCGATGTCCCGGCCCCGCTTGGACTGGATGACGAAGGTGACGTTGCCGCCGAAGGCCTTGCTGGGATCCACCGCCGTGCTGAAGAAGGACTTCTCGGTAATGGTCTGACCGGGCTGGTAGTTGGCGATGACCGACTCGGGCAGGGTCGTCCCGCGGAAGACGGGGCCCTCATGCGGCGGCAGCTTGCTGAGCCCGGACGAGACCGAGCTGATGTAGCTGCCCCAGGCGTCGAGCTGCTCCTGGTTGCCCTCGCGCAGGGCCTTGTTCATGGCGTAGTAGTCCGACTTGTTGCCCTCGCTGTCCTCGCGGTGCGAGGTGTAGCCGCGCAGGGCGACCAGCTCGGCGTCGGTCATGTTGGCCAGCTCGGGGTGCTTCTGCCGCACCTCCTGCAAGACCGCCAGGTCCTCGGCGAAGCGGCTGGCCCCGTACTTCTCCTGGAAGGCCTGCAGGTCCCCGTCGGAGGCCTGGTGGGAGGTCAGGTCGACCGACTGGCCGTTGAGCTGGGTCGGCGTGCCCAGGGTCACGACCGGGGGCGGGCCCTTCCGCCAGCGCTTCGTCGACGTGTCGTAGTGCATGCCGGCGGCGTAGCGCTCTTCGAAGTCCGCCTGGGTGAACTTGCCCTTGTAGCCCGCCGCCACCGCGGCTTCGTAGTCGGACACGGCCTTGGTCTTGAGGTCGGCGGTCGAGCTGTCGGTCGTCGGCGGGGCCGTCACGTCCGGCCCCTGCGTCGAGTCGCCCTCGGTCGTGGGGGTCCGCGGGGTGGTCGAGTCCACCTCGGCCTCGTCCAGCTCCTTGGAGATGGCGTAGGCCATGACCTCGTTGCGCCAGGAGGCCGGGAAGTGCGAGGGGTCCACGTTCTGGGCCAGCCAGAGCTTCTCGGCCGAGGTCAGGTGGGCGAAGTCCTCCGCCACCGTCTCGGCCTTGATGGTCCCGTTCTGCAGGCCCTTGGCCAGGCCGCCGGCCCGCACGCTCTGGTCGGCGAAGGTCGACAGCGTGCTCTTTCCGGCGGCAGTGCCGGCGCTCTTCATCACCTTCCAGAAGATGTCGTCGGAGTCCCCGGTCCAGGTGGCCGGGTTGAGCAGGTTGCCCGTGACATCGCCCGAGACGCTGACGCCGGCCTCGACCAGCATCTGGCCGAGCAGCGAGGACTTGTCGCCCAGCATCGTCTTGACCTGGCCCGAGACCCCACCTGCGGCCTGGCTGGTCAGGAAGCCGATGATCAGCTGACTGGCGATGAGATCGCCGTCCCAGTTCTTCTCGTCGAGCAGCGCGCCGCCCAGGGCGCCGGCGAAGTCCCCCGGCATGGAGCTGAGGCTGCCCTTGAGGATGGCCTGGAGGGACTTGCTGTCCATGCCCTTGACCACGCCATCGGCCCAGGTCTCCATGAACTTGGCCTTGCCCAGCCCGGCCGTGCCCATGTCGAGCAGGGTCTTGGCCCCGTCGACCGTCATCGCCTCCCAGCCGTAGGAGTTGCCCAGCATGACGGACTTGGCGCCCATCGTCGTCAGGCCGGTGCCGAAGGCCGCGGCGCTGGCCAGCACGATCTGCGCGGTGCCCAGCGAGGTGCCCAGGTAGGCCGCCAGGGCCGGGGCCGCCGCGCCCTTGGTCAGGACGGTGGCGACCACCAGGCCGGCCACAGCGAGGCCGGTGGTGACCGCCTCGGAGACCTGGTTCTTGGACTGCTCGTAGGACTTGAAGTCGTCGTTGTAGTAGCTGAAGACCGAGTCCAGCTCCTGCTTGCTGGTCGGGTCGTTGGGGTTCTGGCGGAGGTTCTCGACCGCGGCGTCTACGTTGGACTTCTGCCAGTCCAGCTGCTCGGCGGCCTCGGACACGCCGAGGCCGCCCATCAGGTCCATCCAGGCGCCGCCCACGCCCGAGCGCTGGTACTCGTGCTTCATGTCGGCGATCTTCTGGAAGTCCGCAGGCGTCTCGGGCTTGCCGAGCATCAGGACCTCGACCTCGATCTGGTCGATGCCGGAGAGCTCGGAGAACCAGCCGCCGTGCTCGCCCAGGCCCAGATCCCGGTCGAGCTGATCGGCGGCGCCGCCGTACCTGTCCGCGTACTTCTTGCGCAGATCGGCGGCCTCGGCCTTGCTGAGGCCGTCCAGCGCCTTCTTGAGCATCTCCTCGTTGGTGCCCAGGCCGTCGGTGGCGGCCTTGATCATCAGCTCACGATCGCCCTCACCCTTGACCAGCAGCTGGTTGGCGAGCTGCGACTCGTAGTTGTCGGCGGTCTTGGGATCGCCCATCTCGGAGGTGATCATCTCCTCGATGCTGCGGCCGTACTTCTCCTTGTAGAGCTCGTTGAGCTTCTGCCGATCGGCGACCGCCTTCTCGTACTTCACCATCTTGTTGGCGTAGTCGGGGTCCTTGGGATCGGGCTTCTTCAGGTTCGGATCTTCCAGGGTGTCGAAGATCTTCTTCTCGTCGGTGCCGGCCCCGAAGAACCAGCCGCCCGTCGCGCCGATCTCCAGCTTGGCGGCCTTGACGGCGATCTCGTCGCCGGCGGAGAGGCCCAGGGCGAGGTCCTGCTCGGCCCCCGAGAAGTCTCCCTTGATGGCCGTGTCCAGGGAGTGGTCCGCCGCGGCGTTCTGGGCCTTCAGGCGGTCGACGACATCGCCGCCGTAGTCGTCGCGGAGCTGCTCGGCTCGACGGTCGCCTACGACCTGCGAGTACTTCGCGTACTCCGCCTTCAGGATGGCCCGCTGCTCTTCGGTCTTGCCCTCGAGCTTGCCGTAGACCCCGTCCTCGTCGGTGCCCATGCCGTCCATCGCGTCGAAGACCCGGATGGCGTCGGCCTTCAAGCCGCGGTGCTCCTGCGGGATGGTGTCGTCCATCAGGGCGTCGACGACGTCCAGATCGGCCCCGCCCATGTTGGCCCGGACCCGGTCGATGATCGCCTGGGCCTTGGGGTCGTCCTTGCAGCGCTCCTTGAGGGCGGCGAGGTCGGCGTCGGAGAGGGTGCGGAGCTGGGCCTCGATCGCGGCTTCGTCGTCGCCGTACCAGTTGATCGAGTTCTTGAGCGAGGCGAGGGTCGCCTCGACCTTGTTGCCGGAGAGGTGGGCGATCGCCTCGTCGACGTCGCCGCCGCCCATCTCGTCCTTGAGGTGGGCCTCCAGGCTCTTGCCCCGGTACTTGCGCGCGTAGAGCACCTTCAGCGCGGCGGCGTCGACCGAGTCCAGGCCGCGCAGCGCGTTGAAGATGGCGCTCTCGTCGGTGCCCATGCCGTCCATGGCGTTGAAGAGGGCCGTACACTTCGCCTCGAGCGCCTTCTGGGCCGCCTGGGCCGCCGCCTCGCCGGCCTTCTCGACCTCGCCGGGCATCTTGGCGATGAGCCCGTCGAGCTCCAGGCCGAAGGCCTTGACCTTCTCGGAGAGCGAGGTCTCCAGCCCCTTGCGGGCCGACTCCAGCCCTTCGCGAGCGGCGGCCTCGGCGCCCCGAGCGGCCTCCAGCAGGGGCGCCGCGAAGCCCTCAACCTGCTTCTCGACCGTCTCGGAGAGGGTCGCGAGGCCCTGCTCGATGGCGGTGGCCCGGGCGGTGATGTCGCCGGTCCACTGGTCGCCGATGCCCTTGGCGGCGCTGACCCGCCCCTGGGCGGCCTGCTGGATTGCCAGGGCCGCGTCGGCTCCGACCTGCCGGAGCTGCTCTTCGCCCCGGCCGGCCTGCTCGTCCAGCGAGGCCCGGTGCTCTTCGAAGGAGGCGTCGATGCCCTCGCGGATCTCGCGGAGCTGGGGCTCGACGGCGTTGTAGTCCGGGCGCTCGGCCGCCTGGTCGAGCAGGTCCTGCAGCGCGCCGACCTTCTCGTCGTAGACGGCGGAGAGGTTGGTCGCCGCCTCGCGCACGCTGCTCTTGAGGCCCTCGCCGGTCCGGGTCACCTGCCCGGCCTGCCGCGCGGTCGTCTCGCGGACGGAGGTGGTCGCCGTCTGCTGCTCGGCCTCGAGCGCGGCGTTGCCCTGGGTCTTCAGCTCGCCCAGGGTCGTCTCGGCCTGGGTCCCGTCGCCGGTCGCCTTCTGGCGGGCCTGGGCCACCGAGGCCTTGATCTGCCCGTCGGCCTGGGCCTTCTTCTGGGCCATCGACCGGTAGACCGGCGCCAGGGTGCTGGTGATGAGCAGCTCGGCCGTGACGACCTGCTTGCCGAACTCGACGGCCTTTGCCTGGGCCATCGGCTTCATGTTGGCGCCGAGCTGCTTGCCCATCGTCTCGGCCGCCTGGGCCTTGGCCTTGTTGGCCAGCCGGACCAGCGGGTCGCCACCGGCCGCGCGGAAGCCCGCGGCCAGCTCGGTGCCCTTGGCGATGGCGAGCTTGCTCTTGTCATCGCCCACGGTCATCACGGCGACCGCCTGGTCGGCCACGACCTTGAGCAGGGGGTCGCGCATCTCGTCGCGCACGATGTCCACCTGGGCCTTGGCCTCGGTGAAGGTCGTGTTGAGGGTCTCGAGGTGGGTGGTCTCGGCCCCGTTCAGCAGGTTGGTCGCCGACTCCTTGCTGGTGTTGATCTGCGCCAGCGAGCTCTCGCTGAGGCTGTCGATGCGCCCCTTGGCCTCGGCGATGGCGCCGGTGACGCTGAGCTCGGCGGCGCTGCCCGCGCCCGTGACCACCCCGCTGGCGGCGGCGATGGCCGTGTCCAGCCGACCCTCGATGCCCCGGGACAGCTCCACCAGCTCGGACTGGCGTCGCCTGGCCTCTTCGGAGATCTCCCTCACCTCGGCGGCGATCTTCTCGAAGTTCGCCCGGACGGTCAGGCCGGTGCGCCGCTTGGACTCCTCGTCGGCCTTCTTGTCGACCTTGGGGGGCGAGGGCACCCGCAGGCTTCGGATCGGGGCCGGCTCGACCGGCCCGTGCAAGGGCACGTCGACATCGGTCGGGGCCAGCGAGGGCCCTCCCCCTTCGCCGCCGGGCTGCTCGTCGCCACCTTCGCCCATCGGCGGAGGGGGCGCCTGGGTGGTGGGGGCCTCTTCGTCGCCTTCGCCCTCCCCTTCTTCGTCGCCCTCGCCGTCGTCTTCGCCGTCCTGGTCCTCGTCCTTCTCTTCTTCTTCCTCCTGGCCTTCTTCCTCCTCTTCTTCCTCTTCCTCTTCGTCCAGGCCCAGGGCGCCTTCTTCGTCCTGCTCCTCCTCCTGCTCTTCGCCGTCGAGCTGCTGGTCTTCGTCTTCACCGACCTCTTCATCGACGCTGAGGCCCTCCTCGTCGGTCGAGGCGGCCAGCGGGTCCTGCTCCCGCATCACCAGGCCCGCCTCGGAGCCCGACTCGGAGCCGCCGCTGCTGTCGACGCCGGCCTCCGCCGAGGGACCAAGGCCCTGGGAAGCGGCGTCGAGTCCGTCGACGTCCCGAGCGTCGAGCTGGAAGGGCAGGTCGGCGCCGAGCTCGGGCCCGTCGAGGGTCGCTGGATCGCTGTCGAGGCGCCCGCGCACGAAGTCGGCCGCGACGGCGACCGCCTCGCGCTCGGTGGCGTCGCCGGGGGAGGAGACGGCCACATCGCCCTCGACCCCGCTGGCGCTGCCGGTGCGACCTTCGAGGTGCTGCACGACGTGGGTCACCTCGTGGGCGATCAGCTCGTCGCCCTGGGGCGTGCCCGGCCGGTACTGGCCTCGGTTGAAGACGATGTCCGTGCCGGTTGTGAAGGCGTAGGCGGCGACCGCCTCGGCCGCTCCGGCGGCGGCGGCGTCGGTGTGCACCCGGACGGCGCCGAGGTCCTTGCCGAAGACTCGCTCCAGGCGCTGGCGGAGCGCGTCGGGCAGGGGTTGACCGGAGCGGTTGAGGGCGCGCTCGACCAGGGTGGAGGAGGCCGGCGCCCCGGCCCCCGGCCCGCCCTGCTGCGCGCGACGCATGATCTGCGCGACCTCGCTGCTGCTGGTGCCCACCCGGCCCATGGCCGGATCGATGCCCGCCAGCCCGACCGCCAGATCGGCCGCCACGAGGCCACCGAAGGAGCCCAGCTCGGTGTCCGGACCCAGCGCTGCCGCCGTGATGACCCCGTTGCCCAGCAGCCCATGCAGGCGATCGGACACCACGACGTCCGCAGAGACCTGGTCTTCGGCCATCAGGCCGCTGAGCGGCTGGACCCGCTGCTCGTGCACCGAAGCAGAGGGCCGGGGTCGGTGAAGGAGCTGGCTATCGTCGGGGTTCGAGCTTCGGTTCACCGCTGGTCCCAGGTCGACGGGGTCCACATGCTTCCGCGCGAGGCTCACGCCGACGCGGACCCCGCGATCATGCCGGCAGAGCCTGCAAAGGTCAAGCCTGTGGCGAGGAGTTCACACGGATTGGAGACCGCGCTCGACCCGGGCCAGGAAGACCACCTGCTGGCTGCGCTCCCGCGGTCTGGGCAGGGCCCACTCCTCGGCCACCAGCCTCGGCTCGATGGCCTCGACCGAGCTGAAGCCCAGGCCTCGCAGCTCCTCGACGATGTCGGCCCGACCGCGCTCGTCGCGCACGAAGCCCTGGCCCCCCGTGAAGGCGGCCATCAGGCGACCGAGCAGCCGACCCACCCGGCCCGGCGGTGCCTGCTCGACGGCGGGCACGAGGTCGAAGACGAAGCTGCCTCCTCCGCGGGCGGCGAGCAGCGCCTGGACGCGGGACCAGAGCGCCCGCTGCGCCGAAGCGGAGAGGTACATGCAGAGCCCCTCGGCGGTCACGACCAGCGGGGAGCCCGGCGGGGCCTGGGCCGCCAGCGCCGCGTCGTCGAGCCGAGGATCTCCCAGATCCAGCCCGACCCTGCGCAGGTTGCCCCGCTCCAGCACCGCGCGGCCCTGGGGCGAGCGGGCCAGGAGCTCCTCCTTGAGCTTCACCACCTCGGGCACATCCAGCTCCACGACCTGGACCCGCGGGTCGTCGCTGAGCAGCACACCCCGGCGGGAGAGGCCCGCGGCCAGCTCCATCACGGCTTGCGCCCCCAGCCGCTCCAGGATGCGGTCGAAGAGGACCTGCCGGTGGAGGATCGAGACGGCCAGCGAGGGCACCCCCGGCTGAACGAGCCGCCCCAGGCCGACGAAGAGGCTGGTGAGCCAGAAGACCACCCGCCCCGGACCACCGTCGTAGAGCGAGGCGTGGGCGAGCCCACCCCAGCGGGCGACCTGCGAGGTGTAGATGGCGGTGACTCCGAGCCCCCCGCCGGGCTGGCTCACCGGGCGTACTCGGTGGCCATGGCTTTCTTGCGGGAGCGCAGGTAGCGGCTGCGCTTGAGGCTGCTGGCCCGGTCGTAGAGGGTCGAGCCCTGGAGGTGGTCGAGCTCGTGCTGGAGCACGATCGCGGGCCAGTCCTCGAAGTCCTGCCGCTTCGGCTCGCCCTGCGGGAGCCACTCCATGGTGATGCGGAGGTGGCGCTTGACCCGGACGACGATCTCGGGCACGGAGAGGCACTGCTCGTCGCCCTCGATCATCTCCTTGCTGCGCTCGACGATGACCGGGTTGACCATCAGGTACAGGGTCCGGCCCTCGTCCTCTTCGCCGGCGCCGGGATCGCAGACGATCATGCGCCGCAGATCCCCGACCTGCGGCGCCGCCAGGCCCACGCCCGGGGCGGCGTACATGGTCTCGGCCATGTCGGAGAGGCGCTGCTGCAACGCCGGTCCGAGCTCGTCCGGACGCACCGGTCGCGCGTTCTGCGAGAGGATGGGGTGCGGTGCTTCGAGGATCTCCAGGATCGCCATGTTGCCCTCTGAGCAGACGTAGATAGCCCGTTGTCCCCGAAGTGGTCGAGTCACTTCGAGCTCTCCTCCTCCCAGCATGGGGCCCACCATGGCCTTCGGCAAGATCCCCCGCTTCAGCCCCAGCTTCACCGTGCGCGAGGCGCTGCTCTCGGCCCGCCACCTCGCCGGCACGGAGCGCGACGCCCAGGCGGTCGAGCGCTTCGAGCGCGAGTTCCGCAGCTACATCGGCGCCCGGCACGCGGTGATGGTGCCCAGCGCGCGCTACGGCCTGTACCTGCTGCTGGAGGCCTTCGGCGTCGGGCAGGGCGACGAGGTGGTCCTGCCGGCGCTGACCTACTTCGCGGTCCCCGCGATGGTGCCGCTGCTGGGCGCGCGGCCGGTCTTCGCCGACGTCGGGCTCCGCTCGCATGTGCTGGACCCGGCGGCCTTCGAGGCGGCCATCAGCCCTCGGACCAAGGCGGTGGTGCCGACGCACCTGTTCGGGACCCCCTGCGACATGGACGCCATCCGCGAGATCGCCCGCCGCCGAGGGGTTGCGGTGATCGAAGACTGCGCCCAGTCGACCGGCGCCCGCTACAAGGGGGTCCGGGTCGGCAACCTGGGCGACGCGGCCTACTACACCTTCGGCCTGACCAAGAACATGACCACCCTGTCCGGGGCCATGATCACGACGGACCGGGACGAGGTGGCCGAGCGCATCCGGGCGACCATCCAGGCCGGCGGCCCCACCCCCCGCAAGAAGCTGGCCAAGGAGGCCGTCACCGGCCTGGCGATGGTGGTCGCCACCCACCCCTGGGTCTACTGGGCGACGGTGCACCCCGCCGTGGTCCTGGGCAACAAGCTCGGCCAGGACCCCATCCACGAGCGCTTCGGCGAGGCCGAGGTGCGCTACGACAAGCTGCCCTCCTCCTACTCCAGGTCCAGCCGGGCGCGGGCGGTCCAGGCCGAGATCGGCCTCTCCCAGCTCAACCGGCTGGAGGCCCTCAACGGAGCCCGGATCCGCAACGGCCGCAAGCTGGACCAGGGCCTCGCCCACATCCCCGGCCTGACGGTCCCGACCTACCCCGAGGGGGCCGAGCCGATCTACATGAGCTTCGTGGTCCACCACGCGCGCCGGGACGAGCTCGCCCGCGCGCTGCGGGCCCGCGGAGTGGACACCACCGTAGGCTACATGAGCGACTGCTCGGACAGCCCCCTCTTTCCGGAGTACCGGGCGGAGTGCCCCAACGCCTCGCGCGCCCACGCAGAGCTGCTGCACATCCCCGTGCACCCCAACCTCAACGAGCGGGACGTGGCCCATATGATCGAGGCGACCCGGCAGGCCTGCCTGGAGATTGGGGCCTGACGAGGCGCGGATCTGAGCTAGAATGCGCCCAACCCACGCCAAGGGCGCCCCCCATGCTCCGCTTCACCGCCCGCAACTACGCCCGGATCGCCCAGGCCGCCGTGACCCGACGGGTGCCGGTCTACGCGCACTGGGGCATCACGCACCGCTGCAACCTGACCTGCAAGATGTGCGGGATCTGGCGCTACGGGGACGAGAACGAAGAGCTCGCGGTCGCCGAGATCCAGCAGATGGCCGAGAAGATGGCCCGGCTCGGCGTGGTCCAGCTCAGCATCGGCGGGGGCGAGCCCTTCGCCAGCAAGCACCTCGAGGCGGCGGTCGAGGCCTTCCTGGGCCAGGGGCTGAACCTGCGGGTGCTGACCAACGGAGTGCCCGAGGGCAACGGCCGCAACGTGGTCCAGGGGCGCGACTACCTCGCCCGGATCGACCGCTGCATGGACCTGGGCCTGAAGAACTTCAGCATCAGCCTGGACAGCCTCTACCCGGCGCGCTTCGACTACATCTGCGAGGCCGAGGGCGCCTGGGACGCCGCGGTGCGCACGATGACCCAGGTCAGCTCCCGGCTGTACGACACGCCCGGAGCGATGCCGACCATCAACTGCGTGGTCAGCAACCTGAACCTGGAAGAGCTGCCCGACATCGTCCGCTTCGCCAGCGACATCGGCTTCGCCGTCAGCTTCCTGCCGGTCGAGCTGCTGGGCGACCCCAAGGAGGGCGTGCGCAACTGGGAGGCGCGCTTCATCCGCTACCGCCCCGAGATGGGCATCGGCTCGGCCGAGGGGGCCAGCCAGGTGCGGGCCCGCATCGATCGGGCCTACGACCAGCTCCTGGCCATGAAGGCGGACGGGGCGCCGATCCTGAACAGCACGCCCTACCTGGAAGCCAGCCGGATGTACCTGAAGACCGGGCGGTTCCCGCCCGAGGGCTGCGACGCCGGTCGGCTCTACTTCAGCGTGGCTCCAAACGGGCAGTTCACCATCTGCCACCGCACGGTGCATCAGCACCTGGACTTCCTGGACCCCGGCTTCGAGGAGTACTTCCACAGCGAGCTGTACGAGCGGCGGCGAAAGCTGGAGGCGGCCTCCTGCGAGGGCTGCATGCGGGCCTGCTGGATCGACACCAGCAGCATGTTCCGCACCATGGAGGGCTTCTTCGAGACGGCCAAGCTGACCCTGAAGCGACGCAGCGGCGCACCGCTGACCTTCGAGCAGGCCCGCGAGCGCTGGGCGCGGGTCGACCAGGCCCCGATCGTGCCTGAGGGTGCCCAGCCTGAGGCCGCCGCCAAGTAAGGCCGTTAGCGGGGCGGCATGAGCACCCTCCCGCAGAACGCCTCGCTCCACCAGCTCGTCCTGGCTGGGGCCTCGATCACCGAGATCGCCTCCTTCCTCGACGGCCTCGACCACCCCGGGCGCCTGGCCCAGGTCGACGGGTCGCCCCGAGCGATGCAGCCCAAGCTCTTCGCCCTGGCCAAGGCCTCCCCTCCCCTCAGCCTGGACTGTTTCGTCCCCGCGGCGATCCCGGCCGGGCGCCCCGTGGTGCACCACGGCTGGAACAGCCTCCCCCTGCCCGCCTTCGGGCGCCGCTTCAAGAAGCCGATGGTGCGTCACGCGGCCCACCCCGACCGGCTCTTCGGCTACAACGACTCGCCCTTCACGCCGCTCATCGGGCCCGGCTACTTCCTGCACACGGGCACGGCGCACGAGCCTGGCTGGTCGGAGCGGGGGGCGACAGTGATCGACTATCACCAGATCCCCGACCACGAGGTGCCAGCAGGCTGGCCCCGGGTGGTGCCCAACAGCCGGGGGCTGCAGTTCTTCGTCTACAACAAGACCCGCGACTTCATGCGGCGGGTCAGCCGCCACCTGACCATCGGGGCCGCCTTTCGCGGGGACAAGATGCTGGGCGCCTACTTCATGCTGCTGCGCGAGGACGCCTGATCACCAGCCCTGGTTCAGGGCGTACAGATCGTCCAGGGCCGTCACATTGCCGACCAGGTGGCCGTTCCAGTCCAGCTCCCAGACGATCGCTCCGTCGGTATCCAGCTCCAGGATGGCGCCGTCGGTGCCGACTGTGACCATGGTGTTGCCATTGTCCAGCCGCAGGGCGCCGCCGGCGTACTGTGCATAATACTCCGAGGACAGATCGACCTTCCAGATCTGGCGCAGGGTCTCGGCCGCATCGTCGACCTCGTACTCACGGATGAACTGGCGATTGCGGACGCCGGGCTGGTGGGTCGAGACCAGCAGCGTGCCCGCGGCGGTCCAGTTCGGATAGTGCTGGAGCTCGAAGACCGTCTGGTCGGGGTCGAAGGCGTAGCTGCCCGGCACCTGGCCGAAGTGGTGGAGCAGCTCGCCGCTGTCGAGATCGACCTCGACGACCGTGCTGGTCTCGAACATCGAGTAGAGCAGGCTGTTGCGCTCCGGATTGTAGACGATGGCGTTGGGCGCGCAGGCCCAGTAGGCGCGGCTGAAAGGCTCCATCCAGGGGTAGCAGCTCCAGATGCGGTCACGATCGCCTTCGGGCGAGAGGCGCTCGATGTGGAATTCGTAGCCGGACTCGGCGTAATCGAAGACGAAGCCGCCGTCGGGGAGCTCGGCCCAGGCGAGGCCGAAGCCGTCGATGAAGGTCTCCTCCTGCTGCTCCAGGTCCAGGGTGAGGCGCTTGATGGAGGGCTCCACGCCCCCGGTGAAGACGTAGACGGTCGCGGCCTCGTAGACGAGGTGGCTGCCGTCGAGCGAGGGGCGGGGCTGCCAGGTCAGGCGGCTGTCGTCGACCGACTCGTACCAGACGACCCGGCCCTGCCGGTCCAGGATGAGCACGTAGAAGGGGCCGTAGAAGTTGGAGCGGCCGACGTCCACGGCGGTCAGCAGGTAGCGCTGGGTGCTGCTGGCGGCCGGATCCCACTGGACGAAGTCGGGGACCACGAGGTCGGCGGGGAGCTCGGCGGTGCTGCCCTCGACCAGCGGACCGGTGATCGCCTCGCTGCCGCGCTCCAGGCTGAGGCTGACCGAGACGGGGGTCTCGGGCGGAACCCCCAGCAGCACCTCGCGCTGCTCTCCGGGCTCGAGGGCCCGCGACGGCGTGGTGATGACCTGGTCCTCGAAGCTGAAGGTCAGCCAGCTCTGCTCGACGGGCTGCTCTTGCGTCCAGCGGGCCACGAGCAGGGTGTTGATCTCGGGGTGCAGCTCCAGGCTCAGCTCGGGGATCTCCAGCGGCTCGCTGCCTCCCCCGTCGCTGCCTCCCCCGTCGCTGCCTCCCCCGTCGGAGAGGCCCCCGTCGCTGGCCCCCCCGTCGCCGGAGTCCGCGGGGTCCACGCTGGCCGGATCGCAGGAGCAGAGGAGGGCGAGCAGCAGCACGCTCACTCTCCGTACAGGGAGGTCCGCGCCGTCATGAAGCCGAAGGCGTAGCCAAGCTCGGTGTTGAGCGAGAAGCTGCGCGTCAGATCGGGGGAGACCCGGTCGATCTGCCCGGCGACCGACCAGGTCACCAGGGTGTCGCCGTCGTCCAGCCGGTCCACATCGCCCAGCACGAAGCTGTTGAGCGGCGGGTCGGGCTCGAAGCGCCAGACCTCGGTCGCCGTCTGGGCGGCGACGTCGAGCTGATACTCGACCACCCGGCTCTTGTTGTTGGCGAGGCCGGCGTTGTCGAAGACCAGCAGGCGGTCGTCGAAGACCTTGAACTGGTGCTCGTGCTTGAAGCTGACGCCGTCGATCTCGAAGGTGCCCGCTTCACCGCCGACCGCCCACTCGCAGGCTCCGCTGGCCCGGTCGATCTTCACGATGCTGCTGAAGTTGCGGATGCTGATGTAGTAGGCGGACTCGTCGTCGGCGACGTTGAGCGCGTTGACGAAGGTCCAGCCGAGGGCGGGCTCGTCACCGGGCGTGATCTCGGGATCGAAGCAGTCCCAGGCGCTCCAGACGGTGGTCTGGGTGCCATCGGGCGCGATCTCGACCAGCTTGTCGCCGCGGATGTCGACCCCGTCGCTGCCCGGGCGATACTCGACGACGATGGCGGTCAGGGTGCCGTCGACGAGCTCGACGAAGTCGTGGGCCAGCAGGGGGACGGAGATGGTCTCGACCTGGGTGCCGTCCCAGCTCACCTTGACCAGCTCAGAGTCGGCCGACGGGTCGCCCGAGACGCTGGCGGCATTGTAGATGACGCCGCTACCGTCGCGCAGGTGCCGGGCCCGGTAGACGTCCAGGGGACGCTCTTCGGGCCAGGCCCAGGTGATGACGCCGTCGGGAGAGAGCAGCACCGGACCGGTGAAGGCGCCGATCAGCGGGACCATCATCCACTGGTCGTTGCCCTCGCCGCTGACCAGCGTGGTTGGCAGGCCTCCGTCCAGGTAGCCGGTGGTCAGGGTCTGGGCCTCGCACTCCGACGAGCCGCCCTCGGACTCGGTCAGGATCTGGAAGCTGACCTCGCTCTCGGGCTTCAGGCCTCGGAGGACCAGCTGGTGGTCCTCGGACGAGGGGGTGGAGCGGGTCTCGAAGGAGAGCCCCCCCGCCTCGACCGCGATGCGGGCCGTCGCCTCGGTGGAGGTGCGGAAGGTCACGGTCGCGACGGTGGGCATGACCTCGCTGAGCTGGACCTGGACGTCCTCGCACTCGGCCAGCGAACCCTTCCCAGCGGTGCACGCCAGGGCGAGCAGTAGGAGCATGGACATCAGCCCTCCTCGGTCTGGACGACGGAGAGGAAGACGGGGGCGGGGTTGTAGCAGCGGCCGCAGAAGAGGGCGAGCAGCCAGGTGCCTTCGCCGTCAAAGCCGGTGAAGGCGCCGTCGGCGCCGGTCGCCTCGCTGAGGTCGGCCACGGTCCCGCCCGGCAGCTCCAGGGTGTAGCTGCGGTCCATGATGATCTCCAGATCGAGGAACTGGCCCTGCAGCTCTTCGGGGGTCTTGCCCTCGTAGAAGGCCACCATCAGCCGATCGATGCTGGAGAGCTCGAGCGGCGCCTGGATTCCGTCGTGGGTCAGGGCAGACCAGTCGACAATCCAGGGAGCCGAAGCGGGCACCGTCAGGGGGGTGAGATCGGTGAGCGTGGCGGAGAAGTCCAACAGTCCGCACGAGGCCGGCACGTCGACCTGGGTGTTGTCGCTGTCCAGGCTGGGCTGGAGGAAGGTGATCACCTTGGCGTTGATGCCGGGCTCGAGGCCCACGGTCAGCATCAGCATGTAGGTGCCGCCGTCGGCGACGTACTCGCTGGGCACGTCGATCGGCGTACCGAAGAAGCTGAACTCCGAGAGCTGCACGCAGGTGTCGCTGTGGTTGGTGTTGTGCTCGACGTAGCCGTCGATGTCCGCCTGGAGCAGGGAGTTGACGGAGATGCCCTCCTCGACATCGGCCTGGGTCTTGTAGGGAAAGCGCGCGAGGCCGATGTTGTCGATGTCGAGCACGGGATCGATGTCGTGGCACTGGATGTCGCTGGTGGCCTGATCCCAGCAGATGGTGACATCCTGTCCGCTGACGGTGGTGATCGAGGGGACCGAGACATCGCCCTCGTAGCGGAAGTTGTTCTCGTCGAAGAGCTGGACGTTGGCTTCGGGCTCGCCGGTGTCGCCCTTGTCGCCGCAGGCGAGAGGCAGGAGGAGCAGGCTCAGCAGCATGGGAGACTCCAGGGGGACAAGAGGATCAGTAGGGGAGGGTGGCGTCCTGCCAGCTGTAGTCGAAGGCGCCCGACTTCTCGTCGTAGGCGGCGTAGCTGACGGGGTTCCAGCCCGAGGCGTCGTCGTAGCGCATCAGGACCGGCGCGTGGCCGAAGTATTCGGCGACGTAGCCGTAGCCGCGGGCGGTGCCCGTCAGCGCGGCGCGCGCGGCCTTGCCCCAGCCGATGGCGTCGCAGGCGCCGTCCACATCGGTCTGCACCTCCACCGTGCCGGCGGTGACGTCGAAGGCCCAGTCGCACTCGTCGCAGTCGGATCGCAGGGCCGCCCCCTCCAGGGGGTAGCTGAGCTGGCAGATCACGTCGCCGCGGCCCTCGTCGGCGAGGAAGGCGAGGACTTCGGTCCCCATGTAGCTGTCGTGGACCACCGCCGTCCCGCTGAACTCCAGGGTCCCCAGGTCCGCATCGGTGTCGGTGTCGGTGTCCGTGTCCGTGTCCGTGTCCGTGTCCGTGTCCGTGTCGGTATCCGTGTCGGTGTCCGTGTCGGTGTCCGTGTCGGTGTCCGTCTCTTCGCCGGTGTCGGTGTCCTTGTCGCCACAGGCCAGGGGGAGGAGCAGCATCAGGGTCAGAACGGTCACGGAGACTCCTTTCGGGGCAGGGTGAAGCGCACCATACCGTCCCATCGGCCAAGGCGCAGCAAGGAGGTTGCGAAGGAATGCGCCTTGATCTCCTCCCGCCATCGGCTACGAGCACGGGTCCACATTGGAAGCCTCCTGACTCCGCCCTCACCCTCCTCGGCCCCCCGTCGGACCTCGCCCGCAGCGGTCGTGGCGGCCATTTTCCGCCGCGAGCTCTTCGGGGCTTTCGACAGCCCGCTGGCGTGGATCGTCATCCCGACCTTCCTCTGCCTCGTCGCGGGCTTCTCGCTGGGCTTCCAGGACCTGCTCGCCGAGGGGCAGGCGACGATGCGGCCCGTCTTCTTCTGGTGCGGCATCAGCTACCTCCTGCTGATCCCGGCGCTGACGATGCGGCTCTTCGCCGAGGAGCGCCGCAGCGGCAGCCTGGAGCTGCTGGCGACCCTGCCGATCACCGAGCCGCAGATGGTCCTCGGCAAGTACCTCGCCGCGCTCGCCCTGGTCGGCCTCGCGCTGGCCCTCACCCTCCCCTACCCCCTGGTCCTGGCCTCCCTCGGAGACCTGGACTGGGGCCCCGTCGTCGGGGGATACCTCGGTGTCTTCCTGCTGGGAGCCTCCTTCTGTGCGATCGGGACTGCTGCCAGCGCAGTGACCGGCAACCAGGTCGTCGCCTTCCTGCTGGCGCTGCTGATCTGCCTGGTGCCCTTCGTCTCGGGCTTCGCCCTGGGCCGGGTCCCCCCGGCGCTGCTCCCCATCGTGCAGCACATCAGCTTCGAGACCCACGTCGGCGACCTCGCTCGCGGGGTGATCGACACCCGGAACCTGGTGTTCTACGGCTCGGTCGTCGCGCTCTTCCTCCACCTCGCGGTCTTCAGCCTTCAACGGCGGCGGCTGAGCTGAAGCCATGGACACCCGCCGCGCACTCCTCCTCGACTCCTGGGCCCAGCTCCTGCTGGTCGTCGCGGTTGTCGTGCTGGCCAACACCCTGGCCGCGCGCAGCTTCAGCCGGCTGGACCTGACCCAGGACAAGGTCTACAGCCTGGACATCCGCAGCCGGGAGATCATCGGCAAGCTGGAGAGGCCCCTGGCGGCTCGGGTCTACTTCACCGGCGGCCTGCAGGCCCCGTACAACACCAACCAGCAGGTCGTGGTCGACACCCTCAGCGACCTCGCCGCCTACGCCAAGGGCAGGATGGAGGTCAGCGTCGTCGACCCCACGGGCGTCCCCGAGCTGGAGGCCGAGGCCCGCCGCTTCGGGGTCACGCCGATCCAGTACCGCTTCGACAGCGCCACCGTCAAGGAGCTGCGCACCGTCTACATGGGCGTGGCCCTGGTCTACGGCGAGCGCCAGGACGTGCTCCCGGCGATCACCCAGACCCAGACCTTGGAGTACGACCTGGTCCGCTCGATCCGCGGGCTGCTGGACAAGGACGAGCGCCGGGTGGTCGGCTGGACCACGGGCCACGGCGAGCCCGAGCTGACCCAGGAGTCCGGGCCGCTGGCCACCCTGCGGCAGAGGCTGCTGGAGCGCTACGATCTGCGGGTCGTGCCCCTGGGGGGAGCCGGCAGCGTGCCCGAGGACGTCAGCGCCCTGCTGGTGGTCGGACCGCAGCGGCCGCTCAGCGATCGGGCCCTCTACCAGCTCGATCAGCACCTGATGCGCGGCGGCGGGCTGGCGGTCTTCCTCTCCAACCTCAAGCCCGACCTGCGGACGATGCGGCCCCTGCGGGTGCTGCACGGGATGGAGGGGCTGCTGGCCCACCACCATGTGCAGGCCAACCGCGACCTGATCATCGATCGCCAGCGCAACGGCATGATGAACCTGCCGGTCCGACAGGGGGATCAGCTGGCCCTGGTGCCCGTGAACACGCCGCTGATCCCGCGGACCCAGGAGCTGGACCGCGACAACCTGGTCGTTCGGGACCTGGACAGCATGCTCTTCCCCTTCGCCAGCTCGGTGGAGCTGGCCGACCCGCTGCCGCCCGAGGTGGTCGGCACCGTGCTCGCGCGCAGCCACGAGGGCTCGGGGCGCCTGGCGGGCTTGCGCACCCTGGCGCCCGAGGCGCTGCGCTCCCCGCTCTCCAGCGAGCAGACCGGCTCCTTCCCGCTGCTGGTGAGCCTGCGGGGCAGCTTCCAGAGCGCCTACGCCCAGGCCGCTCCTCCGGACGCCGATCCGTCCATGGCCGCCACCAGCGAGAGCCCGACTGAGGCCCCCCAGATCCGCAGCGGCGCCGACGCCCGGCTGGTCGTCGCGGGATCGGCCGACTTCGTGCCCAACCACGTGCTCTTCATGCAGAACCTCGTCGACTGGATGGTCGAGGACGGCAGCCTGATCGCCATCCGCTCGAAGAGCGTGCAGCAGCCCACGCTGCGGCCCCTGGCCGAGGGCGAGCTGGGCCGCACCCGTGCCCTGATCGTGGGCGGCGGGCTGCTCCCCCTGGCGCTGCTGGGGCTGATCCGGCTGCTGAGCAAGCGCCGCTTCGCCTCCTTCCACCAGGGTGGCGAGGAGCCGCGCCCATGAAGCCCTCCGCACGAACCTGGGCGCTCCTGGCGCTGACCCTGCTGCTCGTCGTGGCCAACCTCTGGGTCCGCCGAAGCCCCGAGGGTGACACCACCCCCACCCTCCCGGCCATCGCGCTCGACCAGGCTCGCCGCATCGAGCTCTCGGACTCGGTCGAGAAGCTGGTCCTGGAGCGGGTCGACGAGGCCGGCTGGAGGATCGTGGCGCCAGTCTCCGCGCCCGCCGATCAGCCGACCGTGGACGCCCTGCTGGAGGTCTTTTCCCAGCCGCTGCCCATGGATGTGCGGGTCGACGAGGGCAACCTGGACACCTACGGGCTCGAGCCGGGCAAAGGCGTGGTCGTCGAGCTCTGGGCCCAGGGCGAGGCGCCCGTGGCCAGCCTGACCATCGGCGCCGACGCGCCCGGGGGCAGCAGCTTCGTCCGCCTGAGCGGCAGCGAGGCGATCTACCGCGCGCGGGTCGGCGGCCGCGAGTCCTACTCGGCCAACGTCAGCCACTGGCGGAACCGGGATCTGCTGCGCTTCGAGCGTCCGGACGTGGTCTCGATGCGCTGGGAGCAGGACCAGCGCGATCCCATCCTGCTGGAGCGCCCCCCGGTCGGCCTGGACCAGCTCGGCCCCTGGGCGCTGGAGCCGGCCGCCCCCTGGCCGCTGGACCAGGGTTTTCTCGACGCCGTGGTCGACCGACTGGTCGGGATGCGCGCCGAGGAGGTCCTGACCTCTGACTTCGCAGGCGGCTTCGATCCGCCGGTGGTGCGGGTTCGCTTCCAGCTCCGCGATGGTCGGACGCCGGTCCTGGAGCTGGGCCGCCGTGCCCACGCCGAGGCGGCTTTCGTGCGCATCGAGGGCGAGGACGCCGTCTTCCGCGTGCCCCGGCGCGACATCCTGGCCTTGCTGGCCGAGCGCGACGATCTCCGCGAGCGCAGGCTGCTCAGCTTCGCGCCCGAGGACCTCGACACCATGAGCTGGGAGGAGGGCGGCCAGCAGCGGATCGTGCGGCAGCTGCCATCCGAAGGCCGCTGGGAGTCCCTCAGCCCCGCCGGACGAGAGCTGGACGTGGAGAGGCTGAACCTGGTCAGCCGCGCGCTGGCCGAGCTGCGAGGCGACCGCGTGCTCGAAGGGCTCAGCCCCGCCGAGGCCGGCCTCTCGACGCCCACCGCGCGGCTGGTCCTGACGATGATCGACGGCCGCAGCCTCTCCCTGGAGATCGGCGCGGCCCTGCCCGATCGAGCCGAGAGCCCCGCCCGCGCGGTGCGGGCCAGCGGACGCCCCGAGGTCATGGAGCTGCGCGAGGTGCTGATCGAGAGGCTGCGCACGTCCTTCCCGGCCCCTTGATCCGACTTTTTTCCTCTACGAGCCGAATGGGTTGCGCCGACGGTCGTCCATCCAGCGCCGCCGGTCGACTCCGGCGCAGCACCGGAGGATCTCATGGCTCACACGGCGATCGCCTTCCTCATCCCCTCTCTCCTGGCCTTCCTCAGCGCCCCCGCGGCGGCGTCGAGCCAGGAGGCGACCCTGCTGGACGGTCCTTTCGGGTCCGAGGTCGGTGAGCAGCTGGACAGCGGCGATGCCCCCGCAGCCAGCAACGACCGCGCTGACCGCCGCGGTGCAGCGGTGAAGGGGCGAGGCGGCGCGAGCGGCTCCCGTCCGGCAGCCAAGGCGGCCCCGGCGGCCCGGAAGAGCAGCGCGGCGCCGGCTCGCAGCACCGCTGCTCCGGCTCGCAGCACCGCGGCCCCGGCCGCGAAGAAGAGCACCGCTGCTCCGGCTCGCAGCACCGCGGCCCCGGCCGCGAAGAAGAGCACCGCGGCCCCGGCTCGCAGCACCCCGGCCCCGGCCGCGCAGCGGAGCACCGCGGCCCCGGCCGCGCAGAAGCGCACTATCTCGCGCGCCTCCCAGGCTCGTGAGGGCCAAGGCAGCCAGGGCACCCGGCCGGGCAACGGCCAGGGCCAGGGCGGCGACCGGAACGGCCAGAACCAGGGCGGCGACCGGAACGGCCAGAACCAGGGCGGCGCGCGCGACGGTCAGGGTCAGCATCAGCGGCCCGATCAAGCCCAGAGCCCGCGCGCCGGCAACTCCCACGTCCGGCCGTCCAGCTCGGGCGGACGCCCGCCGGCCCACGCGTCCAACGGCGGCAAGCCCCGTCCCCCCCGCCACGTCGTCCACCAGCGAGCCGGCCTCCCCAGCCGCTGGGCCCCCAGCTACCACCGCTACCACCTGCGTGGCGTGCCTCATCACAGCCCCCGCTACTGGGCCACGGGCATCTTCATCTACAACCCGCCTCCGGCCCGCCACCGCGTCGTGGTGAAGGACAGCTCGGGCCAGCGGATCAAGAACGCCGAGCCCACCCGCGCGGTCGACCGCAACCGCAGCCTCGCCCTGGGCGTGCGCGGTGGCACCTACGCCAGCGGCTACGAGAAGGCCGGTGGCTACGGCGACATGGGGCTGGGCCTGGCCCTGCGCTACCGCCCCGTCGAGTCCGTCGGCCTGGAGCTCTCCTGGATGCACCACAGCGACAGCTTCGACGAGCACTCCCAGCGCGACCAGGACCCCGTCTCGGCCAGCGTGCAGCTCTTCGCCTTCCCCTGGACGCGGGTCAGCCCCTACGCCCTGGTCGGCCTGACCGTCACCCCCCGCTCGGTCGAAGACAGCCTGGGCGCCTACGAGTACCAGGGCTTCGACGCCCTGGCCGGCCCCCACGCCGGACTGGGCCTGGAGTTCGCCGTCGGAGAGAAGGCCTCGCTCAACTTCGAAGGTCGCTACATCAGCTACATCGACCGGCAGGAGGACGACATCGCCCTGCCCGGCGCCGTCCAGGGCACGATGGGCCTGAACTTCTACTTCTAGGCCCGCAGCCTACTTCTAGGCCCGCAGCGGGTCAGACCGACAGGCGCCGCCACAGCATCTCCAAGGCTGCGGCGGCGCTCAGCGAGACCACCCGCGCTCGGTCCCCCGGGATGCGCAGGGCCCGATGCTCTTCAAAGGTCTCCGGTCCCGCCAGCGCGACGTGGACCGTGCCGACCGGCTTGGCCTCGGTGCCACCGCCGGGCCCGGCGATGCCGGTGATGCCGATGCCCCAGGTGGCGCCCGCGCGAGCGCGGATCCCGCGGGCGAGCTGGCGGGCCACCGGCTCGCTGACGGCGCCGTGCTCTTCCAGCAGCGCCGGGTCCACGCCGCAGGTCCGCACCTTGGCCTCGTTGCTGTAGACCACGGCGCCTTCGAGCAGGTACCGACTCGCGCCCGGCACGCTGCCCACCCAGGCCGACAAGCTGCCCGCGGTGCAGCTCTCGGCCAGGGCCAGGGTCTCGCCTCGGGCCGCCAGGGCCTGCCCGACCACCTCGGCGAGATCGCCGGAGTCCACGCCAAAGGCCCGCCAGCCGATGCGCGCCCGCACCTCCTCCACCAGGGCGAGGCGCTCCGCCGCGGGAAAGCCCGGCTCGAAGCGGAGCTTGACGTGGTTCTCGGGTAGCTTGGTCCGAAAGCCGATCTCCAGGCCGGGGCGCTCGAGGCCCTGCATCTTCTCTTCGAGCACGCTCTCGGGCACGCCGGTGACCCGCACGGTGACGTGCAGCGGGGCGGAGATGCGGTGACGGGCGAGCACATCGGGGAGGACGTGCCGGTCGAACATCGGCTTCATCTCCCGCGGCACGCCGGGCAGGAAGTAGAGCCGGCTGGACCCGCTGTCGACCGAGAAGCCTGGCGCGGTGCCCCACAGGTTCTCGAGCACCCGGCAGCCATCGGGCAGCACCGCCTGCTTGCGGTTGACCTCGGCCATGACGCGACCGAAGGCCACGAAGCGGGCCTGGACCTGGGCCAGGGCGTCCTCGTGCAGGCGCAGCGAGCCGCCGAAGGCCAGGGCCGCCGCCTGAGCCGTCAGGTCGTCTCGGGTGGGCCCCAAGCCCCCCGTGCTGACGACGATCGGCGCCAGCTCGGCGCCGCGACGCAGGATCTCGACGATGTCCTCCAGCCGGTCCGGCGCGGTCATCACCCGTCGCACCGTGATGCCCAGCTCGACCAGCCGACTGGCCAGCCAGTGGCTGTTGGTGTCCAGGGTGAGCCCCTGCGTGAGCTCGTTGCCTTGCGCCAGGATGACCGCCTCGGTGAGCATCGCCACCTCCTGCCCGCTCCTAGCCGGTTGGCGCGACGAGGCCCGGGTCGGTACAGCAGCGCGTGAGCCGCAAATGAACAGCACCGTCCTCGGCCTCGACGTCGGCACCCGCACCATCGGGGTCGCGCAGGCCGATCTGCGCTCGGCCTTCCCCTCCCCCGTCTGCACGCTCTCCCGCAAGGGGGTCAAGACCGATGTGCTGCGGCTGGCCGAGCTGTGCCGCACCCACAAGGTCGCGCAGATCGTGGTCGGGATGCCCTACGAGCTGGACGGCGCCGAGGGACGCAGCGCCCGCCTGGCTCGTCAGGTCGGCGAGGCGCTGGCCGCGCTCACGGCGCTGCCGGTGGAGTACCAGGACGAGCGCTACAGCACGGTCGACGCCGCCGAGCAGCTGCGCGCCGCCGGGCTGGACAGCCGCAAGCAGCGAGAGGTGATCGACCAAGCCGCCGCCATGGTGATCCTGAGCGCCTGGTTCCGTGCCCGCGCGGCTACTTGACCTCGAAGGCCCAGGACCGCCGCAGCTCCTTGGGCAGCTTGTCCAGCCCCTCGTAGCGGGTGTTGGTCAGGCTGCCCTGGGTGTGGAAGGCGTAGGCGCCCTCGGCCAGAGGCTCGCGCAGCTTGATCAGGAAGTCGTCCCGCGAGGGCAGCACGACCAGGTCGAAGGGGATGGCCTCCCCGGTCGCCGACCAGAGGTTGAGCGCTACCGGGGTCTCGCCCAGCACGCCGGGCATTGAGCCGTCGCCGACGAACTCGAGGCGATGCAGCTGCAGGTTGAGCTGGGCGAGCCGCTCGGACCGCAGCGTCGAGCTGAAGACGAAGCGCAGCGTGCTGGAGCCCGAGACCGAGACGTCGCCGATGTCCCGCAGGCCAGTCATGGCCCGCACCTCGGTCCCGCGGGTCTCGGCCTCGAAGTCTTCCAGGGCGAGGTAGTTCTCCCGCCCGATGGCGTAGAAGCCGACCTCGCCCGGGTCCGGGTAGAGCTGGAACTCCACCGGGGGGCGCTTGCCCTCCTCGTCGGGCGCAGGGACCTCGGACACGTCGTGGATGAAGCCGTCCTTGCCGGCCATCAGGCGGCTGGATCCTTCACCCAGCTCCAGGCTGAAGAGGCCCTGGGCGTCGGTCAACCCGTGCTCGGGGACGCCCTCCAGGACCATCGTCGCGCCGACGATCGGCCGGCCCCAGATGTCCACGACCTTGCCGCTGATCGTCTCGGGCTTGCTGCACGCGCCGACCAGGAGGCCGGGCAGGAGGAGGGCGAGTGCGGGTGCGCGTGAGGTCATCGGCCAACGCCTGGGTTGGGGGGTGGCTGGCGGCTGATAACGTACCGCACGGAGGGGTGCGCCGTCCCCTACGACCGTCGGAGCGCCTCTCCGAGCGCGCCCAGGTCCACCCGCCCGGCGCTCGCCAGCTGCTCCACCACCCTGCGCCCCACGCGCGCGAGGCGCAGGATCGCGTCGATCCGGCTGGCCAGGAAGCGGCTCTCCAGCATCTGCGCGGGCTCGCTGCTGCGGCCTCGCTCGTCCAGCATCCGGCGGGCCTGCTCCAGGCGCGCGATGGCCTCGCCCACCACCTTCAGCTCCCGCTGGCGGAAGACCCGGGTGATCATCGCCACCACGTCGGTCTCGGCCTCGAAGTAGCGCCGCCGCTCGGCCGGGAGCAGCGCGCGGCGCACGACGCCCCAGTGCTGCAGCTCGCCCAGGGTCATGCTGACGCTGCCGGCGGAGAGGCCGGTCCGCTCGGCGATCTCGGCGGCGTCCAGGGGCCGGCTGCTGAGGTAGAGCACGGCCCAGACCTGCCCCATCGAGGGCTTGAAGTTCCAGAACTCCATCAGCTCGCCGATGGTGGCCGCGACCAGCAGGGTCGCCTCTGCGGTCGCCGCGCGGGCAGAGGCGGTCCGGGCGGTGGCGGCCCGGGCGGCGGCATCGGCGGCGCTGGGCTCGCCAGGCGTCAGGGTGGACAACCGGCCTCCTCGCCCTTGCGGGCTCGCTGAGCATGTTATCCCTCCTTCTCAGTGTCTTCAATGACGATTGAAGAAAAGGGAGACGCCCATGCTGACCCAACCGCTCCGCGCCGAGGCCGTCGGGCTTCACGCACACGCCCCGCTCAGCGTCCTGCCCGGCGGCGCTCCCCCCTCGATCGAGCGGGTCTTCGCCCTGGTCGTCGCCGAGATGCAGGCGACGGAGGGGTGCCTGGGCGAGCTGCTGCACTCGACCGTGCCGGCCGTGCCCGAGATCGGCCGCTACCTGGCGCAGGCCGGAGGCAAGCGCATGCGGCCCTTGCTGACCGCGCTGGGCGCCCGGGCGGTCGGCCGAGAGGGCGACATCCAGCGCCTGATGTGCGTGGGCGAGCTGCTGCACCTGGGATCGCTGCTGCACGACGACGTCGTCGACGACGCCGCCGAGCGCCGGGGCCGACCGGCCGCGCAGACCGTCTACGGCAACCCCGCCGTGATCCTGACCGGTGACTTCTGCCTGGCCCGGGCCGTGCTGCTGGCGGCCGAAGAGGCCGGCTTCACCGCCGTCACCGAGCTGGGCCGCACCGTCACGGCCATGGCCGAGGGCGAGGTGCTGCAGCTCGTCAACGCCGGCAACCTGGACCTGGAGCTGGACACCTACCTGGACGTGGTCGAGAAGAAGTCGGCCTCACTGATCGCCTGGTGCGCGGCCGCTGGGGCCTGGGCCTCGCGAGAGGACGCGGCCGCCGCGGCGCTGCAGACCTACGGGCACGAGGTCGGCGTCGCCTTCCAGGTGACCGACGACGTGCTCGACTATGTCGGCGAGCGCCGCCTGACGGGCAAGCGACGCGGTCAGGACCTGGCGGAGCGGAAGCTGACCATGCCGCTGGTCCTGGCGATGCGGCACCAGCCCGAGCTGCGGGCGAGGCTGCGCAAGGGGCCACCCTCGCCCGAGCGCATCCCGGCCATGATCGCCGAGGTGCGCGCCACCGGCGCCTGCGACGAGGCGCTCGAGTTCGCCCGGGCGCGGGTCCGGCGGGGGCAGGAGGCCCTCGACGTGCTGCCGGACAGCCCCTACCGCGACGGCCTGCTGGCGCTGGGGACCCACCTCGTCGAGCGGGTCGCCTGATGGAGCCGCAGCCCGAGGCCGAGCCCTCCGTTGCCAGCCTGGCGGGGCACCCCGAGCGGGGGCCCGCCGTCCAGCGGATGTTCGACCGCATCGCGCCCCGCTACGACCTGACCAACCGCGTGCTCAGCCTGGGCTTCGACCGGCGCTGGCGGGCGGCGGCCATCGCCTCGCTGGGCCCCAAGGCTCGGGGCGAGGTGCTGGACCTCTGCGCCGGCACGATGGACATGACCGAGCTGCTGCTGAAGGCCGGCGCCACCCGGATCGTCGCCCTGGACTTCTCCGAGGCCATGCTGAACCAGGGGGCCACCCGCCTGCCTCCCGGCGCGCCCGTGGAGATCGTCGTCGCTGACGCGCGCTCGCTGCCCCTGCCCGACGCCAGCGTCGACGGCATCGTCTGCGGCTTCGGGCTGCGCAACGTGCCCGACCTGCCCCTGGCCCTGGCCGAGTGCGCGCGGGTCCTGCGCCCGGGCGGCCGGCTGGTGGTGCTGGAGCTCTTTCGCCCCCGAAGCGCCCTCTCCCGGCTGGTCCAGGACAGCTACAACCGCTACCTCGTGCCGCTGATCGGCGGCTGGCTGACCGGCTCGCGCGAGGCCTACGACTACCTCTCCACCAGCATCGAGGCCTTCATGACCCGCCAGGAGTTCGAGGCCCTCTGCCATCGCCTGGGCCTGGCCCCCCTGGGCCGCGAGGTCTTCCCGCCGGTCGCCGGCCTCGTCATCGCCATCCGCCAGCCGACGACCCAGGTCACCGCCGTGGTGGAGCCGTGAAGCGCCTCGTCGTCGCGGTCGGCGGCGCCTCGGGCAGCCCCTACGCCCGGCGCCTGCTCGACTTCTGCGCCGGGCCCGGCAAGGGGCTGGTCGAGCCGCACCTCGTCTTCACCCGCATCGGCCGCATGTGCTGGGCGGACGAGGTCGGCACCGACCCGCAGGCCTACGGCTTCCCGACCTGGCATCACCAGGACATGGCCGCGGCGATGGCCAGCGGCTCGGCCCGCTACGACGGGATGGTGATCATCCCCTGCTCGGCCGGCCAGATGGCCCGCATCGCCCACGGCATCAGCAGCGACCTGGTCAGTCGGGCCGCCGACGTGACCCTCAAGGAGCGCCGCCCGCTGGTGATTGTGCTGCGGGAGAGCCCCTACTCGCTGATCCATGTGCGCAACATGGCCCTCTGCATCGAGGCCGGGGCCACCATCCTGCCGGCCTCGCCCTCCTTCTACAGCGGGCCGGCCACCATCGACGCCCTGCTGGACACCGTCGTCGCCCGGGTGCTCGACCAGCTCGGCGTCGACAACTCCCTGATGCCCCGCTGGAGCGGCCGCGGGCCCTCCGCCCGGGAGGACGAATGAACGACGTTTCCCTCGCCCACCTCCGACGGGCCGGCCTGGACGATCTGCGCGAGAAGCTCGACGCCGGGCTGCGCCTGGATCCGCAGGACGGCCTGCGCCTGTACCGCTGCCCCGATCTGCTGGCCGTGGGCCTGCTGGCCAACCGCGAGCGCGAGCGTCGCCACGGGGACCTCTGCTGCTTCAACCGCAACCTGCACATCAACGCGACCAACGTCTGCGAGGCCAGCTGCATCTTCTGCAGCTTCGCCCGGCTGAAGACCGGCGACGCCGAGGCCTGGACGCTGAGCATCGAGGCGGCGGTCGACCGGGTGCGGGCGCTCTCCGATGTGCTGGTGACCGAGGTCCACACCGTCAACGGGCTGAACCCCGACCTGCCCTTCTCGTACTACACCGAGCTGCTGCGAGCCCTGAAGGCCGAGCGCCCCGACCTGCACATCAAGGGCTTCACCGCGGTCGAGATCCACTACTACGCCGAGAAGTACGGCATGAGCGTCCAGGCGGTGCTGGAGGCCCTGCGCGAGGCGGGGCTGGACAGCCTGCCCGGCGGCGGGGCCGAGATCTTCGCCGAGCGGGCCCGCCGCAAGCTCTGCCACGACAAGGTCGACGCCGACGGCTGGCTGGAGGTCCACCGGGTCGCGCATCGGCTGGGCATGGCCAGCAACTGCACCATGCTCTTCGGCAGCATCGAGACAGTCGAGGAGCGCGTCGACCACCTCGTCCGGCTGCGGGAGCTGCAGGACGAGAGCCTCGCCCGCTCTCCCGCCGCCTTCCAGACCTTCATCCCCCTGCGCTTCCACAACGAGGGCAACCGCCTGCGCCGGCTGAAGTCCCCCGACGGCGAGAGCTGCCTGCGCACGATCGCGCTCAGCCGCCTGATGCTGGACAACATCCCGCACATCAAGGCCTACTGGCCGATGTTGGGGCTGGAGGTGGCGCAGGCCTCGCTGCACTTCGGGGCCGACGACCTGGACGGCACGGTGCGCGAGGAGCACATCTACCACATGGCCGGCGCCAGCACGCCCCAGGGCCTGGGTCGGTCGGACCTGGTGCGGCTGATCGAGCGGGCCGCGCGCCTGCCGCTGGAGCGCGACACCCGCTACCGGATCGTGCGCCGGGACGACCCCGCCCGGCGGCCTGCCCCCCTCCCCCGGGCCCGCCTGGGCGTGGTCGGCTACCGCAACGCCTGGCCCCTGGTCCGCCACCTCGCGCCGCTGGGCGAACCCCGCCTGGGGCACCCCTACGAGGTGGCCCGCTGGCTCGCCCAGGGCGAGATCGACCTCGCGCTGCTGCCGGTGGGCGCCCTGCTGGAGGACCCGTCGCTTCGGGTCGTCCCCGATCTCTGCATCGGCTGCGACGGTCCCGTCGACAGCGTCCTGCTGGTGGCCGAGGCGCCCCCCGAAGAGTGGGAGGAGGTCGTCCTGGACGGGGTCAGCCGCACCAGCGTCCTGCTGGCCCGCCTGCTGCTGAGCCAGGGACCGCTCGCCGGCCGGGTCCGGCCCGATCTGCGCGTGATCGACGGCCCCCCCGGCTGCGGCCTGGAGCGCGCCCGCGGGCGGACCGCGGCCCTGGTGATCGGCGACGCCGCCCGGCAGCTGCCCGAGCGGCTGAGCTGCCGGGTCGACCTGGGGGCCGAGTGGAAGGCCTGGACGGGCCTGCCCTTCGTCTTCGCCGTCTGGGCCGGGCCCGAGGGCCTGGAACCCGACGTGGTCGAGGCCGTCCGTGAGGCGGGCCTGCGCGGAATCGCCGAGCTGGACCAGGCCCCCGCCGCCGACGCCCACTACCTGCGCGAGCGCATCCGCTTCCCGCTCGACGACGCCGCCATGATGGGCCTGCGCCGCTTCGCTGCCCTGGCCCACCGGGCCGGCCTGACCCGGCACGAAGACATCGCCCTCTACCCGCCTCCGCGCGAGCTGCCGGCCCCCCCGCCTCGCTCGGACGAGCTGCTGCGCCTGCTGCTGGACGAGCCGCTCAGCGAGCTGATGGCCGCCGCGGCCGCCCTGCCTCCCGCCGGGTCGAGCGCGGGAGAGGCCGCGCCCCGGGTGCTCTGGCACGGGCGAGGCGAACGCCCCGAGGACCAGGTCCAGGACATGCGCGAAGCCCGGTCCGCGGGGCTGAGCGCGGTCGAGGTGCGGCGTGCCCACCCGGGGCGTGAGCAGGTCGGCGAGCAGGACGACAGCGTCGTCGGCTGGCTGCGCCTGGTCTGCCTCGCCCGCATCGTGCTCGGCGACTTGGCCGAGGTCCGCGTCGACCCGGCCTGGGAGGGACAGACGGCCAGCCAGCTCGCCATGCTGACCGGCGCGAGCCCGATCCAGGCCCGCCCCCTGGAAGACCGACGCTCCCCCGAGGCGACCGCCTCGCCCGCACGCTAAGACCTCGCATGCAGCGACACCGCGCCGACTGGATCTGGACCCCCGGGGGCCCTCAACGAGGGGGCGAGATCGTCATGGACTCGCGCGGCCGCATCGCCGAGCTGCGGGTCAACGCCCTGGACGAGGCCGACGCCTCCAGCCACAGCGGCATGCTGCTGCCGGGCTTTGTCAACGCCCACGCCCACCTGGAGCTCTCCGATCTCCGCCAGCAGGTCATCGGCGGGCACGGCCTCAGCAGCTGGGCGATGGCCCTGCTGGCCCGGCGCCGCCCCCCCCAGGACGAGGCCATCCGGACGGCCATCGACGAGGCCTACGAGGCTGGCACGGCCGCGATCGTCGACACCACCAACTCTGGGGCTCCCCTGCCTCTGCTGGCCGACTCGCCGATGCGCGCCCTGGGGCAGATCGAGCTGATCGGCATCGAGCCGGAGCGCTGCGAGGCCGCGCACAGCCAGGCCGCGCGCCTGCTGCTGGCGCCGGGCATCCCCGCGGTCGAGACCTGCCACGCGGTCGTGTCCTGCTCGGCCGACCTGATCGCCGAGGTGCTCCAGCCGACCGGCCTGCCTGGACCCGCGCGCACCTTCCACTGCGACGAGGACCCCGAAGACGGGCGCCTGCTGCGCGAACAGTCAGGGAGCTGGGCGGACTTCCTGGACCGCCTGGGGCGCCAGTGGCGAGGCCGGATCGGGCAGGCCCAGAGCACCGTCGCCCTGCTCGACGAGCTGGGGGTGCTGGGGCCTCACCTGGGGCTGGTGCACTGCGTCCACACCGGAGAGGCCGACCTGGACCGCATCGCCCGCAGCGGCAGCGTCGTGGTGCTCTGCCCGCGATCCAACCTGCACATCGGCGGTCGGCTGCCCGATGTGCCCGCCATGATCGCGCGGGGGATCCCGCTGGCGATCGGCACCGACAGCCTGGCCAGCGCGCCGGACATGGACCTGCTGGCCGAGGCCGCCACCCTGGCCGCGCGGTTCCCGACCGTCGCTCCCGCCGTCTGGATCGAGGCCCTGACCATCGGCGGCAGCCGGCTGCTGGTGGAGGGTCCCAAGACCCGGGCCACCGCCCTCGCCCGCGGCTCGCTGTACCCCGGCGCGGAGCACGGGCTGGTCCTGGTCTCCATCCCTCGCACCGAGGACCCCGCCTCGACGCTGCTGGACGGCACCCGCTGGCCCCGACGCTGGCTCAGCCCGCCGGTCGGCGCGGCGTGACCCTCTCGCAGCTCGGGCGGCAGGCGCTGGCCTTCGCGGGGGACATCAAGCTCTCCCACTCCATCTTCGCGCTGCCCTTCGCCCTGGCCGCCGCCTGGCTGGTCTCCCGACAGCAGGAGATCGAGGCGGCGCAGTGGGTCTGGCTGCTGGTGGCCATGGTCGGCGCGCGCTCCTCGGCGATGGGCTTCAACCGCATCGTCGACCGCCGACTGGACGCGGCCAACCCGCGCACCCAGGGGCGCGCCCTGCCGGCCGGGCGGATGACGCCGGCGGTGGCCTGGGCGCTGACCCTGGGCTTCACCGCGCTCTTCGTGCTGGCTTCGGCGATGCTGCACCGGACCTGCCTGCTGCTCTCCCCCGTCGCGCTGCTGGTGCTGTGGGGCTACTCGCTGACCAAGCGCTTCACCGCGCTCTGCCACCTCCTGCTGGGCCTCGCCCTGGGGCTGGCGCCGGTGGCGGTCTGGATCGGCCTCACCGGGGGGGTGCAGGCGCCCGCCTTGCTGCTGGGCGGGGCCGTCCTGAGCTGGGTCGCCGGCTTCGACGTGCTCTACAGCCTGCAGGACCGGGACTTCGACCGGCAGGCCGGACTGCACAGCATCCCCGTCGCCCTGGGAGAGCGAGGCGCCCTGCGGGTCAGCGAGGGCCTGCACCTGCTGACCGTGCTGCTGCTGGGCGCCTTGCCCTTCTCCGTCTCGCTGGGCTGGCCGTACCTGGTCGGGCTGGGCGTGATCACCGCGCTGCTGGTCTGGGAGCACACCCTGGTGCGGCCCGGCGACCTCTCCCGGCTGGATCAAGCCTTCTTCGCCATGAATGGCTGGGTCGGGATGGGCGTCCTTGTCGCGATCGTCGCCGGATCCATTTCTTGACACCATCGTCACTGCCCTGACCGATGAGGCGACTATCCTCGTGACGACCCCCCCTTCGTGGAGCCCTCCAATGACCCCGATCTTCCTCCTCAGCATGGCCCTCGCCACACCTGCGAGCGCCCAGGACGGGGCCACGGCTCCGCCCATCGTCAACGGGAGCACCACCAGCAACTACAAGGCCGTCGGCGCCTTGGTGGCCTGCTACGGCGACAGCTACTGCTACCAGTTCTGCTCCGGGACCCTGATCGAGGACAGCTGGGTCCTCACCGCGGCCCACTGCCTGCAGGACCTCAACGGCTACACGGTCTACTTCACCGTCGGCGCCGACATCTACGACAACATCACCGACTACGCCGAGGCCAAGCGGCTGCTGCCGCACGCCTCCTACAACGCCAACACCCTGGCCAACGACATCGGGCTGATGGAGCTGAAGACCGCCATCAACAGCGTCACGCCCTACGAGCTCAACCGGGACAGCGTCAACTCCAGCTGGTACGGCAAGGAGCTCACCTACGTCGGCTACGGCATCACCACCGACAACGGCGGCGGCTCCGGCTACAAGCGCTACGCCGAGATGCCGGTCGCGGACTACGACGGCAGCTTCATCTACAGCCTGGACGAGGCCGACGAGCAGAACCTCTGCTCGGGCGACTCGGGCGGGGCGGCGCTGGAGTCGGTCGGCGGCAGCTTCGAGCTGGCCGGCGTCAACTCCTTCGTCTTCGCCTACTCCTCCAGCCGCACCACCTGCGAGGGCGGCGGCGCCGGCGTGACCCGCGTCGACAAGTACATCTCCTGGGTCGAGGGCTACGTCGACCTGAGCGGCAGCGGTGACGGCGGGGCCGGGGACGGCGGCGCCGGAGACGGCGGCGGTGGCGGAGACGGCGGCGCCGGTGGGGATGGCGGCGCGGGGGGGGACGGCGGCGTCGGTGACGGCGGCGCGGACGACACTGGCACGGACACGCCCGAGCGCCCCGACGGCGACGAAGGCAGCAAGGACGAAGACCCCTGGGCGGCCTTCGGGTGCAGCGCCCTGCCGCTCCCGGTGGCCTCCGGGCTGGGCCTGGTGATGCTGGCGCTGGTCGGCCGACGGCGCCAGGTCCGGGCCTGATCGTGGGGCTCGCCTGGCTGGCTCTGGTGGTCTCGGCCACGGCTGTTCAGGCGGCGCCTCTCTCCCCTCCCTCGACCCCTCCTCCCCCTCCCCCTCCGATCGTCAACGGCGAGGAGACCGGCGACTGGCCGGGCGTCGGCGTTCTGGTGGCGCTGGACCCCAGCTCGGGCAGCGGGGGGGTCTTCTGCAGCGCCACGCTGGTCGACGACACCGCCGTCGTGACGGCCGCGCACTGCGTGGACTCCGCCGAGCAGTACAGCGACTGGGGCTATGACACGGTCTTCGCGGTCGGTCCATCCGTGGCCGAGATCGTCGACTACGTCGAGGTCGAGGCCTGGTCCGTCCACCCCGACTACCGCTTCACCAGCGCCGAGGTCTTCGCCGACATCGCGGTCGGCTTCCTGAGCGGCCCGCTCGGCGGTGGCGTGGAGCCCGTCTCCTTCCTCAGCTCCGAGCTGGGTACCGGCTGGTACGACGAGGACCTGGTGCTGGTCGGCTACGGCATCACCAGCGACGGCGCCGAGGACGCGGGGACGAAGCGGACGGCGACCCTGCCCGTCTACACCCTGTACGGTGACTTCGTCCTGGCCATCGACGACGATCCCAGCGGGAGCAACGCCTGCTCCGGAGACTCCGGCGGGGCCGCCCTGCGCCAGACCAGCAGCGGCGTGCAGCTGGCCGGCGTGCTCAGCTTCGTCTTCGCCTGGCACGAGGCGAGCAACTGTGTCGGAGGGGGCGTGGGGGCCACCCGCCTGGACCTCTTCGGTCCATGGCTCCGCAACGAGCTGGGGGGAGGAGGAGGCGGAGGACTCGGCGGCGGCGAGAGCGACTCGGGCTCCCTGGGCGGCGAGGACCCCAAGGGCTGCAGCCACCTGCCGGCGATGATTCCTTTGTTCGTCTTTCCGCTGCTGCTGCTTCGACGTCGGCCAATCGCAGGTTAATGCCCGACCTCCCCCGGCCTTGCCGCTCGACCACGGCTCGCGCTTCTCTCCCCCCGGTCGATTCCCCCCCTCCTCTCCAGGTGTCCTCATGGACCGGATTCTCCCCGGGTCTGTCGCCCATACCGTTCTCATCTACAGCGTCAGCGAGCCCGGCGAGTGGACCGCCGCCGACATCGTCGACGACCTCGACGAGCTCAGCATCGCCCAGGTCAACGATGCCCTGACGCTGCTGCAGGAGGAAGGCCTGCTGCACGAGAACAGCACCGACCATCGGCTGTGGCCGACCCGCGCCGGCAAGGACCGCTTCCGCAAGGCGGTCTGAGCGGCTGCGCCCGCGCGGCATCGCGATATGCGCGCCCAGGGAGGTGGCTACGTGGCTGCCCAGGTGGAGTGCGTCGTCGTCCTGGTGAGCTGCCCGTCCCAGGACGTGGCGGTCGAGCTGGCGCGTGCGCTGGTTGAAGAGCGGCTGGCGGCCTGCGGCAACATCCTGCCGGCGATGCGCTCGATCTACCGCTGGGAGGGCGCCATACAAGACGAGCCCGAGGTCCTCCTGCTGCTGAAGACCCGCTCCGACCGGGCGGAGGCCCTCTGTGCGCGAGTGGCCGCCCTGCACCCCTACCAGGTCCCCGAGGCCATCGCCCTGCCGATCGTCGCCGGCCTGCGCCCCTACCTCACCTGGGTCTCGGACCAGGTGGCCCCCCTGGAGACCCCATGATCCGCCGCCTCGCCCGGGGTGTGTTTCGCTCCCTCCTGGGC
>ERZ761602.799-NODE-799-length-62887-cov-25.585673_pt1 | contig 62887 bp, 49 predicted proteins | sample MGYA00512165_ERZ761602 | MGnify/ENA primary metagenome ERZ761602 (study PRJEB28899, sample SAMN02445085) | bioreactor sludge metagenome | biome: EBPR sludge; isolation source: Thorneside wastewater treatment plant | place: Australia: Brisbane, Thorneside... | reverse complement strand
TCTATATAACAAGGGTCAAGTTCTATATAACAAGGGTCAAGTTCTATATAACAAGGGTCAAGTTCTATATAACAAGAGCTAAGATCTATATGACAAGGGGCAAGTTCTACATGACAAGAGCCAAAATCTATATAACAAGAGTCAAGTTTTATATGACAATAATCAAAATCTATATGACAAGAATCAAGATTAAAGCAACAAAAGCCAAGTTTTATACAAAACGAGGATAAAAATGAGTAAAAAGGGTGTAAAAATGAGTAAAAAGAGCTTTTGTTGATGATTTTTACTCTTTTGATGGTGCTGCGTACTCTTTTGATGGTGCTGCATACGCACTTTCTGGTGTTGCGTACGCTTTTGATGGTGCTGCATACGCTCTTTCTGGTGTTGCATACTCTTTTGATGGTGATGCGTACTCTTTTGATGGTGCTGCATACGCTCTTTCTGGTGTTGCGTACGCTTTTGATGGTGCTGCATACGCTTTTGATGGTGCTACATACGCTTTTGATGGTGCTGCGTACTCTTTTGATGGTGATTCTTTCTGTTTAGTTGATGATAAAATTAGCTCCGAAGGAGCGATATGTTCATAGAGAATGAAGCCGTCGAAAATATCCGCAGTTCCGCCGGAGCGGTATGGTCATAGTGAATTTCATCCCGTTGGGATTATGTTTTGTTATGGACTTGTTTCTATTATTATGACATCCCTTCGGGATTTTGTTGGACGTGGTTTTTGTGTTGTTTATCCACCCCGTCCTTCGGACACCCCTCAAAAGGGGAATTTTAGATGTATGTTTGTTTTTGTTGGATGTGTGTGGTTTTTGGTTGATGATGAAATTAGCTCCGAAGGAGCGATATGATAATAGACAATGAAGCCGTCGAAAATATCCGCAGCTCCGCCGGAGCGGTATATTGATTTTTTATGTCATCCCTTTGGGATTATGTTTTGTTATGGACTTGTTTCTATTATTATGACATCCCTTCGGGATTTTGTTGGACGTGGTTTTTGTGTTGTTTATCCACCCCGTCCTTCGGACACCCCTCAAAAGGGAAATTTTGGATGTGTGTTTGTTTTTGTTGGATGTGTGTGGTTTTTGGTTGATGATGGAATTAGCTCCGCCGGAGCGATATGATAATAGACAATGAAGCCGTCGAAAATATCCGCAGTTCCGCCGGAGCGGTATGGTCATAGTGAATTTCATCCCGTTGGGATTATGTTTTGTTATGGACTTGTTTCTATTATTATGACATCCCTTCGGGATTTTGTTGGACGTGGTTTTTGTGTTGTTTATCCACCCCGTCCTTCGGACACCCCTCAAAAGGGGAATTTTAGATGTGTGTGGTTTTTGGTTGATGATGGAATTAGCTCCGCCGGAGCGATATATTCATAGACAATGAAGCAAAAGGAAGTATCCGCAGCTCCGCCGGAGCGGTATATTGATTGTCTATGTCATCCCATTGCGATTATGGTGGATGTGGGTATGGTTGGAATGCTTTATATGATGGGGGAGTAAAGTGATTGATTACATACTTTTTTGATATTTCATAGTCAGCCATGTAATAAGGGGAGATTTACTTGTCACGCAATAGATATAGTGAGTACAATCGTACAATGATAATGAGGCATGAATGAAATATCCTTGTATGCTTTATTGCATGGGATAGGAGCATAAAGAAAAAGGACAATATTGCGATTGTCCTTATCTATAGTTTATGTTTATTGATTGCCGAGAGTGTATTCATAGTCGGGGATAATGTCGCCGCGCATGATTTTGCGGAGTTTGCCTTGAGCTAAGGTTTTGCGGACGGCTGAGAGTCGGTCGAAGAAGTAAATACCGTTGAGGTGGTCAATTTCGTGCTGCAATACTCGTGCGAGGATGCCTTCGGCTTCTATGATTTGTTCGTTCATATTTTTGTCGAAGTATTTTACTCTGACTGCGTCGGGTCTGAATACTTTGTCACGGAATTTGGGCACGCTAAGGCATCCTTCTTCATAGTCAATGAGGTCTTCGGAGTATTTTTCTATGATTGGATTGATAAAAACTGTCGGTGGAATTTGAGGTGGTGTTTCATCTTCAGGATCAGTGATGTCCACGACGATGATAGAGCGTTTATCTCCAACTTGGTTTGCTGCCAGACCAATGCCGTATGCTTGTGTCATTGTTTCGAACATGTTGGAAATGAATTGCTGAGTTTCATCATTCATTTGATTGACGGGCTGTGTTTTTTCACGAAGTATGGTGTGATTGTATAAGTAAACGGGTAATATCATAGTAGTAAGAGAAAAAAATGTGAAAAAGTGTGTTTATGATTGAGTGTTGTGTTGATTGACGATTGAGATGATTTGTTTTATGTCTGTGATGTCATAGTCTGCATTAACTTCACCGGCGCCGAAGGCTTCTCCGTAGCGTGCAAATCCTGTAATCATGCCAACATTTTTTGCTCCGACCATATCGCGTTCCGCCCAATCGCCGATCATGATAGCTTCATGTGGTTGCACTTGTAATTTTTCTAAGGCAAGAAGAAAAGGTTTGGGGCTTGGTTTTCTTTCGCCTGTGTCATCGAAGGTGACAACGACATCGAAAATGTGATGGAAATTAATGTAACAAAGCCGTAACCATGCCTCACGAGCCGGAGCATCGGATAAAACAGCTAACTTTATTCCCATTTTGACGAGGTGCATGATGGTTGCCGTCACATGTGGAAAGGGTTTGAGTGCGGCTTCTCTTGCTCTACGATAGGCAATGATGCCGGCAGACAGCATTCTATGGTCCACATAGCCAAGGGTATCTTGGAGTAATTTGTCGAAGACTTGTTGGTATTCCCATCCGAGTTCTTCGTAGATTTTGTCAATGCGAGATTTTATTTGTTCATGGGTGAGGTTCATGCCGGCATCCATCATAGCCCCGATTGCGGCATCAATGGCATGACGTTTCATTGCGACGAAGTCCACGAGGGTATTATCTAAGTCGAATATTATTGCTTTAATCATGGGTCTGGTCATTAGAATGACGAAAAATCCTCATAAAAAAACCGTAGTTTCGCATTCGAGGTTTGGATATTTTCACAAAAATAAGTTAAAGATGAGAAAGGAAAGTTGAGAATGGCGGTTTATCATAGCGCAGAACAGGCGATGGACTTGTTGCGTTCTAATCATAGGGTGTTTGTTCATAGTGTGGCAGCTGCCCCACAGTTATTGCTTAGGACGATGGTGAATCGTGCTTCTTCATTGTCAGGTGTTGAGATTATTCACTTGCATACGGAGGGGACAGCAGAGTATGCTTTGCCGGAATATGAGGAGTCATTTCGTGTGAATGCTTTGTTTGTGGGGGCGAATGTGCGCAAGGCAATTCAAAGCGGTCATGCTGATTTTACACCAGTGTTTTTGAGTGAGATTCCTGCATTGTTTCGTAATAAGATATTGCCATTGGATGTTGCATTGATTTCTGTGTCGCCGCCGGATAAGCATGGTTTTTGTTCTTTGGGTACATCTGTTGATGTGACGAGAGCAGCCGTTCAGTCAGCTCGTTATGTTATTGCACAGGTTAATTCTTTTGTTCCTCGCACTCATGGGGATAGTTTTATTCATGTAAAGCATATTGATATGATGGTGGAGCATCATGAGCCATTGCCTGTGCTTGATGCAGCCCCTTTGAGCGATAATGAGAAAAAAATAGGTGAATATGTTGCTTCTTTGGTGGATGATGGAGCTACTTTACAAATGGGTATCGGCGCAATTCCGGATGCAGTGCTTGCATCATTGGGTAATCATCGTGAACTTGGTATTCATACGGAGATGTTTTCTGACAGAGTGATTGATTTGGTTGAAAGGGGTGTTATTACGGGACAACATAAAAGGAAATATAAGGGTAAAATAGTATCGGGTTTTGTGTTCGGTTCTCAACGTTTATATGATTTTGTGGATGATAATCCTGAGATTGCGATGTTGGATATTGGTTATGTGAATGATACAAGTGTGATACGACAAAATCCGAAGGTGACGGCAATTAATTCTGCCATTGAGGTGGATATTACAGGTCAAGTATGTGCTGATTCCATTGGTTGTAAGATTTATTCTGGTGTCGGCGGTCAGATGGATTTTATTCGCGGGGCATCATTGTCTGAGGGAGGAAAGCCGATTATTGCATTGCCTTCAACCACATCGAAGGGTTTATCGCGTATTGTGAATGTGTTGAAGCAGGGAGCGGGTGTTGTGACTACCAGATCGCATGTACATTATATTGTGACTGAATATGGTATTGCATATTTATATGGTAAATCCTTGCGTGAAAGGGCGGAACGTCTTATTGCCATAGCTCATCCTAATCATCGCGAAGAACTTGCTCGGCAGACCTTCGAGATGTATGGTTGGAATATTTCCTAATGTAATATATTGAAAAGTAATTATTATGACAAAATCATCAAGAGCAGATATTTTATTGCTTCTCATAGCATTAATTTGGGCAGCAACATTTATTGTCATTAAATATGCCTTAGATGATGTGCCTCCGTTTTTGTTCACGGGATTGCGTTTTTTATTGGCAAGTGGTGTGGGATTACTTCTATGGGGTAAATATCTGCGTTCATTGACAGTAAAAGATATACAACAGGGGACGATATTGGGTATAGTATTCGGTATTGGCTTTTTATTGCAAACATGGGGCTTGCAATATACGACGATAGCCAAGAGTTCATTTATTACAGGTTCTATGGTGATATTTACGCCGATTGTATATTATTTGATTGAGCGTCGTCCGGTGACATTAATGCAAAAAATAGGCGTTCTTGTCGTCACATTAGGATTATGGATATTTACAGACCCTAATTTTTCATCGGTAAATAAAGGTGATATTGCCACATTAATTTGTGCAGTCCTTTGGGGCGTGTATATTACATTGACGGATGTTTATACTACTAATCGTGAGGATATTTTAGAACATTCTGCACGATTAACATTATTGCAATTTATCAGTACTTGTATTATTTCAAGTATCGCATATTTGTTGTATGAACATACTTCGATGGATAATTTTCAACAATTATTGCACACTAGTTTCACTGCTCCCCATGCCATTGTTGCGATATTTTATACTGCTTTTTTGGGTTCGGTGATTGCCACCTATATTCAGACCCGTTGGCAAAGGGATTCTTCTCCGGTAAAAGCAGCATTAATTTTTTCCTTAGAGCCGATAATTGCGAGTATTTTGGCATATCTGTATATCAGTGAGCAATTCGGGTGGCGAGAATTTATGGGCGGTTCCATAGTCTTATTGGGTGTATTGATGGGTGAAATAGGGGAAAACGTTTACAATGCCTTGAAAGGGAAAAGAAAATAATAAAAAAGAGCAAGCGGTTATTAACCACTTGCTCTTCTGTATAAATTTTACATAATTATGTCATAGCTTTTGTCGCGTAAGAAATAATCCTTTATCAATTTTTAAGAAAAATTCTTGATAAAATTTCATATCATCCACTTCATTGACTTGCATAGGATCACCGAAATTATCTAATATTTTTGCGGTAAAACTTGCCCGAACACGAATTTTTTTTCCAAATTCTTCAACATAGACAGTTGCTTCTACTGTTTTGAATTTTTCAAATCGTTGGGGTTGTTCCGTTGTTGTACGAGTGCGCTCACGAGTATTGTTTCTGCCTCCCATAGCACGGAAAATACTTTCCCAAAAATCATCTGATGCAGAAGAAGTTGTGGTCGTTGTCCGTGTTGATGAAGTGCCATTAGTTATTTGTGTTTCTTTGATTGCAGACAATAAACCCAAATCAACAACTGCATTCTTGACAGTAAATCCGTCATCTTGCAATACGCTCAACACTGATTTCATAGCGGTTTTTACATCGGTCGAATCAAATTCCCTTTGTTGATATTGCCTTTTTTGTAATTGTGTTTGGTCTGCCGGTCGAGGTGGTGGCGTTCTTTGTTGATCAATTACCAAACATCCCGAAAGAAACAGCGATAATCCAAGAATCGAAAACAGAATTGTTTTCATGCAATTTCCTTTCGATAATTAGAATTTACTTTGATGATAGCTGAACGTATCTACTTTGTCATTTGCATCAAATTTAATCACTACAGTTAATGTTCTTTGTGTTTGAGAAGATGCCCCCGAACGCTGCGAGCCTGCTGCTAAAAAAAGAAACCATCCCATATTACTTTGGTCATACGATACTTCGGTTGCAATTTTGTCATAGACCCATGTTTCTCTGCCATTATCATCACGGGTGGTGATATTGGGTGATCCTAATGCCTCGGCAACCTCCGCGCCGGATATACCTTTTTTAATAAATCGTTTTACATTTCCTGCGGTTATTTCTCTTTCTGCGGTTGAGCCTAAATTTTCTCTGTGTTCGCGTGCTGAAATACATGCAAATAATGTTGTGCCGCAAAAAAGTGCTGCAAGAGCAAGTGCCACGTGACGTTTCATAAGTGTTTTCTCCGAATTGTGGAAGAATAAATGAAAAAATATAAACTGTTATTATAGCCCATAATGGTAGATTATTGGTCAGAACATCCAAGAAACGCCTATACCAATGCTTAATATATCTGTTTTTACCGATGACGAAACAAATTCGCTCTTATCGTCAATAATTTTTGCTTTTGATAAAGATTGTTGTTCACCTAACAAATAGCGGGCATATATATCTAATAATAATGCCGAATGTGATGACGGTAATTCAACAAAATCTACTAATCGAAATTGTAATCCTGCTCCAATACCATACATCCATATAATATCGGTTTCAGAATTGCTTACGCGAGAATTACCGTATTGTCTTAATTCTGAGCTTGAACTATATATCGAAGCACCGCCCGATACTTCTATGTACGGAAAGAGAAAATGAGTTATTTGTGGTTGAAATCTTGTATGAAACAATATTGGAACCATCGTGGTGGATGTTTCGAGAGTGTCATTTACTCTCAAACCCAATATTGTTCTCGGTAATGTTTTTTCATCGCCACCGAAAAATAAAAAATCTACATTCATTCCCACAGTCAATGGTATAGGATTAAAATAGTATCCACCTTTTAATCCAAATCCAAATGAGTTATTTTCCGAAAATTCTTGAAATGAACCATGCTGCGGATTGCCTGTCGTAAATGAAAGTCCAGCATAACCCGCAAGCGGTTGCTTAATTAAATCTTTTGCTGCTTGAATATCTTTATCGGTTTGACTTTTTTGTACATCATTTTCCAATGACTGTGCTAATACTGATAATGAAATACACAGAAAAAAAGAGAATAGAGTGAGTATATGTTTCATAGCTATATCTCAATAAAATAAATAAGATTAAACTTGTAATGCTCGAATTGCTTGTATGCGAGTAAGCACCGGAGGATGCGAATAGTTTAAAAATACATGCAATGGATGCGGAGTTAAATTCGATAAATTATTCGCAGAAAGCCGTTTTAATGCCTGTATCATTGATTGAGCATTGTGGGTTGTTCGCACTGCATAGCTGTCTGCCTCAAATTCATTTTTCCGAGAAAACATATTAAACAATATTCCCAATATCTCACTCATCGGACTATACATCAAACTAAAAAATACAATGCTCGCATAGATAGACGTTTGTTCTATGTAAAACGCTGCACTCAGCTCTGAATTATTCATAAATAATGACAACATAAAAAATAAAATGCCTGATTGGAGAAATGACAGCACCATAGATTGCACAATATGTTTATGTTTATAGTGCCCAACTTCATGTGCTAAAATTGCTACCAATTCATCCGTAGTATGATTTTGAACTAAAGTATCATAAAGGGCTATGCGCTTATTCTTACCGAATCCCGTAAAAAAAGCATTTGATTTATTGGATCTCTTCGAACCATCAATAATATAGATGCCTGTCAGCGGAAAATTAACCGATTGCGCATAATGTAATAAAGCATTTTTTAATTCACCTTCTTCGATTGGTGTGAATTTATTGAATAATGGCATAATCAAGGTGGGGGCAAGAAATTGAGCTATAAGAGTAAACACCGTCACCCCACACCAGCACCAAAGCCAAGCCAAAGTGCCCGCAGACTCAAAAAACCACAAAATGCATGTCAAAAGTGGAACTCCGATGATAATCCCCAAGAGCAAACCCTTCAAACGATCTGCAAAAAATGTGAGCAATGTTGTTTTGTTAAAACCAAATTTCTCTTCAATAACAAAGGTATGATACAAAGAAAAGGGGAGTGAAATCACAGAATTTGCCAGCATTAACGAGGCAATGAAGATAAGACCGGTAACGATTTCGCCATAACCATAACTCCGAGCAAAAGTATCAACTGTGGCAAATCCGCCCAGCAACCAAAACAGCAATAAACCGACAAAACTTACCGTGCCGGACAAAAGCCCAAATCGAGTATGTACCCGCGTATATTCCTGCGAGCGTGAATATGCTTCGGCATCGAAGGTGTCGCTAAATTCTTGAGGCACTTTGGGTTCCAATGCTTTCATATTCAATATGCTCACTACTGTATCGAAGAGAAAAGTTGCCACCATCGCGGCAAGAATAAAGACAAAATATGGATTCATAACACTCTTGATTGGTTTAACGTTGTGCAAATTTACGCTTTCAATGACTATTTGTTTCTACGTGTGAATAACTCTCCGAGACTTTCTACTCCATTCTCATAACAAATATGAGGCAATTGTGTTTCATCACCTTACCCATGCTTTTTATGGAAACACATAAAAAAAAACGCCCATGAGAACTCATGAGCGTTGTGTGTAACTTCGATAAATCGTTAGAGCTTATTCGTGCAGGATAACAAATCGCAGTATCTGATTTCCTGCTTTGAGATAATAGTGACCATTTGCCAAATGTGACGTGTTTATTTCCAACACTTGCTGTGCAGGATATATGGCAATCTCTTCGCCAAGCATAGAAAGAAGAGAAATGCTTTCCGGGAGGGATTGGGCAAATGTAATATGAAGAACTTTGTCCGCAGGTTGGGGATATACTGATGTCATTGCTTCATTGTGTTCTGCAATATTGCTCAAGCAATTATTAGTTTTGAAAAATGTGGGTTGCATCATGGTGACAAATGCTCCGACACCATCAGGGCATCGTCCCAGAGAGATATCCGCTTCTTGGGCTTCAAAAACCACGCTGTCTAAAGTTATTCCTTCGCCTGTACGAAGCAAAATTGTTTCGCCGCTTGCTGATAATTTGAAATTCACATGGATATATTCATCCGTTGTTTTGTTCTCATCAGCCCATACAGCAAGATACCCTTTTGCCGGAATTATACTCTTGGCAGGAAAAGTGAATTTTGTGGGTTTATTGATGTCATCACTGAGTGTGAAGCCGGCAAGGTCAATATCTGATGTTGTATTGTTGAACAATTCTATCCAATCGGCATACTCATCTTGTTCATTTTGCGCTCCCGCGCTGTTGGATGCCAAAAATTCATTCACAACAACATCGCCTTTTATTGCGCTGCCGGTTTTGGCTTTTGCCATAAAATATTCCTTACTGCTGCGTGAAGGTACATATCTGCCTGTTGCCTCATTTGCTGCATAGACATAATAATGTACAATATTATCTTTCATCACAAATTCACATCCATACTGACCATCATTGGCTGTGCCATCATTATGTGCGCCATCATCATACATAGGAATTGTCTCAAAATGCGAATATTCGTTAAATCGTAGATTCAATTCGACTTTTTTTACGGCATCATTACTTATTGTCGTGACTTTCACATTTACTGTACTCTGCAATACCGGATTATTAATCGGTTCAATTATGACCGTTGGCGATGGAGCAAGAATTTCGGGTAATTGTTGCAGATAATTCACTCGAGCAGACATTAATTCTATAATGCCCGGCACTGCATAATTACCAATATTTACACCTGTGTTCATTGATGCCGAAAATTGTTCATCACTGTAAAATTTATGGGTGTCATTTTTCACTTCGTCATTTATCAGAGTACGTAATGTTTCTGCCATAACAATATATTGACCATTCCCAAATATTTCTTCCACTAATGTTTTGCAATGTGCCATATATCGCTTTTTCAAATCAGCGTCATTCATCACCGCTGATATTAATGTCCAGTATTTATCAGACGAATGGGCAGTGACGGATAAATTTTGCATGCCGGTTAATGATAATGTGCCCATACTTGTATTTGATGCACCTAAAAAGGGAAATCCGCCAAAGCACATATTGTAATCCCAGGGTATGACATTCCAATATTGCTCTCCATCACGATACAAATAATAATTCTGGGAAAATACTCCTGTGTAACTATCCAAATTAACCATTACAGTATTGATTGCAAGCATCCACAATATGCGCTCTATGTCCATCACACGAGTTATCGAACCCGGATTATTCGTTAATGAATCGCATAAAGTGATTAATTCTGCCCAGCCCGCATCCGATTTTATTTCATAGTACTTCATATAAGTGGTGCTGTCTTTTGTATCTAAGTACAAGAGATTACTTTTTGTTTGGGGGGTGGGCTTCACTGTGGGGCTGCAACTGAAAAAAGCTCCTTTGGATGAACCGTAACGACTCGAGCAAAATGATTTATTGATACTTTCAACATTGGAATATAACCCTAACGGCTTTTTATTGACTATTATCTTTGCAAAATTCGCTTTGGGTGCATCAATATAATTTTTCACTATCTGATAACTTAAAACTTCACGTATCATGGATGGGTCAGCAAAACAATTTGCCAATTTTAAGGTTTTGTAGCCCTGATATGTCTGGTTCTTATATTCATCCAATGCTATCGTAAATGGATTTTTTATATATGTCGAATCATAAGAACTATTGCCCTTGAATTTTACGCCCACACTATCGAATGATATGCCGTTAATGATTACTTTTTGTGCCATCGTGTAGCCGTCCGAGCCATGTTTCGCCGTGTCAAGACGATAATCCCAATTCTCAAAGCCAAATTCTATCTCTATTGTTTGAATTGTAGATATATCGTAGAAATTATCCTGACCTTGGGTTATTCCATAAGCTACGATGAACGCCACTATACTATATATTACAGTTATTTTCATGCTGTTTACTCTTGTTATTATTTATTTCACAAATTGCAGAATTGATTCTACCATAGTATCACTCCATATTTCCACCTTATACATCCCCGAAGGTAATTCGCTGATGTCTATGCGCTGTTGCGGAGTATAATTCATGCCAACGCTTGTTATTGTTCTGCCCAATAAATCCTTTATTACTATCTTCCATTTTTCAAACGGAGACTCGATAATAATAATGTCCTTTGCAGGATTGGGATATATACGTGCTTGTGAATTATTGACCGTTTCTGCCACCGTCGTCGCAATGCAATCGAGGCACTCATTAAAACATACAACAGGTAACACTGCATCGTTGCTTACGCTATGATTTCTTTTTCCTTCTTTGCCGCAATCAGCGCCGATTACCTCTGTGATACCGGAAGGAATTTGCGAATAAAATACATAATTATAAGTCGTATTTATCGGAGCATAATGCAATACTTCAAATATTTTACCATCGAAGCTGTGCATTTTCACGACTTTCCCATTGGATTGAATGCTGTCAAAAAACAATACCTTCACAATAGCATTTTTGTCAGGATTATATTTCAACATATTCACCTTAAATCTGGTCATTAATTCACTTGTTTTTGCATTGCCCGAATATTGAAGAGGACCTATATATATTGTGTCGCCAATCGTGGAATCGGCAATAAACCAACGATTATCATTAAATTCATAGCCCACTTGAGACGCTTCCGGCACTATCTCACTATCGTAAAATTGATCGCCGTTTAAAAATTTAAATTGATATACCGCATTTGAGATTACTTGATAAACTCCACTATATATAGTTGATGTGCCTTCTCTTTTGAGAGGTGCCGTGTTCGATTGCCAATTACCGCCCTCAAGACCCGCCGCCTCTTGAAAATCACCCGTCACATGCACACCTGTTGTGTTGACAGTAAATCCTTTCATGTCCACAGAAAATTTCACATATTGCTTATTGCTCGCCGCATTATTATTACCGCTTTGCACTATGTATAGTGTCGTGGTGGCAGTGCCCGACGTGATACGTACGCTCCCGATTCTCCCCGATAAACTTGTGTTTTGCGAAACGCTCACCATGATACTCCCCGATAAACCGCCCGCACCAGATTTATTGCTCACACCTATCCATGTATCGGAAGTTTGCGCACTCCATGCCGCCGATGAAGTAATTTCTGCCGATTGATTACCTTGGTCGGCACTAAAAAACATAGTATCAACAGCAGCTGCAACCATATCTGCACCATTTTGGCTCACACTAACAATCACCGTTGTCTGACCTGATTTCATGCTAATGCTACCCGTCCGAGCTTCGGATGATGCATTCTTATCCGCAGTGATAATCACCGAGCCATCGCCCGTGCCCGTGACCTTATCCATACTAATCCATGACAATTCCTCAGTCGCTGTCCAACTCCCCGCATTGCTCAACACAACCGTTTTCGATTCGCCCGAAGCCATAAAACTTATATTCGATGGTGCAACCGTGAATGCAGTGCCCGATGTCAATGTAACAGTCAATGTTTTAGCATCCCCATAGCAACCCGCACTATTTTTTTCCTTCACACTCACAGTGCCCGTGCCCGCAATTGCGCCCCACTTCACACTTATTGACTTGCTCCCATTGCCCGACACTATGCCACCGCCATCAATGCTCCACTCAAAAACCGAACCCTCGCCGCCCGTCACACTATACGATTGTGTGGACTCCGGCGCACTCGTCGAAGCACCCGCAATACCCGATGTTGACGGCTTATCATAAACCTCAACATACACCCCCGATGTGGCAGAACAACCACCATTACTTATCGTCACATAATACGTCGTGCTCTTTGTCGCTGTCAAAATTGGATTAGCAACATTCACATTGGAAAGCCCCTCACTCGGTGACCATGTATAACTATACTGACCTGTGCCAAAAGATTCAGCCATCAATTGCACCGATTCACCGACGCATACCTTACGCTTGCGGGATTTTGCCTGCACTGCCATATCATTATATACTTCACAATCTGTGTAATGCTGTGCCTGCGGTAAACCCGAAGGACCTCCGCCACCGCCACCACTCGAAATAGTTTTCGTAAACACGGTCGTACCTGCCGGTGTCACCTCATAAAACCTTGCAGCCAAAGCAATACAAATCAAGCTATTGCCATTAGCAAGCTGAACAGAATTACCCATATTCGTCGTTTTCCCATTGCCAACAATCCGCGAGCTGTAAGAAACCGGCTCGAAAGCTCTGCCCGCTGATTTCAAATACGTAAATCCCGACACAGGAGCTTTCACAAAATCCACCGTCGAATTAGAAGAAGTGCCACCATTATTAAAACAAGCCAACTGACCCGCATTCGGATGACCCGGCTCAACCCAATGTGCATCATGAGTAACATTAATCACCGCCGTCCCCGAAGTATTATATGCAGCAGGATTGCCCCAACGATACAAGATATCGCCACCCTTGCCCGAATTACCGCCCGTATGACCCGCCGCCTCTGCCGTCGTCGTGCTGTGATCAATCACATAAATCTCATTCAAAGCATGGGAACTAAAAGTAATTTGATCCAATACAGGATTATAGTCAAGACCATTCGCATGCATCCAATCTTTTGAAGTTTTGTAGTTTATGTTCAGCAGTTCGGGGCGGTCAGCAACATTCGATGCATAATTTGGTTTATTCGGATTTACGCTTTGGACTAAGTGGTCCCATGCCTTCCATTCCCACACCACTTCTCCCGTTGTCGCACCCGTCGGTTTCACCTCAACAATCTTATCGGGCCACATTTCTATAGACTGAGTACTTCCCATAGCACTTGCTTCCGATGCCGAACGACGCTCATAAGCAATCAATAACACATTACCATTCGGCATAGGGTGTATATCATGATGAGAACAATAATTAGCCGTCGAATATGTATAATTCCACAACAAAGTGCCGTCCCATGACACCTTTTGCACTTTACCGCAAATGGGTCCTCCCTGAAAAGAGTTACCCGAATTCACCACCGTCCGCAACACCGTTCCGCCCGGCAGCAAATAAGTCGAATAGCCCGTTCTATCGCCCGAATTAAATGTCCATGTTTTCACAACCTTATCATTGGTGTCCAACAATTCCGCCGTAGTACCATTCTGACGAGCATAAAAGTAATAACCGGATGCTTGCTGGGCATACATATCCAAACCAATCAACCCCAGCAATAAACCCAAAAAAACTGCAATCTTCACATTCATACCATCTCCCATGAAGTAATATTATCATTCCCTAACATTAACACTTTTGGCATACCCTTGTTACAAATCTAAATTTTATTCACCACAAACCAACACCAAACCTTCTCCTTTTCAGTAATGGCGCACGCATTCTGACGGCGCGAACGCCTTTTCAAACAATTATTGACAATTAACAATTGATAATTAACCCTGAACCATCACCAAAATATTCTCATCATGAACTCATTAAATTAAAATAAACAAGTATTGTTCAGTACAAGGGTAGGGCAGTTCGCAAGATCTGCCCTTTTTTGTTTTTATTTGAAAAATATAGTATATTGCGTAGGCATTTCTCATTTATGAATCAGGGGAATCATAAATGCATGGTACATACATACAACCTCCTAAGGGTTATAGGGCAGTTCGTAAGATCTGCCCTTTTTTGTTTTATTTGAAAAATGTAGTATATTGCATTTAAGTACAACATATGGCATTATGAATGAGGGGAGTCATAAGAGCTACGTGGTTATAGCAGGGCAGTTCGCAAGATCTGCCCTTTTTGTTTTATTTGAAAAATGTAGTATATTGCATCTGGTGAATAATACTATGAATCAGGGGAGTCATCGTATTAAATGGTACAACAGAGCAGGGCAGTTCGCCAGAACTGCCCTGATTTATTATATGGAGCATTATTCAAAAGAACAACTCATATTGTTTTTTGTCTATGAATGGCTTAATGGTTATGATGAGCTTTGGGAATCGGATGTTTTATTGTTGAGGAGTATTTTGCTGTTTCACCCATAGGAATCTTTCAATGTATTTTCCGAAAATGTCAAATTCAAGATTGACCATATCGCCAATGGCAAGGTCTGCAATTGTTGTGTGGGTATAGGTGTGGGGAATTATTGCCACTTTGAGTGTATTGAATCCACAATCTGCTACTGTTAAGCTGATGCCATTGATGCAGATTGAACCTGTATGGACAATAAGAGCCGCATATTGTGATGGAAATTGTATATGATATTCCCAGCTTGCCGATAGTTGTATTATATTGGTTACCGTTGCCGTACAATCTACATGCCCTTGTACGATATGTCCTCCGTATCGGGTAGAGCTAAGCATTGCACGCTCTAAATTTACTCTTGAACCAATGGTATATTGTCCCAAAGCCGTTTTGTTGAGCGTTTCTTCAATAGCTATTGCGCTGAAAGAATGTTGAGTAAATTCTATGACGGTAAGGCATACACCATTGACTGCGATGGAGTCATCAATAGCGATGTCTTCGAGTATGGTTTTGCATTGGAATGTAAATTTTTTTGCATCACTTATATATTCTATGGCTTGAATAGTGCCTATTTCTTCAATGAGTCCTGTGAACATAATATTTATCTGGGTCGTTGAACAATTTCAATAGATGTGATGGGATGAATTTCCCATGCAGTTTTTCTCCAATTTCTTTCTCTTCCGGGTTTAGTATTGTCAGCTTCGTCGGCATGTTCGGTATCATAAAACAACCATCCTTGGATTTTTACCCATCGTCCTTTGAAGTTCTTTCTTAGGGTTTTTGTTGACCAATCAATTCCTTTTTTTGCCATTATGAACCGAAAACGGGGTGTCACTTCTGCAATGAGGGGATTTTTGAACTCTGAAGCCATGGGGTCATCCGTTATTTCGATATGTGTGTCCCTATTATCATCGTCTGTGGCTTTACAATTACATGTTTCCACGCCGCCTTTGACCACTTCGGAGACATAACCGACAATTTCGACGGCTTGTCGGGGAGTCCATCGTTCGGAGTCTTCTCCATCTTTGAGTAAAGATTTAAGAGTAATATTTTTGACAAAATCGGATTCTTTTGGAAAATTATATCTGTTTTTCAAGAGATTTAATTCTTTTATGTCTTTTCTTTTTGCATTACCTTCTAATGGACAATTATTGTAATAATCGAGGTCATTTTCTTGATTATTGATTGTTTGTTCTGCTTGCTTTGATTCGGGTAATACTTTTTTTAGTGCTTGTTCATTGCATCCAAAGAATAAAAGTGCAATACATGCCGAGGAAATAATATAAATTTTTCTCATATATCAAAAGATTGTCCGATGGAAGGAAGAAAAAGTGATTTGCCTGCTTGTTCAAATCCTTGAATTGCTGCGTCATGGTCAATAGCAATCATATCGAAAGTGTCAAAGTGCATACCGATGATATTGCTACAGTTAATATATGATGCTGCCATTATGGCATCAATATAATCCATGGTGAAGTTATCGCCTAAAGGGAGTATTGCGGTATTGATAGAGAATTTTTTTGCGAGTATTTGCATATCAAGAGTGAGGGCAGTATCACCGGCATAATAGAGAGTAGATTCTTGATTTTGGATGACGAATCCCATGGGATTGCCACCATACGTGCCATCGGCAAAGCTGGAGGAATGTTGCGCTATGGTAGCGTGAACAGTTCCACTATCGAAAGAAAATTTTCCACCAATATTCATAGGATGAAGATTAGTAAGCCCTTGTGCTGCACACCATTGAATTATTTCCCAATTTGCGATAACTTTTGCATTGCTTTGATTTGCAATAGTCAGAAGATCTGCAATGTGGTCTGAGTGTGCATGGCTGATGAGGATATAGTCGGGATTGAGCGTTGCTATATCAATATGCGCTGCTTTTGGATTGGGAGTGATAAATGGGTCGAAAAGAATTGTTTTACCAAGAGTGTTGAGTAAAAATGCGGAGTGACCTAAGTATGTAAGTTTCATAAAAAAATAAATTAAAGTTGTGAATAAAGAGAAGAATAAACTTTATTGCCTTTATGGGCAAATTCATCAAAGAAACCGGTGTACCATTGTTGTAATGGAATACCTTTTTGTTTTGATGCAATAATATCTTTAGCCGAAGAAATACCACCGGTACGAATAATTGTCATTTGTGCATTATCGGGGAGAACTTCCAGAGCATGAGAACAAAGATCAAGTGATGGAACATTAAGCATGGTTCCGCTTGTACCACCACCAAATGTTTGATAAAAATATCGGAAATTTTTTATATCTTTTTTATGTAAATGATTTTCTAATTGTTGATATTTAATTGAAGTGTTGCCAATATTTATGCCTGCGAATCCAAGTTCGTGCATAATATGAATAAGTGCGAATAATTGTTCTTTGTCAATATCATTAGAGAATTTGAGAAAAATGGGTGTTGTGTGATGCGGTAAAGCTATACAGTGTTTCGCAATATTTTCCAAACGATGTATTAAATCGGGATCGAGAGTTTTATGATGATGTACAATAGTTTCGGTATTGGGACAACTTTCATTAAGTTCGATAAAATCTACGCCTGCATCATTATAGCGATGAATGCCATCAATGAGTAAAGGTACCGCTTGTTCGGGTGCCATTCCCGGATCGGCGGACACAGAAATACCGATGGGGAAATTAGTATAGCGTGGTAATTGTGCAATTTTTTTTGCCACGGCGGCATGTCCTTGATTTGGTAAACCCAACCAATTAGAAGCTGCACCCGAATGTGGATAAGGACAAAAAGGGTGATTTATGCCATTTTTATTATTTCCTTCACGCGGTAAAGAGGTTGTTGTGCCTGCTAAATATGCACCTGCGCCGAGGGCATAGCATTGTTCATAGCCCTCAGCATTTTTGAACATACCGGCTGCATTAAAAATAGGAGAGCGAAAAGTCAGAGAACCGCATTGCACAGCCAAAGAGTCAGGAATATCAATATGGTCGAAGTTGGCAGAAAAAAAGGCATCTAAAAAATACTTTCTTCCGGTGGAATATAATTGTGTAAACAAATGAGGGGGTAATAAAGACATTAAGGGTCTTCCATAATAATCCGCTCTTGCAATAACTTCACTTCTTGTCATTGAACAATTATTTTTTGAAAAGAAAATAGACAGCTAAAATCAGACAAATAAATCCTGCCACATGATTCCATTTGAATTGTTCATTTTTGAAAACAAGCAATGTAAATACCGTAAATACCATCAAAGATATAATTTCTTGTATGACACGTAATTCAACCAGATCGAAAGGTCCGCCATTTGCTTTAAAGCCGATTCTGTTCGCAGGTACTTGAAAACAATACTCAACAAAAGCCATGCCCCATGAAATGAGGATAATAGAAAACAGCCCTAAGTTTTGTGACCATTCCATATCTTTAAATTTGAGATGCCCATACCATGCGATAGTCATAAAGACATTAGACAAAATGAGCAGTATCAATGTTTGTAACACTTGATTCATAACCGAAAACAAAATAGTGCGAGTGTCATTTAGGTTTTTGCAAAATTACGAAGAAAAGCCCTTGGCACTGCAAGGAGTTTTTCACTTAAAGAAAGCGAAGCTCTTTTGGTGAACACATCATAGTCGTTTTGTCGAATCTTATAAAGTATCCTTCGGTAATTGGTGCTCATCAGTTGCACGGTCATTCTGCTATCGGCGGTAAGGTAGGGGATGCCTTTGTCAGCACTTTGATAGTATGATAATGCACGTTGAATATTGAATTCCAGATACTCTTTGAACTGAGGTGAGCATTGTTGATTGAAAAAATCCTGTTCAGTGAGATTATAGCGTGAGTATTCATCCGAAGGAAGGTATATACGGTCTTTGTGCAAATCTTCGCCTATATCACGACAAATATTAGTTAATTGCATGGCAATGCCCAAGTCTATGGCATGTTTGAGGGCATCCGGGTGAGAGTAACCGAATATTTCGCTTGTCATGAGTCCTACGACAGAAGCGACTTTATAGCAGTAATTATACAATTCATCAAATGTGGTGAAGCGATTAACAACAGTGTCCATCACTACTCCTTCTATGAGTTGTGATGGCAATTCTCTCGGGATATGAAAACGACGTAATGTATCAGCCCATGCTATAATAATAGGATTATTGCTTTGTAATTCATCACAAAAAATAGAACTGCAATTCTCGTAAAAAATCGGAGAAATATGCTGATTATCATAGATAAAATTGAGTGCATTATTCCATTGTTGCAGCACCCAGATTCCTTTGGTTTTTGCTTGTTCTTCAGGCACTTCATCAATCAAATCATCAACGAAACGACAAAAGCCATAAACAGCATAACAAGCTCTTCGTTTTTCAATTGGTAAAAAGTGTGACGCAAAATAAAATGTTTTAGCAAAAGTACGCGTAATATCTGTTACATGTGTATATGCCGCCGACACGGCATCGTCCTGTGAGCCGGTTGATTGCTGCAGCTTAGGTATTGAACTCATCTCATTCCCCTGAATAATGATAGTTGTGAGTTAAACAATTAATTTTTGCAAGTGAAAAAGTAATCTGTAATAAAAATCTATAATGTGCAATGAACGTATTATCTTCCTCCCGCTATTGATAAGCGAATTTCTACGCCTGCTTGAGTAGTTGAAAAACCGGGAGTTGCTGCTCCTTCATTAATTGTTGTTTCATAGCGGAAAAATGCTCTTGCCGTTAATCGTTGACTAACAGTATAGCGAGCACTCGGTTCAATAATTATCTGTGTGTCGCCATTTAATTTTTGCCCCTCAGCATTATTAAGATTCAATAAGTCAAAAGTAGATCGCAAGTTTCTTTTATACGATCCAGTGAATAAAAATTCCATGTCATTGTTAAATTCTATGCCAAGGAAATTAAATACAAAAGAACGTTTCATATATGAACCCGTTATTTGTAGCTCTTGCGATTGGGTACTTGCTACGGTTGAATTTTGCGCTTGTAAGTTAAAATCAGTTTGTGTACGATATTGAATATTTCCTGTTAAAAGCCCTTTTAATTTTTTTTCATCAAAGGTGAATGTTAAACCAATGAGCGGTTGGAAACCCATCTGAACGGTTTGACCTTGGGTAAGTCGTCCATTGTCATTTATTAAAGCATTTTCTTGATATGTACTTTGATAACGATGTTCAAGTGAGATACGTGTTGCTATACCCTTAAATGGCGGAATTTTTTCAATACCATCCCAGCGTAAATTCCAGTTAACACTTGGCAATATTTGTTTTAATTTACCCGGCATAAATCGTAATGCTTCTAATCCTTCTTGAAATGCTTCAGAGAGTGCATTTAATCGTTGTTGATTCACTTGTGCAGAGTCTGATGATTGAATTGTTGCAATTTTCTCTTGATAAAGAGCAATAACATTTTCGATTGTATTATCGAATGGAGCAAAGAAAAGAAACTTAGGTAATCGTAAAAAGGTACGACTATAGGTTTCTGTAATTACAACATTACGATATGTTGGAATGCCTTGTGCGTCGGTTTCTACAAGACGATTGCGGTTAAAAGCAAATTCAGACCGCCAATTCAGATCTAAGGTTGCGCCTTGCCATAGAGGGCGAGATGTACGCATTTCGATTGTTGAACGCTGAGAAAAATTCTCTTGTAAAGCCGCATTCGGCGGACGTAATCCGGGGAATGTTTCAAAACGGAAAAAGGGAAATGCGCTTGAGCCGCGAATATTAAATCCGCCATGAGGACTTTCCACTAAGCCAAGTTGATATGCCATTGACGGACCGTGGGAATCGCTGTAAGGTAAAAATGTGACGCCGCGCCAAAAATTTGTGAGTCCTGTACTTCCAAAAACTCCCGGAGTAATCGATGAATTTTGTTGTGTAAAATTAGGGGTGAGATTTGTCCAATCGAAAAATATTGTTTTCAATACTTTACCGATGCCTCTGAATAAACCGCCTGATGAATCTTTTGGGTTAAACCATTTATCCGACATGGATTTTAACTGTAGTGTCGAATTAAAAGTAATTCTGTTTTGCCAACTTGCTTGTTTAACAATATCTGCCAAATTGGGATCCGGCTGTAATGGGTCGCGCCATGTATAGGTAGTAACAAAAGAAGCTCTGTTGGATAAGTAATTATTCAATCCCCATAAATCAGGAATTTTTGGGGTCATATTAATTGTCACGGTTTGAGTGTGACTGTTTGATGTTCCGAAATTTATTATTCCATTATTAAAAAATATTTGACGGGAAATGTCCGCGCCATTTCTTTGTTGACCAAATTCATTTAATTCAAAGGGAGCAAGCGTACTGCCCGTTGTAAAATTATAATCAATAATCGGGCTTAATAAACCACCTTCTGTGAGTCGCCAATTCATTTGCGCAGACCGCTCTGCTGAAAATTGCCTTACAACGGGCGACGGAATATCAAGAAAGCGCGATTGTTCTGTTGTGCGCGCCCTATTCATATTCATACTAAAAGAAATTGTTGTAGGAAGTAAGTTGATTTTAAATCCTTTATACGTTTCTAATATAGGTATATCCGAAGCCCATGACAAAAGGTTAAAATTAACTTGCGGTAATTGTGGAGCGTATTGACCTGTAAATTGCCATTGCCACCAAAATCGCTCAGCTACTATTTGGGAGCGTTCAAATTCTTGTGCATAATTATACCCGATTGTTATCTTACCTATAGTTTCTGTGATTAACCAGTGTTTAATCGGCAAACCAATTTTAACTCCCTGTAATGCAATTTGGTCACGTACTCGGACAGTTTCTGAACGTCTTCTGAAATCTGTGGCTCTGTTCTGTGCTATTTCCTCTGATTCACCGGCGTCTAAACTGCGTAATCGTACTGCGTCTGAAGCCGTATTTAAATTGACATCATTTTGTGCAACAAATAATGGAGTTTGTGCCGTTTCCGTATGAGAGTAAGAAATCGGAATCTTGGTTTGACTCCACGAAGAAGGGAGAAATTTCTCCAATGCTGCCGTAGTTTGAAATGCCCAATTTGTGGATTGAATACGATTACCGAAACGCTCTTCTAATCTATGAAAATTAGGATTCGTTTGTTGAAAATTAGCATTGACTGTTGCAAAATCAGCAATTTTAAAATCAAGAGACCCAATTCCCGCCCAATCTGTTGAACTTTCGGGATCAGTTAATCTTAATTCATTTATCCACATATTTGTGGTTAATTCATTGGGAAAACGTTGAGCCGGATTGGCAATACCAAAGCCGATAAATTGAACGCGGGTCAATATAGGATTTCCTTTGATGGCAAATTTTGCCAATGGATCATTGGGAACAGGAAATTCTTGTCTTTCAGTTTGTTTGGTTTGATCGCGTCTTTCTTTTAATGCAGTGAGTTGTGCTAATTCAATGCCTATGTCTTGCCAACCTCTAATTAATGGGCGACGATATTCATAGTAATTTCCTGAATCTATTCCGAATCGGAAAATCGCTTCTGCAAGTGGTGTTGCACCGGGAATTGCGACATCGGGCATCGTTTGATCACCGTGCAAAAAGAATTTAATGTTTTTATAGAAAAATATATCCGTTGAACGTAAAATTCTCACTGCCATACGTTCATCATTAAATCGCAAATTTCTCACTCCGACATTTAACGATTGTTCATTGAGGAAAACAACCGCTTGCGGATCAGGATTATTTAATTGTTGCGGACGTTGAACCCCGGGAGGCAATGAATAATAATCCGGTGCACCACTATTTTCTTCGATATTTACAAATTGCACACTTAAAGTACTATCCGCAGGAGATACACCTTTGATAAATGTATTACTTCTTTGCCATTGTGAACCTGTAAAGCGCCAATCCGCAATACTTAATTTCACAGCCCCACCTTTAAACCATACACGCACATATTGTATATTGGAAAATAGAGGATTACCGGTAACACGATGTGGACGACGTATCGGAATACGGTATAAAAACCAACCTGAGCCTTCTCTACCGGATCCTACAATTTGTGGATTTGTTGCCGGATTCTGATCTAAATTTACTTTATAGGTGAAATAACTATTATCCAAAGAAATGGTTTGACCATTATTTTGATTGAGTATCTCTCTATCGGGCAATTGCCCACTTTCCGAAAGTCGAGAATTTCCTTCAAAATTATTATAAAAACGGAAATCAACACCTTGCTGTTCATTTGGTGTTTTGTTGAAGTCAAAGAAATAATCATCCCGTGCAGGGTCAGTCTCTTGATTAAGCGGAAATGGATATGTATTTTTTTCGACTGTATTATCAACACCATCAATTCCTACGTCTTCACCTATGTCGATTATATTATTCGGAATGGGGTTTTGAGTTGTAATGCCGTCTTCTGTATTTAATTCTTGATTGGGTATAACATCTTCACTAATTTGTCCTAAATCAATATACATTTCGCCATTGTCTCGACGCTCATCCAGACGCATCATTATTTCGATAAAATCAATATTTTCATTATCAAAATTTGTTGTAAAATTTGAGAAGAGTCGCATCATTCCGCCCCAAATTTTCGGTAAATTCTGTAGTTTATAATTACCGTGCAAATCGGGATTATCGGCAAAGGTTGGATTCCTAAAATCAAGATAATTCGGATTTTGATTGTAAATACCTCTTTGATCAGGTTCAAATTCGATACGCATATCAGACACTACCTGTCCTGCTTGGGCAAATGAGCGATTCGGAAAAGGATCAACAAGAGGTGTTCTGCCGATAAAATACTGATACCAGAATGTACTGCCTCTAAAGTATGATTTTGCCTTTTCGTCGTCAGTAATGTTCATTAATTCAGGGTCATCCGGCATTGAGGCATGAGTCCATTGAATAGGGGATAAACCCAAAGAAATATATCGTTGTGCTCCCTCAAAATCATCTAAATATGCTACAGATTGTCCGCCATCGGAAGCAATAGTGGAAATTCGTTTATTCGGTGTTGGAAGCATGGCGGCAATTTCAGCCCTTGCTACCAACGATGAAGGGGCTTTGGTATCTAAAAACGGTAAAGCGTCAATAACTTTTGTAACTATCGGTAAATTAAGATTTACATTACCATCAAGTCCAATCATCGAATTTGATACCGGTTCTTCACCTAATCGAATACGATCGAAAAGCAATGCTTGATCAAATAACATAAATGTTGAACCTATATTTGCCGTCGCCGATCGTTTTTTGAGCAGTTGATAATCTGCCCTAACTCCTACTAAAGTTCGCGTCGTTGTATTAAATGCATCATTTTGTTCATATTCAATGTTTAGATTGGCATTAGGTAACTGTGCTCGCGGATTTGTTAATGTTACAGTTCCGGAATTTGTTTCCACATAAAAATCCTGATTCTCGCGTAATTGTTGTCCATCAAGGGTTATACGGACACTTCCGGGAGCTAAATTATATGCACCAAGATTAATTTTATTTGACCCGCCTTGTTGTGTTGAAGTACCTCTGGCTGTACCACTAATAATAAATCGGTCACGGTTTGTTTGCAATCGTGCCACTTCTATAGTCGTATCATAGACAGCATCAAAGACAAATCTTTCAGGAAATTGAGCATTGTTTTTTGCTCGGAAATAGTCGCGTAAACCTTTGCGAAAAGGCTCTAAAGAGGGGAATGTCACTTCTCCGCGAATAGGATCGAAAAATGCAGTTTGTTGGGATTGTTGATTAAACTGTTGATTATTGGGTATGCCACCTGATTGTTGTTGCGCAGGATTAGCTGTTCGCGGCGGTCCCATATCGAATAAGCCATCAGGAGTTAATTCACCATTATTGTTATTGACTTGGTCAACTCTTAAAACGGTAACCAACTTCTCAGACCAACCGTCAAGCACATCGGCAGAATCATTGTTTGGGCGCAAATACCAGAAATTGATTCTGGTATCATTGACATCTACATTTGTTTGTCCGATTGAGTAAACATTACGCATTTGACGAGACCACAAGGTACGAAAACCGGGTTGCAAATTTCGTCTGTACACCAATTTCATGATAAGGGTATCTTTTTCTTTGCGGTATCGGGTGAGGTTACCATACGCTTTATCATCAAGGTCAGAATTCGGATTATCTCCTTCAATCATATACGTCACGGCATACGTTCTTTCGCTTCGCAAATTGTTGACGACTAAATGACCTAAATTGGGATCATAGAAATATCGAGAGTTTTCCACTTTAAGGAATTTACCTCTTTCGACTCTGCCATCTTGAATTCTTGAACTTTTTAATGATTGGGGGTAGGAGTTTATTGCGGGATTACCACTTTTGGGTTGTATAGGATCTATATCTGCAAAGGCGATACCATCCACTGCTTGGACATCAGTGGGGTCTCCGGTAGATTCCCATACTTCTAATTCTTTGATGCGTAATGATGCAGCACTGAGTGGAATAACAGGAGTGGCGTTTTTGTAATATTCTTCCCATACTCTTTTGTATGCAGTGTCAACGAAAAAGTGATTTTTTGCATAATCATAAGCACGCAAAGCAAATTGTTGCCGTACCACACCACCCCGAACATTGACAAAACGTCGTTCGCCACGACGCTGCGAAGCGACTGTTTTCAAGAAAAGAGGACCGAACTGAAAATCGGAGCGAATACCAAACAGCGCTTGACCACTGCCTATGAGAGTTGAATTTGTGGGGAATTGGACATTACCAAGCTCCACACGTTTCACAATATCATCATCTTCACCGGAAAAACCAATATTGAAGCGATTGTTGAGATCGAATTGGGCACGTGTGTTCCAATCAACCCCTAATCTCAATTTATCACCAATTTGACCGGACACATTGAGGTTAATGTCTTGTTGAAATATAGGACCCGATTGGCTTTGTCCGAATGCGGAAGCTGTACCGAGATTTTGTGTATCCCATCGCCATCCCGCACGAATTGAAACATCACCGCTTACATTGACGCTCACTTGTGGTTTACCGAAAATACTAAAGAGCGGGTTATTGGGAAAAGGAATCTTTAGTCCGCTTAAATCGCTTAAGATACCTGCAATATCGCCGGCAGAAAGTGCTTTCTTTAGGTCATACTGCGTTATAAGTGAATCCCATATTCTATGAATTTGTGCTTGTTTACGCAATTCGATGTACTTGTCAAGGTCATGTCTTTGCGGTGCGGTTACTTCAACTCCTGAAATTGTTTCTCTGGATCGCAAATACGTAGAACTTGAATCTAAACGCATGAGAACTTCATAACCCGGTGGTAAAGGATTTTTACTGACTCTTGGTCCTGACATTAAGCCGGTTCCTCGATAAACCGATGGTGGTGTAAAATATACAGACCTATTTGGTTCGAAGTATCGTAATGAGTCTTTTACTTTTGACGTATCTGTCTCTGTAAAGCGCAATAAGCGAAGCCCTGCTAAAAAAGCAAGCTTGTGTGTAGATGCGGCGGAAAGTTCTTGCGGCGAGGCATTAAAATCAAGAGGAAGAAAGTAAAAACGGTTCGCAAAGGGACGAAACATTGAGGTATAGCGAAACTGATGTTTTGCGGCTAAGGTTGGTACCGATGCCGTAACACAGAGGACGCAAAAGATAATACTTAATCTCGCTTGTTTCATCACTTGTCGTTAGTTGAAAAATAGAAATCAATACACATCCGCCATTAACAATCTCGGCGTGTTATGTTGAAAACTTACAAAACTTTTAGGTAACATAAATTGGAAACAAGGTTCGATATGCTCAACCTAATAATGATGAAACGCTGCAAAACTATCGTTTGAAACGTTATTAGAAAAAAAAAATTTTTGGAATGCTCGTAAACGAATACTTTTCCATTACAGGCATTATTTTTGCTCGGCACTCCTTTCTCGGTAATTTTGCGAATATATCAAGTTACATTTTATTGAAATAATCATGCATAAAGTCTTTACTTACAAATTCATAGCACTATGCTGCATTGCCTGTGCATTCTTCATATCATCGGAATCGCTCTTCGCTCAGCAATGGAAACCTCTGAGCAAAGAACAGATGTCTATGTTAGTACCAAGTCCTTCACGATTTGTTTCTTCATTGCATGGAGCATGGGAACGTTCCTACGATGGAGATTCATGGGAACAAGTACAATTGCCGTATTCTGATGTAGAAAAGAAGAAGGTATGGTACAGAAGCCAATTCCGATTGGATAAAAACCTTTTAGGGCAATATGTCTGGAACCTCTATTTCTTGGGTGTTAATAGTGAAGTTGAGGTCTATATCAATAAACAGTTTGTTCGGAAAGTCTTTGGTGGTATTGCTCCATTTGAGCTGCGTATGCCGGATAAAATGTTGGTCAGTGGTATGAATACAGTGGAGCTTGTCATAACTCCGCAAACACAATTCAATCAAAGACACTTGTTTTCTGAAGATGTTTACACGGGCATGATACGCGAAGTTATGCTTGTGGGGTGTCCGCTTATCTGGACGAATGATGTACGTATGCAGACCTTGCTCTCTGGTGGGTCATGTCAGTTGAGAGTACAAGCAAGTACTGCTTCCGGCAATGTGACTAAAAGCACCTTAGTACGAAGAACCGATAGTGCAGGAGTTCCGATAAATGTGAGCATGGCTCAATTAGATGTTTCATTAGTTGCTCCTGATCAAAATTCTGCCGTTATTGCAACAGCAACAAAACCCATCAAAATAGAATCTGACAGGATGATTGACAATGAGTTTGTCTTGAATATTAGTAATCCTCGTCTATGGACTATTGAAAATCCCTATTTGTATGAGTTGCATGTCAAGATTTCTATCGAAGGTGGAATCATTGATGAATTCATTGTTCCTGTGGGGGTACGTGATATTCGTGTCGGTAAATTACAAGATGGGTCAGCGGCTTTATCTCTTAATGGACAGCAGCTTCAAATCAAGGGGGTAGAGTATATTGAAAATTGGGGAACAAATGGAAAAACTCCGTCCAGCATTGATATTGAACGTGATATCCGATTATTAAAAACCTTGGGTGCTAATGTGGTAAGAGTACGTTCCGCCCCACCGCATCCTTATTTTGTGGAACTATGTAATCGTAATGGATTGTTATTAATGATTGATCTTCCGGCTTATGATATTCCCAACAGCTTTTTACAAAGTGATGAAGTTAATGAACGGATGCGAAATTTATCGGAAAGAATAGCAATTTCTTATGACAGAATGCCCTCCGTTTTTGCTTGGGGCGTAGGGGATGGATTTGATGAGTCTTCTACGGCTGTCAAAGATTTTCAGGAAGCAATGATGAAAACCTTTCGTTCACATTCCACAAAATTAATTTATAAAACGGTTCGTTTCGGTACCAATGCCGTTGCTTCTGATGGTATTGATTTTGTATGTTTTAGAACAGATAATCGTTGGAAGCCCGGTGAAGAATTACGAACGGAATTGCAGCGGTTAAAAACATTAATAAAAGATCAACCATATTTGGTGTGTTTCGGTAAATTATTACAACCCGATAATAAACATGGATACGCTGACCCATTATCGGCTGAATCGCAAGCGCAATACTTACGTGATGTCTATCGCATTGTTGAACAGGAAAAATCGGCAGGAGTATTGGTCTTTAGTTTTAATGATTATCGTTGCGCATCACCCATTCTCATGACCAATGCCGAAGATAAATATGTGGTAACTGCGGGATTAGTAGATGGTTATCGTATGAAACGTCTTTCGTATGAAATGGTGAAAGCATTATTTAACTCAGAACGTGAGCCATTATTAAGAGCAGGATTATATAAGGAAGATACTCCATTGGTATTTATCGTTACAGGTTTGGTTATTGGTGTCTTAGTTCTTTTACTTATGAGTCGTTTCCGTCGTTTCCGTGAATATTTTTTCCGTGCATTATTACGACCTTATAATTTTTATGCAGATATACGTGATCAGCGAATTTTATCGAATGTCCAAACAATTGTTTTGGGTTTAGCGAGTGCAGCAACGGCGGGAAGTATTATTGCATCCACATTGTTTTATCATCGTTTTAGCTATGGTTCTGAATTTTTGTTGATGATGGTCACATGGAATGATTTCAAATATATTTTGGATGAATTTGCATGGTCGCCGACTCTTGCGCTCATATTATGCACAATCTTTAATTTTATGGTCTTTACTGTCATAGCAGCATTTATTCGGATTGGAGCAATGTTCGTGCGGGGCAGACTCTATTTCAGTGATGCATTTACTATTACAATTTGGGGCGTATTGCCTTTAGTATTGCTCATGCCTTTGAGTATGATTATGTACAAAATTTTTACGATTACCGATTCTATGAATTTTCTCTTGATACTTTTAGTAGGGATGAGTTTATGGTGCGGTTATCGTTTATTAAGAGCAACTTCTGTGGTTTTTGATATCCAGCCGCTGTGGGTATATTCGATAGGTATTACTTTGTCTGTGCTGATTGTCAGTGGTATTGCATTTATTTATCATTATCAAACATCCATATTTTCTTATCTTAGCTATTATTTTAGTGTATGGGCTTAATGATAATGTGCCGGAATATCCTCATTGTGTTTTTCTTTACTGCCATGACGGTCAAAGCGCAAGTTGGCTCTATGAATGTTGATCAAATAACTGAACGATTGACAAAGAATAATGATACGACATTTATTATAAATTTTTGGGCAACATGGTGCAAACCATGTGTTGAAGAACTTCCTGTTTTTGAATCAATTACACAAAAGTATCCAAAGGGAAGAATAAAAGTATTGCTGGTAAGTTTAGATTTCAAAAACAAAGTACAATCTGTTTTAATACCTTTCGTCAAAAAAAGGAATCTTCAATCGGAAGTGATTTGGCTTAATGAAAAAAACTATGATGCAATCATAGACAAAATCCATCCCGATTGGTCAGGGTCTTTACCAGCAACACTTATTGTTGCGCCTCATAATCGTATAGTGTTTTTCAAAGAAGGCACTATTGATGAACAAGAACTTCACTCACATATTTTAACGGAGTAAACAATGAAACTATTCCACACACTTTTCCTTGGAGTTTTTCTCCTTTTTTCAACGCAACTCATTGCTGCTGACACTTATGTGCTTGGCTCAAAGGTAGATGATTTTACCTTAAAAAATATTGACGGTACCATGATTTCATTATCGTCATATACAAAAAATGATGGTGTTGTTATTGTATTTACATGTAATCATTGCCCTTATTCAAAACTTTATGAAGATCGAATTGTTGCTTTAGATGCTTCAATGAAAAAGAAGAAATATTCTGTTTTGGCAATCAATCCTAATGACCCTATTGCATATCCTGATGATTCCTTCGAAAATATGATTGTTCGGGCTAAAGAGAAGAAATTTACATTCCCTTATGTCATAGACGAAACGCAAGAAATTGCTAAAAAATTTGGTGCAACTCGTACTCCGCATTTTTTTATTTTGAAAAAAGTCAATAACTCTTTTGAAATTGCCTATATTGGTGCTTTGGATGATAATGCACAAGAACCTGATAGTGTCACAGTAAATTATGTCGAAAAAGCTGTTGATGCAATACAAAAAGGTGATAAAGTAGAACCGGCAAGCACAAAAGCTATTGGCTGCTCTATTAAATGGAAAAAGTAAAAAACTATTATAGTATTTTCGCTGAATAATACTTAAATCACTATGCAAGTTAACGTAAAAAATTCTGCTTTTGTGGATTTTAAGAATAATACATTTCTTGTTTTTCTATGTATTTTCTATGCTTTGTTTTGGACATACTATGCATTTAATCCTGTCTGGAGACCGCAATGGTGGTTAGATAATTATTTGGTTTTTGCAGTAGTCGGAGTATTGATTCTGTCATATAATAAATACAGATTGTCAAATTTCAGTTATGCATGTTTGACAATTTTTTTATGTTTTCATGCTGTCGGTGCAAATATGAGTTATTCCAATGTGCCTTTAGGTTATTGGGTTTCACAGCAATTTCATTTCAGCCGACCCAATGTGTTTGACAGAATCGTTCATTTTCTCTTTGGTGTCCTGTTCGCATATCCCATTCATGAAGTGCTGCGACGATATACGTCATTGAGTAGGATTTGGTGCTATATTTTGCCGGTTGAGTTTATTATTTCGTACAGTGCAATCTATGAAATTATTGAAGCTGCGACCGCATGGACACTGCCGCCTGAAGAGTATGACCCATTTATTGGTTTACAAGGTGATATTTGGGATGGATACAGAGATATGGCATTAGCAGCTATGGGTGCATTGTTCACGATGATATCTCTCGCAATTGCGAAGCAAGTGAGAAAACGCAAAATGTAATCTGTTCTTTCGTTCTCCTAATATTATGGTTAACAAGTAGAAGATAAGACATCATATCAAGATAATGAAAGATTCCCTTCTCATCATTGAGTAAGGGATTTTTTTTGTCCAAAAATGGAACAAAATTCTGTTTCGTCGGTACATAGGGTATGGAATCAATTAAGGAGAGTACATGAAAATTATTGTGACTATATATCTATTGCTGGTTATTGTTTATTCATCACGAGCAGATTGGGAAAAATGCAAAGGACCATATCGCGGTGAAGTGCGCAAAATCATTGAACATAATAACGAACTATTTGCATTAGTGGTTAACAATGATGGAACTAGTTTGCCAAGTGTGAATTACGTTGTACGTTCAACTGATCAAGGAATAAACTGGGTTGTAGTGAAAGACATTAGCAGACCTTTTAATAGTATCAATAAATATACATTGGTAGTCGTGAATAATATTATATACATCTTTAATAATCTATATAATTCGTGGAGTTCAACCGATAATGGAGAATCGTGGAACAGATTGCAAGGTGATTCGTTTCTTTATTATTTGCGTGCTAAAACACTTGACCAACCGCTAAATATTTATGATATTATTGATGTAAATGGCAGGTATATCTCTCTTACACAACGAGGAATATATGTCTCAGATGATGAAGGATTACAATGGCAAAAGAAGTATGATTTAATAAACTATGATTTTTGGCATTGGAAGCAATCAATTGTTGGGAAATTATATCATGTTCAAAATACATTATATTTTACTACAAATGCAGGACTTTATTACTCCGAGGATAATGGTGATACATGGGAAAAAGATAGTGTAACTGATAATGCTGCATTTTCTTTCTATGTTCATGATGGAATCATGTATCTCGGTGTTGAAGGTGGTATATATCGTTCTTTGGATAAGGGAGAAACTTGGGAATTTACATGGATTAAAGATAATATTATTGCTTGTTTTAGTTCAAGAAATGATACAGTCTATTGCTTAACATCGCAAACATCGGGCTTTAACAGATTCGCATGGCGAGGTGTATTGTATTCTATTGATAAAGGGAAAAACTGGCTTTCCAATAGTGTTTTACGAAATCTCGCAGATGCGAGGGCATTCTTTTTCAATGACAGTCTCATGTTTGTTGGTACTGTTGATAATGGTATATACCGCAGCAGTGATGGAGGAAAAAATTGGCTTCAAACAGGATATATTACGCAGCCCATATCAGCCTTAACTTCAATGAATGGAAATTTGGTCGTTGGTGTTGAAATATCTTCTAATAATTCTCCACGAGATGTTGTCTATAGAATTTATACGTCACCAAAAGATCGTTCATCATGGATTCTGAATGACTTTACAATAGCTAATATTTATGCAAGTAAGAATGTATAGGTTAGTTCACTTTTGGTTAATGACAAAACAATTTTTGCAAACGTTGTTAGTACAAATAGTCTTGGGGTTTTACGTACATCTAAAGATGTCGGTATAACTTGGGACCTACGTAAAAGTTATGGAATAATGTTTAAACGACCTCATTTACAACAAGATACTTTATTTGCTTACGATAAAAGTGCGAGTTTCTTTTCTACCGATAATGGTGAAAGTTGGGATACCTTATCCCGAGAATTGACTTTTTATGATAATTATGTTGTTACGAAAACTGGTGTTTATTTTTCTTTAGGTATGTATTTTCGCCAATCTTGGGACGTTGAACCTATCTCTAATGGAAAACTATATATTTCAAAAGACAGTGCGGCAACATGGCAGGAGATACAAATCATGGATATAGACGGAGTTTATCTTTTATATAGTTATGAAGGAACAATATATATATCCACCAATAAGGGAATATACAGCACAATTGATGGAGAAACATGGCACAAACTGAGTGGAGCAATACGACCATCATCGCTGGTGGTCGTAGATAATTATCTCTATGCCGGGACAGATTACGGATTGTATAAACGCGAGCTATTACCATCGTCCATAGAAGAAATATCGTTCGATTCATCAATCCAACTTTATCCGAACCCTGCTCAGGAATTTTTATATATCAAGGCAAGCACACCATACGATACGGTAAGTATATTTAGTATTCTTGGCGATAAAGTGATGGACATAGTAACATCGAAAGATGTGATTGATATATCGTCATTGGAATCGGGTTATTATCAGGTGATTGTTCAAAGTCAAACTCTGCAACAAAGAGCATCACTGAGTATAATGCGCTAAAGATATTAAATCTTGAGAGGGTAATCTGCGTCATGAGGACATTCTTATTCACAAACAGATTGTCTCATTAAGTAGTTAAAGAGAGGATTTTTTTTGTCCAAAAATGGAACAAAATCCTGTTTCGTCGGTACATAGGGTATGGAATCAATTAAGGAGAGTACATGAAAATTATTGTGACTATATATCTATTGCTGGTTATTGTTTATTCATCACGAGCAGATTGGGAAAAATGCAAAGGACCATATCGCGGTGAAATAACTAATATTGTTGAACATAATGGATATTTGTTTGCTTTAAATTATAGCTATGACTGTATAGACTGTCCTGTACCGCGTAGAGACTCATACTTAATCTGTTCCAGTGACGAGGGCTTAAGTTGGTCTAAAGTAAAAGACCTTCTCTCTTTATCAGAAACTCATAATCTCGTTAATAGTTTACTTATTTTTAACGATGTACTCTATATACTTAATGATCCGTTCAGTTCGTGGAGTTCAACCGATAATGGAGAATCGTGGAACAGATTGCAAGATGATTCATTTCTTCTTAATTTGCGTGCTCAAGCAAATGTCGAAATATTGAATATTTATGATATTATTGATGTAAATGACAAGTATATTTCTCTAACAAGTGAGGGAATATATGTCTCAGACGATGAAGGATTACAATGGAAAAAGAAATATAATCTTTCCGATGATATTTTTGGAATTTGGAAGCAATCAATAGTAAGGAAACTAAATCATGTTGAAAATACATTATATTTTACTACAAATGCAGGACTCTATTACTCCGAGGATAATGGTGATACATGGGAAAAAGATAGTGTAACTGATAATGCCGTGTTTTCTTTCTATGTTCATGATGGAATCATGTATATCGGTGTTGAAGGTGGTATCTATCGTTCATCGGATAGGGGAGAAAGTTGGGAATTTACATGGATTAAAGATAATATTATCGGTTATTTTAGTTCGAGAAATGATACACTTTACTGTACAACATCGTCAAATTATATGAATACAGCATCGCAAGGTGTATTGTATTCTATTGATAAAGGGAAAAGCTGGCTTTCCAATAGTGTTTTACGGAATTTGTCAGAAACGAGAATGTTGTATTTCAATGATAGTATCATGTTTGTGGGAACTGTTGATAATGGTATATACCGCAGCAGTGATGGAGGAAAAAAATGGTATCAAGCGGGGTATATGCAGCACAGAATATCAGCATTAACTTCAGTTGATAGACAATTAATAGTAGGAATTAAAAGGCACTCAGCTGTTTTTCCACATCTCTTTACACATAGGATTTATAAGTCGTCAATAGATACGTTACTTTGGGAACTCAATGACTTTCAAAAATGTATTTTTTATCCTGGTAAGACATCAAAAATCAATTCTCTTTTTGTCAATGACAGCGTAATATTTGCTATGTTTGATGGTCCTGTTACCAATTGTTTAGATAATACTTTGTTAATCTCACGAGATTTTGGTCAAACATGGGAATCACATAAAAAAATGAATGTGGTAAATGATTCTTATGTAATCTTTCAAGAACCGTATCATAAAAATGACACATTATTCCTTACTACTTTTAACATAGCATTCAATAGTTTTTTCTCCACCGATAATGGTGAAAGTTGGGATACCTTATCACGAAAATTGACATTGTATGATAATTATGTTATTGCGAAAGCAGGCAAATATTTCTCATTAGATAAATCATTATATGTATCCAATAATCAGGGTGTAACATGGTCAGAACTCAAAATAGATGAATCAGAAGAATATTACTGCCTTTATGAACATGAGGGCACAATATATGTATCGACAGACAAAGGAATTTACAGTACGCAAGACGGAATTCATTGGCAGAATTATGGTTTATCAACCATGAAAGCATCATCGCTGGTGGTCGTAGATAATTATCTCTATGCCGGGACAGATTACGGATTGTATAAACGCGAGCTATTACCATCGTCCATAGAAGAAATATCGTTCGATTCATCAATCCAACTTTATCCGAACCCTGCTCAGGAATTTTTATATATCAAGGCAAGCACACCATACGATACGGTAAGTATATTTAGTATTCTTGGCGATAAAGTGATGGACATAGTAACATCGAAAGATGTGATTGATATATCGTCATTGGAATCGGGTTATTATCAGGTGATTGTTCAAAGTCAAACTCTGCAACAAAGAGCATCACTGAGTATAATGCGCTAAAGATATTAAATCTTGAGAGGGTAATCTGCGTCATGAGGACATTCTTATTCACAAACAGATTGTCTCTTATGAAAACATTGTTCCTCACTGTATTATTTTTCTCATCATTTTCTGTTTATTCACAACTCTATTTTCCTCCGGCGCAAGGAGATCAATGGGAAAGCGTTTCACCACAATCTTTGGGCTGGGATATCACAAAAATACCCGCTCTCTACAATTTTCTCGAAGCTGAAAACAGCAAAGCGCTCATCGTTTTGAAGGATGGTCGTATAGTAATTGAAAAATATTTTGGTACTTTTACTCAAGATAGTGCTTGGTATTGGGCATCTGCCGGAAAAACAATTACTGCATTGTTAGCAGGAAAAGCACAAGAAGAAGGATTGCTCTCATTACAAGATAAAACCTCAAAATATCTTGGTGTGGGATGGACAAAAGCACCAAAAGAAAAAGAAGATTTGATAACCATACGCCATCAATTAACCATGACCTCCGGACTTGATGATGAAGTGAGTGATCCATTTTGTACCCTTGATACATGCCTTGTCTATAAAGCGGATGCCGGTACACGATGGGCTTATCATAATGCGCCCTATACTTTACTTGATGATGTGCTTAGTAAAGCCACAAATGGGACACTTAATTTATACACCCGTCAAAAGTTATTACAGCCCACAGGTATGACGGGCACCTGGATTCCCATGGACTATAATAATGTTTTTTTGAGTAAGCCGCGATCAATGGCTCGTTTCGGTTTGCTTATGCTCAATGATGGGGTGTGGGATTCTAAAGCAGTTCTGAACGATAAAGAGTATGTGAAAGCATTGACAAATACTTCCCAATCTCTCAATGAATCGTATGGCTATTTATGGTGGTTAAACGGAAAATCTTCCTATATGGTTCCCGGCTTTCAGATAAAAATTCCGGGTTCTTATGCACCGAATGCTCCCGATGATATGGTCTCGGGTTTAGGAAAAAATGGGCAAATTGTCAGTATTTCCAAAAGTAAAGGCTTGGTAATCGTGCGTATGGGAGACAGACCAAATTCTCCTGCATCGGAAATTTCAACCCAACTTTGCGATCAGATATGGGAACGTATAATGGCAATTGCTGATGGAGCTACCTCGGTCAATGATGCTATATCGGAAACAACTATGATTTCACCCAATCCCGCAAGTGACTTTATTCGCATGCCGGAATCAGTTGATATAACACAAGTTCAGATAGTGAATATGTTGGGACGTACCATGAATAATGTTCCAATAATAAATAATACGACTCTTGATATATCAAAACTTATCAATGGTGTGTATTTCTTGAAGATAAATCATCATTATTATACATTTACAGTCATGAAATAAAATATCGAGTAAGAAAAAAAATCTTCGTCATATATCATAGATAGTAAAAAGTCTTTATTTTTACATATAGATTATTGTTACCGGGTATATATGCGATACTTTTACTACTTCTTATTCTGTTTGTTTTTTCATTGTTCACTTTGTCGTGGCAATGAAGATAGTTCATCGTTCACATTCTCCGGATATGCCGAATGGTATTATAGTTATGATTTTTCCCAAAGTCGCACTAAACCCGATTTTATCTATAACCATAAGCGATTAGATGAAATTAATATGAATCTGATTGTAGGTTCTGTTAACTATAGGAACAAGAATGTTAGGGCAAATATTGGATTGATGGCTGGTAATTATGCACAATATAATCTTAGTAAAGAACCTGCGTTTGCACAATTTTTGTATGAAGCGAATGGTGGAATCCGTTTAGATTCATCGCATAATATTTGGTTCGATATGGGGATTTTTCCATCGCATATTGGTTTTGAAAGTGCTGTCGGAGCCGATTGTTATACTGTGACACGCAGTCTTGTTGCGGAAAATTCACCTTATTATGAAGCAGGAGCGAAAATCTCCTATAAAACCGCTGATAGTACTCTTTTGTTGTCACTTTTGTACCTAAATGGTTGGCAAACTATTTTTCGTAATCCTGATATTCATACACCCTCATTTGGTCTGCAATTACAATATCATTTTTCTCCATTTTTTATGATAAATTATAGCAATTTTATTGGAAGTGACAGACAAGATAATGAACAATCAATGCGTGTATATCATAATGTGTATTCCCATGTCTTTTTTAGCAAAAATTTTGGTGTCATAGCCGGATTTGATATTGGCAGAGATAGGGGAGAAGGCAGAAGATATTATTATTGGTACACACCTACTATCATAGCTCATGGTCGTTTTTCGGAACAATGGTCAATTGCTTGTCGTTATGAATATTTCGGAGATAAAAATGCTGCATTATTTTCTTCTGAATTTGATTGTACGGGCTATTCAGCAAATCTTGATTATATGCTTACATCTCAGACATTATTAAGAATTGAGGGAAGACATTTAATATCAAGCTATAAAATTTTTGATAAGAATGTACGCAATAATACAGCATTAACATTTTCCATGTCTATGAGAATATAATCATTGAGCCAATAGGTTACAAAGCATAATATTGGTGTGTAGAGATAATAAGGAGAAAAAATGATAGAATGTTGTAGTGTAATCACAGAGGATATAGAGACCTAAACGCAGAGCAAGTGCCGCTGCCCCAAGGCGGGGACTTTTAGCACAAATGTTCATTTGAAAAACTGAATTTGAATCTTGCACTAGACTGTCTTAGAAGCACTTAACCAACCCGCCATTTTGCAAATCGGCTGTTAGCCAATTGCCCTCCTTTTCTGTCAAGTGTAATTCTGTTTTATAGTCTTCTTGTGGTTCTTGAACTAAAAATAATTCAAGTTCTTTTTTGTCGTTGAAACCACCAATTTTTTGTCTGAATGTCGCAGCAGTCCGTGGGTTCTCTATTTCAATTTTTCTGTTTTTGCTTATTGTCAAAAATTTTTCTTCTTGGTCTATACCTAAAAAACGTCTGTTTGCCAAATTTGCTGCAATACCTGTTGTCGAGCTACCTGTAAAGGGGTCTAAAATCCAAGCGTTTGGCTTTGTTGATGCTAATATAAGTCTTGTCAAAACTGAAAGAGGTTTTTGTGTCGGGTGTTTACCACAAGATTTTTCCCAGGGCGCAATTGCAGGAAGTTTCCAAACATCTTTCATTTGTTTGTTGCCATTGAGCTGTTTCATTAGTTCATAATTGAAGTAATGAGGAATTTTCTCACATTTTCTTGCCCAAATAATCTGTTCTGTTGAATAGGTGAAATAACGACATGAAAAATTTGGTGGGGGATTGGTCTTTTCCCAAGTGATTATGTTCAATATCTTGAATCCTAACTCTGCCAATAGTTGTCCAACCGAAAAAATATTGTGCATTGTTCCGCTTATCCAAATCGTAGCATCATCTTTCATTTTATCACGAACTAATGAAAGCCATTTTCTATTAAATTCATTCACAAATTCAAACCCTTCAGATTTATCCCATTTGCCTTTGTTTACACTAACAATCTGTCCACTTTGAATAGATAGCCCATTGTTGGATAAAAAATATGGTGGGTCAGCAAAAACCATATCGAACTTGTGGTCAAATTGAGACAAAAGATTCATTGTATCTCCTTTAAGGAGATGTTTCATTATCTTTTTTTGATTTTATTTATTTCTTTATCAAAATCCGAAATGTATTTTTCATCCTGAATAACTCTGTATTTTTCATATTCTTTACTTGCCTTTGCAATGGCTTGTTCATTGGATATTTTGCCGGCATTATCCAATAAGTCGTATCGGTTAATTTTTAGAAAACCATCCAAAACTTCAATCCACTCTGACATTTTCATCGGAATATTTCGTTCTGCTTGAAGCTCAGCAAAGTTCAAGTACAGTTCCACTAAACGGTTTAGTTCCTTAATTTCTTTTTCTTCTAAGTAGTTTTTTGCCGTATTAATATCAGATTTTAATATTTTGCCTTCGGGAGAGTTTTTCCAAGTTGTTAAGCCCATATTTGGCTTGTTTGAGTCAACTCTTTTGTGAATAATTTCTGCCGCTGTGTTTCCTGTAATTGCCCAATGAAGTTTATTTTGAACTGTTTTGTAAAAATTTTGAGTTAGTTCAGAGTTTGCATCATAGTCAATGCTGCATTGAGCATATATATCCGTAATTTTCTGATAAAACCTTCTTTCGGAAGCACGGATTTCCCGAATTCTTTCTAGTAATTCCTCAAAATAATCCTTGCTAAAAACCTGACTACCTTGTTTTAAGCGTTTGTCATCTAAAACAAATCCTTTAATGATAAACTCTTTCAACGTTTTTGTTGCCCAAATACGAAATTGTGTACCTCTCTGAGATTTAATTCTGTAACCAACTGAAATAATTACATCAAGATTATAATACGAAACCTCATAATCTTTGCCATCATCGGCAGTTGTTCGGAATTTCCGAACAACTTGACTTTCGTCTAGCTCCCCTTCTTTAAAAACGTTGCGAATGTGCTCGCTTACAGTTGCCTTTGACCTGTCAAATAAATCTTGCATTGCTTTTTGAGTAAGCCAAACAGATTCATTAGAAACAAAAACATCAACTCTAACTTCACCATCTTGTGAAGTGTAAAGTATAAAGTCGGAGTTGTGCGGAATAAGTTCTGACATAACTAATCTTCAATTTCTATAAAATCAGTATCAACAAAGTCGTTTTCGTCAAGCACAATTTCTTCATTTCGATACATTCCTTTAACTTTTAAGTATGCTTCATCCTCAGAATTGGCTTCAATTTCAATAATTCTTGATAGCGTTTCTTTTACTTCAATTTTAAATGTTTGCATATTTTACCTTTTTATAATTTCCACGACCAACAAACTCAATCATTCCTTTATCTCTGAGTAGTTGGAGTTGTTGCCGAATTTTGTCTTTTATGAAGTTGTTCTTTGGGTATTTGGTTTTCAGTTTTTGCTCGAATTTATAAATTTCATCAAGATTAAATGTTTCGGATTTGATTTCATCAATACACTTCATTATATCTAAAATCCATCCTCTAGCTTCTGCTGATTTTTCTCTAAGGAACAAAGTGTTATTAAAGAAATGATTGACAATCTTAGGGTTAATTACTTTAGAACTTTTTACTAAGAATACTTTACCTGAATCAGCAACTTTTGAAATATCAATATTGCAGCCTATCCATCCAGCTCTTCTTGCCGTCGGAGATAGTGGTGGCCTTTTGATAATTGTTTCTTCTGTAAAAAATTGCTTTGGAATAATCAAAAAATCACTAACCTTCCAGTCTCTTGAATACGTTAGGAAGAAAAAATTTGGATTATTATCAGAGTTAATCCTTTCTATCATTGTAGAATAAGCACCATCTGTAATTGTATTAGTAAGTTTACCACCTTTACTTTTTAGTTCAAATTCTTCTAAACATGACCTGCAATAAAAATCGGCAACAGGTCTATTGTTTTCAAATTCATTTAAAGGTAAGTTTCCACAACTTGGGCAATAAGAGTTACTAAGAACCCAATTTTCTGTAAGAATTCTTGCAATTTGAGAATTACTTGTATAGCCTTCTGCTAATTTTGTATTAAAGGATAAATTCATATTATGCCGATAATTGTGTTATGAATAGAAGTGGAAAGCCCGCAGCTGAGCGAAGAGTTGGAATGGATAGTCTGCCCGATAGGGTACCGCGCAAATAAAAATTTTCTGGATTGGCATTGATACTGCGTCTTGCATCCACTCTTTGTATGTAGAAGTCAGAATATAAGTCATCAAAGAAATTATCATGTTCATCTTTGCCCTTAACGTCTGAATTGCTCAAAATCCAAGTGTATCCCAATATATCAAGTTTATTGCAGAAATCTCTAAGTCTGATTTGTTCGGCATCATTGAACTCGTCTTTTGCATAAGAGTTGAAACTGGAAGTCTCGCTCAATGGTTTGTATGGAGGGTCGAAATAAAATAATGTATTATTATCTGCATACTTAATAGTTTCTTCATAGTCACCACACAGTATTTCAACTTTTTGCAGTGCTTCACTAACTGCCAAAATATTTTCCTTGTCGCAAATCGTCGGTCGCTTATAACTTCCCATTGGCACATTATATTCATTTCTACGGTTAACTCTATAAAGCCCATTGAAACAAGTCCTATTGAGAAAAATAAACAAAGCAGCTTGTCCGCTTTGCTCTTCTTTTCTTGTGTTATAAAGCTCTCTTTTTGAGTAGTAATATTCTTTTTTCGCTTCGTCTTGACCTTCAAGTTCGTGAAATTCGTTTTGTAAGGTTTGAAGTATTGAAATCAGTTCTTTGGGTCTTGAAGCTATCGTTTTGTAGGTATTGATTAAGTCTTCGTTAATGTCGTTTATAACTGCTTTCTTTAGGTTTGGAAAACTGTTTAGTACCCAAAACAAAACAGCACCACTTCCAACAAAGGGTTCAATGTAGGTAAATTTGTGCTTTGAAATGTCTTTGGGTAAAGCCTTTTCAATGTCGTTAATGAGTTGTGTTTTCCCACCTGCCCATTTTAAAAACGGTTTCGCTATTCTGTCTGTCATTAGTTTATTATATAATTTTTTGAGTTAGGCAAATTTACAATATTTATTCTTCTTATTCTCTGTTTTTGTCACTTCATTATCAAGCCATTGTGTATGTTAGGTTGTCTTTTTGACTTGACTCCTTTCCTATCTTAACCCAATACGCCCTTTTCTTCCCCCAAAACTACAAAACTTTGCTTGTTCATCCAAATATGAGAAAAGGAAATGCTTTTATGCCTACGAAGAACAGGAATCGCAGTTAGTCGAAGAAAGCGGCAGTCGTGCGCATGGCTTCAATTCACAAGCCGAAGTAGGCATTGCATTACCATATTTTGTGTAGTTTCTTAGCCGGGCATTAGTGGTCCTGCAAAAAAAAACACCCACATTTTCCAATGCGAGTGTTCAAGTGGAGATGGCGGGAGTCGAACCCGCGTCCGAAATGCATGAGCCGTGGGCTCTTCGTGCGCAGTTGCTCATTTAAATCTTACAATAATGGTATCCGAACAACAGGAGCATTATTGCCATCAGTGAAAATCTCATGTCATGGCACACCGAAATACCATAACACTATTTCGTTAGAGGCGACACCGGTGTTCAAATGAACGAACACATCTGAGACCGATGATGGCTAAACCTAGTTCTTAGGCAGCCATAGCATACTCATAAGAGTTGCCAGGTATAGATTCGCCGGTTGTATTTACGAGCTCCACCAGCGTAGCTCGGCACGCTCCCTCAAGAACATTTCACCCCGTCGAGACCAATTCATCCCCATCAAGGTTGTACAAAAATAGGCTTTCTTTGCCAATAATCAATATTTAAGAATATTCTTTGATATAGTGTATGAGATTGCGCGGACATTTCGATTGTGTTTGTATATTACATTTCCAAAACTCTCTTTTTCCATAAGTCCATATTGGCTGTGCCATTGACTGTAATTGCTCCGATAGTGTGAGGGTATCTATCCACGCAACAAAAAAAGTTTGATTTTTGTATAATGGAATATTCAATGTGTCAATTATTTCATCGGAGGTGATATTGTTATGCGAAATATTCAATGAGCGTAACCATCGGTCACGTTTATCACGATAAAAGTTAAAAAATAATTGCACATGAATATTATTACTTATATCCAATATGGATTTTTCACGCTTTATGATTTTTATATCTGCTTTTTGTAGCGTTTTCTCTAATGAATACCATGAGTCGGGTATAAGTGATGTTTTTATTTCACATGAAAGTACCGTTGAACTTTGAATACGTAAGTCTGTATCGGGTGTAAATACATCAGAGGTTGTATTGTTATCAATAATGATAATGTCATTATGTTCTAACCAATGTCGGAGAGCAAGTTCACCAATTTTTCCGCGTATCATGGAATCAAGACGCACGGCATTGTCTCGATGGCGTAAATTATCTTTGAAATGTGTTGCGAGCGAGTATTCTACTGCTTGCACAATACTATCATCATTGACAGGCAGCAGAATACTATCCCGAATTGTAACCATTACTTTATTTCTACAATAGTGACTCCGTCGCCCCCTTCGGTAATCGCACCATTTCTAAATGACGACACCGAGCCGTGACGTGATAATTGATCATGGATGGCTTGGCGCAATGCACCGGTGCCTTTGCCATGAATAATTGTTACGCTTGGTAAATTAGCAAGAACGGCATCGGAAACAAGGCGTTCAACTTCTTTGCATGCTTCGTCAGCGCGAAAACCTCTGACATCAGTGCTTGCTCTGGCATCTAATTTTACATATCCGGCAACATGCTTTGATTGTGCCGTTTGTTTGATTTTCGATTTTGAAGCGCGTCGTAATTGCACAAGCGGTAATTTAAATTTTACACCATTAAATTCAACCTGTGCGGCTTTTGATTGTTCATCAATATCAATAATAACACCGATATCTTGAGCATCGCCCATAGTGACCGCATCCCCGACAATAAAACCGGACGGTTTACTTATGTCGTCTTGTTTTTTTAACTCGGTCGCTTTCTTCGTAATTTCTTGTTTTTCTTTTTCAAAGTTTTTACGAATTTCGGATACCGGTTTTTGTTGCTCTCGAATTTCACGTATGGTATTTTCCACCAAAGCATTAGCTTTTTGAACTATATCTTGTGCTTCTTCTCTTGCTAAACCAACTAATTGTTTATATTTAACCTTAAACTCTTCGAATTTCTTTTCATATTCTTTTCGTGCATTTTCTGCTTTTAATCGTTCTTCGGCAACTTTTAATGTATGCTGTTCTGCTTCAGATTTATAACGTTGCAAAGCGGCAATACTTTTTTCGATTTCTGATTGTCTATCGCCAAGATAATTCCTTGCATTTTCCAAAATATGGGGCGGTATTCCTACCGATTGAGCCAGAACAAATGCATAGGAATTACCCGGAATACCTGATAAAAATTTATAGGTCGGAGCTAATTTATTTTCATCAAATTCCATGGAAGCATTTTTTATTTCTTCACGATTAAGTGCATACGTTTTTAATGAACTTTGATGCGTTGTTACAACAAAAAAAGCATGTCGTTCAATAAGACTGTCCAAGATACCGGCAGCAAGTGCGCCGCCTTCTTGCGGATCAGTTCCTGAGCATATTTCATCTATTAAAACTAATGCAGAATGAGAGCAAAAAGAGAGAATATCGCGTAATCGAACAATTTGAGAACTGAATGTACTAAGATTTTGTTCTATGGATTGATGATCACCGACAGCGGTAAAAATTAAACGCGGATTGGTACGGCAATTTCCAAGAGGGAATATTCCCGACAAAGCCATTGCAATATTTAGCCCAATATTTTTTAATGCAACCGTTTTGCCGCCTGCATTAGGACCTGAAATTAAATATCCTCGACCATGTTCATCAAATTCGGCTGAAAGGGGAATAGGTTTTTTCCCGGAACCGACTGATAATAAAGGATGATAAACATTTTGTAACTCTACATGGTGAAAATCTACTATTTCGGGCATTATTCCGCCTTTTTCAACTGCATATATTCCTTTAGCGGCTAATGCGTCAAAATGAGCTAAAATATCCGCCGTACCCATAAAAAGAACAGCTTCACCGCCCAATTCACCCGTAAGAGTAGTTAATATTCTTACAATTTCTCTTTGTTCTTGATGAAGAAGAAGAGATAATTGATTATTCCAATCAAATATTTCCGCCGGTTCAAGAAAAACAGTCGAACCTGTTTGCGAAACGCCATGGATAATACCCGGAATTTGTCTTTTTGCTTCTGCCTTTATCGGTAAAACAAAACGACCTTCTCTTTGGGTAATAAATTCTTCCATTGCACGGTCTTCTTCAACGACTTGTCTCAATATTTTTTGAATTTTTGAGCGTAATTTTGCTGTCGTTTCTTGAATATCTTTGCGGATTGTGGCAAGTTCACGGCTGGCGTTATCTTTGACAGTACCTGTTTCATCAATTGCATCGGTTATATGCTTTTCAAGAAACCGATTTTCGTGTAATTGTTCAACAAAAGCCCTAATTGCCGGATAAAGCTCTTCCTTGTCACGAAAATATAGTCGCAATAGTCTTGAGGCGCGAATTGTATCATGAACTGCCAATAATTCTGTTGGAGTAAGAAAAGCACCTTGAATTAATGATTTCTGTAACATAGGACGCATGTCATAGAGTCCTTCAATGGGCAAATGTTCATTCCGAATGGCTACAAGGCGTAATTCTTCCACTAAGGAATGTTCTGTGCGCAGCCATTGAATGTCTTCACTCGGCTCAGTTTCCAAAATGATTTCTTTGCCGGGTTCGGATATACAATGACGTGCGATGTGTTGAAGAACACGGTAAAATTCTAATTCTTTTAATGAATCTTGTAATAATGTTTTTTCTGTTATCTCATGCATATATGGTGATGTGCTTTATTGTATTTATTGCAGTAAAGATTTGACAATGTTTTGCACAGTCGTTCCTTCTGCTTTTCCACGTAATTGTTTCATAGCTGCACCCATGACTTTACCGGCATCTTTCATTTCGGTGACACCGAGTTCAGCTATAATTGTTGAGATTGTTTCCTGAATTTCCTGCTCAGTTAATTGTTTTGGCAAATATTCCATGATGATTGCAAGTTCTTGTTCGCCCTTTTCTATGAGTTCGGAACGGTTACTTTGGCGATAGAGATCAAGAGCTTCTCGGCGTTTTTTGGCTTCACGATTGAGAATTGTTTGCTCATCATCTTCAGACATCGTTGCACCGGTGCCACTTTTGTTGAACTCGATGATAGCAGCACGAAGTAGGCGAATGGTGTCTAATTTTGTTTTATCACCGCTTTTCATTGCGGCTTTCATGTCTTCATTGATGCGTTGTTCTAAGCTCATTGGGTTTTCCTTTCATGTAAGGTACGGCTAAAAATAAAAAAAGCCCGAAATGTAAAAAAAACATTCCAAGCTTGAGCATCTAGCGTGGCTCCCAGGGGAGAGATTGCCACTCAACTCGCTACAAAACTACGTACTTTACCAATACTGACAAAATCTTTTTGCTCATTTGATTGATTTTTTTTGTTGAGGCATTGTGTCCCGAGTTTATAAGTCATTCGTTTTAGTAAGTTTGAATGAACCTGTGCTTGATTTTTCAAAGGTAAACTCTTTTTTGACTTTCTCGGGATAGCTCCATGTCTCTTGCACTCTATTGTCATCGGTGAGTCGCTTTTCTACATGTTTGGGAGCACCGAAGAGTATATAAATTTTCCCTCTTTGTGATTTTGCACCATCGTTTTCGGCAAGGGTCTGGAAGTTAAAAAATGCATAATCAACGCGACGAAAATATTCTGCCATTGCTTCATTGAACATTGTACCCGGGGTTGGATCTTTAGTTTTCCAATAATTAAACAGTTTTTTGCGCTTTTCTTCATCATTACCGGAGTTCATCTCATCATACTCTTCATCACTTAGAATATAGTACATACATTCGATAGCATATGTTGGCCTTATCAATGACATAGGCATTTTATCCCAGCGCACATCAAATGTATGAGTGATGCTGTCTTTAGTATCGGAGGAGGAAACAATAGTCAATTTGTATCTGCCGGGTACTAAAGATTCTGTGGGCATAGGAATAATCAAAGAAGAGGCATTTTTATCAACATTGATTAAGGTCATATATGTATCAATGCCGGAGCCAAACAGAGCTTCTTCTGTGAAATGCAGCACTTTTTTCGGGTTTGAAGTGACGAAAGATTCTATTGTTGCGAAACTACCCCAAGATGTGTTTGATTCCTGACTTCGGAGCTGCTCTATTTTCCAAGAAAATTGTGTATAATCTTTTTGACCGAATAAAGTAACTATGGCTGCAACTTTATCAGTACCAAAGGGCATATCTCCACCCAAATGCACGGGAATAATTTTCGAAACAACGGTGTCTTCAAAGTTTTTTCCGAACACTATATTGCTCATCCAATGTTGCGAAGGCTTGCCAATGATAATGGGTTGCGTTTTGATCTTTCGGATTTGGGGAGTCTCTTTATCTCCTAATACAATATCTGCTGTGTATTTACCCGTAGATAATATAAGTGAACCCACACCATAGATAAACTCGTTTTTTGCATTCGTTTTGTCGAAATTAGAAACAAAAGCACTGTCTTTCCAGCCCAAACGCCGAATGATAATATTTTCACTATTGCGTATTTCTATGGTGACAAAAGGTGCAGCCACATAGCTACCTCGTGGGTCACGTATCTTTTGATTTTTGGAAAACGCAACAACATCATTCATGATTTTGAATAAAAAAGTGACGCGGGCAGAATCTTGATTGGTATGTGCGGTTATTATCGGTTCACAATAGAATGGCTCGCCATATTGATAATATGCACTTCGATCTTGAACACCTCTGCCCATTTGTTGTTGAGCCATAAGACCCAAAGAAGCGCATAAGTATAAATAGAAAAAAGTTATTACACGTTTAGAAGTCATAAATTTCAAATCAGATGTGAAAGTGCAAATTTACGGATGTTCATCGCTTATAGAGAGTATAGCGAGAGTTTGTAGTGTTTTTGTCGTAGGTGGACGGTTTCATAAAAAGTGTATTTTTGAAGTTCAATCCATTATTTCTTTACTAAATCAAAGGTTTTGTATGAAAAAACTATTACTTCTCATGCTTCTTTCTGTCACGACTGCACTTTATGCGCAGCAACCACCTGTGTTTGACAAATCTAACACATCTTTTGTCGCTAATCAACAAGTGACTGCGGGTGTTGAAATGAGCAGTGATAACTGGAAGCCACTTTTGGAAAGTCAGGTACCGGTTTGGGATATCTCGCAATTTATACTAACAAACAATTTCCGTTATTATGATTTTGTAGAATCAACAAATCCTCTCTTTCCTAATGCAATATCAATAGAATATTCAGAACAAAGTACGCCAACGACAATCGTGGATAGAACTTCTTACTATAAAACAGATGATACAGGTATGCATGAGGTTGGGACTTCGTTCTCGGAACAACGCTATCCGATTGGTCAATTTACCGGCAATGTTCTTGATACATTTTATATGACGAATCAGCAATATGAATATGTAACACCTCGCACGATTATGAAGTTTCCGTGTACGATGAACTCTGCATGGGGGTCCGGGTATTCTATAGATTTCAATACAGAATTGACGATTACAAATTTTGGGTTGAATAGAGCACCATTTGTGCGTAATACAGTGTTCGCTCAATACGATTCAGTTATTGGTTGGGGGCAAATGCGCATACCTATGGCTGATGGTAAACGAAGCGCATCATATCCGGTATTAGTAGTATCGCGCAGCACAATTATTCGCCATCTTTATACTTTGAACGGACAGCCGGCTCCGCCAACTTTACTCGGTGCTTTTGGTTTAACACAAAATGACTCCAGTGCATCTTCAAGTTCGATTCTCTTCTGGCGAGCGGCACATCAGATTCCTTTAGTACAATTGTCATTTTCGGGTTATGAACTTGATTTAGACCGCTACATTACCACAATGGTTGATACAAAAAATCTTACTGCTGATGGAACAACAAATATTGCAGAGTTCAGTTCGACATCAGCCAATGTTTCGCCTAATCCTGTTACAGGTTCAAATATCACTGTGACTTTAGAAAATCATTTTACCGGCGGAGAAATCGGATTGTATAATTCGTATGGTCAAAGAATGGAATTACCCCCATTTTATATAATTGGTACGCAAAAACTTACAGTAAATGTAGAAGATTTGACCACAGGTGCTTACAATCTTCAATTAAGAGATAATAGCGGTGAAACAATGACAGTTCCATTTATCGTTATTCGATAAACCCAATAGTATAAATACCATACAATCACTGATAAAAAGGAGTAATGGATGCATTGCTCCTTTTTTATTGCCTAAGCGGCTATCATCGTTGTGCCAAATTGAAACGCCATACCGTAAATTCTCTCATTGCAAATAACTCAATTGATGCTAAAACTGCAAATTAGGACTATATTTGCAGCATTGGTTCGGTCGTTTCCTTGGTATTGTTCATCACTTCCTCGGGGGGTATATGCATATTCTGGTTATAGTTTGCATCTTCTTCGGTGTCCTTATTGCTGAAGTTAATGCACAGACTATGCCTTATGGTTATGCGGGGCGCAGATTTATAATCGGTTTTATGCAGAATGAATTGATAACAGACCCCAATAATCCCGATAAGGATCTTATTCAAGTCATTGGTATTGCGACAACCGAGTTGACGAATGTACAGGTAGAGAACTATCTCACAAAAGAACTCCGATCGTACGTATTAGCTAAAGATAGCGTTACATGGATAGCAGTACCGCGTGCCAATGAAAATTTTGATTCTGAAGTTGGTCGAATGAAAGGGATTGAAATACGCTCGGATCGTCCAATTACTGTACAGTGTCTCTCATCAATAAAGTTAACATCTGAAGCATATTTAGCAATGCCGGTTCTTCATTGGGGAAAAGAATATGCAGTTGTTTCGATGCCCAATACGACATGGTCTTTTGATCCATTAGTCAGAACAGGTGAATTTTTAATTATCGGAGCCGAGGACAATACACTTGTTACTTATACAACAACTGCAAAAACGGATAAAGATACTTCAATCGGAAAACCCGTCTATATCACATTGAACAAAGGAGAAACATACCTAGTTCGGTCAACAAGTAAAGAAGAAAGTGGGAATGACTTGACAGGAACCTTTATACGATCCGATAAACCGATTGGGGTACTGTCAGGACATATAAGAACATGCGTACCGACAGAAATTTTTGGTCTGAACCAAGACAGCCGTAATCATTTAGTGGAAATGCTTGTACCCACATCATTATGGTCAAATCATTATGTATCTGTCCCTTTTACTATTCCTTCAGCAGATCCCGATATTTTTAAAGTAATTGCCTATGAACCGAATACCACTATTAATGTCAAAGGAAAGATTACAAATACTTCTTTTACATTAGATGAACCGGGATCTTTTCAGACTATCGGACCTTTTAGTGAACCATTAACGTGGACATCATCGAAACCATTTTCTTTGACTCATTTTATGCCAACAAGTCAAGATTTACGGAATAGTGGTTATGATCCTGCTATGGTTATTGTTCCCGCTGTCTCAACATATATGCAAGAAGCAACATTTAGAGCTTTTTATTATCCCAAAGGAATGTTTAGAACGCATCATATTACTATAACATGTGACTCTTTAGCTCGTGATAGTTTGCGATTTAATGGAAAATTGATTCGAGAATTGTATCCTTCGATAATGAATAATCAAATTCCCGACACACGATATTATTTTATAAATTTTAGGTTAACAGAGGGAACTCATAAATTAACAACAAAAAGAGGGCGCTTCACCGGAACTGTGTATGGATTACATGATGATGACGCATACGCATTTTCTTTAGGGGGAGAACTGATTCCTTCTACTCGTAAAGAGAGTATTCCTCCGACAATATATGCAAATAATGAATGTGGATTTGTGAATGGATATGCTAAAGAACCTGCACCGAATGAAGGCTCATATTTACGTGATGTGCGTGTTGCTTTAGATTCAACAGTAAATTATTCTTGGAAAATTGATCCGATAAGTGATACATCTACATTTGTGACATTTAGAGCGCAGCCAATCAACCCGTCTAAAAATGGTGTTTTTATTATTGATGCTATTGATAATATGGGAAATACACGACGTTACCGTAGTGTGTTTAAACCATTAGATATTGAATTTGTTGATACAGTGTATTATACTGTCAGCGTCGGCAAAAAAGAATGTCGTATTATTACATTAAAAAATACCGGAAAAACAGGAATTACTATTGGTGGTGGTACTTTGGTGAATGATTCTCGGGTATCATTTGGACCGAGTAATCCTAATGGGGTGATAAATCAGATATTGGTACCCGGTAAATCAGTGAATATAGAGATATGTTTTGATCCCGGTAAAGACACAAATAATTTACATGCGCTTTTTCAGATGAAATTGCCTTGTAATCTTATCATGACAACAGTTCTTATAGGGCGAAATATTTATCCCGAACTTTCATCTATTCACCATGATTTTGATAAAGTTGTCATAGGAGATACGGTATGTTCCAAAGTTCATTTTATCAGCAAAGGAAATATTCCTATCATCATTACAAAAGTACACTTTTCACAGTTTACAGAATTTACTGTTGATACAACGGGTTTATTTCCAATAACATTATATACAGGCGATACACTAAGCATACCGGTATGCTATCAGCCGGATGAACGACTATCAGACAGTTTGACAATAACACCAATTCATAATCAAGCAGATTTACCCAATATATTTGCAACCGCAAAAGGTAAAGGAATTGCACCATTGGTTCTTACTAATAATTATAGTTTTCCTACAAGAAGAATAGGAACTATTTCTCAAGATACACTCATTGAAATTGCTAATATTGGAAATATGAAAGCTGACATTGTGTTGATTTCAAAAAGAGGAGATACTCTCACCTTTAAGGAAAATACACGCATTTTATTTCCGGCAACAATCCAAGAAAATGACACTTTACGATTCAGTACTTCTTTCCTGCCTGACTCTGTGAGATTACATGGAAGTGAAATTCAATGGAATATAACAAATTGGAAATTACATCAACAAGTAAGTACTACATTAAGCGGCGAAGGTACTTTGCCAACAATTACAACCCATAATTATGAATTCGACACAGTAAAAATACATCAAAGTAAAGTAGATACTGTTTTGATATTTAATACAGGAGGAAATGAACAATTAACTATTGATACGATACTATGGGGAAATGGAGATATAGCTGCATTTTCTTTCGATGCTATATTTTCTCAAAAGCAAATACATCTTCCCGGTAAAGAAATAAAAATTCCTATAACATTTGCTCCGAAAAAAACCGGAAAATCATCTGCAACACTATACATTACACATGATGCTTTGCCCGGATTTAAGCGAAAACAAGATACTATTATTATTAGCGGTTATGGAGTAAGAGCCGACACAATAAATGCTTCTTTTGACGCAGTTGTCCCAATGGTTGTTACTGCCTGTACAGATACTCTTATTCCTCTTAGCGTACTTAATACAGGAAATGTCAGTATTCTTATTGATTCTTTAAGGTTTGCATCATCCATTGTGAATTATACAACATTTAGAAATACGATATTAGATAGTGGGGTGATACTAAGAGATACTATTAAAAATGTGACAATTCCATATAATGGTCTATCGTTTGAAATGACTTTTTCTGCAAATAATACCTCAATTTTTGAAAAAGAGTCCGGTTTTATTCAAGGAAAACAACAAAATCAGAATATCTCTATTATGTCTGACACCTCGACGGTTGCAATCGGCACAGTGCAAAAAGTACTCTATTCGGGCACATTTACTCTAAAAGATAAAATCAATCTTGGTAAACTAACTTTATATTTTTCACATGACCCTGATGTGTTCCATTTTATGAATAGTAATGAAGCCAATATATTCATTTCACAAAATGGTATAAAAATGAAATATACTGTACCGATTATAGAGGAACAGTATGGAAAATATTCATTGGAACTACCGCAAAATATTATCTCCGGATCTGATGTACTCTGGGAATTACCATTGGAGTATATGGCTTTGCTGTCAACAAAAAAATCTGCACAATTTAGTGCTATTATACAAAATCATCCTTTATATTGTATTGAGAACGATTCAACCCATTTTACACTCTCGCTCTTACCTGTGTGTGCCGATGATATGAGAGCGATAAGTTTTACACCTGCTCCAATTTTCAGAATATATCAAATAAGACCACATCCCGTGTCTGAAAAAAGTGAAATATTTATGGTTCTTCCGGATAATGCCCAACTCCATTTCGATATTATTGATGTCGTCGGTGTGGTGCAATATTCGTTCTCGGCAGAGGGAAGTAAGGGTTTTAATACTATACAGTTGCATACAACATCGCTTGATGAAGGATATTTTACATTACGTGCTCGTTCTATGTACGGAGTACAAACAATACCATTTATAATACAAAAATAATCTTATGGCTTTGCATATTGTTGATTCATTTTTTGATGCTGTCTTATTGTTACAACCCGATATTTACTCTGATGAACGTGGTTTTTTTCTTGAACAATATCGCTCAGATTATTTGGAACACTATGGAATATCTGAAAAAATTGTCCAAGAAAATCATAGCGGTTCGGTAAAAAATGTTATTCGCGGTATGCACTTCCAATGGGATAAACCAATGGGAAAATTACTCAGAGTTATACGAGGAAGCATTCAATTAGTTGAAGTAGATATTCGCTATAATTCTCCGACTCTGGGAAAATATTGTTCTATGAAAATATCGGATGAAAATAGACAAATGGTGTGGATACCGCCCGGATTTGCTAATGGTTTTGCTGCCTTATCGGATTTTGTTGAAGTACAATATTTATGTACTGCTTTATGGAATCCGCAAGCCGAAAGTGCAATAGCATGGAATGATACAGATATTGCTATTCCTTGGGAAATAGACAGTCCGATTGTGTCACATAAAGACAGCATTGCACAAACATTAAATCAATGGTTACAAAAGCCGGAATCACGTTTATTTTCAATATAATTATTCTATAACAGACACCGATTCTCCAACGCTTATGTAGTTTCCATAGTCTGCATAAGCCCAATAACTGCCAAACATCACTCGCCCACGATGATCTCTATTGTATGAGGCAAGTGTTTTTAATGGTTCTTTTCCCGAAATTGCTGTGCTTTGATCAATAGTGGTAATCACACATCGTGAACAACGTTTTCCAAAATGTAATACAGTATTATTTTCTGTACGTAATTTTCTCCAATGATCTTCTTGATAAGCACTGCCGCCATTAATAACAATATTGGGTCGAAAACGGTTCATTGGAATTGGTGATAATAAGCGTGAATTAAGATCATCGAGAGTTAATTGTGATATAAGCAAGAGGGGATATGAATCAGCAAAACCGACTTCTGTGGTAAAATCTATGATACCTGATTGTACTTCTCGTGAGAATAAACTGCCGATTTTCACTAATCGAACATTTTGTTGACAATATTCGCTTAAAAAAGATGCAATCTCATCACCGCAATCATGTACTAACACTTCATCATCCCATACTTGTGTTTTTATAATCGTGCCGCTTTCTTCATACATGGGCACGCTTTGGGTGCTTGTATCCGGCAGTGTAATAGTAAGTTGCTCATCCTTAATTGAGGGGATAATTAAGGATAAAATCGGTAATTCTCTTTGAGTCAAAAATTCATTGTTTTTATTAATAATCATCCACTGTCTATCATGTTGTAATCCATATTTATCAGTTTTAACAGATTGTAATGAAATTGCGGCGCACGATTTTATCGGATAAATATAAAGTTCTGCAATATATGGTATATTCATTGTCATTCCAGCATATTTTTTACCAATTGTACAACTGATTCTACCGTAATCAATGACATATCATCATTCCAACCGCCATTAACTTTTTCGGGAAGAGGTTTGATAACTTTCGAGTTTTGACTATACGGTCCCCAACGATGTGCCGATACCGATGGATCATTGGGGTATAAACCAATAACTGGTGTGTGTAAAGCTGTTGCAAGATGCAATATCCCTGTAGAGTTGGCAATAACTAAAGAGGTTTCTTTCAGTAATGCCATTATTTCTTGCAGCGAAAATTGTCCACAAAGATTTATTGCTTTATTGCAATATGATTGTACAATGAGGCATTTTTCTTGTTCGGGGGCTGTGCCGGTAATAACGATTGTGTAATCGGTTAATCTTTCTAATTCTTGAGCAAGCAATCCAAAATTATCAATAGACCAATCAACAGATGAGCCGCGTGATCCCGGGTGAATAATAATAAATTTCGTAATTTCTTTTTGAGCAATAGATGATAATTGTGAACGGATATTTTTGCGCTCTTCTTCGTGTACAATAGGTGAAATAAGCGATTGCTTTGGATATTTTTTATGTGTATAATATTCAATCAAGCGAATATTATAATCCAATTCATGAAATTTTGCTTCTCTACGATGATCCGGAACTTTATAATTAAGAAAAATCGAATACCAGCGATATGCACTTCCTATGCGTAAAGGAACTCTCGCAATCCACGATGCACATATTTCTTCAAAACGTGGGCGGGGAAAATAGACCATCGTTATTTTCTTTTTGCGCAATATACCTGCTATTGTCCATATATCCCATTTCTCAAAATCTTCTTCAAATATCACAGTATTAAAGGCATCAGAACAGCGCGATAATAATACACTATTTTCCTTGCGTGCTATAATAGTGATATGAGCATCAGGATATTCTGCTCTCAATACAGTGCACATCGGTAATGTTAATATCATATCGCCGAGGCGATCTGTTCTGAAAATTGCAATATTCATAAGATTATACGCATAAAAAAACCTCACAAGATTGCTTGTGAGGTTGAACACTGACGTCAATAATTATTCTTACATGAACCATTCAATACCAATATTAGCGGATGCGCCAATACCGAATGTTGTAATGCTTGGATCAAAGCCAAGTTCTAATACTGATAAAGAGCCATAGATACCAAGATTTTTCGATGCGAAATATTCAGCACCGCCAAGAACGTTCAATGCGGTATTTGTAGTTGAATTTCCACCACTACTTCCGCTTGTAATGCCGAACTGCCCCATAACAAATGGAACAAAGTCTTTCGATCCTTTGAATAAACCTTTGACATACGGTGCAAAAACTAAAACATTTGATGATACACCGTCGGCTGAACGTACGGCTAAACCGAATCCCGTTCCAATGTGCACGCCGGGATTAATGGCATAAGCAAATGTTGCGCCGGAAGCACCTGAATTAGTACCTGAAACGGCGACCAGGTTCACACCCACACCAAATTGTTGATCCGGGCTTTGAGCTTTCATTGTTGAAAAAGCTGACAAAACCACTAATGCACACAAAGCACTAAAGTAAAATCGAACCTTCATGGTTCCCCCTTAGATAAAAATGAAACAAAACTGCACAGCGAAAATAACAAAGATTATCGTAGAATCAAAAGAAACTATAATAATTCTACGTATTGTTAAGATATTCTATTTACGATAGACATATTTTTCCGATGGAGAAATCGGTTGAGTTAATCGAAAATCGTCAAAACCGCTATTGTCCACAAAGGTAAATGAGCGATTTGTATTGTTATATGTCCATCGTTCCGCACTGCGTCCATCGGCACGTCGGGGCTGGCGATCAATAAAGTCCGGCTGACCAAAGATAATATAAATCATGCCTTTATCTGTCATCCATCCCTCACCGACCGAGCGAAACTTCTCATTGGCATAGCTTACCCGCGCATAATAATCTTGGAATGCTTCATTGAGTGATGTGGAGGGAGTTGGGTCTAAGGATTTCCAAAATTTTTCAAACAACATTTTTTTGTCTTCGGTTGTTGCGCCATTTTGTATCTCGTCTATTTGGGATTGGCTGGCAACATACCGCAATTGGCGAATCGCCTTGTCAATATCCTCATTGATCGCTGTGCTGAAGGTGCGCTCAATACTTATGGAACGTTCTGTCATTGCCAAAAATTCTTTAGGTTCACTATTCTTGGGGGCTGTTTCTGCGGGCATCTCTTTATCAAAGGCAAATAGTCTCAAGGTGTAAATTCCTGCTTGAAGTCGGGGGGGCAATGAAAAATGTATATACTGACGAGCGGTACCATTTTTTGTCAATACCGCCTTGCGTATTCTGTCACCCACATACGCTATCTCATTCTTGCTGTTGAGAATCCGTATCTGATAATCAACAGAATCAATTTTATCTTTGCAGTATGTCTCAAAAAACACAAATACCCCATCTTCTAACAATGAAATATTGTCCGACAAAAAAGGGGTTATTTTGAAAATGGATTTGTCTTGCTCTATAGAACTTATGAGTAAGATTGAACTCAAAGCAAAAGGATAAGCATCAAAATCTATGGACGTAATTTTTCTTGTCTTGGAAAATGTTGTGTTGGCTTTAGTATCAATCACTATTACTTCAACAGTAAAATTGCCTTTCTGAATGGGAAAACGTTGTTCCCTGTGCTCAAAACCTGCTTTACTGCCTTGGGTTTCTTCATAAGACATAAGAGTGATTTTGCGCTTTTCTTGAAAATCCTTTATCGTTTTACTGTTCATGTCTTTGATTTTTATCGTAAGCGAATAATCGGCAATATAACGTGAACCCCTTTTGTCGAATTGAAGCATCTGATAGGGGATAAGTGCTATCACATCAACTATATTACCTGTGTCTCGCCTAAAACACAATGCATCCATTGCCAATGTTGAAATCTGCGATTGTGCCCAAATATGCGGCGCAATCACTGCGCTAAGACCTAAGATAACAGTAAACAATAATTTTTTCATAATCCAAACGAGGTGAATGAGGGAATATCTGTCCATTGTGTGATGATACCGCCGCCGACTACATCATTGCCTTCATACATCACCACCGATTGCCCGGGAGTAATAGCTTTGCGCGGTTCATAAAACTCTATGTGTAATTTCTGATCTTTATCTATATAGCACGATGCCGGCGCGCCCTCATCTTTATAGCGAATTTTTACCGTAAATTCTCGCTTCTCTGTTATATCGCCATATTTTATCAAATTCACATTGTCTGCTATAAGACCTTGATGCAATAATTTCTCATCAGTGCCTACCTCCACAATATTCTGATCGGGAAGTACATTCAATACATACAAGGGTTCACTGTGGGCAATGCCAAGACCCCGTCTTTGACCAACGGTATAAAAAGGATAACCGTGATGTGTGCCGATTTGCTTGCCATCCAACATGATTGCACCATCAGCGACTTTCTCTTCCAAATCAGGTACCATATCACGCAAAAAACGATTATAATCATTGTCGGGAATAAAACATATCTCATATGATTCCGGTTTGGATGCAATGCCCAAACCCAAACGACTTGCTTCTTCTCGTGAGCGATTTTTTGAAAATCCCGATAATGGAAACATGGTACGAGCCAAAGAATCCTGACTCACTGCCCACAAAGCATAAGTCTGATCTTTCGGATTATGCTCATCACGCGATAAGATATACCTACCCGTTATCTCATCGCGCCGGATATTCGCATAATGACCAGTCGCTATCCATTGTGCCCCCAATGAATCCGCTTTTCTGTCCATTTCGCCCCATTTTATCGTCTTATTGCATTGAACACAAGGATTCGGAGTATTGCCATCCAAATAATCACGCACAAAGTAATCAATAACATTCTTCTTAAAAACTTCGGAAAAATCAACAACATAATGGGGGATACCCAATTGCTGCGCTATACGACGCGCATCATTAATCCCATCCAATGAACAGCATGTCGAATCATTTCCAACATTGCCCCCCACATCCTCATAACGATAGGTCTTAATAGTAATACCTATCACATCATATCCCTGCTCAACCAATAAAGCTGCCGCCACGGATGAATCCACGCCGCCCGACATCCCAACCAATACTCTGTTATTATGCAATTTCATATCACAATCTAAATAAAATATTTACATTACCCGCAGGTGCTATATGACCCCCAAGCAAACTCGTCTGATGTACCATAACCATAGCATGAAAAGCGAATATGCCCTCGCCACCGCTCAAACCCAATCCCAATGTTGAGCCAAAACCCATAATCGCCGAACCAAAAAGAGAACTGTTCTGAATATCACTCACAAACGATGCGCCCACATTCGCTTTACCAACAACACCCAACTTCTTCGTTCCCGCTATATACCACAAAACACCATTACCCAAAAATGTATAAGGCGTATTGCCCGCAACTTGCAACATAATCTGCTGCTCAAGATACAAACCCATATCATCAGAAACCAAAGAACTATTATTAAAAGTAATAAACCAACGAACGGGATTCACCCCTTCCGCCATACCCATACCCATTACACCAAGACTTTGGAACGAACTCTCATACCGTGTCGCGCCATCATCCTCCATTCCTGCCGTCTTCGGTTTCTCCTCAAACACAAATTCCGTCTGAGCTTGCAAACAATTACCCGCTAACAAAACTAAAACACCAAACAAAAAAACTACAATATTCCTCATAATACCCTTAACCATTATTTACAACCTTGACGCAACTGACCCCGACATATTACTCTTCATTTTTGACGACATTAACTCCATAATCGCGCTCACTTCATCCCGATTCGCATCTCGGTCAATACAAACACCATCCAAAAACTCAATAGTACAAACACTAAACGGATATGGTATGGCAAATGAATCCCAGCTCGACAAACGATATGCCCGCTCCAGAGAAACACGGCAACAATACAATACACCACCCGAACGCTGCACAGCTACATAAGCACCCGCCTTAGCTACCTCAGCCGGACCACGAGGACCATCCGGTGTCATCACAACCAAACCACGACCCGCCGACACAACAATACTCTCCAAAACCTCCTTACCACCCTGTGACGAAGAACCACGCAATACATCATAACCCCAATAATTCAATAAATGAGCAAGAATATCACCATCCTTGCTCCGGCTTGTCACACCCGTACAACCACGACCCGAAAAAAATTTCCACACTACCAACATCACACCATGCCACACAACAACAATACCTTTACCCGAAGGAATAGAACCCACAACACGAATTCGCCACGTACAAGCAAGCAATCGCAATAACAATAAACCCACATACACCAAAACCCTACGCTTCATACATGCTCCAATATCACCTTTGCTGCCTTTGCCGATGCGCCTGAAGAACCCAAAATACCACGAACAGCATTAAAATCAGCCCGCTGACGCTCACGCACAGCACCATCACGCAACAACAACAACAACTCACATGCAAGTTGCTCCGCCGTTGCCGCCGATTGCACAAACTCACGTACACACTCCCGACCCAAAACAATATTAGGCAAAGAAATAAAAGGCAATCGCACCAAAAACCTACCAATCCAATATGATAAAGTCGAAGTCCTATACATCATTAAAAAAGGCATACCACACAAACATGCCTCCAGAGTCGAAGTTCCCGTCTTCACCATACCCACATCAGCATTCAGCATCAACTGACGAGAATTAGTCCAAAGCTCATAATCCTCAAAACCATAATCCGACAACATCTTCCTATAAGCACTTGCAGGCAAACTTGGCGATTGAGCAATAGCAACGCATATACCCAACTCACGACGCACCAACAAAGCCGCCTCCAACATCACAGGCAAATTCCTCTGCAACTCCTGATAACGACTCCCCGGCAATAAAGCAACCATAGGCACATCACCGCCGCCACCTCGCAACCCCGAAAAAGCAGCATCATCCAATAAAGGATGACCCACAAATTCCGTCGCAATACCAAAACCCTCAAAAAAATCACGCTCAAAAGGAAATACAACCAACAATCTATCAATACACTTAGCCAAAGATTTCGCACGATGCTTACCCCAAGCCCAAAGCTGCGGAGCTATATACCACATCACACGAATACCACGACTCTTCGCCGCACGCGCCAAACGCTCATTAAAACCCGGATAATCAATCGCTATAAAACCGGCAACACACTCCGACTCCAACAAACCAATACAACGCCGCAATACATCACGGAAAAAGCCATAACGCTTGGCAACCTCCCAAAAACCCACAACACTCATTCTCTCTAAAGGCACAAGCGATACCAAGCCCTCCGCCTCCATCGCCTTGCCCCCAATACCCACAAAACGCAAACTCTCCGCCGATTGCTCACGCAAAGACCGCATCAAACGCGCACCATGCAAATCACCCGATGGTTCGCCCGCAACTATCAATAATGTCTTTTCTCTTTTCATAAAGCAAAATTACTCAATACCTGCAAAGAAAACCCCTTTCGCCTGACAATTAACTCTGAACCAACACGAAAACTTCGCCTCTTCGGGGTAGCAGTCGCAGTCTGACAGATGGACGCATTTTCACAGAATAATTACCCCAAACCAATGCCGAAACCTTCTCATGATGAGATACTTCTATAAAAAACGCAAAAAACAAAAAAAAATCCGATACACATAAAAAGCATATCGGATTAAATACAAAAGATAATATTCAATCTATTTTAGAAATACAAACGAGCTGTCAAAAAAGTCGAAGAATAAATAGCAGAATACGTTTGTTTTGAAGCATTCGGCATTGCCGGTTCATGAGATGTTTCACCTTGGCTTAGATAATTGATATGTGCTTCTACACCCATCGAAAATTGTTTGGCAAAAAAATACTCCCCACCAAAAGTACCCGCAATATTAATTGCTGTATTGCTTAATGTTGATGTTGATGTTGATTGACCCGACCCCTCTTCTTGTTTGCTGGAAAAAAACAATGCCGAAGGACGAACACCAATATTCATTTGCAAACTGCTATTCAACATTTTTTTATAAATTAAACCCAAACCAAGACGCATCACAGATTCTGTCCGCGTTTGCGTTCCGCCATTATTTGCTGATTCAGACTTTGAAGTACCTTGCGCAATGCCAAAGACAGGTTCTAAACGAAAATTCTCCGCCACATCAATCGGCAGCAAAAGTTCCGGCACAATGGAATTATAATACACAGGACTATTGTCATCAGTTGGAATGGTAAAACTTAAAGCAGTCCCCAAACCAATTCTGAATGATGATTCCGAGCTTTGAGACGAAACCGTAGAAGGAATACTTACAGCCGCTGCCGCAAGCAAACAAGCGAGTACATGTTTTCTTTTCATAACAGTAAAAAGAAAATGAAAAAAAGGATTTTACGGTAATGCAATATAAAAATTTTTGTCATTATAATCATCATATCTCATAGTGATGACATAATAAAAATCAACCATTTCAACTAATCACCAAAAATTCTACTCTCCGGTAACACTTGTCCGTACACGATTATGAACATTAAATGATAAGCATGATAATCATACCGCAATTCATTCCGAGAATACAGTAAATTATATCCTGATAATCATATAATCCATCCAATCCTGTTCTGACAATGACCGCAATCGAGCCGACGACTAACTCGACCGAGCCGACGACTAACCCAATCGAGCCGACGACTAACCCAATCGAGCCGACGACCAAACCAATCGAGCCGACGACCAAACCAATCGAGCAGACGACTAACTCAATTGAGCAGAAAACCAACCCGATCGAGCAGAAAACGACCCCGATTGAAGCGATGACGACCCCGATTGAAGCGATGACGACCCCGATTGAAGCGATGACGACCCCGATTG
>ERZ761602.798-NODE-798-length-63057-cov-5.444399_pt1 | contig 63057 bp, 67 predicted proteins | sample MGYA00512165_ERZ761602 | MGnify/ENA primary metagenome ERZ761602 (study PRJEB28899, sample SAMN02445085) | bioreactor sludge metagenome | biome: EBPR sludge; isolation source: Thorneside wastewater treatment plant | place: Australia: Brisbane, Thorneside Wastewater... | reverse complement strand
TGAGGAAACTGGAGCGGGCGAAGGGATTCGAACCCTCGACCCCAACCTTGGCAAAACGAAACAAGCCATTACGCCACTGTAGCCGAACCTACGAAATATGACGGTATTTCAGTTATTTGTTGCAACACCCTTTACGACGCCGTAGCCTCCAAATCGCCACGAAACGGCAAATTTTGGAGACAATATGGAGACAGAAGGCCTCGATCCGAGCTTTGTCTCCAAATGGAGTCGTAAGCATGCCGACTGCGAAGATCAACAAGCGCTCGGTCGATGCCTTCAGCGCGGATGGACAGCCACAGGCTGTTCTGTGGGACAGCGAAATCCGGGGCTTCGGTGTCCGGGCACTTCCGTCCGGGCTCAAGACCTTCATCGTTCAGTACCGCAATGCCGAGGGTATCAAGCGGCGGATCAACCTTGGTCGATATGGCGTCATCACGGTCGAGCGGGCTCGTGACCTCGCGAAGATCAAGCTTGGCGAAGTAGCCTCCGGCGAAGACCCGGCACTGGCCGTCCATGAGGCCCGCAAGGGGATGACCGTTGCCCAAATGTGCGACTGGTATCTCACCGAAGCGCGGGCCGGGAATATCCTTGGACGCAAGAACCGGCCGATCAAGGAATCGTCACTCAAAATGGACGAGAGCCGGATCAATACGCACATCAAGCCGCTGCTCGGCAAGCGGCACGCCAAGCACCTTACCATTGCCGAGGTCGAGCAGATGCAGTCCGACGTTCGGGACGGCAAAACTGCCAAGGCGCGTGGAGGAGGCCGTGGAGGCAAGGCTGCTGGCGGCCCTGGCGTCGCGGCACGCTGCCTTGGCACGCTTCAGGCGATCCTGGGCCATGCCAAGCACAAGGGGCTGTTGACCGAGCACCCCACACGCGGTGCCAAGAAGCTGGCCACCAACAAGAAGACGCGGCGGCTCAGTTCGGCCGAGATCATCGCGCTGGGCAAGGCCATGGCCTATGCCGAGCGTAATGGAGAAAACCTCACCGCACTCGCGGTTGTTCGGCTCCTGGCCCTGACCGGCTTCCGGCGAGAGGAAGGCCAGGCAATGAAGCGTGCATGGGTCCATGCCGAAGGCGGCTTCATTGCATTTCCGGACACCAAGACCGACGCTCAGGTGCGTGCGATCGGGCCAGAAGCCCTGCGGGTGGTACTTGCGCAGGCCGAGATCGCCGGCAATCCGCATGTCTTTCCATCGCTGTCCGGTACCGGCCCCTATCAGGCCGCCGCCGCCTGCTTCACGCGCGTGTGCCGGCTGGCAGGGATTGAGGGTGCGACCTTGCATACCTTGCGCCACACCTTCGCCAGCATCGCTGGCGAACTGGGGTTCACCGAACTCACCATCCGCGCCATGCTCGGCCACGCCTCGCAGAATGTGACGCAGGACTATATCCATATCGACGAGGCGCTGAAACTCGCCGTGCGGCGCACCTCGGACGAGATTGCGCGCCTGCTCGATGAAGGTGCAGCCGGGCTGCGCCGCCCCGCCCCTGCTGCCTGATCATGGCGCCAATGAATCACTCGACGAAAGGTAACGAATATGTTACCCATCGCGGTGCAATGTGATTGTTGAGGAGTATATCCGCGAGGATGGCAGCTGCCCATTCCGGGGCTGGTTCGATGATCTCGATGTCCAGGCCGCAGCCAAGGTGGCGACCGCCATCGTCCGAATGGAACTCGGCAACCTGTCGAAGGTCAAATGGATCGGCGGCGGGCTTGGTGAGTGCCGGATCGATTGGGGCCCGGGATACCGCCTCTATCTGACTCAGGATGGCGAGCAACTGATCATCCTCTTCGTGGGCGGGACCAAGAAGCGGCAACAGTCGGATATCAGGCAGGCCGGTGCATTGCTCGATGAGTACAAAGGCCGGAAGGCCAAGGCGAAGAAGGCAAGGAGTTAGGCAAGGTGGCGCTGACACGCGATTTCAAGGCGACGGTGAAGGAACGTGCCGCGCGCGACCCCGCCTTCGCCAAGGCCATGCTCGACGAAGCCGCCACCGCTTTTCTCAACGGCGAACCTCATGTCGCGCGTCTGATCCTGCGCGATCTGGTCAATGCCTCGGTTGGATTCGAAGGCCTTGCCACTGAAACCAATCGGCCCAGCAAGAGCCTGCACCGGATGCTCTCCGAAAAGGGCAATCCGAGCATGGACAATCTTGCTGCCATTTTTGGCGTAGTGCGCAGGCACCTTGGCGTCACTTTAGAGGCTAACAGCGTCGAGCCAGCGTAAGACAGAATTATCTGCTCGTCGATTTCGAAGGCAAAGGCGGATAGGTTCAGCTGCGCTCAAAATATTCAATCGCAGCGCGCACCAGCAACAAGACCGCGCTCAAGCGGCTCGACGGATGCCCTTTTGCAGTTCCGACTTCCACTTCATCAACGCTCGGACCAGTTTTTCCGATGCCGGGATAAACTCGCCTTCGAGGCGCTCCTCTGCTTCGCGCTGGCGGCCGCCAAGCGCCGACGACATGACATGCCCGGCAGACCGGTGAAAATCGGCGTGAACACGTTTGACGACCTTATAGGGCACGTCTGCCTTGGCCTCAGCAGAAAGCGCCGTGGAATTGAGCCATTGGCCGAATTTGCAGTTGCCGTCGCAACCGGCTTCATGCGCCGAAATGTCAGACTTGCCCGTGCGCATTGCCGCACGCAGCCGCATCTTCCACATGCCGTGCGCGCCGATCGCTTCGTCGATCTGATAAATTAGATTGGCGTTTGTCATGGGGCCGACTCCATTGGCTTGCAACAAGGCTTGAACTGGCCGGCATCTTAATATCAGAATATGATAATATATAATGAGTGCTCTACGGGGTAACGCTTAGTCCTGCCAGCCCCCGGACGCGCGCGCGAATTCTGCCTGACTGACCGAACCCTGCGCGGCGGCAGGCTTGCTGCACGATGCAGGTTGAGTTTGACCAGGTCCGCCACCTGATAGACCGTTCGCCAACCACAGTGTTTGTCAAAGCGGCTTTCCGTCACGATCCAGCAGCTCGATCCGGTAGGAGCAGCCATAAAGGGTCTTGCCCGGGTGACTGGAAACGTTGGAGATGGAACGGGCAATCACTGTGTGGGTCCCGAACTCGTCTGCCTCGTTGGCTGGTTCGGTCACGTCAACGAGGATGCGTTGACCGAGGAATTTGCGGAACGGCGTCTCCGCTTCGACTTCGTTGCGGGTGGCAACACCAGCGGTTTGCGCTGCCCTGGCGATTTCCGCGACGGCGGCATCGCTCTCCAGTGCGTTGACGATACCTTCCTCTTTGGCGATCTCGGCGGGATCAGCCAGATCCAATATTGCCATGACGCCGCTGGAGCTGAACGCGATCCGGCGTGTCGACCACGTGCCGGTAACCAGCACTGGCTGCGGCAACTCATATTGGGCGAGGAACGGATTGGGGCTCTCGATCTTTCGCCAGCCGAAGCGCTCAGCAAGCTTCTCTTCGCCGCTCAGGGCCCAGGCGAAGGCATTGTAGCTCGGGGCGTCGAGATGGCAGTTGATGGCATCTGCAATATCGACTTCGGCCGGATCGAAGTCAGCGCCGTCCAAAGCGTGCGCAGGCGATGCTGCGAGTAATAACAGAATTAAGGCTTGGCGCAGCATACTTGCCCGATATCCAATCGCGACACCCCTAACAAGCACTGGCGCTCATCCGCCGGTTGCGCAATGACGGGACGATGACAGTATTTGCGCGTTTTGGTTTTCCTGTCCTCGCCATAATCGCGGGCAGTGCGGTGGCAACGGTTGCCATGGCGGCGGAGCTCCCGCCCACGCTGGAAAGTGGCATCTTTGGCGACGATCGGTTGATCCTTGCCGCCGACCGGGAAACCGGAACTCTGTCCGGGTACTTGCACGACGGCGATTGCCGGGTGTTCTTCAGCGGACCGTTAAAGCCGGTCACCCAGTATCAACGTCCCGAACTGGGCGAGAGCTATGAGCTCGTGTCCTGGGATCCGCAGCGCCCTGCCGCCACCTTCACCACCTCGCTTTATTCGAGGGCCCGCGGCGGCTTCAACGATCAGATCACGCTGGAGGTCGGACCCGACGATGCAAATCGCCCGGCCGCTTGCCGCTGGCGGATCAGCTTCGACCGGGCCGGCCACGTCGCCAATAGCCTCGTCGGGGCGGCGGTCGTTGCCCGGTCCCGCCCGCAGCTGTTCGAGCTGGAAGAGGCCAAAGAGGGTCTTCGCCTCAAGCCGAAGGGCCGGGCCGCGCTATCCCGCGATGCTGGCGTATGGGTTACCAGGACCTATGGCGCGGCCTGGTCGCTGCCGGGCATGGTCCGGATCACCTGGTACGATCCGCCCGGCACTCCGCGCGGCGGCTATGTGCGCGAGCGCGACCTTTATCCCTTGCGCGTGGCGGGGAACCCCGAGAGCAAAGCCTTGCCCTGCACGATGCTAAAGGATGGCACTTTCGAATCGCTGGGCGACTGCGCCACCCCGAACCCCGATGGCAGTTATGCGGTCGGGCCAGACGCGTTGCGGCAGCTGCGCTTTGACCGGCATGGACTTGCCGCCTTTGCCATCCGCGCAGCAGGCTATGCCTATGTCAGGCGCGATGGTCGTGCGCTGCTGGTGCCGACCTTCGACAACGGGCCAGACGAGTTTGCGGACGGGCTGGTGCGGGTGCGGCTTGGCGACAAGCTCGGCTATGCCGATCGCCGCCTGAAGCTGGTCATTCCGGCAATCTACGACGGGGCCTATCCGTTCACCGGGAAGCGGGCATGGGCCTGCATTGGCTGTACGCCGGTCTCCGACGGCGAACACAGCTGGTATCGCGGCGGGCAGACCGTCTGCCTCGACCCGCGCGGCCACAATCGACCGGAGGCGGAGTGTGGGACTGCGGGCTGGGTGCCCCCTCAATTGCGCGAGTAACGCCCGCCGCCCATGTTTTCCGGGATGAGATTGCGCCCTTGCACTTGAAGGCGCATGACCTCGAACGGCGGTGCGACCAGTTGCTGCGTATCGACGGCCACAGTCTGTACGCCCTCGGCGAGCGGCTTGATCGGCAGCGATGCCGAGCGGCCGGAACCGTCCGGCCAGGTAAGGACAAGTTGCTCGACCGCCGCGCCGTTCCTGCGGGAAGCGAAGGCCCAGCCACCCCGGCTGGTTTCCGCTGTCTCGCGATGACCATCGCTGAACACAAAGGTCACGCCGACACGCGACAGGCGCATTTCGCGCGAAGGATCGCCGACCACCACCCCAACGCCGCGTCGCCATTGCGACGGCGGGATCGGCGCATCGGCGGCGGCATCGACGGTCGCGGCCTGACATTCTTTCGGCACCACCGGGGCGCCAATATCCGGCACGGGCATGGTGGCGGCGCGGTAGGCCTGCTCCATTTCGTATTGCGCTTCGTACCAGGCCACCATGGCGGCTTCGGCGGCCGTGCGGTCAGCCTCGCTTGCGCTCGCAGCCGCTCCTTTCAAGGCCGCCCGGCTGGCCTCGTCCCGGGCCGTTTCCGCAGCACGTCTGGTCTGTTCCGCCCGCGCCCGCTCGGCAGGGCCCGGGGCGGGGCGATCTTCGGCCAGGATTAACGACGGAGAGGCGGCCACGCCAATGGTCCAGGGACAGCGTCCGGCAATCGCTTCGGCTGCCCGCACGCGCTCCGCATCCCGCAGACGGCGCTCGGCCATCTCGTCCCAGGGGAAAGCCTCATCGGCGCGCAGCAGCGGCGCATCCGCGGGGGGAAGATCAGCCGCAAGGGTCACCGTCTGGCCCGCCCGACCCCAGCGCCCCTTGGCCACCTGATCGACCGCGCCGTAGCTGATATACCATTCGAACCGGCCATCGGCCTTCAGCAGCAGTTCCGAGCCGGTCTCCATCACGCCGGACAGGTAGTAGTGGCCCGCCAGCACTGCGTCAGGCTTGCCCATATCGGTCGGCGGTCCCGGCCGCACGCAGCGCATCCGGCGCCCTTCGCTCTCCAGCTGCCGCTCCATGTCATCCGCAATCGGACCGACGTTCACGTCCCCTTCTGCCGACGGCACCTGCCGGGCCTGATCGAGATAAGCCCTGCCTCTTGCCAGTAAGGCACAGGGATCACCTTTACCGGCTGCATGAGACTCACGGGCAATGTCGCGTTGCAAATCCGCCCGGACCACAAGTCCCAACCCGTCCTGCCCGGCAGGGTCGTCTGCCAGCAGGGCCGCAGCCTGGTTATAAAATTCGAGCGCACCGGCATGATCACCGACCGCTTTGGCTTCTCTCGCTTTTTCCAGCACCACCATGGCGGTTTGCGCCTGCTGTTGCGGCGCCTGGGCGGGAAGCGGGGCACTGGCCAGCAATGCGGAACCGGCGAGTATCAAGCTGCGGCGGCGCGGCATGGTCAGTCTGTGTCCTTTTCGCGCGTGGTCGGGAGCGCGACATGATCCCCGTCCGCGCTCCGCTCGTCCTCGCAGCTTACGGGCAGTGCTTCGTCGATGTCATCCAGCACCCGCAGCTGAACATTGATGGGGCCATCGCTGGCCGTATAGGCGGTATCTCCGTTCGGATAAGTATAGCCCCGGAAGAAGCGCGGCGGGCTGGTGCAGGTGATCAGCGCATAGGGAGCGTTGAACAGGTCGTTGTCGTTATGGTCGGTCAGGTGAAACGTCTCGCCATAGGGGCCGCTGCCAAAGCGTTCGCGCAAGTCGAAGGCGGCATCGGGCAGGCGCACTGGCAGACGGAATACGGGCGTGCGGCCTTCTTCGTCCGTCCGGCCCTGAAACACCTTCTTCTGGTCGGTCACGAAGGGCAGTTCATAGTCCGTCGCCCGGCTGGCTGACAGGGCATAGTCGGTATGGGCGGCGGGCTTCCTCGTGCGCGGTTGCAGCAGGACGAAGCGATAGGCATATGCACCGCTGCCGATCACTTCACCTCCGGCCGGGGCGGCAGCGCCGGCGGCGAGAGCGTCCCAGCGGTCGGCATCCGGGGTGCTCGCTTCGCTGGCTTCAGCCGCAGCAACCGCAGCCTCCGGCCCCGCTTCTGCCCAGGCATCGGCCTTCTCAAAGCTCTCGTCGATGGCGTCGACCAGATGGCAGGTCTTGCCCAGCCGCACATTGTCAATCGCCGCCACGTCGAGAATGTGCGCCTCCCCGTCAGCCCGATAGCTGGCAATGACATGGGCTTGCACCTTGCCGGTCTTGCCGCGCAGCTCGGCCAGCGGATCACCTGCGCCTGTGGCCGGCAGCAGCCGATAGCGCGTGCGCACGATATTGCAGCGCTCCAGCACCAGGTTCTCGCCATCGGCAATGACCATGCCGATGAAGATGTCCAGCGGGGCTGCGTCTGCCTCTTGCGCCCGGACCGCAGCTGGCAGCAGCAGGCCGATCGCGCAGAGCCTGATCAAGACGCGCAGGCATCGATTGCAGGACGAAGCGGCTTTACTTAGAGCAGCAGTATGGATGGTCATACGTTCCGAAAAGTCCTGCATTATTTTGTGCGCTATCAGGCCCTCGCGCTGGTTGCCAGCCTCGTTCTGCTAACCGCCCCGCTGCGCGCCGCCAGCGATGACCGCCAGGTCTATGCCGGAACGGTCGGAGCCGCCCAGGTCGTCGTGGAACTGGAAGGCAGCGGCGAAGATGTGACGGGACGCTACTTCTATCGCAAGTATCGGCTCGATATCGGCCTCAGTGGCCGCTGGACGGGCGACAGGCTCTTGCTCGAGGCCCGCAGCAGCGGTGATCGACTGAACCTGCACCGCGCCGGGGCCGAACTGGCCGGATCGCTGACGACCAAGGCCGGGCGGACGCTGCCGGTGCGGCTGCTGCCAGTGGTCGTGCCAGCCCCGTTGGCGGCGGGTCTGTCTGCGGACATGGCGGATCTTTCCCCCTATGAGCGCCACCAGCTGGCAGGCCTGTCGCTGGTTCCGGGCAGCATCCGTCAAGATGGACCGCGCGCGCTGCGCGACTGGCGCGAGCCCGTCAGCGGGATCACGCTGTTCCGCATCGAAAGTGGCTATCCGGCACCGGTTCTGGCCCGTATCAACGCCGCACTGGAACGCCAGCAGTGGGAGCGCGTGTCGCAATGGTTCGGCTGCGAAGGGTTTGGCGGCCAATCGGGCATGGACGTTTCCGAGGCAAGAGCGCCGTACCTCAGCGACGATTTCGTGAGCTATGCCTGGTTTGCCAGCTGGAGCTGCGCCGGCACGGCCCATCCCGATTTCGGGATACAAGGCGTCACCTTCGACGCCCGGACCGGCCGCGAACTCCAGCTGGAAGACCTGCTCTATTTCGGTAACCCGCCAGCACCCCAACCCGATACCCCGGCGTTCTTCGACTATCGCGGTGACATCTTCGCGCCGCGCATCGTCTCCTTGCTGGGCCAGCTTTACCCGAACGAGATGCAGCCTGCCGATGGTGAGGCGGCAGAGGATCAATGCGACTATGCGGATACGTCCGTGTGGGATTTCCCCAGCTGGTATCTGACCGAAAAAGGGCTTTATCTCGGCGCCTATTTCGCCCGAGCGCAGCGGCCGTGCGACGAGCCGGACTGGTCGGTCATCCCCTGGCAGCACCTGACCTGGCGCAAGAAAGATGGGCTGCAGACTGCAACCTTGCGCTTCGGACAGCGGGAGTTCGCCCGCGATGACATAGCGAGTGTCGCCCTGGACTTCGACCACCGCAATTTCCCGGTTCTGGATATAACCTTGCGGCCCGAGGCGGCACAGCACCTGGAAGCCGAATCAATCCGCCTACTGAATACCGATGTCGCCATCACGGTGGGCGACAAGTCCCTCAGTTCCGCCCGGCTTGTCGAGCCAATCGCGGAGGGACGCATACGGATCAGCGGCAGGTTCAGCCTGACCGAAGTGCAGGGCATGGCCCGCCAGATCATCTGCGCCATGCATCTGGGTGCTGAGCAATATGACTCCTTCGCTCTCTCCGACAGACCAGTCTGCGAGCCGCCCGCAGCACCCGAAGCACAAGGCGCAATTCCATGACCCTCCCCCGCATCCCTTTTCTCTTCCTGCTGGTGGCTGTGCTCGGTCTGACGCCAGCCGCCGCGCAGCAGGTTCGCACCCCACCGCCTGGCACGAGCGAGCGCACGCAGATCCTGGATGCGCTGCGACCGTCACCGGGTTCCAAAATCCGGTTCATCGTCCACCAGCTGAAGGTGATCAAAGGCAAGACGGCGACTTATGCCTATGTGGTGATCGAGCCGTCTAAGCAGGAATACGACGGCGGCGAGTACCTGCTGAAGCAAGACGGCGGATGGCGGGTGATCTGGTCAGTCACTGGCGGCGGCACCGATGATTGCCGCACGGCAGCCAGCTATTACCAATCGGCCCTGCGCCTATTTCAGGCCGAAGGGATCGATCCCGATGCGATCAACCCCGAGCTTCACGAGGAATATCTGCGTCTTGCCACCTTTGCGGCGGAAGATCCGGACTGCGCCGCACTGGGCGATCTGGGGCCGGACCTGCCCGTCAGCGACGAGAAGACGGATGATCGGGACGGTCTGCAACCGGGCAACGGGGCGCGCTCACGCATTGCCCCGGACCCGCGGTTTCGCTCGCCCGTCACGCAGGCGGACCTTGATGGCGATGGCAAGCCAGACGTAATCTCGGTCGTTCATATCCTGCCCGCCAGCGCGGGGCGCGAGCTGGCCCCCGACATCATCGTCGACAACCCGTGGGACAGCGACGCCGCGGCGCAGGGACTGACCGACGATAATCAGACGATGGCGCTGGTTGTCGAAAACTCCCGGACCGGCACCCGCCATCTCCTCCACAGCCCCTATGTGGAAATTTCCGCCAGAGTGGGCGCCGGCCACCCGGTTGCAGTAGAGCGCGCGAACACCAAGCTGGCGCGGGAATTCCGCAAGGATTGCCCGGACTTGCGCCACGACTTCCTGCGGATGGCGACCGAGGCGGGCATCGACATTGCCCTGTACTGGAACGCGGGAGCTAACAGCTATGATGTGTGCTGGCCGAACGAAATCCCGTGAATAATTACGTGACAACATTCATGCGGGGAATCGAAAGGCGATAAACCGACGGAACCTGCCCGCGATCCTGCTGGTCCTGATCGCCGCCTGATCACTCTGTCGTCCGGCCATCAAAATGCTCATGGTCCACGGCCGCATCGGCGCAGGTCTTGTGGATAGTCCCGTCCAGATGTTCCGGCGGGCCATAGATGGTATAGAGTCGCAGCGGCTCCTTGCCGGTGCTGATCACATTATGGCGCGCGCCCTGGGGCACAATGACCCCGTCGTCTGCCTTGACCTTGTTGCAGACGCCATCAATCCAGATCTCGCCTTCACCCCCCTCGATGCGGAAGAACTGGTCCCGGTCGTCGTGGACTTCCTCTCCGATTTCCTCGCCAGGCTGGATCGCCATAAGAACGAGCTGGAGGTTGTGTCCGGTATAAAGCACGCGGCGGAAATCGTCGTTTTCTTCCGTCAGCTTTTCGATGTTGTCGACGAAACCCTTCATTCAGCCTGCTCCTGTCGTGGCACCCACCGTTTATACTATCGTGATGCGCAAATGGTTGTCACCCGATTTGGGCTGACCATCCGTAACACCGAGCGACGGGCCGTCCTCACCCGAACTGTTGGGGCCACACACGGAAGGGGGGCTTCCGGTGCGGCCCCTGTCCGCCAGCATGGGGGTGCCGGCAGAAGCGGGATCAATCGGCAATCTCGATCCGGTAACTGTCGCGGCAGGCAACGCAGGTATTGAGCGCCTGACCAAGCGCAGCATTCGCAGCGCTGCGATCCCCTTTGGCTGCGGCAAGGTTCAATGCATCGAATTGCTGGCGCATGCTGCTGCTCATCTGGCGAAAGCCGGGCGGCTGCCGCTCACGCAAGCCCTCGGGCGGTCGTTTCCCGCGTCCGGTCCCTTGCGCCTGCGCTGCGGCGCTGACCGCCCCCCAGTCGTCGACCGCCATCGCGGAGTGAATGTCGCGGATCGAAGCCAGGAGGCCGCGCATCTCGGTCAGGACGTGATCGGCCTGGGCCGGATTGAGCGAAACGGCCTCGCGCTGGTCGGGCGGCGCGAGCTGCGCCGGGGCGGAAGCACTGGCACTGCCTTGCGTCCGCAGCAGCAGGGCCAGCAGAATGAAGACCGCCAGCAGCAGGGCAACAGTCAGGCGGCCAGCCGTCCGGCTCATGCTAGTTCCCCCGTGCCTGACCGACCGGCCATGACACGAGAATGGCCCCGCGCATGTCGCCAGGCTTGAACCCGGTGGCCTTGTCGGCCGGATAGAGTTCGGCCAGCTTGGCCTGCACATCAGGGGCGATCGCCGTACCGTGGCAGGCAGCGCATGGCTGCTCCTTCATCGGAATCGCGCGCATGTAATGGGTCCTGGCGTCAGAACCGGAACCGCTGCTCCATTGCATGACCGCCGGCTTGCCATCGGCGGACAAAGGCGCGGCGGCCAGTTGCTCCAGCCGCTCACGCAATTCGCCATCCGGAGCCGCGCCCGGATTACGCTCCTTGAGCGCGATCCGGCGCACCTCTGCCCCGCTTTCCTGGGACAGACTGGCGGCAATGGCCGGCGCTGCCTGCTGGCAGACGCCGATGGCACCCACCGGACCGCCGGCCTTTATCGCCGCCTGCAATTGCCCCTGAAGGTCAGCCTGGAAGCGGTCGGCCAGCGCAGCCGACTTGGCCGAAACATCCACCGGCTGCGGCGCCGGGGCCGCGCATCCGGCCAGCCCCAGGACAACGCCCGTCAGGATGCGGCGCATCACAGGTTGGGGTCCTCATCCAGCGGCGACTGGAATTCGTGCCACATCCCGTTGATGATGCCGAAGGCGAGCGCCAGGCCAAGCCCCAGGATCCATGCGAAATACCACATCGTTTTCGCTCCTTAGTAGAAGTCGGGGTTGGTGCGCACGTCGCGCAAGCTGATCCGGCCGAACAGGACCTTCATCACCCAGGCGGTATAGGTCAGCACCAGCGGCAGAAAGATCACCGTGACGATCAGCATTATCCACAGCGTCAAGTGGCTGGACGAGGCATTCCATGCCGTCAGGCTCGATTGCGGATTGATGGAACTTGGCAGGATGAACGGGAACATCGACAGGCCGACCGTGGCGATGATGCCCACGGTCGCCAGCGACGACCCTGCCAGGTTCAGCACATGGCTACGGCGGCGGATCCCCAGCAGTGCGACCAGCGGTCCGACCAGCCCCAGCACCGGCGCAATCACCATCCAGGGATAGCGGCCATAGTTGTCCAGCCAGGCACCGGGCGCGGCGACCGTCTTGATGAACAGCGGGTTGGAGGGACCATTCGGATCGACTGCGCCTTCCAGCCGGAAGCCCATGGCGCCATTGGCAACCCACAGGCCGCCGGCCGCAAACAGGATGACGCTGGCGATGGCCGCCACGCTGCCGATCCGGCGCGCGCGGTCCAGAACCGGGCCTTGCTCGATCTTGACCGAGAGGAAACCCGCCCCGTGCATCACCACCATCGCGACGGAGAGCAGCCCGGTCATCAGCGCAAATGGCGAAAACAGGCCGAGCAGCGAGCCTTCGTAGAAGCTGCGCAGGTCGCTATCCAACCGAAACGGCGCGCCTTGCAGCACGTTGCCCACAGCCACGCCGAATACCAGCGCGGGCACGAAGCCGCCGATGAACAGCGCCCAGTCCCAGCGATTGCGCCAGCCGGCATCGGCATGCTTGGAGCGGTACTTGAACGCCACCGGGCGCAGGATCAGCGCGCTCAGCACCAGGAACATGGCGAGGTAGAAGCCGGAGAAGCTGACCGCATAGACGAACGGCCAGGCCGCGAAAATTGCCCCGCCGCCCAAGATGAACCACACTTGGTGGCCTTCCCAGTGCGGCGCGATGGCGTTGATCGCCATGCGGCGTTCCTCATCCGTCTTGCCGATGAACGGCATCAGCGCGGCGACGCCCAGGTCATAGCCATCGGTCAAGGCAAAACCGATCAGCAGCGTGCCCATCAGGCCCCACCAGATGACCCGGAGCGTTTCGTAGTCGAGAGGGATTTCCATTTCGTGTTCCTCCCTTATTCTGCCGGCAGCGGGGCATAGCCCGCCGACCCGCGCAACATTTCGAGTTCATGGTGCTCCACCGGTCCCTTGCGGATCGTGGCGATCATCAGCCGCACCTCGATCACGGCGAGCGTGCCGTACAGCAGGGTAAAACCGATGATCGTGGTCCAGATCTGGCCAACCGTCAGCGACGATGCGGCAAGGAACGTTGGCAGCACGCCTTCCACCGCCCAGGGCTGCCGCCCGATTTCGGCCAGCATCCAGCCGAACTCGATCGCGATCCACGGCAGCGGGATGATGGCGACCGCGATCTTCAGGAACCATGGCTTGCTGAACTTGCACGCCGAAGCACAGTAGAAAGCGAGTGCGAAGAAGCCGATGAAGAAGAAGCCCAGCCCCGCCATGATCCGGAACAACCAGAACATCACCGGCACGTTGGGGATGGTATCCTTCGCCGCCAGCAGGATCTGCTGATCACTGGCGCTGCGCGGATCGGCCACGTGACGCTTCAGCAGCATGGCATAGCCAAGATCGGCCTTGTGCCGTTCGAACTGCTCGCGCGCGGCCATGTCCGTGCGGTGGACCTTCAGCTTCTCGACCGCGTCGTAGGCGACGATGCCGCTGCGAATGCGTTCGTCCGCCTTCAGCACCAACTCGTTGATGCCCATGACCTCGCCGGTCAGGCTGCGGGTGGAAATCAGGCCCAGCACGTAGGGGACCTTCACTTCAAAGCGCGTCTCCTGCGCCTCCATGTCGGGGATGCCGAAGATGGAGAGGCCAGCGGGGGCCTCTTCGGTGTGCCACATGGCCTCGATCGCGGCGAGCTTCATGCGCTGGTTGTCGGTCAGCGCATAGCCGGATTCGTCACCCAGCACGACGACCGAGAGCGAGGAGGCAAGGCCAAAGGCCGATGCCACCATCATCGAGCGACGGGCCACGTTGGTCCACTTGCCCTTGAGCAGATAGTAGGCCGACACGCCCATGACGAAGACCGACGCCGCAACATAGCCAGCGCTGACGGTGTGGACGAACTTGGCCTGCGCGACCGGGTTGAACAGGACCGAATAGAAATCGGTCACTTCCATGCGCATGGTTTCAGGATTGAAGCGCGCGCCAACCGGGTTCTGCATCCAGCCGTTGGCAATCAGGATCCACAGCGCCGAGAGGTTGGAGCCGAGCGCCACGAGGAAGGTCACGGCGAGGTGTGCGACCTTTGAAAGCTTGTCCCAGCCGAAGAACATCAGGCCGACGAACGTCGCTTCGAGGAAGAAGGCCATCAGCCCTTCAATCGCCAGCGGCGCGCCAAAGATGTCGCCGACGTAGTGCGAGTAATAGGCCCAGTTGGTGCCGAACTCGAACTCCATGGTGATCCCGGTCGCAACGCCGAGCACGAAGTTGATGCCGAACAGCTTGCCCCAGAAGCGCGTGATGACCCGCCAGATCTCCCGGCCGGTCATCACATAAATGCTCTCCATGATGACCAGCAGGAACGACAGGCCAAGCGTCAGGGGAACAAACAGAAAGTGATACATCGCGGTCAGCGCAAACTGGAGCCGACTTAGCTCGACAACAGCCATATCCATATGCACGCTCCTTTACCGGCCCAGATTAGCCGGATGGGACTCGACTCAGCGCATCCACTCAATTATTGAATTTGCGAATATGCTAATATGAAACTGTCGTCAATCGCGACCTGAAAGCTCCCATGCCGCCGCAACAGTCCCAATTCGCCGCGAGAAGAACGCCTCGTCCGGCCAGCCAGGTCGCAGTACTGTGGTGGCTGGGCGACACCGTGGGCGCCGTGCTGTTTGCCGGGTGCCTAGCCGCGTTCATCGCATCGTGGACAGCCGGGGGACTTCCGACTCAAGGCTGGTGCCTGCTGGCCGGGATCGGGATCAGCGGTATGCTTCGCGCTGGCGCGCAGGCGCTGGCGGGGCTGGCGGGCCAAAAGGCTGCCACCCATGCAAAGTCTGCCTTGCGGGTCCGCGTGATGACCGCGCTGCTGCCCAGCGGGCAGATGCGCGGCCGCCTGATCGGCGAGGATCTGCGCGTGGCGATCGACGACGTGGAAGCGCATGAGGGGCTGATCGCCCGCTTTCAGCCGCTGCGGATGGCGGCCATGCTTTCCCCCCTGATCATCGCGGCGGCTGTGGCTTTCGCCAGCTGGTTTTCTGCCCTGATCCTGCTGGCAACGCTGATCCCCTTCGGGGCGGGCATGGCGCTCGCTGGCCTTGCTGGAAAGTCCGAAGCGGACCGGCAGTTCCTGGCCCTCTCGCGTTTGTCCGGCCTGTTCGTCGACCGGGTGGCGGCGCTTCCGGCGATCCTGGCCTTCGGGGCGGAGGATCGCGTGACGCGGCAGATCGGCGGGGCCGCCCGCGATGTTGCGGCCCGAACCATGCAGGTCCTCAGGATCGCGTTCGTCTCCAGCGCCATGCTGGAGTTCTTCGCCGCCCTGTCCGTTGCACTGGTGGCGGTCTATTGCGGCTTCTCGCTACTGGGGCTGCTGCCGTTCCCGGCTCCGGAAGACCTGAGCCTTGGCGAGGCCTTCTTCGCCCTCGCGCTCGCCCCGGAATTCTATCTCGGTATGCGCCGGCTCGCGGCCGCCTACCATGACAAGCAGCAAGGCCAGGCCGCGGAGCGCAGCGTGGCCGCCGCGCTGGATCAGGCCAATCGTCCCGCGCCGCCCGCTACAACCGCTCTGCCCGATCGTATCGGCGAGCTCAGCACCCAAGGCCTGACGATCCGTTACGATGACGGCAACTCTATTGGCCCGATCACCGCCTCCTGGCGCGGCCCCGGCCTGCATGTCGTCACTGGCCCGACCGGGGTCGGTAAATCCTCGCTGCTTCATGCCCTGATCGGACTGGCGCCGGTGGCGGCAGGGCAGATTATCAGTGATGACACACCGGCGGCGGCTGGAGAGTTGCTGGCCCTTACCGGTTGGGCCGGTCAGCGCCCCCTGCTGCTGCCCGGCACGCTGACCGACAACCTTCTGCTAGGGCACAAGGACCTCGCACCGCAGGAACTGGCCAGGCTAACCGATGCAAGCGGATTGTCCGCACTGATCGCCGCGCGGGGCGAAAGTCTGACGATCGATCCGCGCGGCTCCGGCCTGTCGGGCGGCGAACGGCGCCGGATCGGGCTGGTGCGCGCGATTGCCAGCGGGCGTCCGCTGCTGCTGCTGGATGAGCCGACCGCCGATCTCGATCCCGAAACTGCCGCCAAGGTCATTGCCTTGCTGCAAGACACAGCCCGCAGCCGCCTGGTGATCGCAGCGACGCACGATCCGGCGCTGATCGCCTGTGCAACAAGCCGCGTGGTGATGCCATGATCGAGCGCCTCCTTCGCGATGCAACGCGCCAGCAGCGCCGCAGCACGGCGATTGCCGTCGGCTTGACCATGATCGCCGCCCTGGCTGGAGTAGCGCTTCTGGCCTTGTCCGGCTGGTTCCTGACCGGCGCTGCGATTGCCGGCGCGGGCGGCATCGCCAGCGTGCGCGCCTTCAACTACCTGCTGCCCAGTGCCGGGATCCGGGGGCTGGCGATCGCCCGTACGCTCAGCCGCTATGGCGAGCGCCTGTTCAGCCACCGGGCTGCACTCTTTGCACTGGCGGACTTGCGGCCCACGCTGTTCGCCAGGCTTGCAGGAACCGACCCATCCCGCGCTCTGACCCAGTCCAGCGGCGACATGGCAGCGCGGCTTGGCTCCGATGTCGATGCGCTGGAGGACAGCGTGGTGCGCAAGGTCACGGTTCCGGGCGCGCTGGCCGGGGCAGTAGCGGGCCTGATCGCGGCAAGCCTTGCGGGCTGGCCGGCGGCGCTCGCGCTGCTGGCGGGCCTTGCGGCCATGCGGCTGTCCTCGCGGCTGCTGACACCGTGGCTGCTGACAACGCCCCGACAGGACCATGCCGCCGCCCTCAATCGCCTTAAGGCCGACTATACGAGTTATGCCGCCTGTTCCGGCGAGATTGCGGTCTATGGGCTTGGCGCGCAGGTCATCGCCGCGCTGGATCCGCATGCCCGCGCGCTGGACGCCGCGCGCGGCGCGCTGGTCCGGGGCGAAGTGCTGATCCAGGGCGCAGGGCTGGTTCTAGCCGCGTTGACCGTGGCGGGCGTGCTGGCGCTGGCCGATAGCGGCGCGGCGCTGGTCGCCCTAGCAGCCCTTGCGGCGGCAGCCGCGACGGAAAACTGGTCGACGCTGGCCCGGATGGACATGGAACGCCTGCGGGTGCGCGATGCCCTCACCCGTCTGGAAAGCATCGCCATGCTGCCTGCCCGCGAGACCAATGCGGCTTTGCCAACTGACGGCGGGAGCATTGCTCTCACCATCGATGATCAGCCCCATGCCCTGCCACCGGGCGGACGCCTGCTGATCGCCGGGCCATCGGGTTCAGGCAAGTCGCGCTTGCTAGGCACGCTCATCGGCTTGCGCAGCGATGCGCCGGAAAGCTTGGTCGTGAGTGGGCAGGACGTCCGCGCTCTGGGCTTGGCAGGCTTGCGCCCGCTGTTTGCCTATGCTCCGCAGGATGCAGGGCTGATTGCCGGGACCGTCGCGGACAATCTGCGCCTGGCCCGTCCGGGCATTACCGAGCCTGAAATGTGGACCGCGCTGGAAACCGCTTGCCTCGCTGAAACGGTCCGCAACCTTCCCGAAGGGCTAGCCCAGTGGCTCGGCGACAATGGCGCTCGCTTGTCGGGCGGCCAGCGCAAGCGGTTGGCGCTGGCCCGTGCGCTGCTGGCAGACAAACCCTGGTTGGTACTCGATGAACCCAGTGAGGGCCTGGATCCGGACACGGAACGCGCGCTGTGTCAGCGCCTCTCGGCCTGGCTGGATCAGACGGGAACCGGGTTGGTGCTGGTCAGCCATCGCAGCGGCCTCCACGCGCTCGCTCGTCAGGTGGTCAGGCTGCTCCCTGTCAGCGGGGGACGCGGCTGACCTGCGCAAACATAGCCGCGCCCAGCCGGGAATCGGCAGCGCGGGCATCCTGCCTTGCGTCACTGGCTTCGCCCGCCGGGACCAACGCTCCCAGAATGGACTGGGCCGCCTTCATCTGATCGGCATCAATCGCATAGAAGACTTGCTTGGCCTCCCGCCGCGAGGAGACCAGCGCAGCCTTGCGCAGGATGGCAAGCTGCTGGCTGAGCACGGACAGGCCAAGGCCGGTGCGCTCGGCAATGTCCCCCACCGCTCGCTCGCCTCCGGTCAACTCCTTGAGGATGGCAAGGCGCATCGAATGACCGAGTACACGCAGCAGTTCGGCCTGCTCCTCGGTGCTGGGCACAGTTTGAACAGATGCCGGCACCATCATGCCTGCTTGTCCTTGGTCGGCTTGTTCTTGATTGGCTCATCCTTGACCGGACGATAAAACCATTCCGTGGCCTTGCCCGCTGCCAGAGCCTCCTGCTTGCTGAAACCAGGCGGAGCCAGCAGCGGATCCCCCGGCTGCCAGCCTTCGGGCGCAAGGCATTGTCCGTCTTCCGTACGCTGGAGCGCGGTAACAATCCGCAGCATCTCATCAACCGAGCGTCCGACGGCGAGCGGATACCAGTTCATCGCGCGGACAATGCCAGCCGGATCGATGAAATAGGCCGCGCGCACCGATGCCGCATTGTGTGCTTCGGCCGAAACCATGCCAAAGGCGCGCGCGATCTCAAGGTTGGGATCCTCGACGATGGGAAAGGGCACGGTAACACCCAAGTCATCATGCAGGGCACGGATCCAGGCCAGATGCGAAAACAGGCTGTCGACCGAATGGCCGAGCAGGCTGCACCCCAAAGCCTCGAAGCGTTCAAAGGCGCGGGTAAAGGCCACGAATTCACTGGTGCAGACCGGGGTGAAATCGCCGGGGTGAGAGAAGAACACCAGCCAGCGGCCGCGATAGTCGGACAGGCGAACCATCCCTTCGGTCGAACGGGCGATGAAATCCGGCGCGGCTTCGCCGATGCGCACGGGCGCGTAACAAGCGTTGCCGTCAATCTCGTCCATCTACACTTCCTTGCCAACCCGGTTTGATCATTTTATATAAATGTTGCAATCATGGCAATGATCCCGCTCACGATGAGATCGGGGACGTTTTCCTGCTAGACCGGGCGGCATCAGCGTCATTGATATTGGTCATGATCGGCAAGGCACCTTGAACCCGGACAACATCATCCAGATTGGCCCGCTGGCACTGGCGCTCGACCGCCTCGTAGCAGTTGGCCTGATGCTCGCTTTCCTGACGGCACTGGACTGGATCGTGCGCCGCTATCGCGTGGCTGCCTGGCAACCGGCAGGCGTGGCTTTGTTGGCAGGCTTAGTCGCCGCACGGGCTGGCCACGTTTGGCAATACCGCGAAAGCTATGCGCTGGAGCCGGTCGCGGCCCTGCAGGCATGGCTGGGCGGATGGGACTGGCGCGCAGGCGTGGCGGCCACCGGACTGGTGCTGCTCCTGACCATGCGCCGCCGCAAACCGGTACTGGCCGGGCTGGGTGTGCTGGGCGGCCTGACGCTGGCATGGGCTGGCTTCCTGGCTGCCGGAGAGAACAAATCATTGCTCCGCCTGCCGCAGGCCCTGACGCTGGAGCGAGTTGCTGCGGAGCCCGGCACTTTGCCGCCGTGGCAGATTGGAGACCTTCAGGGGCGGCCCATCGTGCTGAACCTCTGGGCCACCTGGTGCCCACCGTGCCGCCGCGAAATGCCGATGCTGACGCGGGCGGCCGCAACGGAGCGCCGGGCCGAAATCCTGCTGGTGAACCAGGGCGAAACGCCCGCCCAGATCACGGCTTTCCTGCGCGCCCAGGGGCTTGATCCTGCACATGTCGCCAGCGATCCATCAGGGCTGCTGAGCGAGATGACTGGCGCCGGAGCGCTACCGACGACCCTGTTCATTGCCAGCGATGGCACGATCCGGCAGGTCCACACCGGCGAGATTACACGGGTTCAGCTCGACATCGCCATCCGCGCGCTGGAATAGTCGCCCCGTCAGCTGTCTCAGGCAAAGGACAGCCACTGGGGTCTGGCGATCAGCATGGCACCCAGGGCCAGCATGATCAAACCGCCACCAAGGCGAACCCAGCGGCTGTAGCCGCTGTTTGCCGAGACCATTTTCAGCGTGGTCATCGCGATTACGACCAGCGCAGCGTCATCGGCCAGAAACACAAGGATATAGAGACCAAGATAGCCGTAATAGCTTGCCGTTGAAAGGTCGGACTGGGCGAGGATGCCGGTGTAGACGGCAGGAATTCCGGCGGAGCAGATCAGTTCGACCAGATTGACGGCAACCGCCAGCAAGGCGACACCCACCATGGAAACGGCGAGATTGGGCTCAAGGACCAGCGCCCGCAATCGGTCCAGTATCTTCCGGCGCCGTTCGGGCTGGGTCACTTCGCAGACCTGTTCGCGCTGCAAGGCATCACGGACATAGTGCCCGCCAGCACCGATAGCGAGAACGCCAATTATCACCCGCAGCCAGGCAAGCGCACCCAGGATCAACAAGACATTGAGCCAGGCGGCAAGGAACAGGAAATAGACCCCGGCTGTCGCCAGCAGGAAGGTGCCGGCCAGCAGCCACATCCGCCTCCTGTCGCTGATGCCCAGCAGCAGGCCGACAAGGAACACCAGTACCCACATGGCGCAGGGGTTGAACCCGTCGATGGCTGCCATGACAATAGTCAGGACCGGCAGAGAGAGGTCCGAGGTGCTGACTTCTCCGATACCCGGCAGGTGGTAGGCGCGGGTGTAGGCGACCGGCGAGGCCTGTGGCTGCTCCACTGGCTCGCTTGCAGGCTTCCCGGAAGATATGGCGACAAGATCGGGACACGGACCGGACCGGCAGATCCGGATCATATCCCGTAGCCGGGCCTCGGCTCCCGGCTCATGGCCAACCATGACTTCCTTGCCGATGACCACGATCGGAACAACAGGTGGGAGGTTCAGTCTTTCAACCGTCCGGGCAAACTCCCGGGCGCCCGCAGGATCGCGCGACACTTCGTAGCGATCAATGACTATGTCAGGAACCGCTGCGCTCACATCATCGAGGGAGGCCGCCATATCGCGGCAATGGGGGCATTCGGCGCTCCAGAAGAAGTGCGCCTTGACGACCGTTGCCGCCAACACCGGTGCGGGAATGGCGAGGATTGCTAGCAAACCCAGGACGATGGGAAGCCAGATAGCGCGCTGGCCCATGCGCCAAAACTGCCCCGACGTCAGGACCGGCATCCCCTGCCGCGGCCCCGTCCGTGACCGCCCTGGCCCGTCTTGCCAACACCTCTGCCACCGCCGCTATCCTCCCGTTCGAGGCAGCGGCGGAACGCGGGCAGGTGATTGTCACGCGATGCATCCTGCAGGTTCTGCAGGACCTGCCGGACGACATCGTCTGCAATTGCGGGCAGCAGCCGATCGTACAAGGCGATGTTCTCGATCTCGGCTTCGACTGCCATGCTGCAAGCCTCGACCAGCGTGGCGGGGGCTTCGCCCTTGCCTTCCCAGTGATTGGCCGGGATGGCGAAGCCCAGGCGTGTCATCTGCCGTTCGATCGCCGCCGAGTGCCGCCGCTCGGCATCGATGATGTTGATGAAGGGCCGAACCTCGCCGAATTTCTCGATCACGGCGGCGTAGGTTGCTTCCGCCTTGCGTTCGTCCTCAAGAGCATCGCGGAGGATTTCCTCCAGATCGGCTTTACTCATGATTTCGTCCTTTCTGCCAAAGCGTTTAGGCAAGGCTTATCGCGGCAATCGTTCCAATTCCGCTGATCAGCAGGGCCAGTTGCTTAACTGACGCTCCGCGCTTCATATCACGATGCAGCGAAGGTATCAGGTCGACCGCAGCAATATAAACAAAACTCGCGGCAGACAGGGCAAGCATATAAGGGACCAAGGCTTCGGCGCGCCCTAACCAGAAGTAGGCAAGGATCGCTCCGGGCACCGATGCGGTCGCCGACAAGGTGTTGAGAAGAAATGCCTTGCTCCGCGAATACCCATTGTCGAGCAGAATGGCGAACTCCCCGATTTCCTGGGGAATTTCATGCGCAATCACTGCGAGGGCGACGGTCATGCCCAATGGCACCGAGGTCATGAAGGCCGCAGCGATCACGACACCATCGACAAAGTTGTGAAATGCATCGCCGACAAGAAGTAGCGGGCCTGCCGATCCGCTCCCCTCCGGGGTATGGGTCAGGCTGTGGCGCTGCAGGATGAGTTTTTCCAGTGCGAAGAACGCAATAATACCCGCCAGCATTGTCGCCATGAACGGCTGGGGCGCCGCTTTTTCGAGACCGGTCGGGATCAAGCAGAGAAAGGCACTGCCAAGCAATGTCCCTACCGCATAGCTGACCAGAAATGGCAGCAGCTTTTGGCGAACGCCCTGCGGAAACGCGAGCAGCATGGCCGCGCCAAGGATAGCGCCGATGCTTCCCGCCAGGGTAAAAGCGATGATCAGATGCAGCATACCGGCGACCCGTCAGAGCTGCGCACCAAGGGCGCCGACCAATGCGAGGCAGATGATGGGGCCGTCAGGTCTGGCTGCCATGGACATGGACATCCTTCCCGGAGTTCCTGCCGAGGATGTTGATGGCCTTGGCCTCATCGTTTGCATCCCAGGTCCGAACCCAGAGAAGCAGCCCACCGTGCTCGAGATGTTCCTCAAGATGACGCGCATGGTGTTGGCCAACCAGCCGGGCCAGAACCGCGCCGATCAGAGCACCCGCGCCTGCGGCAACCGCAGCACCGCCTATGGCCGCTACCAGCGTACCGCCTGAGACAATTATCGCCCCGGCCGCCGCAGTACCTGCAATGTAGAGTGGCGCACCGATCAATGCCCCTTCCGCATCTCCGATGGACTCGGTTGAAACGTAAGCGGCCCGGGGAGCGGCTGCGTCGTCTTCCAGATCCGCAACCTTCCGGTACTTGTGACCAAGCTTCTGCTCAATCGCATGCTCGCTCGCCAGCAAACTGATTTCGGCGCGGTCAAACCCATGGCTCAACAATTCATCGATTGCCGATTGCAGGTCGCTTTCTGTTTGGAAGAGAGCCACGACCTCTCGAACGCCACTGTTTTCAGACGCTTCCACAGTTACCTCCTGTTCCCTCAAAAATGAACGGTGCTGAACAACTCCATATTTTACCATGCTCACCCTGACCGGTCGGCTTCATCGCCAAACCCGGTCAGGGCTTGCTGTCAGGTCACAAGGGCAGACTTTCTCCATCCAGGCCCTTGCCGTACCCGGATCACGCCAGATCGAAGCGATCCGCGTTCATGACCTTCGTCCATGCCGCCACGAAATCAGCCACGAACTTTTCGTGAGCGTCATCTTGGGCATAGACTTCGGCATAGGCTCTGAGGATCGAGTTCGAACCGAAAGTGAGGTCCAGCTCGGTCGCGGTCCACTTGAGCGCACCTGACTTGCGGTCACGGATTTCATAAAGCCCGTTGCCCAGCGGCTGCCACGTGTTGGCCATATCGGTGAGGTTGACGAAGAAGTCCGTGGTAAGCTGACCTTCGCGGCCGGTGAACACGCCATGCTTCGTGCCGCCATAGTTGGCGCCCAGAACGCGCATTCCGCCGACCAGCACGGTCATTTCCGGAGCGGTCAGCCCCAGCAGCTGGGTACGATCGAGCAGCAGTTCGGCCGAAGTGACGACGTAATCCTGCTTCAGCCAGTTGCGGTAACCGTCGTGAACGGGCTCCAATGGCTCAAAGCTGTCGGCGTCAGTCGACTCGTCCGTGGCATCGCCCCGACCCGGAGCGAAAGGCACTTCGATGACCATGCCCACCGCCTTGGCGGCCTGTTCGATCCCGACATTGCCCGCCAGCACGATGACATCGGCGACGCTGGCACCAGTTTCCGCTGCAATCGGAACCAGCACGGACAGCACGCGAGCCAAACGTTCCGGTTCATTGCCGACCCAGTCCTTCTGCGGCGCAAGGCGGATGCGTGCGCCATTGGCGCCGCCGCGTTTGTCGGAACCACGGAAAGTTCGCGCGCTGTCCCAAGCGGTGGAGACCATCTCGCCGATCGACAGACCGCTGGCCGCGATCTTCGCCTTCACTGCCTCCACGTCGTAGCCGCTCGGTCCGGCGGGCACGGGGTCCTGCCAGATCAGGTCTTCAGCTGGAACGTCCGGCCCCACATATCGGGCCTTGGGGCCCATGTCGCGGTGGGTCAGCTTGAACCAGGCGCGTGCAAAGACTTCCGAGAAATAGGCCGGGTCCTTGTAGAAGCGTTCCGAGATCGCGCGGTAGGCCGGGTCCTTGACCATCGCCATGTCGGCATCGGTCATGATCGGGTTGTAGCGGATCGACGGGTCTTCCACGTCGACCGGCTTGTCCTCCTCGCGGATGTTGATGGGCTCCCATTGGTGGGCGCCGGCCGGACTCTTCTTCAGCTCCCAGTCGTAATTGAACAGCAGGTAGAAATAGCCATTGTCCCACTTGGTGGGGTGCGTGGTCCATGCACCTTCGATGCCGCTGGTGATGGTATCGCGCCCCATCCCCTTGCCACTGGGGTTCTTCCAGCCGAAGCCTTGGCTCTCGACCGGCGCCCCTTCGGGGTCAGGGCCAAGCAGGCTCGCATCGCCATTGCCATGGCACTTGCCGACCGTGTGGCCACCAGCGGTGAGCGCGACGGTTTCCTCGTCGTTCATCGCCATGCGCGCGAAGGTGACGCGAACTGCTTCGGCGGTCTTCAGCGGATCGGGCTGGCCGTTGACCCCTTCCGGATTCACGTAAATCAGACCCATCTGCACAGCCGCCAACGGGTTTTCGAGCGAAGCCTCGTCCTCGCTGGCATAACGGTCCTTGGCCAGCCATTCCTTTTCCGAGCCCCAGTACACGTCCTTTTCGGGGTGCCAGATATCCTCGCGGCCAAAGCCGAAGCCGAAAGTCTTCAGCCCCATGGTTTCATAGGCGATCGTGCCCGCCAGCACGATCAGGTCGGCCCAGCTGACCTTGTTGCCGTACTTCTTCTTGATCGGCCACAGCAGGCGCCGCGCCTTGTCGAGGCTGACGTTGTCGGGCCAGGAATTGAGCGGGGCGAAGCGCTGGTTGCCGGTGCCGCCGCCGCCGCGTCCGTCAGCAATCCGGTAGGTGCCTGCCGCGTGCCACGACATGCGGATCATCAGGCCGCCGTAGTGGCCCCAGTCGGCCGGCCACCAGTCCTGGCTGTCGGTCATCAGCGCGCGCATGTCGGCCTTGAGCGCATCGAAATCGAGTGACTTCAGTGCTTCGCGGTAGTTGAAGCCCCGGCCCAATGGATTCGTCTTGGCATCGTGCTGGTGCAGGATGTCGAGGTTGAGCGCCTCGGGCCAGAAATCCATGGTCGCCATGCCAGTGGAGGTATTGCCGCCGTGCATGACCGGGCACTTGCCGCCAGATGGTTTCATTTCGTTCATGATCACTCTCCCGCTCAATCCCGCAGCGACATCGAACAATGCCGCCAGTTTAACAGATATTCCTTATATACGCCCCGGCCGCAATATAATTGGCTTTATGACAATCATCGGAAATTACGTGGAGGCGACGTTGAAATCGGCGCGCCAACAATAGTTGGTGGGTATTGAGCCAACCGCTCACCGCTCATCACGGCCAATTTTGCGCTTTGGCCTGGGCCCATGCTGGGTCCAGAATTCCTGCATGACAAGATAGGTGAAAGACACCGACCAGCCGATCAGCCCGAAGCCCGTCAGGGATTCAAAACCGACCACGATGCGATAGGCACCATGCGGGAACAGGTCGCCAATGCCCAGCGTCGTGAAGCTGGTGATCGAGAAGTAGAAATAATCGACCGCGCTTCGGGAAAAGTGGCCGGCGATCTCGCCCAGCTGAGGAAAAGGCTGCATCAACCGGTACGTAACCGCAAAGATAACGATCTCGGCCAGGTGAGCGAGAAAAACTGCCGCGATCACCACCAGGACCTTGGGTCGCGGCGGAATGGTCAGCCGGGGAATGAACAGCGAGGTGAGGCGCAGCGCCTCATAGTGGACGATGACGCACAATCCCACGGTCGCAAAGGCAATCAGCAGGGCCCAGAACAGGATCATGGCAGCAAAGGCCTTTCCTTACGGTGGTGATTAGGGCACCTGGACTTCGATTCGTCCCAGCCCCGAACTTCCGGTAACCGTGTTGCGCGCGAACAGGACGAGCGTGTAGCGCCCGCTCGTCGGCAGAGGGAGCGTCCCGGTGAAACCGCCGGGTGCAGTCGCAAATGCCAGTCCCGCCTTGCGAACCTGATGACCATCCTGCCACAGGCTTGCCTCGACTTCGTAATCAGCCGCGTTCCAGAGACCGCCAGGGGTCAGCGGGCAACCGCACATCGGCTCGACCTTCGCCGTAATCTGCAAGCCCTCCGGCTCAATGCTAGCCGTGGGAGTCACGGCAAGGCCGGGCAATTCGATGCTCCAGCCATCGCCGGTGGTCATCGGCACTCCAGGCATCATCCAGCGCTGCGCAGTAACCTTGACCGCGGAACCTGGGCGGCCAAGCGCGCCCTTGACCTCCAGTTCGACCAAGGTTGGCCTGACGAGATCCAGCGTTGCGTGAAAGGCGGCTGCATCGTCCGTCGCGCGCAGCGGGCTGCGGCCAGTCGACTGCATGATCCGATCCGTATTGCCGGTGCCGCCTGCCGTTATGCCCTCGGCGAGAATGTGCCCGCTCTCCGCATCGCGCAGGATCACCTGCGCCCCGCCAGTGCTGTCGCCAACAAACTTGGCGTCCTGACTGATGACGCGCACCGTAACCGGGGTGGGTTCGGCAATGGCAGGCGCGGCAAACAGCAGGACAGCCGGCAGGAACGCGCAGCCAAAGCGTATGGCAAAGCGGCGATTGTCAGGCATTGGCGCTGACCAGCCAGATGGCATAACCCATCATCACCCCTTCGCCCGGGCGATAGAATTTGGTGTAAAGCGATGTCAGCTCCGCGGCAGCTGCTTCCTGGACCTGCGGCGGGTAATCGAGCAGCGCCTGTCCAAAGGCGAGTGCGTGGCGCACGAAGGCCTGTGCCTGTTCCGGCGTAGCGCCTGGACCGCCGACGGGCAGCTCTCCCTTGGCCGCAACGATATTCACATTGCTGAAGCCTGCCGCGATCAGCGTTTCTTCCATGTAGTCGCGTTCTTCGAAAGCAAACGGTCCCGGCGCGCGCGGCACGGGCGCGGGCATTTCGACATGACGGCGGGCCACGGCCATGCCTTCAAGCATCCACGGATTCTGCTGCGGCGGCCCCCAGACGGCAAGATCGAGCCGTCCCCCGGCCTTCAGCAGGCCTCGCAGGTTTGCGAAGGCTGGGACCGGCTCGGAAAAGAACATCGAGCCAAAGCGTGAACACAGCCGGTCGAACGGCATCTCCGGCAAGGCAACGGTCGCCGCATCGGCGCAAATGAAGCGCGCATTGGCAATTCCGGCAGCCGCCGCGCGGCGCGTCGTCGCAGCGGCTAGGTCGGGTGAAATATCGATGCCGACGACTTCACCTTGCGGGGCGACGGCTTGAGCAATGGCAAGGCTGGTCGCCCCACCGCCGAAGCCGATGTCCACCACTCGTTCGCCGGGCTGGTAGGCAGCATGGGCCAGCAGCGCCTCGCCCGCCGGCGCAATCGTACTTTCAAAGCCCGTGAGGTTGGCGAGCCAGCGCGCCCCCATTTCGCCGGCCCAGTCTTCGTACTTGAGGGCATCGGCATGATGGTGGGGGGCATCGGTCATCGCGGGTCTCCTGTGGTGATAGGTGCACAATAACCGCGCCGCTCAAAAAGAAAAGTGACCAGTCGCTTTCTTTGTGGCAGGGTATGGCAATGAACCGTCCCTATCTCTCCGCCGACCTGCGCCGAGCCGAGACCGTGGCGACCGTGATCGAGCTGGCCGCAGCCCACGATCCGGCCGCGATGACCACCGGGCAAATCGCCTCGGCGATGGGCGTGTCACAGGGCGCGCTGTTCCGGCACTTTCCGGACAAGATGGCGATCTGGACCGCCGTACTCGAATGGACCTGCAGCGAACTCAACCACCGCTTCGAGGTCCTGCCAGACAGCCCGCCGCTCACCCGGCTCGAGGCGATGCTGGCCGCCCATGTCGATTTCGTCATCGAACAGCCTGGCGTACCGCGCATCCTCTTCGGCGAACTGCAACGCGCTGGCGACACACCGACCAAGGCCATCGCCCGCCAACTGATGGCAGGATACCGGGCAAGGGTGGCCCGCGAACTAAACGCTGCCCGTGAGGCGGGTGCTATCGCGGATACCACCGATGTTGAAGCCGCGACCGTGCTGTTCCTCGCCATGGTGCAAGGCATGGTCATGCAATGTCTCGCGGTCGATGATTTTACGGCCATGCCTGCCCTGGCCCGGCGATTGTTCAGCTTGTTCCAACAGAGCCTGGGAGCCTCGCCATGCGCATAGCCTTGCCGCAAAGCCGCCGCGCCCTGTTGCTGGTGGTCGTGCTTGCCGCACTGGTGCTCCTGCTTGGCTTCGTCGCCTTGCGCTCCGGTCCGCTGGCTCCGGTCAAGGTAACGGTCGTTCAGGTGGAGGAGCGCGCGATCACGCCAGCCTTGTTCGGGATCGGCACCGTGGAAGCGCGCTATATCCACCGGATCGGGCCGACCGCGCCGGGACGCGTCGCCAGCCTGGCGGTTGATGTGGGCGAGCGGGTCGAAGCCGGGCAGGTGCTGGCCATGATCGATCCGATCGATCTTGACCAGCGCATCGCCGCCGCATCGGGCAGCGCCGGTCGCTCTGCCGCGCTGGAGCAGGCGGCAGCCTCGCAAGTGGCCGATGCCAGCGCGCGTCTTGCCCTGGCCCGCAGCGAAGCAGCGCGCGGGGAAGAACTGTTCCAGGGCGGCTGGCTGACCAGAGCGGCGCTTGATCAGCGACGGCAGGCGCTGGCAGCAGCCCAGGCCGGGCTGGCAGCGGCCCAGGCCAACCGGACGGCCGCCACCCAGGACCGCGGCCGGACCGGGGCGGAACGTGCCGCCTTGCAGGAGCAGAAAGCCAATCTGCGCCTCATCGCGCCCACGGCCGGGCTGGTCGTGCGCCGCCTGGCCGAGCCGGGAACAACCGTGGTGGCCGGGCAAGCCGTCGTGGAAATCGTCGACCCGGCGCAGCTCTGGGTCAACGCGCGGTTCGACCAGACCCGCGCGGGCGGCATTGCGGCCGGCCTTCCAGCACGGATCGTCTTGCGCTCACGAATCGACACCCCCTTGCGCGGATCCATCCTGCGGGTGGAGCCGGTGGCCGATGCCGTGACGGAGGAAGTGCTGGCCAAGGTCAGTTTCGATGCGGGTGTGGCGCTTCCGCCGATTGGCGAACTGGCCGAAGTGACAATCGGACTTCCGGCACGCGGGCGCACGCTGGCCCTGCCCAATGCCGCCATTCACCGCATCGGCAGCGAGGTCGGCGTGTGGGCCTTGCGTGACGGTGATCTGGAGTTCGCGGCCCTGAAACTCGGCGCAGAAGATGCCGACGGCTGGGTCCAGGTGCTGGATGGCCTCGTCAGGGGCGATCAGGTCATCCTGCACAGCGCCCGGCCCCTGACGGCCTCAAGCCGCATCACCGTGGCCGACAGGCTGCCATGATCAGCCTTGCCGGCCGCGACATCCTGCATGGCTGGGGCAAGTTCGTGCTTACCGGCGTGGGGCTGGGCCTGCTGATCGGCGTCACCCTGTCAATGGCCGGGGTCTATCGCGGCATGATCGATGATGCCCAGGCCCTGCTCGACAACAGCGGGGCCGATCTGTGGGTGGTGCAGAAGGACACGCTGGGCCCCTATGCCGAACCCTCCAGCCTGAACGAGGATACCGAACGCCCCATCCGCGCCATGGCGGGGGTGGACCGGGCAGCGGGCGTTACCTATCTGACCATGCAGATCGCGCATCAGGGCAAGGATGTGCGGGTCATGGTGGTGGGGGCAGAAGTCACCCGGCCGGGCGAGCCTGGCCAGCCCCCGCACCTGATGGCCGGGCGCCGGATCGTTCAGAGCCATTACGAGGCCGTGGCCGATGTGAAGACCGGCTTTGCCATCGGCGATCAGGTGAAAGTGCGCCGCAACACCTATCGCATCGTCGGACTGACCAGCCGGATGGTGTCGTCCGGCGGCGATCCCATGTTGTTCCTGTCGCTCAAGGACGCGCAGGAAGCCCAGTTCGAAAAGGATGCCGATGCCATCGTCCGCCAGCGGGCGCGCACGGCGTCCAGCCCGGCGCTGAACCCGCCGGGCAATCCGGCCGTGGCCGAAGCGGTCAACGCCGCGCAGGCCAGCAGCACCAACGTCAATGCCGTGCTGGTGACCGTTGCACCGCTCGCCGATGCAGATGCCGTCGCCGCCGCCATCCGGCGCTGGCAGCGCGTGACCGTCTATACCCGCGCGCAGATGGAAGAGATTCTGGTCGACAAGATGATCGCCAATTCGGCGCGGCAGATCGGGATGTTCCTGGTTATCCTCGCGATCGTCAGCGCGGCGATTGTCGCCTTCATCATTTACACCATGACCATCGGCAAGATCCGCGAGATCGCCGTGCTGAAACTGATCGGCACGCGCAACCGCACGATTGCCGGCATGATCCTGCAACAGGCGCTAGGTCTGGGCCTGATCGGCTTTGCCGTGGGCAAAATCGCCGGGACCTTCTGGGCGCCGTTCTTCCCCAAATACGTGCTGCTGCTGCCGGCCGATTCCCTGCGCGGGTTTTTTGCCGTCATGGCGATCTGCGCGCTGGCCAGCCTGCTGGCAATCCATGCCGCGCTGAAAGTCGATCCGGCGGAGGCAATCGGTGGCTGAAGGCATCCGCATCGACAACCTGGTCAAGACCTATGGCCAAGGCGACACCGCCGTCCACGCCCTGCGCGGCGTCAACATGTCGGTTGCCAAGGGTGAGGTCGTGGGCCTGATCGGCCCGTCCGGTTCCGGCAAGAGCACGCTGCTCAAATGCCTCGGCGCGGTTATCGAGCCGACTTCCGGCCGCATGACCATCGGCGACAGGGTGATCTACGACGATGGCTGGAAAGTCGGCGATCTGCGCGCGCTGCGCCGCGACCTGATCGGGTTCATCTTTCAGGCGCCCTACTTGATCCCGTTCCTTGACGTGACGGACAATGTCGCCCTGCTGCCGATGCTGGCTGGCAAGCCTAACGCGGTTGCCCGCAAAGAGGCGCGCGACCTGCTGGAGGCGCTCGATGTGGCGCACCGCGCGGCGGCCATGCCATCCCAATTGTCGGGCGGTGAACAGCAACGCGTCGCCATCGCCCGCGCGCTCGTCAACCGCCCGCCGGTGATCCTTGCGGATGAGCCGACCGCACCGCTCGACAGCGTTCGCGCGCTGGCCGTGGTCGATCTGCTCAACACCATGGCCCGGCAGTTCGAAACCGCGATCATCGTGGTCACCCATGATGAAAAGATCATCCCGACCTTCCGCCGCCTCTACAACATCCGCGATGGCGTCACGGTCGAGGAAGGTCCGGCAGGCAACCATGGGCCCGATAGCGCGGACAAATCATAAAATGATCGCCGACCCGCAGATCGCCCTTATCCGACGAACAACGCATTTGCGCCATTTTCTACGCCCTTCCGCCGTCAAATCGGCTCCGTCGATTACTCTGTATCAAATATGCCATTTCGCTAATTTATTAAACTGCGATATTGATGTCCTCAGCCAACTAAGGAGGCCATCATGACTGACACGATCCCCACTCCCGCCATGCCGCGCATCAACGAGCCGGCACCCGATTTCAGTGCCAAGACCACCCATGGCCAGCGTTCGCTGGCAGATTATCGGGGCAAGTGGCTCGTCCTCTTCTCCCACCCCGCCGACTTCACCCCGGTCTGCACCACCGAGTTCATGGGTTTTGCCCGCCACGCCGATGAATTCAAGGCGATGAACACCGAGCTGCTCGGCCTGTCGATCGACTCCAACTATGCCCACATTGCCTGGGTCCGTTCGATCAAGGAGAAGTTCGGTGTCGAGATCCCCTTCCCGATCATCGAGGACATCTCGATGAAGGTGGCAACCGCTTATGGCATGGTCCACCCGGGAGCGTCCGACACCCAGGCCGTTCGCGCCACCTTCTTCATTGACCCCGAAGGCACGCTGCGCGCCATGGTCTATTACCCCATGTCGAATGGTCGCTCGATTGCCGAATTTGTTCGCCTCATGCAGGCCCTGCAGACGGCTGACGCCAACAAGGTGGCAACGCCCGAAGGCTGGCAGCCCGGTGACAAGGTGATCGTGCCCCCGCCGCAGACCGCGCCGGCAGCCGAAGCCCGTGCCGGCGAAGGCTACGACTATGTCGACTGGTATTTCAGCACCAAGACCCTCTGAACCGGGTCAGGCAGTCGGCGGCACCTCGGGGCCGCCGACAACCATCCACGAAAGGAATGTACATGTCAGAGCCCGTCATTGCCGCCGCAGCAGAGATCGTGCAGCAGGCCGATCCGGCGGCGGTCCAGGTTCGCAGCTTCTTCGATGAAGCGACCTTCACGGTAACCCATGTGCTGTCCGACCCCGCGAGCGGCAAGGCTGCGGTTATCGATAGCGTGCTCGATTTCGATCCGGCATCGGGGCGCACTTCCACCACCTCCGCCGATGCCGTGATCGCTTACATCCGCGAGCAGGGACTGGAGGTTGAATGGCTGCTGGAAACGCATGTTCATGCCGACCATCTTTCGGCCGCGCCCTATCTGCAAGAACAGCTTGGCGGCAAATTGGCGATCGGACGCCACATTCTCACCGTGCAGGAGGTCTTCGGCAAGATCTTCAACGAAGGCACCCGCTTTGCCCGCGACGGCTCGCAGTTCGATCAGCTCTTCGACGATGGCGACCGCTTTGCGATCGGCTCCATCCCCGCGATCGCGTTGCATGTGCCCGGCCACACCCCGGCCGACATGGCCTACGTGATCGGCGATGCCGTCTTCATCGGCGATACCCTGTTCATGCCGGACTATGGCACTGCCCGTGCTGACTTTCCTGGCGGGGATGCCCGCGTGCTCTACCGGTCGGTGCGCCGCCTTCTCTCCCTAACCTTGCGTGTCGGCGGCGGGCTGCCGCTCGAGCACCACCGAGCGGCCATCAGGCAGGATCAGCCGGTTCCAGGCGAGCAGGACCCGGTTCTGACCGAAGGCGACATCAGCGTCGTAGTCCCCGATCAGCCGCGCGCCTTGCGGGATCAGGAGTATCCGTCCCGTCGGACTGTCATAGACGTTCTGGGTCACCTGGGCCGTAACCAGCCCAGGCAGGTCCGAACGGATGCCGGTGATCAGCGCTGCCGGGATGACCGAGCCTGCCTGGAGGATGGCAGGGGCAGCCAGCCCCCCAAGCCGTTCGCTCGAGACCGTCCGCCGGTCGCTGGCGCGCTCGAGAAAGGCCTGCCGACGCGCGGCATCGGAAGAAGGGGCCGTAGCGGGCGCAGAGCTTGGCGGGTCGCCTCCTGCAGGCGGGCTGGCCAGGCTCCCGCCAACCGAGCGGGTTGTGCCACCTGCGAAGAACAGACGGCTGCCGCGAGCCGCTTCGCGTTCCTGCTCTGCGCGCTGCCTAGCGGCTGCGGCTGCATCGGCAGCGGGATTTGGCGCAGGCCCGGAACCGACCGGCGGCAGGGCCGCCACATCGCCGCGCTTCTGGGCATCGAGGATCGGCTTGCCGAGGTCACCGGGGAGCGGAGGACCGAGCTTGGGCACCTGGCCATAGTCCTTGGGCGCGCCGGCGAGATTGTCGGCCACGGCGACACCATCGGTATTGTAGAGTTCCTCGGCACCTTTTACCGATGGTCGACCCGGGCGATCATGCTCGACAAGACCGATGCGACGAAGCTGCTGGGCAAGATCCGCCGCCAGTGGTTCGCCAAGCGCAAGTCGGTTGCCGCGATCCTCAAGGAGGTCATGACCAACGAGGCCTCGGCGCTGCTCGACAGCGACGCGTCGAACAAGGCCGCCGATGCCGATGCGGCGCTGCAGGAACTGGGCTCGGACCTTCAGGGCATGGCCTATGTCACGGCCACGGTCACCGTCTGGGACGAAGATGCCGCCATGGCGGCGGAAATCCGTTCACTTCGTATGAGATGATCATGGATGCGTGGGAGCGCCTCGATGTTCCGCGTTGACGCAGTGCAAGCGATTGGCCGCGACGAACTGCGCTACGTCCTCGATCCCAAGGACGTGATGGGCCAAGACTACCCCAGCGAAACCTTCCGCGTCCTCCAGAAGAACGAAATCGCCCGCCACGGCGAATACCGCACCCGCCGCCTCGTCCTCGCCGCCTACGACGCGCTGATGGCCCAAGGCATGCGGCCAAGGGTGGAGGGGTATCGGTGAGCGCATTCGATGATCTAGAGCAGAGGTTGAAACCCAACCGTTCAGGCTACCTCCGAAAGATCGGAGACAGGATGCTCGCGCTTGAAAAGCTGCGAGTGTGGTTCGTCGTGCTCGGCGCTTTCGGTGCTTTTTTGGCGGCGCTTGCGAAGGCAGTGGACGGAACTCCCGGCACGGTCATGGTCTTTGTCGGAGCGGCACTGGCTGTGGCAGGAGGGGTGTTTGTAGCTCGGTTTGATTTTCGGAAGCTTGAGCTCACCGCCTTCGTCACAGAGGCGGAGGCAATCGCCGAGGAAGCGATTAATGCGGGTCGACTTTTGGAAGCTCAGCAGATCGCAGCCAACGAGTTGGATATTCGGCGGCTTGCTTTGATCGATGCGAACAAAGTCATGCGCGAGGCGCTGGAACAGGCACTGCTGATTCCCGAGGCCGATCCGAACAGGACCGTTGACCTGATGTTGGAAATGGCTCTTCGCCATATTCTTGTAGCCGTCGGCTTCGTCATGGAAGAGGCTTGGGCGATCTCAGTTTTCGAGGTTCAGGGCGATGAGCTTGTCCGCATCGTTGCCAAGCGCGCCCATCGAGCTGATGAAGAGAAGGAGTCGCGTCGCTGGAAGAAGAACCAGGGTTATGTCGGCGCCGCCTGGGCCAGAGAAGACGCCGTGATCGTGACGGATGGCCAAGACGGAGTGATCTTGGAAGAACTCAAGGTTCCCGATGGATTACAGAGGGCATACGACAACGAGAGATATCGCTCGATGGCAGCCATACCGGTCCGGCTTGGCGATCCGGCTGAAATCTGGGGCGTGATTGCCGTTTCTTCAGATCGCGCAGGGCGGTTTCGACGCATGCCTGGTGATCGGCAGGAACAAGCGGTCGATACAGTGCGCCTGATTGCACGGATGACCGCCCTGATGGCCGCCGCTTTTAGGCGGAGCGAAAGATGACCTTTGCGCGTTGGGTATTACATGATACGAAAATAACAGAAGGAGCCCCGCCCATGAAAATTGTCATTGAGCAGGATCCGGTCGAGGAGCTCGATCGGGAGGAGGAACGGGCAATTGCAGCCGTTGTTCGGGCCCGCTTTGGCAAGGGCGATCTCCGAGACGCCTTGCGTACGATGGAAACGGTAACCAGCAAGCGACTGAGATTGCGCGAAGAGCAAGTGGTTCGCCGGTACGCTTGAGTTGCCATCCGGAATCTCAAATCTGTAAAATTGCACCCGCCCGGCCTCTCTCCGCAAGGATATGCACACTGGGCGGGTCTTCATTTGAGTGATTGCGACATTTGAGCATGCTTTCACTCCGCCAAAACGCCGCGCACCCAATCTTTCGGGTCGAGCTCGATCAGGCAGCCTACAACCACGGTTTCCGCAAGGCGAACGGCGTTGCTGACGGATGGCTATGGTTCAAATCGGACGAAGGTGTGCCGGGGGAAGTGGCGCTCGCCAGCGGCATCAATCCTGACGGGTCTCCGTGGTTCCTGGCGGTCGAACACGCGGGTGTGGCCGCTAAACTCGGCGTGGAATTGGCGGAAGCGGCGGTCAATCCACCCGCGCATTTCAAGGGTGCCTTCGCCTTCGCGACACAGGCTGAGCTTCGCGCAGCCCTTTCCCGCGCATTCCATCTGGCGCGCAGCCTGCCCACATTCCCGTTGGCGCAGTATGAGGCCGAGGTTGCCGAACTGGGGAACACCGAAGTCGAACGGATCGTCAAGGAACGCGTGGGACAGGGCTATTTCCGCCGCGCATTACTGGACTACTGGAACGGGCGTTGCCCCATCACCTGGATCAGCGATGAGCCGCTTCTGCGCGCCAGCCACATCGTGCCATGGTCGGAATGCCGTAGCGATTCCGAGCGACTGGACGTTTTCAACGGGTTGCTGCTTGTCGCCCATTGGGACGCGGCGTTTGATCGCGGTCTTGTGAGCTTCGACGATGAAGGGCGCGCGCTCCTCAAGCCAACCCTCAGCGAGGAGGCGCTGAACTTGCTGGCGCCGGATCGCGCACGCCTGCTGCCGCTCGATGATGCTCATCGCCGTCAACTTGCCTGGCACCGGGAGCGATTCGGCTTTTCAGAATCGGCGACAGCCTTCCGAGCCTGAGCGGGCGTGTCTAAATGATCGGGGGCCAACCCGGGATCATTTTGCCAAGCCCGCATTTCACAACCCGCTGATCCGGACCGTCGGACTGCAGTCACATCAAATTCTTCGCATCAAAGGGAAATCGACCTCGATCGCGCAAAACTCCAGTCGACCCCTCCGCGCTGGTTCACCGCACCAGCCACGGCCTGGCCAAGTTTGCGCTCCAATACTGGCTGCCAGGGCACTAGCTGGAACCCCAGACCATTGTCGATCATGGCGAAGCGACCCGACGCCAGGTCGACACGCTGCCGGTAAATGCCGGCGACATGCTCCCCGGGTCCACTCGCTTGCAACTCAAGCCCGGTCTGCCGGGAGAGCCTGTTCGCCGCCTCGGCCATCTCTCCCTGACGCAAGGTCTCGAGAAGGCCGCGCGCAAACAGAAACCGCCGCCCCTGCCGGGTTGCCAGTCCATCATCGGCCAGATACTCGGAGCGTTGTTGCAGGGCTTCCTCGACCTCCCGCCCGAAGCCTAGCCCATGTGCCGTCGGCTCCTTCGCCACGAGTTTCTGGTCGAGCCACGTCGCTCCTTTGGCCGTGACCTGTTCCGCCAATCCCAGATCCGAACGGACCGTCAGCGCGGCATGGCCTTGTCCCTTGCGATCGGTCCAATGCCGCAGTTCCACGATCGCGCCGGGCCGGGCATCGCTGGTGGCTTCGAGATCGTTGAACCGGAGGTGATGCGTCCGGCCATCGATGCCATCGATTACGGCAAATGCATTGCCCGACAGCTCGTCGTGAAGTCCCCTGCTGGCCAGCAGACCGATGATCGGATCCGATGGCAACTGGTCGTGAATGGCAAGGCGGGACAGGTCTGATCGCCATCCGTTCTCTGCCATCGAGCGGTGTATCGTCTTGATGACATCACCGCGGATTTCGAGATCGCGCAGCGTCTTCTCGGCATCGGCCCGCATTGTCCAGCGCCCTGGCTGCGTTTCGATCGCCAGCCCCATGCGTGCCAGCGTGTTGGCCCTGCCTACAAGCAGCGCATGGCGCCCGCGGTCCTGACCCGCTGCTGGGCGCAGATCGATCACCTGGTCACGATCCTGCAGCGTGCGCAGTTGCCGGTCGAGGCCCGTCCACCGCTCCGCTGAGACCTCACGAGCCATGGCGCGCTGGATGTCGCGTTCGCTCCGCGGCCCGAGCTCGATGGTGACGCGCTCTTCGGCCCGTGAGCGCATGCCCTCGCGGATGTACTCGCGATCGATGACCAGGTCCGCGCCATCGGCTGCCCGCCCCCGGACGAGCACATGAACATGAGGGTTGTCGGTGTTCCAGTGATCCACCGCGACCCAGTCGAGCCGGGTGCCGAGATCGCGGGCCATGTCATCCATCAGCTCGCGTGTGAACGTGCGCAGGTCGGCAAGCTCGGTCGCATCTTCGGGTGACACGATGAACCGGAAATGGTGTCGGTCGCCCGCGCAGCGCTGCGCGAATGCTTCGCCATCGGTATTGTCCCCGCCGACATCGAACAGCTGACCGCGTTCCTGGTCGCGCATCACGCCATCACGCTCGAGGTAGGAGACGTGAAGCGCAAGCGGCGCGGCCCGGAACCGCGCGCCCTTGTGTCGCACGACGCGTGCCTTGATCACCACGCGGCGCTGGTAGGGCGAACGCCGCGCGCGCAGTGCGGCTGCGCGGCCCCGGCCATATCTTCCCGTCCCGGCAGGCTTGCCGCTCCGGCGAGCGAGCGGCGTTGCCCCGGAGCGGCGCGATGCCTTGAGGACCTGGCCGACGAGCGAGGTCGCCTTGCGGCTGGCCGGCATGCCCTGGTCCCGCGATCGGCCGGGACGGATCTCGAAGTCGTCGTCCATCATGACAGGGCCAAAGCCGGCGACGTCGCCTGATGTGGCGTAAAACGGTGGTTTCGAGAGCGATGCGACAGCAGAGGGGGTCGAGCAGCGTCGCAAATTCCTGAAGCAATCCAATGACCTCCACCCCAAGCGACGTCGCTCCTTTTATCTCGCCATCCTTCCGCTCCTTTCCCTTCCGACCTCACTCCTCCGCACAATTCTGCGCCAGTCCACGCCATGAAGCGCTCGAGAAACCAGGGCGTGATCACGGCAAGCGACGTCCCGAGACAGGGGCGAAGAGCCCGCTGGGTGCACGCGCTGATGCAAGCGGCGGGTCAACAGCATCTCGTGCGGCGGCGAATGCAGCCGAAGCGGCCGGCGTGTCGGAGCGCAAAGCAAACAGCGCCGCCTGGGTCCACAACGTGCGGACGACCGGCACTGGCGAAGCACCAGCCAGCAGGATCGGCGAGCTGCCATTCTGCAGCATTGGTGCAATCCGGCCGACATAGTCGCGCGTTTCAGCTGGCAGGGGGCGGCCCTTGTCACGGTATTCGGCATAGCGGCCGGGCCCCGCATTGTAGGCGGCCAGAAAGCCGTCTGCACCGTAGCTGTCATACATTTCACGCAGGTACGATGTGCCGGCTATAATGTTGTCGCGCGGATCGAACGGGTCTGAGCCGAGGCCGAACCGGGCGCGCTGGCGCGCCCAGGTTCCGGGCATGAGTTGCATCAGCCCCATGGCCCCGGCCGACGATACGGCACCGATCCGCCCGGCACTCTCCACCCGCATGACCGCATAGATCCAGTGTTCGGGAATGCCGAACCGCTGCGATGCTTCGGTCACATGGGCGGCAATATCGACCCGTTGCGCCGCCGCCGGCTCAGGCACAGGCCTCGGCAAGGCTGGTGCGGCAGACAGGAGAACCAGCGCGGAGCAAAGGATGCGAAGCGGACGGCGCCATGACATGGTTCAGTCCGCCTTTTCGCGCCGGGACGGACGCGACCAGACCAGCACATGCTCGTTGCCGTCGCCCTGGAAGAGATTGGCGTGCAGCGGCTGAACGAAAACCGGATCATCAATCTGGATCGCCACATAGGCACCGGCCTTCTCCCCGACATGCTTCCAGGCTGCGCCGATCTCGCGGGCCTCGTCGTCCTCGCCGGCAATCACCCGGTAGTCCGGCGCATTCTCGCTGTCGGACGGATCGGCCGGGACGAGCACCAGGTCGATGTCGAGCGTGAGCGTGTGAAGGTGTCCGGCAAAACCGCCGTCGGCGGCAACAAAGGTTCCGATACGCATCATTCATTCTCCTTGCTTGGGGGTGAAAACAGAGGAAGTCCGGGCCTCGCGAACCACACGCGGCGGCCATTCCCGCGCTCGTCGGTCCAGACCGGAACGGCGCTGCCGCTGATGGCACTGGCAGGCAGCGGGCCGAAGTATCGCCCGTCAAAGCTGGCTGGCTGCTCCGGATTGAGGGTGAAGATTTCTCCGGGACCGAGCACATGACAGCCGCTCCAGGCTGGCAGCGGACGCCCCATTCGGTCGTTTGCGAGCGCGAGGGCGGCAAGTTGCCCGTCGATGGTCACGCCGTGACGGAAGCGGCAGACGCGCTGGCCGGAAACGGCGGCGACGCGCTTCAAAAGCGGGACACCAGCGGGTAGATAGCCCCGCTCGGCGAGTAGTCGCTGGATGGCAGCAGGGGGTTCGATCGCTACACGGTCATCGACCGCGAGCGCAGCCGGATTGCCAAGCCAGTAGAGCCCGGTTGGCACGGAATGGGTCACATTCCAGACGAGCGGACGGCGCGCGGGCAGAGCCAGCGATGCGATCGCCAAACCTGCGGCAGCGACGGCTAGAATGATGGTTCGCCGCTTCATCCCTGCAACGCCTTGCGCGCGAGCCAGGCCCGGTGCCGCTCGGGTGAATAGCTGCGGGGCGTTTCGGCAGCGATCAGCCGGTTGTGAATGTGACGCCAGTGATCGGGAGCGACCTCGCAGGGATCGATACCGAGCTGCTCGATGGCATCGATCAGCGCGAAGACACGCTGAACCTTGCGCCACCCCGTCACGGACAGCAGCACTTCGGCGCCAGGGGTGACGTGCGGGACGCGCGTCACCGGCGCTCCTTCGGCAACGGCCAGCAGGACGTCGCAGCGCGAGAGGACTGTGCCGTAATCGTTGGAAGCCCAGCGCACGAACCCGAAGGTCTGTCCTGGCGCATAGCATTCGACTCGGCGCCGGCGGTCACAGACGCGGCTTGCAACCGGCTTGCCAAAGCGCAGCCAGTGCTCGCGCACGCCCTCCTGCCAGAAGAGCTCAACCTCCGTGAAAGCCCCGCGCCGGGTGCCTGCCGGATCGCCGCTCCTGCCGGGCGGCGGCTGGCGCAGTTGTCCACAGGCCCTGGACGTTAGCAAGAATCCGAAGGATTCTTTGTTAGCACAGTTAAGGGACCTGGAAGCCTTGGAGTTCTGCGGCTTTGCGGACGATTCCGGTTCCCGATAGTCCGAGTTTGCGGTTCCTGATCGTCCGAGGCCGGTGGTTCCTGATAGTCCGAGTGCAGTCATGACTTATCCACTCCGCTGTATCCGAGCCGCCGCATCGCGGCATCGAGGGAATCTTCGGGGATGCAGACGAAGCTGAGCCGTTCGCGGCCGAGTGCATGCTCGAGCGCGAGACGGTAGCCCGGCAGGGGCTGGCGACGGACAATGTCGCGCAGCTCGAAGGTGAAGCGCTTGAGCGGCGACAGCGCGCCTGATTTCAGATGAAGGTGAGTGACATCGAAACTCCAGCCACCCTTCTGCTTGCCGCCATGCTTTCGCACGATCCGGTAAAGCCAGCGCTCCAGGCCGCCTGTCAGGCCAAAATAGGTCCGGTCGATCGTCAGCACGAGCGCGGCATCGAGCACACCTTCGTAGAACCAGTCCGGGACGATCATCTCGATGCCCAGGGCCCGGCCCGAACTGTCGAGGCGTTCGCGCCATTCGTTGATCCAGGAGAAACGATGGCGGCGGCGGTGGTGGGCCTGGCGGATGGACGTCGCGACGGTGGTCGACTGCAGCCGGTCGAGCCCCGCTTTCAGGCGCTCATAGCTGGCCTTTCCGGTCCCGCGCCGGGTGAAGCTCAGGATTTCGTGGGGCGTGGCAGCGATCAGCCGGGAGGTCGGGCGACCGCGATCGCGCGCCTCGACAATCTGGCTGGCGACCCAGATCAGCACATCGGCATCCCAGATGGTCGCCATGCCATGTTCGGCTGTGGCTTCGACCAGAATCGAGACCTCTCCCATCCGGAAATCGATCGGGCGTACCCGCTTGGACTTGGCGAGGCTGAAGAAGGGCCAGGTCATCAGGTCCTGAGCATCGCGGGCGGCGATCTCGCCGCCGCCGCTGACGAACAGGTCAAGCTGGCCTTCGCTCCCGGAAAAGGCTGACACTCGACGCATGGCTAGCGCTCAGCGCCGCACTGGCGGCGTATAGCCATCGACGCGCTTCGCCGGATGGACCACGCCGCGACCGGGATCGCTGGTCGAGTGCCGCAGTCCTCGTTCGGCCCAGGAATCGAGGTCGCTGATCGCATAGACGATCCGGCCACCGAGCTTGCGGTAGATGGGTCCCGTGCCGAAGCAGCGATGCTTTTCAAGCGTGCGGGCGGACAGGCCGAGGTGCAGGGCAGCGTCAGGTGTACGCAGAAATCGCGGCACTACCGGCGTAGGAATGGCATCCATGGTTTGGCTCTCTCACGTCTGGGGTTAGCGGCGGACAGCGCCGCCGACAGACGCAAGCCATGGAGAAAGGCAGAGGGCGGAAAGGAGTGACGCAGAGCAGGGCATGCGCTTTGTCACCCCGGCCAATCACCCCTTTTCGAGCAGGGTCCGGTAGCCGTGGCGACACATCCGCTGCGCCTCACCCAGCAGGCGATGGGTATGGCGTCGCTCGCCGGATCCTTTCCATGCAGCGCCCGTAAGCGGCTGATTGCGTGGAAACACGAGTGCGAAGGCGATCTGCCGCAGGGCGAGGCCTGCGGCATGGGCGTCGAGCAGCGTCAGAAGCTGGATGAGCCTGTGCTGACGATAGCTCGTCAGATGGTACGGCGCGCGCTCTTTGATGGGCGGCGCAAATCCAATCAGCCCCGCATAAATCCTGGTGGATACAAGGCGAAGTGTCGTACCGGGCGCGGCTGGCACCGAGAAGCTTGTTTGCGGGCAAGCGGGATTATGACGCAAAAGCAGGCGGTGGCGGATGCCGGCCACATCAAGGACGAGATGGAGCCCGGCTGGCAGCTTCCGGTCGTTGCGGATGACGGCACCGGCTGGCACCAGGGTGTCTGGCGTTTCGTCAGGGCCTTCGAGAATGACCGTGCCTGCACTCAGGTCGGGGTCCCAGATAGCCGGACTGCATGATGGAAGCTGGCTTGGGTCGCAGGGGAAAGCTCAGGCCCCATCGTCCGGCCAGACCCTCCCTTTCCTGATCGGCGCGGCCAGGCTGGGCTGCGATGCGCTCTTCGGTTGCGGCGAAGTCATGTTGGTAGTCGGGATTACGGCGCAGGAATTCCTGCGCGAAATCCGCAAGATCGTGTCCCGCATAGTGCCCAGCGGCGGTTGGGGACCGCCACGACGCCTCTCCCGACATCCGGCTCTCCGTTTTGCTCGCGCAAACTGGCCAAGCCCGACATAGTTGAGAATTCTGGTTAACAGACAAGTAACCATAATCGATCAAGCTTGTGCGGACCGGCAGATAACCGGCGCTCCGCAATCGCCCTTATTGGCGGCACTTTATGCCATCTTGCACTCGTCTACGTTCCGGCTGAACGGGCGAGCAATTCACGATAGCCAGCCTGCGTCATCCATCTGGCCCGGGCGAGATGGCTGTCATGAAGTTTGCGGGCAAAGTCCGGGTCTTGGTCAGGATCGATCGCAAAAATGATCCGCACGGCTTCCCGCCAATCCGCCCCCTCTGCCGCTGCGTCGAGCAGGCGCAGATAGGTGACGAGGTGCTGCTCGTCATATTGCGTGAGCGTATCGCTCCCAGGTGGTTCTGCTGCGAATGGCTGCATTGTTATCCGACAAGCCAGATAGCAGACTCGGTGCCTGCGCGCGCGTTCATAGCAGTCTCTCCAATTTGGCGGAATTGCCTTCAATTCTCCGAAATTAGGGACATCCTTATCCCTTTGAGAGGCCAAGTCATCGGAGCAGGCAAAGTGCGCCGGTTCGTCCCCAACCAGTCGCGTATTATAATACGTCGCACTATAATACGCGACTGGTTTCTAAGCTGCGGATGGACATTCGCAAGCTCTTTGGGATCAACGTGAAGCGGTTTCGCGAGGCAGCAGGCTTGAGCCAGGCTGAGATCGCGGCACGCATGGGCGTCGACCGGGCATATATCAGCGCCATCGAGCGCGGGCTGCAGAATGCGACACTCCTTTCCGTCTGGGAGATTGCGCAGGCGCTCGAGGTCCGCCCCATGGAACTGCTCGCGGAACCAGACAGCTCCGCGCCACCCAGCGAATGCTGAAAGCCCCGCCCGGCGGTGCCGGGCGGGGCCTGGTGGTTGCCGTCAGTCGTTGTTCGACTTGCGGGCCCGCGACCAGATCAGGTTGTAGGTCTTGCCGTCCTCGTCGTCGAAGAGGTTGGCGAAGATGGGGGCGGTAAAGCTCGGATCATCCAGCTTCAGCGAGAGGTAGTCGCGGCCTTCGCCGGAGCGCTTGGTCCAGGCGGCGCCGATTTCCGCGCGGCCCACGAAGACCCGATGGCTGGGGGCGTTTTCGTTGGCGGTGCCCTCTTCGGCCACGATCCGGACGTTCTTGGTCTGCACGCTCATGGTGACGATTTCCCCCTGGAAGTCATTGCCGACCTTCTTGAAAGTGCCGATGTTCGCCATGTTCATTCTCCTTCAGTGCTTCGATCCCGCGCCCGTCGCGGTCTCGATGGCTCGAAGAAGGCAGGGCATCAGGCCGCCGCACCCGTCAGGGCCGCAGCGTCAGCGGAGGATGGCTGTGCGCCAATCTTTCTTGTCTGCGCGAGGAATGCCGCGCAGCGGCAGGGGAAGAAAGTTGGCAAGCAGCCATTGTGGCAAGGTCAGATGAGGCAACGCCATTCCTGCCAGCCAGGGCCATGGAGAAGACCGCATTGGGCGCAAGGGTCGCGCCGGAACGAAGACTGGCGGTTAGACGGTCACGCAAGGTGGCGGATTACTCGGGCAAGGCGCCTCGTGGAGCAGACCTCTCCGGATCGAGTGGCGGTTGGGCCCGCCATTCAAAGCCTTTGCCTGTCTGTCGCGGCGCAAGGGGAATGCGCTGCCGGACCTGCTCGGCAACGCTGCTGGATACCCAAAGCAGAGCGGCGATCCGTTGCCACCGTTTCGAATCGGCCGCCCTCGGGACGGGGTGGTCGACCAGCACCTGGACGCGGGCCATGATCGATACGGCTGAGAGCGCCCGCCAAGTCCAACAGTGCCGGGGGGCTTCAGCCCTGCGGTGCCGAGAGCAGCTGCTTCTGGGCAGCAAGGCCGAAGTACAATGCGGCGCCTGCTCCGACGATGATGGAGGCCATACCGACGGGAGCGAAAGCGCCCCAGATGCCTTGTACCGCGTGATATCCGGCCACGGCCGCCGGAAGGGCAAATGCGAGGCTGACGATGACGCGGGCCGGGATGGACGTGCTTCCAACCAGCAGTTTGGCCGCGACGAGCAAGGCAAAGGCCGAAGCCGCCGCCGCCGCCAGGACTGCCGCAGGGATCCCGAGCCCATGCTGCCAGGCATACATGGCGGAAAGGCCTGCGCAGTAAAGCGGCAGCGCAAAGACGATCATGCTGGCAAACAGGCGCGCGAGCAGCACGATCGCGGTGACGGAAACAAAAAAGGCAAGGATCATCGCATCCTCCCGATAAGCGGGTTCAACAGGATGCGCTTTCCACCACCTCCACAAGCGCGTGCAGCAACATAATAGCAGGCATGGCGCGAGGCCGGAAGGCGAAGTTGCACTTCCGGCCCTGGCGCAGCGCCATGTGAGCGGCCCTCAGAACGGATCGTATTCATGGAGGATCTGGCTGGCATCGCCGTCGTATTCGGCGCTGGGCATGACGCCGTAGGCCGCTCCGGCCCGGAAGAGAGTGACGCAGACCATCAGCGTCCGGGCGAGGTTCCATGCGTGACGCTGGGCAAGGGGAAGCGGCATCTTGCGATCTCCTGTCTTGCGGCGGGGACCATCCCCGCTCGACAGGCGACCGACGTGTCGCTCCGAACCCTGCAATCACCGCTGCGGCAGCCATGCCGCGAGGCCGCACGCCAGGGGCGTAGCGGACCCTTCACGGGTTGATGGCGTCAGGGGTGCGGAGAGACCGAGGACTGAGCCTCAGACGAGCGGGAGCTCACCGCTGCTGGTGACGTGGAGCATCTTCTCTTCGCTGGCACAACGCATGGTCCCCCCGGGATTTTCTGCTGGCCTAGCCATCCGCCAGCACCAGCCAGCGGATGGGCACTTCCCGCAGGTTAGGTCAGTCGTCGCGGTCGCGGTCGATGCGCGAGGACAGCACGCGCTTGCCGGCGCGGTCCATGGTGAGCTTGATCTCGCGGCCCTGCGCGTCGAAGCCCTCCACTTCGATCCGGCCATCGTCGCGTTCCACCTCTGTCACCTGGACAATTCCGGCCCGGCGGATCGCTGCGGCATCGGGAACCGGCATCGGCGTGACCTGACGGCGCGGATCAAAACGATCATCATCGTCATCATCATCCCAATGAGCCGAGGCAAACACCGGCTCGTTCTGCGCCGCCTTGGGCGCCGGCGATGCCCCGGCATAAGCCGCCGATCCCGTGCCGATCCCGATGGCTGCAATGATGGCAATGGCTGTAATACGCTTCATGTCCTGAACTCCTTGTCGATCATCATTCTCGCAATGACCGGTGAAGATTGGCATGGAGTCGCTGACAGGAACCGCACCGCCAGTGTCAGCGATCTGTCAGCAAGGCTGCGCGATAGGGAGGGCCCATGCGCCTGATCGTTCTGCCCCTGGTGTTATCGCTGCTGCTGGTCTCGGCCTGCGAAGACGCCGGGTCCGGGGCCGACAATGCCACGGCGCCGACAATCGCACCAACCGTGGTCCCGCCATCAAGGAGCCCGTCGCTCGCGTCGGAAACCGCGAAGCTTATCCCGTCTGCGGCGCCGGAATCGGCCCGCCAGCCCGAAGTCCGGATCGCCGGAGAGGCTCTCGCGGCGGGCACCCCGCCCCCCAAACGACAGGATCTTCTGCCACTGGCCCGTATTCTGTCCATTGCGCGCGGCCGGGTTCCAGGTGAAATCATCGATGTCGATCTCGACGACGATGATGGCCTCGCCGCCTATGAGGTGGAAATCCTGACCGCAGCCGGGCGCAAGATCGAAATCCGGATCGATGCCCGCCGGGGCACGGTTCTGGACGTGGAGGAAGACTGACGGCGATGCGATTGCTGCTGGTGGAAGATGACGAAGCGATCGCGCAGGGTGTGGCACAGGCGCTGAGCCAGGCCGGGTTCACGGTCGACCGCACCAGCGACGGCGAACAGGCCTGGGTCATGGGCGGTGACGAGGATTATGACGTTGCCGTGCTGGACCTGGGATTACCCCGGCTTGACGGGCTGAGCGTGCTGAAGCGCTGGCGCAGCGAAGGGCGCACATTCCCGATCATCATCCTGTCCGCGCGCGGCAGCTGGCTCGACAAGGTGGAAGGGATCGAGGCCGGGGCCGACGATTACCTCGCCAAGCCGTTCGAGCCGGCCGAACTGGTGGTGCGGGTGCGCGCGCTGGTGCGCCGTAGCGCGGGCCATGCCGAGGCCGTGCTGCGCTTCGGGCGGCTGACGCTCGATACCCGGCGCATGGCTGCCACCGTGGATGGTGCACCGGTCAGTCTTTCACCGCTCGAATACCGCCTTGTCCATGCCCTCGCGCACAGCGGCGGGCGTCCGCTCAGCGCCGGCGCTCTGGCCGAGGCGCTGCACGGAGTGGACGCGATCGAGGCCAATGCGATCGAGGCTATGGTGGCGCGCCTGCGTCGCAAGCTGGGTGCGGACACCATCCAGACCCGGCGTGGCTTCGGCTACTGCCTGGCTGGCGCCTGACCATGGCCCCCGCCTTCCCTGCCCGGGCCGGCTCCCTCAGCCTCAGGCTGCTGGCATTTGCGGGAGCTGCTATTGCCGTGGCTCTCGCACTGGCGTGGGCGGTGCTGGGCACATTGTTCGAACGCCACGCCGAACGCCAGTTGCAGGCCGAACTGGAACGCCATGGCATTGCGCTGATTGCGGCCCTCAGCCTTGACCCGCAGGGTATGCCGCAGCTTGAACGACGGCCGCCCGACCCCCGTTTCGAACGCCCGGGCAGCGGTCTTTACTGGCTGCTGACCGGCCCCGGCGGTGAACTGCGGTCCCGTTCTCTGTGGGACGGGCGCATCACGCCGCCAGACACCAGTGCCGCTGCGGGCTGGGTGCGCAAAGACAGTACTGGGCCGTTCGAACCTGCGGTGATGATAGTGGCCCGCACAGTCCAGCCCGATCCCGGCGGGCCGCAGCTGGGCGTGGTCGTCGCCGGAGATCGTGCGCCCTTGACTGCGGCACGTGCCGACTTCGATCGCGAAGCAGCCATCTTCCTCGCCGCGCTTTGGGTTCTGCTGGCGCTGGCCGCGTGGGTTCAGGTGCGGCTGGGGCTGCGCCCGCTGGCGGCGGTCCGCAAGCAGCTGGAGGGCATGTCCGAGGCGGTCGATGCCCGGCTCGACGTATCGGTTCACCCGTCCGAAATCCGCCCGCTGACCACAGCGATCAACCGCGTTGCCGATCAGCGCGCCGAGGATATCGTCCGGGCGCGCCAGCGGGCAAAGGATCTTGCCCACGCGCTCAAGACCCCGCTGACGGCGCTGCGGCTGCAGGTTGAGACCCTGCCGCCAGACACGGCCCAGGACATGATGCACAGCCTTGCCCTGGTCTCCGGCGCGGTAGAAGGCGAACTGGCGCGCACCGGGCCTCGGGCCGGGACCGGCGAAACCGCGCTTGCCCAGATTGTCGAGCGCATTCTCTCGGTGGTCAGCCGCACTCCGGATGGCCAGCGGATTTCCCTTGCGACCGACATTGCGCCGGGTCTGCACATCCCGATGGCCGAAGAAGCCGCGCTGGAAACCCTGGGCGCCGTGATTGATAATGCAGTCCGCCATGCCCGCCGTGCGGTGGCAATTTCCGGCGCGAAGGACGCAGGGCAATGCTGGATCGCCGTGGAAGACGACGGGCCCGGCATTGCGCCGGACCTGCGCCAGGCTGCGCTGGCGCGGGGCGGCCAGCTTGACGAACGCAGCGGCAGCCACGGCCTGGGACTTGCGATTGCGCAGGATTTCGTGCTGGCGCACGCTGGCACCCTGCAATTGGGCGATTCGAGGCTGGGCGGATTGGCGGTGCGCATGTCCTGGCCCGCCCGTTGAACCGGCAATTTCCCGAGCCGGGATGACAAACAATCCCGTGCCGGCCGACATCCCGGAAGCGAAGCTTACGTTCGAAATTCCGATGAATTTTCGTCAGGCGCCGGAGCAGTCATGCGCGGATCCGACGAGCGCCTGAAGAATCTTCCGAAAATAGAAGTGATCGTATGACTGTCGAATTCCCGCGCGGCAACTGCGGAGAATTGAAGAAGATCCTTCCTTATGGTTCGGATCGGCTGCCCCAGTAGTGCCTGACCCTATCTGTATCCGGTGACCACCATGGCACCCAGCAGCCCACGTGCAACCGTGACTTTCACTTGCTGCGGGCGCCGCCTGCTCCATTCGCGGTATGTATTCTGCGGAATGAAATATCGGCCCGCACTGATCGGCGCATCCGGCGTATCGGCGCTAAGCCAGGCCCAGTGATATTGATCCCGGCTCCTGCTCTTGCTGGTAACCTCGGTCCGCTCCAGCCTCATCGAAACCGTACGTTGCGTATCCAGCACGGCGCCATTGACGCTGGGGAGAAGGCCGACAGACCAGACCGGCCATCCCATCAGGCCGGTAACGACCGAGAACAGCGCGGCAAATTTGTGGGCGCGGAGATCCTCGATGCCGCGCACCGCTAGGCGCCAGACTATGAAGCAGGTCACGATCGTCACGCACAGCCCTGCAAGTTTGAGGCCCGAGCCTGGGGCGATGGTGCGGGGGTAGCGATCCCCGACCAGCAGCACCAAAGCGAGGGTCAGGAAGACAGGCACGGCAAATGGAAGCATCAGCCTGGCAAAGAAGCCGGCCGGAACCAGCGTGCGTCGGGGATGTCGATTCTCCACTAACGCGTTCTAACCCGCGCATTGCTTGCGATTGGTTAAGCACGGCCAGAGAGCGGCACAGTCTTGTTCCCGCTGCGGCCTGATCATGACTTCAGTGCAGTGCTCAGCTGCCGCCTGCGCCCACCTTCCAGACCTTGAGCCCCAGCTTGCGGGCCTTGTCGACGAGGTTCGCGTTGATCCCGTTGCCGGGGCAAGCGATCACCGCCTTCGGCATTGCGTCGAGCATGGCGTCGTTGCGGCGGAACGGGGCGGCCTTCTTGTAGCGTTCCCACTCGGGCCGGAAGGCAACATGCGGGACCTTGCGGTTGCGCGCCCAGAGCATCGCGATGTGTTCGCCGCCGGTCGGGTTGCCGCCGTGGAAGAGGACCATGTCGGGATATTTGGCGTGAACCCGGTCGAGCACGTCCCAGATCCGCTTGTGGTCGGTGTAGTCGGGGCCGGCGGTGAAAGCGACGCGGGTCCCGGTTGGCAGCAGCGGTTCGGTCTCGGCCTTGCGCTTGGCGGCGAGGAAGTCCCGGCTGTCGATCATGGCGGCGGTCAGAGTCTTGTGGTGGACGAGTGATCCGGTGCGCGGCGTCCAGGGCTTGCGGAAATGGCGTTCGTACTGGTCGCTGGCGGCTTCGCGCATGAATTCCAGGGCATTGCGGCGTTCGATCAGCGACAGGCCTTCGCGCAAGAAGCGTTCAAGTTCGACCGAGCGGACCTCCGAGCCATCCTGTTCACCCTGGCAGCGACGCTGGGCATCCTCGTTGTCATCAAGTTCGCGCTGCACGCGGCCGGTGGCGCGATGGAAGATATTGACGGTCGACCAGCACAGTTCCTCAAGGTCAGGCTCGAGGCGAGTGTCGAGCATCGTGGCGATCAGGGCGTCAAACATGTCGGCGATCGCACCGGAGGCGATCCGCTCTTCTGGCAGAGGCCTCGGGTCGCCCTCGTCCGAGAAGGGGCGGTAACCATAGAGGCTGAGTTCTTCGAGCAAGTGCGCGGTGGGGGAAGAGGCGTGTTCGGGTTCGTGATCGTCATAGTCTTGCATGGGGTTCGCTCCTGATAGCGGAGCCGGGCGTTCTCCCGGCCTTCCTTCGCGCGTCCTCTGGTGACGGTCAGACCGGCGGCGCACCGGGAGCGAAGCGGACGGCCGCAGCGATCAGCGCAGGACGGCAAAGCCCGGGCTATTTTGCCTCGCGATGTAAAGGCGGGCCATGAGCCCGCCGACGGAAAATAACCCGGGCGGCGCCGTTGCTCCGCCGGGCAGGCAGGCACAGACGCGCATCACAGGAAGGAAGGCCGAACGATCCGGCGGCAGATGACAGGCAGAAGCACCAACAGGACAGCCTGATCACCCGGACCGGCATTTCCTCGTCCCGGCCTCACGCCTTGCGGAGCAAGGCCTCGTCACTGCTACCGAGTTGCCGGCCGAGGTTGGCCTCCATGGCTTCGCGGGTGCATTCCCGCAGGTCGTCGTTGAAATCGCCCAGGATCGGCATGAGCGGGATCACCTCGATGCCCGACGTGGCGCAGCGCTCTGCGATGTTGGCAAAAGCTGCCTCACCGGCCTTGTCGCGATCGCGGGCGACATAGAGGCGGTTCATGCCTGCCGGGAACAGGAATGCTGCCAGGTGCGCGGACGAGGTACAGGCCGCGAGAGGCATGGCCGGCAGACATGCGCGCAGGGAAAGCATGGTCTCGATGCCTTCGCCGATCATCATGCGATCCGTCGGCACGCCGAATCGGACGGCATGGCCGAGAATGGCCCCCATGGTCTTTCTGGGATGAGCGACGGGTGCCTTGTCCTTTCCGGACGGGTCGAGCCAGGTGCGATGCACACCGGTGGTGCCGCTCGCATTGTCGGTGACCGCAGCAATCAGGGCGGGCCAGCGCGTCGGCGTGCCCGGTGGGTCGTTACGGGACGGTCGGTAATGACAACCGGGATGGAACCGCAGGGCCGTGAGGTCGGCAGCCGCCACAAGACCGCGGGACTGGAGGTAGGCTTGCGCGAGGGTGCCAGCGATCGGACGGCTGCTCGACCAAAGCCGCAAGGCCGCGTCCCGATGGCTTGAATTGGTGCCACTCAGCCCGGAAGGACGAGGTCGCGCCACAGGGGCTGGGGTTTCCGGCAGGGAGAGAAAGCGGCGGGCCTCGCTCAGGGTCTCCCGCATGCCAGCGGTTCGAACCGAATGGGCGATAATGTCGAGCAAGTCGCCATGGTCGCCAGTGGCAGCGTCGGTCCATTTGCCGGCAGAGCCTTTCTCGCCATCGACCAGACGGACATAGAGACTGCGCCCCGGTGCGTTGTCGACATTGCCGACCAGCCAGTAACGCCCCTCCTTGCACCCGTTGGACAGATACCGGCGGCATACCGCCTCGGCCTGCTGGCCAAGGCGGCGGGATAATTCGGTGGCATTCATGAGACAAAGCTCCTGCCGAACAAAGAAGAGGGGTAAGGATGCGATGCGCGGTCCGGAACCGGCAAATCGGCGGGGTCAGGCTACCCTGGCGTTCTCGCGGCGGGGCAGGATACGCTCGAGAGGATAGCGATCGAGCAGCCGGGCGAGGATGGCGGGGCCTTCGCTGCCGGTCGGCACGAACAGGCGCAGTTTCCACGAAACGATTTCGGAGATGAGTCCGATCGCCTTCAGCCGGTCGAGCGCCAGATCGCTGAAACCCGCAAGCTCGATGCGCGGAGTACCCATGGCGCGGACCTGTTGGAGGGTCTGCCCTTCGCGCAGTTGCAACGCCGCTTCTCCGGACATGAGCATGGCAAAGGCGGCATCGGGCGCGAGTGCCGGTGCCTCTTCCTCGATGATCGCGGCGACCCATGCTGACGAGACCTTGCGCCCGACAAAGCGCTGCCCGTCATCGGTCTGGAGCCGATAGACCCGGGTGCTCTCGTCGGGAAGCTGCTTCCAGATCGGCAGCAACAGACCGCTGACCATGTGCAGGGTGCTGGTTTCAAACTCGGGTATCGCCCCGAGCTCGGCAGTCCAGACTGCTTTGAACCGAGCTTCATCGGCTGGTTCCCAGTGGCTTGCCGCCATGGCCTCGATCGGCACCGTGCTGGCCTCTCCCGGGCGCACCAGTCTAATGCGGGCTTCGACCGAACCGTCATCGCGCATCATGCTGCGCGCGGGCATCTCGACCGCCGCGCGGCCCGAGCGCTGGTTGAAGAGCAGCCGTCCCTGGTTGCGTCCGGCAAGCTCAAGTGCTTCATCCAGCGTGACTGTCCGGGTGCGATCGTTGCGGGCGATGGTCAGCAGGTCGGTCACGGCGCCGGTGCCGGGATGGGTATAGATGGTCCGGCGTGAGGTCAGCGCGAAGCTCTCGGCGCGCAAGGTCTCTAGGCCGATTTCATAAGTGCCGCTGGCAATCGCGCCTTCGATTCGGCGGAAGAGCAGGTCTTCGAACGCGGTGAAGAGAATGTCCTGCAACGCAATCGTCAGGGCCAGCATGCGGTTGAGAAAGGTCGTGATCGGCGGAAGCTCGTCGCGCAGCCCGCCGCCTTCGGCATCGATGATCGATAGCCCGGTCGCCTGCTCGAACTGCTGGAGACTGCAGCCTTCAACCTTGCCAGCGGCAATCAGGGCATAAAGCTGGCGCAGGGCGTCGCGCGCATAGTGCGATTCCAGATTGTCCTCGGGCCGGAACATGTTCTGCCCGCCCGTCTGTCGCTGGCCGCGGGTGATGGCGCCAAGGCTGTCGAGCCGCCGGGCGATGGTCGAGATGAAGCGCTTCTGCGCCTTCACATCGGTCGTCACCGGGCGGAATCGCGGTGGCTGCGCCTGGTTGGTGCGGTTGGTCCGCCCGAAGCCCTGGATGGCATTGTCGGCCTTCCACCCGGCTTCGAGCAGATAGTGGACCCGCAGTCGGCGGTTCCGGGCTCCGAGATCGGCATGGTAGGAACGCCCCGTGCCCCCGGCGTCGGAAAAGACGAGGATCCGCTTGGCATCGTCCATGAAAGCCTGGGTCTCGGCGAGGTTGGCGGACGCGGGACGGGTCTCGACGGCAAAGCGGACCTGCCTGCCCCCATCGCGGCGCGCGACAATGCGCCGGGCGCGGCCGGTCACTTCGGCGACCACATCCGTGCCAAAATGATGGAGGATCTGGTCGAGCGCAGCTGGCACCGGCGGCAAGGCGGCCAAATGCTCGATCATCTGTTGGCGTCGTGCGACCGCCTCGCGGCAGAGCACCGGCTGCCCATCCTTCCAGACCGGGCGCGATGACAGATTGCCCTCCTCGTCGCTGTAGGGCTCGAACAATTGCACCGGGAAGCTGTGCTCGAGGTACGACAGGACATATTCGCGAGGCGTGATGTCGACGCGGACATCGTTCCATTCCTCGGTCGGAATGTCGGCCAGACGCCGCTCCATCAGGGCTTCCCCGGTCGAGACGATCTGCACGACGGCGGCATGTCCCGCCTCCAGGTCCTGCTCGATCGCGGCAATGACGCTCGGGCACTGCATCGCGGTGATCAGGTGGTTGAAGAAGCGCTGCTTGGCGCTTTCGAAGGCAGAGCGGGCGGCGGACTTGGCCTGGGCGTTGAGCGTGCCGGTCGCCGAAGTGACGTTGGCTGCGGCAAGGGCTGCATCGAGGTGATTGTGAATGACCTGGAAGGCGGCGGCATAGGCATCGTAGATCCGCACCTGCTCGCCCGTCAGCGCGTGTTCGAGCATGTCATATTCGACCCCGTCGAACGACAGCGAACGCGAGGCATACAGCCCGAGCGCCTTGAGATCGCGGGCCAGCACTTCCATTGCCGCGACCCCGCCGTTCTCGATCGCCGCCACGAATTCGCCGCGCGTCGCGAACGGAAAGTCTTCACCGCTCCACAGTCCGAGCCGCTGGGCATAGGCGAGGTTCTGGACCGTGGTCGCCCCGGTCGCCGAGACATAGACCACCCGCGCCGAGGGCAAGGCATGCTGGAGGCGCAGGCCCGCCCGGCCTTGCTGGGAGGGCGTCTGTTCGCCCCGACCGCCCTTGCCGCCGGCGGCATTGGCCATGGCATGGGCTTCGTCAAACACGATGACCCCGTCAAAATCGCTGCCGAGCCATTCGACAATCTGCGCCAGGCGCGAGGCCTTGCCTTCGCGTTCTTGCGAACGGAGGGTCGCATAGGTCGTAAACAGGATGCCTTCGGCGAGGCGGATCGGGCTACCCTGCCGGAAACGCGACAGCGGGGTGACCTGCAGGCGCTCCTGCCCGAGGGCCGCCCAGTCGCGCTGCGCGTCTTCCAGCAACCGGTCCGACACCGAAATCCATAACGCGCGGCGGCGACCCTTGAGCCAGTTGTCGAGGATGATCCCGGCGACCTGGCGGCCTTTGCCCGCGCCGGTGCCATCACCGAGGAACCAGCCTCGCCGGAAGCGGACGGCGCCCTCCTGCTCCTCGCTCGCGGCTGACAGGACATCGAACGTCGCATCCACTGTCCAGGCTCCGGACAGAAATCCGGCATGGGCTTCCCCGGCATAGATCACTGATTCGAGCTGTGCGTCAGACAGCACGCCATCGGCGACCAGTCTTGCCGGGACATGCGGACGATAGTTGGGTGGCGGCGGTGCTACCGAGGCCATGGCCGCCGACTGGACCAGCGGCGTCGGATGGGGAACTGCGCCTGGGATGCGGAGCGACTGGAGCGTGTAAGGCTCGTAGATTGCCTCGCCCAGCTGGACGGCGTCTGCCGGGGCGCTGCCCAGCGTCTCGTACTCGAGTTCGATTCCTTCCAGCGAAGGGACATTGCACTTCGGCGGGTTCGCGACTGCGGCAGCACGGCTTGGCTGTGTCCCGGCAGCGCGTGCGTCCAGGTGCCCGATAGTCGGGACGGGGACAGACGGCGTGCAGTCCGGCCGGGGCGGCAGGTCGGTGAGGATCCAGTCGAGCAGGCTGGCAACGTCCGGGGCCATCCCGCGCGGCTCAGGGAAAGCAAGCGGATCGGCGGCAGGCAGCTTGTCGATCACGGTCAGGCGCGTGGCAATCGCGGTACCATGGGGCGCGAACACCTTGCCGGCAATCGCGGCGGTAAAGACGAGAGTGCCTGCGTGCTGGAGTTCAGCAAAGGCGTCCTGCCAGGAAGGTTCATGGGGCGAGCAGTTCGCGCCGGTGATGGCGACAAGCCGCCCGCCGGGTGCAAGCCGGGCCAGCGCCGAGCGCATGTGGCGCAAGGCCGCATCGCGGACCCGGCCTTTCACGTGGACCGCTGCCGAGAACGGCGGGTTCATCAGCACGAGGCTCGGTGACAGGTCGGGCTCCAGAAAATCGTCGATCTGGGCCGCGTCGTGGCGCGTGACCGGCATGGTCGGAAACAGTTCGGACAAAAGGTCAGCCCGGCCATCGGCCAGCTCGTTAAGGTGCAAACGGGCGCCCATGATCTCGGCGAGGATCGCCAGCATACCGGTTCCTGCCGATGGTTCGAGAACCAGGTCACCGGGCGTGATCCGGGCTGCGACGGCGGCAACCAGCCCCAGCGGCAGGGGCGTGGAGAACTGCTGAAAGGCCTGTCCGTCTTCCGATCGCCGGGTCTGGGTCGGAAGCAGGTCGGCCAAGCGTTGGATGGCGGCGAGCAATGCTTGTGCTCCGCCCGGCCGCCTCAGCAGGGCCGCGCCATAGCGGCGCAGGAACAGGACCTGGGCCGCTTCGCAGGCTTCATAGGCAAGCTTCCAGCTCCAGCGTCCCTCGGCATCGCTGCCGCCGAAGGCTTCCTCCATGACCCTGCGCAACTGCGCGGTGGCAATGCGCTCACCCCGCGCGAGCAAGGGAAGGAGCGCGGTAGCTGCCGTGATCAGGCGACTGGGCTCGCTGTCTGCGGCGGCGGGAGGCCTTGCATGTGCGGCGCGCTGCAAGGTCGAGGTGGAAACGGGCAGAAGAGACATGGCAGGGAACTCCGGGCTGAAGGTTGCGGCCCGGCACGATCTCCCTCGATCCTGCCCGGGCTCGCTCGCGTCCCGGCCAGCCTCGTCCTCTCTGGTCCGCCGTGCAGGCGGACATGCGAAATGGCCCGCCTCCGCGCGGGAATGCGCGGAAGCGGGCCGGTCCGGCAGCGCTGTTGTTCCCGTATGCTGGCGGTCAGGCGCTGAGGGCTGAAGGCTCCACCTGTTCGTGGCGGTCCGGATCGATGACGAAGCCGAATGCGCCGGGAGAGTATTCGCCGACCGGGACCCGGTAGTGCCGGACAGGCACCGCTCCGCGCGCACCGCTCATCGTCGCGACACAGTCGACCATTCCCGGATGGCTGTCCGACCGCACTGCCGAGATGACGATCCAGTCGGCCGCATGGACCTCGCGGAAACGGCGCTCGTCCTTGACGCGTGACTGGCCGGGGGCAAGCTCGATGCCATGGATCGCCTCCCAGGCGTCCGGATAATAGGCGATCAGGCTTTCCGCCGCGATCCGTCGCTCCCGCGTGGTGAACAGACCCGGGAACGTGAAAGCGACCTTGGCCCAGTCGCAGTCCTCCTCGTACCAGCCATTGGCATGCCGCAGCAGCGGATGAACCGCAGCATTGCGCAGATCGTCGAGATGGAAGCCGCCATGCCCGGCGGTGGAGTGGCAACTGATCCCTTCACCATAGCGGCAGGATTGCTGGGCCGGACCCCACGGCGTCGATCGGCGCGCGGCCGTGGTCGGACGGGGAAGACCCCGCAATTCGCGGTGGTGCTCGGCAATCTCGGCAACGTGATCCCGGAATGCGGCCTCGTTGGCAACGATGCCGCACGAACCCCAGAAGTCCTCCTCGGTCCAGTCGGCCATCGCCTTCTTGAGCCGCCAGGCATTGGCGATGCGCAGGCCGGTCCTCGCAGGAACCGCGATCCAGGAATGATCCTCCAGTCTTGCAGCGAGCAGGCCTCCGGCAGTCCTGCCGAACACCGGTGCGGGATTGGTCACGATCGTCATCATGCGGCCCTCCGCATCGCGCCAAGTCCGCCTCTCTCATCTGCTTCGACGATGCTGAGGAAGGGGTTGGAATAGCGGTGGCACGCCAGCCATTCGTGGGCTGAGGGCAGGTCTTCGGCCAGATGCTGAAGCTCGACCTTGCCATTCCATTCGGTCAGCACGCGAACCATGCCGGGGCGCGGCCGCTCGAGAATTGCGAAGTCGAGTGGACAGGTGAGCTCAAAATGCCGGCTGACGGTGAGAATCGTCACGCCTTCGGAGCCGTATTCGCCGATCTTCAGCACGAAACCGGCGGACTGGAAGCTGCTGCCAAGCAGGCGGCGCGGGTAGATGGCGACAAGCCGGCCACTGCCGTTCCAGGTACGCCAGGCAGCCAGTTTGCGCCGGAAGCGCTCGGGCGGCCGGGGCTGGTCATTGGCAAAGCTGATCAGGCTGCCAAGCGGCGCGGTGTTGAAAAGGTCATGGGCATTCATCGGTCTGGTCCTGTGATCGGGGCGCTGCGGCGTGGTCGCGCGCGCGCCGGAAAGGGGACAGGAAGTGGCCGGGACGCGAACGGGCGCATCCCGGCCCTCGGGGGTCACTCGGCCGCGATGGCCCACGCGTCGAAGCTGTCGTTTTCACCGTCCTCGGGCTCCCCGTCGCCGGTGAGGAAGGCTGGCAGGTCGTCACTCGCTGCGGTGCTGACTGCGCCAAGATCGACAAGATCGGCGATGCCCGGCGTGCACAGCGGTTCGGGCAGCCATGCGCTGTCCTCGAGCAGGCGGGCTGCCTCGCGGGCCATGTCGCCTTTCTTGAGGTGATCGATCAGCGCTGCGGTCTCCTCGCCCCGGGCTTCGGTCACCGCAGCCAGGATGTGCGGCTTGGTCACCCGGCCGAGGTAGTTCTCGACGCCCGGCTTCCAGCCTGCGGCCACCATGTCGAGCTCGACCGCGCGGGCGAGGACATGGGCATGCTCGATGCGCCGTGCCACCGTGTGCGCGGAAACCCTGCCATCATAGCGGTTGGCCGGTTCCCACTGCGCATTGATGCCGAAAGCGGCGCAATGGGCGAACAGGGCTGCCTGGTCGGCGCCGGTCATGGACAGAAGAGCTGCCCATAGATCGATGTCGTGCTCGGGCAGTTTGGCCTTCCACTGGTCATGCCGCGCGATGATCGCGCGGGCGCTCGCCGAATCCGCCATGCCCGGCGCCTGGTGCGGGAACCCGGTGCGATGCACCGCCACGCCGAGGCAGCTTTCCCGCGCTCCATGGTAGAACGTCTGGAGGGCCATGGCATGGAGGACGACGGCAAAGGCCACGTCAGGGCGGTTCGCAACCGCATCCTGCAACGCCAGCGTGCGCTCTGCGGTCAGTTCGCAAACGAGCTTGTCGGGCAGCGGTTTGATGCTGCTCTCGTCTTCTTCGGACTCGTGGGCAGGTTCGCTGCCCTGCGACGGTTCGCCGCCAAAGGGCCGATCGGCATCGACGCTTCCGGCATTGTGCCCATCTTCGCCGCCAGCGTAACTGCCGTCATCCGGCATGTCCGAGTCAGGCTTCGGCTCATCCTCGGCGCGCATGAAGCCACGTTCGACATGGAGCGATCCGTCGACATCGACGCTGATGAAGACACCGGCCATCGCCATGTCCTCGGGCGCGAATACCGGGGGGCGTTCCAGCAGCAGGGCCAGCTCCTCGTCGATCGCGGTCAGCCGCTGTTCGACCTCATCCGGGAGCTCGGAGACACGCTCGTAGTCGTTTTCGATACCCGCAGCTTCGGCCTGCAAGGCTTCGACCCGGGCCTGTTCTTCGTCGGTGAGCCCAGCGGCCGTGCCGGTGATGACGCGCATGCCGTCGCGGTAACCCCAGGGGAAATCAACGGCCGCTGCTGCCCATTTCCACCCGTCAGCCTCGAGCCGGGCCGCCTCTGCCTGCAAGCGGTCGGCGACCAGCGTGTCGAGCAGGTGCACGTCCTGCAGCCAGCCCCCGTGGTCATCCTCGAACAAGTCGCGCATGACGCTGCCACCCGCAGCCACATAGGCATCGAGCGTGACAAAGCGGACCCGCTTGTCGGAGGCGCGCACGGTATCTTCGGTCAGACGCGAGCGGATATAAGCGGGGGAACGGTTGAAGCTGTGCGCCAGCATCTCCCAGACCTGCTCCTGCCGCTCGTGATCCTCGCAAACCGAGAAGGCCATCAGCTGATCGAGGGTCATGCCGTCATCGGCATAGATCGCATGCAGCCTGGGCGAGACCGAGGCGAGCTTGAGCCGCTGGCGCACGACAGCCGACGTCACCATGAAATGGGCGGCGATGTCCTCGAGCCCCAGGCCCTGATCGCTCAGCACCTGCATGGCGCGAAACTGGTCGAGGGGGTGCAGCTGTTCGCGGTGGGTGTTTTCCGCCAGCGAGTCTTCTTCCGCAGAAATGTCGCTGCCCTCGCGCACCACGCAAGGGACGGGCTGGGTTTTCGCCATGCGCTTCTGCTTCACCAGCAGCTCGAGGGCGCGGAAGCGGCGGCCGCCCGCAGGCACTTCGAACAGGCCGGTTTCCTTGCCGTCATCGTCAAGCTGGGGGCGGACATTGAGGCTCTGGAGCAGGGTGCGCCGGGCGATGTCCTCGGCCAGCGCCTCGATCGAGACGCCGGTCTTGACCCGCCTGACATTGGCCTGGCTCAGGACCAGCTGGTTGAAGGGAATGTCGCGCGACTGCGACAGGATGATCTTGGAAGCAGCACTTGCCATGTCAGGTCTCCGGTGGCGGACCGCCGGGAGCCTCTCTCCCAGCCCCTGGCCCGTCACGAAGCTCCCGGCTTCCCTTTCCCTCTATGGGGCAAGGGCGCCGCCTGCCCGGAGGCAGCGACGCCCTTGCCCCGATCCCGCCCATGGCCCGCGCGGAGACCTCAGGCCGCCCGGGCGAGGTCGGGCGCCGCCTCTTCCGCCCGTGCGAAGGCGAGGAGGAAGTCTGCGGCCTTTGAGGCGGCACTTGCGGCCCGCACGATGGCGCGGTTGTCCTCGCGCAGGATCGCCAGCCACGAACCGAGGTAGTCGGCATGGCGCACGCTGGGCTCGATCCCCAGCGCCGCGCAGACGAAGGCGCTCGTCATCTCCGCGCACAGTTCCTCCCGGCCATATTCAGGCGAGCCAAACCGGCCGGACTGATCGCGGGAGAGCCGGCTCGGATGCCCCGTCCAGTGCCCCAGTTCATGAAAGGTCGTGCGGTGCCAGTTGATCGGCTCGGGGAAGGCCTCGGGGCGCGGAATCTGGATGTAGTCGCGCGAAGGCACGTAGAAGGCCTCACCGCCCAAGATGCGAATATCGGCGCCGGTGGCGCGGATCAGGGCGTCGGCCTCGGGCAGGATCAGCGAGCGGTCGACCGGCGCGACTGGCGCGCTCAAGTCCTCGGGCAGGCCTTCGCACTGGTCGGTCGAAAAGACCGTGTAGCGCTTCAGAAACGGGATCGTGCCGGGAGCCCGGTCTTCCTCGCGGGCCCGTTCGCGCTCCTGCTGCGGGGTGTAGCGATGGGCATAGACCACGGTCATGCCCCGCTCGCCCTTGCGGACATTGCCGCCCAGTTCGAGTGCCTGCCGGAAGGTGAGGAAGCGGTTGGTGGTGAAGCCGCGTTCGATCATCGCGCTCCACAGGATCAGGATGTTGATCCCGCTGTAGCGCGCGCGGGTGCTGGCATTGACCGGCAGGTCGAGGGCGGCGGCTGCCGAATCCCACGGCTGGACCCAGGGTACGCGCCCCTGTTCGAGCTGGATGATGATACGGTCAGTGATGTCCTGATAGAGGTCGGTCCGCTCGATTGCGGAAGCGCGGCGTGCGCGGAAAGATGCCATGGCCTGTCTCCTCGGACGGACCGGCCAGGGGCCACTCCCTCTGGCTTCGGCACCGTCACGGCCGAAGCCGTCAGACTCTCACTCTCCAACACCGTTGCTGACCGTCGCGCGAGCGGCCAGCGAGATGACCCTGATAGATAAGACGCACCCTGACAGAGGCGGCAAATGGCTTGCCAGGTGCCTGGCAGGCCGAAAGGCGGGGCCTGTCGTCTTTCGCAGGCTGCCCTTGTGATAATTACCGCCGGGTCAGAGTGCGCGCGGGGCCCGATGGGTGAAGTTGCCGCGCCCTCAGGAGCAGGTCCGACAGGACCTGCGGGACAGAGCGCGTCATCAGCCCCGCTCCGTTTCCAGGGGCGTTGCGGGGTGCCCCCGCAGATGGGGTAGGTCGAGACAGCGCAGCGTCTCCGACCGAGGGGAAGGCTTTCCCCCTTCCGGTATTGCAATCCCCATGTCGTCTTCTGCCACAGCGTCAACGGATGCACTGCAAACGATGGATGTTGATGCCATGGCCGAAATACTCGCCGCGGCAGCAATGTTGCGGCTTCCGCTCATCGACGAATTCCTTTGCCCCTTGCTCACCGGTTATGATTATAGAGCGACATGGATAGCGTGGATTATGGAATTGGGGCCTATACGGCACTCGAGGCCGCCCGGATGGTCGGGATGAGCCAGTCCACGCTTCGTCGCTGGTTGCTGGGCTATGAACATGATAGCAAGCCGGAACCCGCGCTCTGGCATCCCCAGTATGAGCCTGACGAAGACGGCGTCCTCCTGGGTTTCCGCGATCTGGTCGAGGCACGGATCGTCTATGCACTACGAAAACAGCGTATTGGCCTTCCAACGATCAGAAAGTGCATTGAACGGGCCCGGGAGATTGTCGGCGACGAGCGGCCCTTCTCGACCCAGGCCTTCAGGACCGATGGGAAGACAATCTTTCTCGAGATAACCCGGGATCTCGATGAGCCGGAGTTCATTGATCTCAGGAAAAGCCAGGGCGTCTTCAAGCGGGTCGTGGAGCCGAGCCTTCAGGATCTTGATTTCGGCCCGGGCGGGGCTGAACGCTGGTGGCTGCTTCACGGCAAGAAAACCGTCGTTGCTGATCCCACCCGTTCCTTCGGCCAGCCGATATTGGCCGAATGCGGCATATCAACTGCACGGATGGTCGAGGCCGTCGCTGCCGAAGGCTCAGTAGAGCAAGCAGCGCGGGTCTACGAAATCAAGCCGCGCCTCATTCGTGATGCTCTCGCCTACGAGGCAAGCATCGGCAACCGAAAGGCGGCATGAAGCTGCTCGTCGACAACAATCTGCCACCAAGGCTCGGCAGGGGCCTTGGGGCGTTTTTCGACGGCATGCATACGGTCGTCCATATCAAGGACAAGTTCGGGACGGGCAGCCTCAAGGACGAGGAGTGGATCGAACTCCTTGGCCGGGAGGGACGCTGGTGTGTGCTGACTGCGGATCGCAACATCGCCAGGAAGCGACCATCCCGACATATATTTTCGCATTCAGGTCTGATCGGCTTCTTCCCGGCACCTGCTGTGGCCAAATGGCCAATGGAACGGCAATGTGCCCGGGTACTGACCCTGTGGCCCAAGCTGGTCAGCATCTCCGAGACAGTTGCCAGCGGCTTTTATGAGATCAGCGCGACCGGTGACCGCCTGCGTGCGATGTGAATCGCCGAAAGAGGCCTCGGATTGAAAACAGGGAGGCCGGGAATTCCCCCCGACTCAACTACCGCGACGTATCGACGAGATCGATCAGCGAGCCGGAGATTCATCCGCCTACGCTGCAACAGCCGAACTTACGCGCAGCCTTCCGGAAAATTGGAGACAATGTGGAGACAGAGGCTCCGCGGGAGACCTTTGTCTCCAAGCCAAGACCGGTTGACCTTGGCTTCAAAACGTTGGTTTTCTGGGAGAAAACTGGAGCGGGCGAAGGGATTCGAACCCTCGACCCCAACCTTGGCAAGGTTGTGCT